>Ga0123355_10008040_pt1 | contig 15904 bp, 19 predicted proteins | sample TergutEmb28metaG_3_FD_89872 | JGI IMG/M metagenome (GOLD analysis project Ga0123355, IMG submission 89872) | Embiratermes neotenicus P1 segment gut microbial communities from Petit-Saut dam, French Guiana - Emb289 P1 | ecosystem: Host-associated > Arthropoda: Insects > Digestive system > Gut ...
GTCGTTGTAGCGGATGAAATTTCCGCCGGTTGTATGCGTGTGTACAAAGGGGATGTGTGGGTACAGCCTATGGATTTAAACAGCATGATTTTGGGGTGAAAGTAGCAATCTCATCCCAATACCCATCCTGGATTGTTTTAGGCCCGGACTTTATTCATCGCGAGGCCAACGATGCTGCAAAAACTGAAAAATCCGAGGCCAAGGCAATTCAAGGTTGATGCACTTCAATGGCCTCTCCAAGTGGTGTACATGGATTTAAACAGCCTTATTCCAGGATGAAGAAGAGACTTTTTATCTTAAAGCATCATCCTAAGCTGAGCAAGGCGAAAAATTCTACTTTTCGGGCTTTAAAAACCCTCCGCCATTCTTATGGTGATATTGGGTAACTTTGATAGTCAGTTGCGTATTTTTGCCAAACAAAAGCGGACGCTCTTCACCAGGCATCCGCTTTTTTCATCCACCGGCTATTCTTCTTTAATCTTGATGGTGGCATTGGTGGTGCGTATGCCCACCTTAACCTTTTTGGCTGACGTGTCATAGCTTTGGCTGCGTCCGTTGATGTAGTTTTTGCTCATTTCTCCCGCCAACATGTGGTGCAGGTCACAGTCTATGCGGCCGTTGGATGTGGATGCCTGCACCGTGGCGGCCACATCGCGGGGAATGTACATGGTTACGCCGCCATTGGTGGTGTAGGCATCTATGGTGCGCTCGCCGCCCCACGCGTCTGGGCCCAGGGCTTTGAAGATGTTTTCCAGCTTGATACCGGCGTTAGTGGTTTTTACAAATAGGTGTTTTATGTCGGAACCTTCTGTCACAACCTTGCTGTTGGTTGTAGTAAGGCGGGCAATGTCGGCCGTAATACGTTCTATGGCAATCTTGGCATTGGAGGTTTGCAGGGCAATTTCCCGGGCTTTTATACGTTCGGCATAGATATTGTCATTGCCGGTTTTTGCAATGATTTCTTTGGCTTGTATATCTCCTATTTTTATGGCGGCGTTTTTGGTCAGCAGGTCTATGTGACGGGCATTTATTCGCCACATCTCTACTTTGTCATTTTTGGTTTCGGCGTGTATTTCTTCAACCAAAACCCGGGGCACTTCGCAATATATTTGCATACTGCGCATGGCGTTGTAGTCGTACAACACCTCGTAACTGCCTTTGTCTTCATTTACAAAAACCTGAGCATCAGGACGCTTGGCTTTAAATTTGCAAGTTATGCGCAATTGATTGCCATCGCAGCCCACAACCTCTACCTTGGCATTTTTGCCTAAAAGACGCAGGGCGGCAATGTTTTGGCCGATGGGGTCGGATACATATGTGATGGAGGACTGGTAGCCATGGCCCACAAAAATATCAGCCAGATCCAAGTTTATATCCAAATCCCCCAAATCTTCCAGATTTTCGCGGATGCTATTGCCAATGTCCGCAAAATCAACCCCCAGCACGTCTTTTATTCCCTCGTTTATTTTGTGGCCTAGGCCTTCGGGCTCTCTTTCGGTTTCGTAGGTGTGGTGGACCTTGTTGGGGTTTATCTGCCGCGGGTCTATGCGGTCATACCCCTGCCGTTCTTCTTCCTCCGGGAACTGCTTAAGAAGCTCCAGGGCCTCTGCCGTGGTAATTTTCCCTTCGGACAGCATTTCCAAAACCTTTATTTTGCCCTCGTTTTTATTTTCGGTCATTTTACAATCCCTCCTCTTCGATTTTTAGGCTGTCTCGCAGCCTCTCTCGCTGGTTATTGTCAAAAAATGGTATAAAATTTTCGATAATTTCTAAATCCGGTGGACAGTCCCCAATGTGGTTTACAATAAGGTCGCGATGTTTGCGGGTAAATGCGGGCATATTGTCCTCTATTATGTCATACCTGCCTTCATCCAATAACTTATCCAGGGCCAGTGCTTTCATATCATTGCTCATATATACAGTAAGCTGCTCCAGCAGGGCATAGTCTTGCCGGTGCAATATATGCCCTATAATGGTGGCACGATGGGCAGCATTGCTGTATGGCAGTATGTCGTCCAACACTAGGTGGTAGTCCTCTCTGGCTAATATGGCCTGTATAAGCTCGCTTTTTTGCTGACTGCTCAGGCGTACAAATAAATCCAAATCATTTTCGGTGTAAGCTGGCTGGGCTATCCTGCCCGCATGTAATATGTCTTCAGCGCCCACCTGAAGTATCCTTGAAATATCCGGGAAAAAGGCCACATCCGGCAGGTTTTCCCCTCTTTCCCATTTAGAGACGGCCTGGGCGGAAACCCCCAACGCCTCTGCCACATCCCCCTGGGTAAGTCCCCGGGCTTTGCGCATCTTGCGTAAAAATTCGCCAATATTTGTGATATCCACCCCATCCCCCCTTCGCTTTTTGCGAGCGGATATGAAATCCGCCCCTATTGTTTTGCTTGATATAATATTATCACCATTTTTACTGCAAGGCAATAAACCAAAGGTTGAATTCGGGTTGAAAATTTGGTATAATCGTAAAATGCAACAGCAGGAAAGGGGCAGGGAAGCTTGGAAACCGCAAAAGAAATCCCAAAACCAAAAAAACGCAGCGGCAAAAAAATAGCCCTTTTGCTGTTGGCGGCGTTGGCATTGGTACTTATTATTACCGAAGCCACCGGCCACACCCAAACCCTGCAAACCCTACTTAACCCATCCATGCACTTTACCGATATTGCATCCATCCCGCACGAGGTGGGCAGCAACCCCCAAATACACGCAACCGCCACCGGCTTATTTCTGGCCACCCGTGACAGCGTGCGCTTTCATAATGCCGATGGTACCGAAATTTTTCGGGCAAGTCATAATATGCAAAACCCCATGCTTTTTGGGCGAGGTGACTTTGCCGCCATTGCAGAGGACGGCGGCCGTAGTATTAATGTGTATAGTGCCGCCGGACTTATGTACCACATCGCCACAGAGCACCCCTTAACCAGCTTTTCCCTTAGCCCCACCGGTTTTTCTGCCATCATTACCTATCGCGGTGGCGCATATGGCATGTATGTATACGGCCCAACTGGCGCGAGGCGGCGCGAGGGCATACACACCGACGCCAATGTTGTGCCTATGTTGGGTGATATCTCCCACGACGGCAGCATGTGGGCTATAAGTTATCTGGACATAAACGACGCCCAAATGAATTCGTTTGTTAACTTTATTTCCGTTGACCGCATGGGGCATCTGGTTTATGATTATTTAGACGATATTTTTGCCGCCAGCCTGGATAATCCCGACCAAATCATCGCCGCCATGCGTTTTATGGATAACGGCACGCTAGTGGCCATATCAGACACCCTTATATTTGCCATAGATCCCACCACCGGCGCAACCATATGGGAATCACCCGTAAATAACCGCATATCCCGAGTGTTTTTTGGAGATAATTGGCTTGCGGTGGCATATGGCGAGCCTATATTAAACCGCTCTGGACTTCCAACAGGGGCCGTTGTTGCCTATAGTACAGCAGGGGCCAGGCTTTTCTCTCATCAAATAGACAGCACAGCAACCAGCCTTGTCGGGCGCGGCAACAATATTGTTGTGGGCGCGGGCGGCCATTTTACAGCTATTTCGCGCAATGGCCAGGTGCTGTGGGAACACACCATGCCAAATAATTTCACCAACATGAGCATATTGGGCAGCATTGACCAGGCGGTAGCTTCATCGCCTACAGAAACCAGGGTGTTGCGCAGGATACGGCAGTAGCGGTGCGCGCCTGTTAAATAGATAATATAAATCGAGGTGAATGCTTTGAATTTTTTGGATATATTAGTAATTGCCACCATGGCATTGTGTATAATTATCGGCGCGTGGCGTGGTTTCGTGCGCACGGTGCTGGGTTTTGCCAACTTTGTGTTGGCCGTTTTTCTCACAAATATGCTTTACCCCCACGTGGGCCGTTTTTTGCGTGGCATTGACGGCTTTTTCTCCGCCACGTCCACATCTATCCGCACCGTTATGGGGCTGGACGCGGCCATTTATGCAGAAAGCCGTGCGGCAGAGATGGAAATCATCAATGCCCTACCCTTGCCGGCGGTTTTTAGGGATGCTCTTATAGAAAACAACAACCCTATCATATATCAGGCTTTGGGGGCCACAGGCCTTGCCGACTTCATCTCCGGTTTTTTAGCGGGTATTGTCATCAACATTATCTCCATGGTCATTGTCTTTGTGGTCATTTTCTCCGGCCTCATGGTGCTTACCCGTGTGCTTAATATCCTTACCAAGTTGCCGGTGATAAATTCCCTTAACAAACTGCTGGGCGCGGCCCTGGGCGCGGTTTGGGGACTGCTTTTGACCTGGCTTGTCCTGGGCGTGGTGATAATTTATTTGGCCGCCAACACCCAAACAGATATTGTGTATATGCTGGAAAACTCCGTGCTGGCCGGACATATGCATAATACCAATTTTGCTATTCATTTTATAATGCGGTTGTTCCCGTAATTTTGGAGAGGAACACACTTTTCGATAGCAAAAGCACCCTGGCCGCTATTAAAAAAATCCCTGACAGAAAGCGACAGGGAAATTGTGTGTATTGCCGCTGCAAATGATAATCCGATTGGATTTTACAGCGGCCTTATTGTGAAATCCATGTGTTACAGCACAAACCGTTGCGATACCAAAGCACTTAACAACGGACTATTTTATGCCCGGCGGTGTTTCCCCGGCTTCCTCAAATTTTGACGACGGAATATGACAATATCCCCCCGGGTTTTTGTCCAGATATTTTTGATGGTATTCTTCGGCAGGATAATAGCTGGTTAATGGCAGGTTTTCCACCACAACAGTTTCGTAAAAATGCTTTTGCAGATGAGCCAAAGATTCGGCGGCAACCCCTACATCTTCGGGATGCACATGATATATACCAGTACGGTATTGGTTACCCACATCGGCCCCTTGGCGGTTTTTTGCCGTGGGGTCTATTATATTAAAAAAATGCTCCAAAAGGGCATCAAGACTAAGCTGATCCGGGTCATAATCCACACGCACGGCTTCCGCATGGCCCGTGCCGCCGCCGCATACCTCTTCGTACGTTGGATTTTTGGTATGGCCATTGGCATAACCCACCTGGGTGGTCGTAACGCCAATAACAAGGGATAGGTATTTCTCTACACCCCAAAAGCAGCCGCCGGCAAGATATATTGTTTTTTCCATGGTATCTACCTCTCTTGTTATATGATATCTATATGACACATTGCCATTACATTTAGGGCTTGCTGATGGCTTTGGGGCGTCACCCCGGCACAGCAGTTGGCGTTTACGCTGATGGGTATATGCGGCATAGTATTTTTTATCATAATGGCGTTGGATATGACACATATATCTGTGCAAATGCCTAAAATTTCGATGGTGTTAATTTCATTTTGGCGAGCCACAAGGAATTCTACCAGGGCAGTGCTGCCAAATACAGATTTTGTAAAGGTGTTTTTCGGCACATCCGGCACAATTATGGTGTCGGGATTGTTGTGCCAAGCGTCACGCACTGCGGAATCAATTTCCCAGCCCACCGTGCCCTTTATACAGTGGGTCACAGGTAGTTTTTTACCCTCCGGTGTGTCTAAATAGTCATCACCATGGGTGTCTTGAGTAAAAAGCACAAGCTCGCCACGGCCGCAGGATATACGGGCGGCCGCATTGGCCACAACGGCCAACGCCTCGTTAGTGCCCAATGTTCCGTCTATGAAGTCTTTTTGCATATCCACAACTATCAGTACATCATACATATACTATGTCCTCATTATTAAATTATTGCACTTTTCATGGCCGATGGTGGTTGCCGAACCATGGCCAGGGTATACCATCGTATCTTCCGGCAAGGTAAAAAGCCGGTTTAACGAGACCTTTAGTGCGGAAAAATCCCCAGTTGGCAGGTCATATCGGCCATAGCTTTCTTTAAACAGTGTGTCGCCGGCAAAAAGTACGTCATCTTCCGGGATGTGGAGACATACGGAACCCAGGGTATGTCCGGGGGTGTGCAGCACATGTATTTTGCCGCAGCCAAAGTCCAGTTCGTTCTCCTCGGTCAAGAAATTATCAATAGTCACAGCAATGGGTTTCATCCTAAACAACCCTGTGCCGTTAAGGGCGGAATCGCTTATCAAGGCGGCTTCTTTTTTGTGGGCATACACCGGCACGCCAAGGGCATTGCGCACCTCTTCGGCGGCGGCTATATGGTCAAAATGGCCGTGGGTAAGCAAAATGGCCTGTATATCGAATTTTTTGGCCGCAACCTCTGCCAAAATGCGCTTGGCTTCCGCGCCAGGGTCAATGATAATGCCTTTGCGACTGGTGTTGTCGTACCAAATATATGTGTTGGTACCCAATGGGCCTACGGGTATGGTCAAAATCATTTGGCTAACCTCCGAATTATAGATTCAACTGTTTTTCTATAAAACGAGCCAAATCCGATATTGAATGCTTCACTACGCCCCAAATAATATCATCATCCATCATACGATAGCCATGCGCCGCAACATTTCTCATGCCTGTAATTTTTCGCCATGGAATTTCACTATGGGCAGACTTAAAATCTGCGGAAAGACTCTTCGCAAGTTATCCAATGTTGAGAATGGACATAATGACAGCTTTGCGATAAACTTCATCGCATCAAGCGTGTGCTTCAAAATACTTCTCGTTCTAATGTTCATAAATCAACCTCGCTTCATTTTCAACATTTTGCTTGAAGCTAGGTTTTGATTTGGATAGAGCATTCCACGTTATTAAATCGACCGAACACCCAAGTGCTTCCTCCAGATCAACGCGCAACCCAAAAAATCAAGACCACGCGCGTCAGAATTGCACGAGCAATGGCTTCTATCTTTTCCATAGTTGCAGTACCACTTTTTTACGTCATTATCCTATCCACTTGATGCACACCTTTTAAGGACATCAGCTTGGCGGCCACCCGCTCCAGCTCATCTCTATCACACACACTTACGGCAGCGGTCAGTAAGGTTTCGCCATTTGTCTGGCGAGCATTAAGGCCCACAATGGCCACGGCCATTTTGCCCAAAACCTGGGTGACGTGGGCAATGAGATTTATATTGTCGCATATGATGTTAAGCTCTACGTAAAAATTCTGCTGGCTTTTTTCGTGGGTATTCCATTCGGCTTCTATAAGTCGTTTGGCTTCGTCGGGTGGCAGATTTATAATATTTACACAGTCCGTCCGGTGGATGGACACACCGCGCCCGCGGGTGATAAAACCTATAATTTCGTCACCGGGTACAGGGCCGCAGCATTTGGAAAAGCGCACAGCCAAGTTGCTTTGGCCGCGGATGATAACATCGCCTGTGGGGTCTGTGGAGCGTTGCTCCTGCTTTTTTGCACCAGCTTTATTAACTTCGTCAATAATGGCTTGTGGGTCGGGTATTTCCGGGTTTTGCAGCAAATATTCGTCATACAGGCGGTTTACAATGCTGTTTTCCCGCACGGCACCACGGCCAACGGATGCGTACATAGTGTCAACATCTCTGTAACCAAGACGGGCAAGAATCATTTTTTCCGCATCGGGCGTCAACAGCTTCGCCAGGCTAATGTTACTCTTCCGCTTGGCGGCTTTCTCCAACATATCCTTGCCTTTAGCAATACTTTCTTCCCGGTTTTCTTTTTTCAGCCATTGCTTTATTTTATTACGGGCCTGGCTGGACTTTGCTATTTTAAGCCAATCAGACGTGGGCCCTTTGGCGTTTTGGCTGGTTAATATCTCCACTTGCTCGCCATTTTTCAGCACATATTCCTTGGGTTTCATTTCGTGGTTAACTTTCGCGCCAATCATACGGTTGCCTACGGCAGAGTGGATGGCATAGGCAAAATCTATGCAGGTTGAGCCTTTTACAAGGATTTTTACCTCGCCCGTGGGGGTAAAGCAGTGGACATGTTCTGTGTACACATCCAAGTCACCCTTTAAGTCTTCAAGAAACTCCTGATTATCCGGGGTGTCCCGGTGCCATTCTAAAATCTCCCGCAGCCAGTTAAGCTTTACCTCGCTGCTGTCCATACCGCCTATACCTTCTTTATATTTCCAGTGGGCGGCAATGCCGTATTCGGCTATTTTGTGCATATCCGTGGTGCGTATTTGTACCTCAAAAGGCTCGCCGCCGGGGCCAATAAGAGAATTGTGCAGAGATTGATAATCGTTGGTTTTTGGCGTGGCGATATAGTCTTTCAGACGTTCGGGAATAGGAGTAAATATAGAATGCACAGCCCCAAGCGCGCTATAGCACTGGTTTTTGTCATAGCTGTCCACAATAATGCGCACAGCAAAAAGGTCGAAAATTTGGTCTATTGTTTTGTCCTGATTTTTCATCTTTTTGTAAATACTGAAAAAATGTTTGGGCCGGCCTTCTACCTTAGCCACAATGCCGTGTTCCGCCAGCACATCGTGTATATCGCGCTCAATATCTTCCACATATTGCAGGCGCTCGCCACGCTTCATGCTTATTTTCTCTTTAAGGTCATAATAGGCCTCGCTGTTAGAATATCTAAAGGAAAGGTCTTCCATTTCGCGCCGCAGGGCAGATATACCCAGGCGGCCCGCCAGAGGCGCGTATATGTCAAGGGATTCTTGGGCGATACTTTTTTGTTTTTCCGGCGTCATAAATTTTAGGGTGCGCAGGTTGTGCAGGCGGTCGGCAATTTTTATGATAATAACCCGTATATCATTGGCCATGGCCAAAAACATCTTGCGATAATTTTCTGCCTGCTCTTCTTCCGCGCTGGACACATCGCTTTTTTTGGCGGCATATATGCCAAGCTTTGTCACGCCGTCCACCAAATTAGCCACTTCGGGAGAAAATTCGTCCCGCAGATAATAATAGTCAAAATCGGTGTCTTCGATAATATCATGCAGTATACCGGCGGCAATGGTTTCTCTGTCCAGCTCCAAATCCGCCAAAATATGGGCCACCATCAGGGGGTGGACGATGTAAGGTTCGCCGGATTTGCGCACCTGGCCTTGATGGGCCTCCTTGGCCAGATGATATGCCCGCTGCACCAGGGTAAAATCAGAAGAAGGATGGTATGTTTGCATCTTGTCCATAAGCTCGGCAAAAAGCCCGTCTGTATCGGGTGTATAGTTTGTGTGATCCAAATCGTCATTCACAATGCCGCCAGATGTCATAAGGGCTATCTCATCAAACATAAGCCATCCTCCTTTTCTGTTATATTTTTAGATATTGATAGAAAGCCAATTACGCAAAAGCTAAATTTAGGCAAATCTTGATATTACTCTTCTTCATAGTAATCAACGGCATTTTCTGTCTTAAACACTTTATTAATATCGCCACCCCACACGCCGATTTTTCCAGAATCCGGATAAACGGCCACATCAATCTCGTGGAAAGTAGCAAAGTCAATATAAATCAACATTTCTGTCTCTGATGTATTTGTGATTTTATGGGCACCGGTCGCATTAGCTGGAAAAAATAAAAAATCTCCGGCTTTGATAGTTTTGTCTCCATCAGGTGTCTTTATAAGGCCGCGCCCTGCAATGATGTAGAAGGCTTCTTCATCAAAGGTGTGGTAATGATAGGGGTAGGCAGATTTTCCGGGAGGGATTTCGTAAGCAGCTACGCTGCTTCGTTGCGCCACGCCAAAAGGTGCAAGCTTGCGCTTGTGATATTCATAGCCCGGATGGTCACATACATACGCGGCAGACACGTCATTGACATTTACATGAACTATTTTGCTCATTTTTCAACTCTTCCCTCCTGTTTAACTTATATATTATACTCCAAAACGAACGAGTTTGCAAGTTGTTTGGCAAAAAAAGCAGGCGACCACATAGAGGCCGCCTGCTTTATATATTGTGTTACTTTAACACATTTTCTTCCAGCCACCGGGCTACGCCGTCCTCGTTGTTAGATGGGCAGGAATACCGTGCAGCGGCTTTTGCTTCATCATAAGCATTAGCCACGGCCACGCTGTGGTAAATATTGGTTAGCATAGGCAGGTCATTAAGACTGTCGCCAAAAGTGACGACATTGCTCAAATCAATGCAAAAATGCTTCGCTAGCCGCACCAGGCCGCTGTATTTGTCCACTCCGGCCATTGTTATAAGCAACAATTCGCCGCCCACATATGTCATGTGGATATCGTCAAAAGCGGCAACAAGCCGTTCGGCAAGCTCTTGTGCTTGGGCCAAAGGTATGCTGTTAAGTTCTACGGCTATTTCGTAGGCGTCCTGCACAGACGACCTAAAAATATCAGTATGCCAAAAGGGCGAATAGCCATAGCTGCTTAAATCTGTCGTTGCTTTTAGGCATTTGTTGACAAAATGTCCATTTGGGCCGTCTACGATAATTCTGCCGCAGGATTTGTTGTCCCAGAGCATATCCAAAATACCGCAAACAGTGGCGTGGGGTATTTTTTTGGAGAAGATTTCTTTACCATTGGCCATCACATGGGCGCCATCGCTAAAAACACCCCCGGCGGCACCGGTGACCTCCATAAATCCGCGGAACACACAGTTTAAATACGGCCGCGCTGTGGCCAGGGCAATAGTTATGCCTACATCACGGCACTTGGCCAGCACGTCCTTTGTGTATACCGATATGGTTTTATCCCATCGCAACAGGGTGCCGTCCATATCCACAACAATTAGCTTAACTTCCATAATCTACGCGCCGCAGGCTTCCATGCCCTGCTTTATGGCCTCGAGATTAAGTGGGATAAGCTGCGGATTACGGGTAGCAAAGCGGTTTTTAAGCACTTCTTCTACATCGCCTATGGTAAACAGATCTGTCTTTAGCAAAAAGCCCGCCAACATTACCATATTGGCCACGCGCAGGTTGCCTATTTTTACGGCAATATTGGATGCGTCGATTTCAAGGACGGTTACATCTGTGCGCTCTATTTTTTCCTTAACAATAGAGGAATTCACAAACACAAGGCCACCAGGGCGCACTTTGTCAATAAATTTAGTAACAGATGCGGTGTTCATGGCGCAAAGAATGTCTATATTTGTCGTGGCAATGGGGCTGCCTATCATTTTATCAGAAATTATAACGGAACAATTGGCAGTGCCGCCGCGCATTTCCGCGCCGTATGATGGCATCCACGTAACTTCGCTGCCTTTTCTCATGGCTATGTCGGCCATAATTTGCCCAAGGGTCAAAACCCCCTGGCCGCCGAAGCCGGAAACCAAAATTCTGGTTATCATTACGCATTACCTCCTTCCGCGTAAGCGTCTTTGTACACACCCAGCGGGAAGTACGGCAACATGGTGTTTTTCACAAATTTCATGGCGTCAGGCGGGGTCATATTCCAGCCAATTGGGCAGGTGCCCAACAACTCTACCATGCTAAAGCCCTTGCCGTCCACTTGGTATTGGAAAGCCTTTTTTATAGCCGCCTTGGCTTTGTTTATATGGGGTACATCATGGGTGGATACACGCTCGATATACGCTGCCGAGGGTATGGTGGCCAAAAGCTCGCTAACCAGTATTGGCCGGCCCATAAGTGCTTCCGAACGGCCTATGGGGCTGGTGGAAGTTTTCATATCAATAAGTGTGGTGGGTGCCATTTGGCCGCCTGTCATGCCATAAATTGCGTTGTTGACAAAGATGACGGTCATGTTATCGCCACGATGGGCGGCATGGATAATCTCCGCGGTGCCTATGGCCGCCAGGTCGCCGTCGCCTTGGTATGTAAAGACGATTTTATCTGGATGGGTGCGTTTTATACCGCAGCCAACGGCGGGCGCACGGCCGTGGCTGGCCTGTATGCCGTCGCAGTTAAAAAAGTCATAGGCCAGCACAGAGCAGCCAACAGGGGCAATGGCAATGGTGCGGTCCAAAACATCAAGCTCTACCAGGGTTTCGGCAATAAGCTTGTGGATGATGCCATGTGTACAACCGGGGCAGTAAGACAGTTGCTTTTCTGTCAGCCCTTTGGATTTTTCGTATACAATTTTAGACATATCAGCAACCCCCCTTTACAATTTTTCTGGCGGCATCGGCAATTTCGGACGGTTCAAAAATTACGCCGCCGCAACGGCCGTAGAAATTAACAGGATATTTACCGGCCACGCCTATTTTTACGTCGTCAATCATCTGACCCATAGAAAGCTCACAAACCAGAATGTGCTTGACGCTTTTCGGCAGGTTTTGGAAAACATCGTATGGGAAAGGCCACAGAGTTATTGGGCGGATAAGACCGGCGTTAATACCTTCGGCCTTAAGCTCATCAATGGCGTTGATGACAATGCGGGATGGGGCGCCATATGCCACAATAGCAATTTCGTCACCATCCTGCACCCGGTTGTCCACCATCATTTCTTTTTGCTCTATTTCTTTATAAAGTTCAAAACGTGCGTGGTTCATGGCTTCCAGAGCTTCGGCATTAAGGTTAAGAGAATTTACCACATTGCGCGGGCGGGTGCCGCTTTCTCCGTTTGTAGCCCAGGATTTGTCGGTTTTTACAGGGGGTCTGGCGTTAATTTCTACAGGCTCCATCATTTGGCCCAACATGCCGTCCGCCACAACCATAACCGGGGTGCGGTATACATCAGCAACGTCAAAAGCCTTAAAAATCAGGTCTGTGGCTTCCTGCACAGAAAATGGGGCATATACGGGCATGTAATAGTCGCCGTTGCCGCCACCGCGGGTGCATTGGAAGTAGTCTCCCTGGGCAGGCAAAATGCCGCCAAGGCCGGGGCCGCTGCGGGATATATTGACGATGACGCAGGGTAACTGCGCTCCCGCCAGGTATGATATGCCTTCCTGCTTCAAGGCAATGCCGGGAGATGACGAACTGGTCATAACCCGCACGCCAGCCGCCGCCGCGCCATAGCACATGTTTATGGCACCTATTTCGGATTCTGCCTGAACAAACACGCCGCCACGGTCGGTCATGTGGAACGACATGTATTCAGGAATTTCGTTTTGCGGAGTAATGGGATAACCAAAAAACGCCGTGCAGCCCGCCGCAATGGCTGCTTCGCATATGGCTTCGTTACCTTTCATCAGCATCTTCATTTTGCGTCACGCTCCACCATAATAACTGAATCCGGACAAATTTTGGCGCACATGCCGCAGGCTGTACAATCGTCGATGTTGTCACACACCACTGGGTTGTAGCCTTTGGCGTTTACCCTGTCCAAATCCAGCTTTAGAATATTTTTTGGGCACACCCATACGCATAAATCGCAGCCCTTGCACCCGTTTTCCTCAAAAACCAAGCGATGCTTGGCCGCATATTCCACAAGTTTTGAGGCAGTTTGTCCTGCCGTTATCATGTTACCACTCCCTTATATGTTATGCCGGTTAAAACCGGCCAAAGATTGCGACTAAACTCGCATTAGTTTTCGCAGAGGCGGAATTTTGCCGCCCGCCTACTGCCAATCTTCCCGCATGGTTGGTTTATCAAAAACTAAAATCCGCTCGGATGCTAGCTTGTCCCGGACACCATCATAAATATCCCGCCGCAGCATGGTATATCCCAGAGGGACGCCCAGCATCCGCGAAGCCTCAATGGCCGCCTGTTCAGACTCCAGCACATGCTCTGCCGTAGTATCCCTCAGCATATGACCATTGCTGACCAAGCCCGTCACCGGCAAAAGACTTATATTGTTTATACGGTGGACAAAATTCACCATCTTAGCCACGCTGGCCGTTTCCTTGCGAAACAAATTAAGCACACACAGAAATTCATATTTTGGGCAGCTTTCAATGGCACTGTAGCATGACGCCAGCAATTTCAGCCCATTTTCCCCACCAGCCAGGTCTATAATTACATTTTCGCCCCGCCGCACTCGCGAAAGAAAGGCATAGCTCACCGCAGGCAAATCCTGCCCGGTGTTGTTGTCCAGGCAGTCTCCCATTACAGTGATATTTTTGGCGGCAAGCCACTCGGCCTTTTCCCTGGATCTAAAATATGGATTTATCACGTCCAGGTCGGCAATTGTAACGCCTCTGCCGGTGTCTTCGGCGATTTTGCGCGCCAAATTAACACAAAACTCCGTTTTGCCGCTGCCATACGGCCCGGTTACAATACACACCCCCATATTATTTATGGGTATATATGCTCTTGATGGCCCTCACAGCCTCAATGCGCTTTTCGGCCATTTCGTCTGCCACTTCGTATGTCAGGCGGCCGGTTTCTTTGGCAATGGTCAGTATATCCAACATTCTTTGGTAGATAAAATTAACATCTCGCAAAGATGCCTCCTCATTGTAGCCGCCTTCGGCGCGCTCGTAAGATACATTAATAACGCCACCGGCATTGGCCAGATAATCAGGAGCATACACAATGCCGCGATTTTGCAGGGCCACGGCGTGCACAGGAGCATCCCGCAGCACATTGTTTGCGCCGCCGCACACTATTTTACACTTCAGTTGAGGAATTGTGTCATCATTTACAGTTGCACCCAAAGCACATGGGGCATAGATATCACACTCTACACCATAAATAGCATCAGGAGCAACAACCGTCGCGCCAAACTCGCTAACAACTTTGTCAATGCGCTCCTGGCTAACATCACAGATGATAAGTTTTGCGCCAACCTCGTGCAGATATTTGCACAAACAGTAGCCCACATTGCCCACACCCTGCACAGCCACAACCTTGCCGGTTATGTCGTCACTGCCATACACATGGTTGCAACACGCCAAAATAGACTTAAACACCCCGAGGGCGGTGTATGGGGATGGGTCGCCGCTGCGGCCAGGCAAACCCACCACATGGTCGGTTTCCATATTTACATACACCATGTCTTGGGTGGATGTACCAACATCTTCGGCAGTGATATAGCGGCCGTTAAGTCCTTCTAAATAGCGGCCGAAGGCCCGCCAAAAGGCCTCGCGCTTAATGGGGTCTTTGCGTAAAACAGAAGCATCACCTATGATAACAGACTTGCCGCCGCCTAAAGCCAGCCCCGCCAGCGCACTTTTGTAAGTCATGCCCCGGGCAAGACGCAAGGCGTCCTCAATAGCCAACTCTTCATTTTCATAATTCCAAAAACGACTGCCGCCCAAAGCCGGCCCCAACACGGTGTTATGTATGGCCGTAATGACCTTTAGCCCCGTGCTTTTGTCATGGAATAAGCAAAGCTGCTCAAATCCATATTTCTCCATGTACCCAAACTTATCCATTTCTATTCCTCCTAAATATATATGATGGTTCATTTTTGCTTAATGTCATTTTGCTATCTTGGAAATGTTGTTTTTCAACCCCAATTATCTCCATACCAATCATCTTGGTCTTCACCTTCCGAACTTGAATAACTTGAATACGAGCTACTCTTGCTAAAGCCGCCACCCAAAGCGACTACAATCACACCAAATAAAAATCCTAGCACAGCTCCGACAACTAAAGCCGTAGGGAAAGAACTAACATTAACACCGCGCCCGCCTAAATCATTTATAATACATGCACCAAGCCCGCCCAAAACAGATGCACCAAGCCCACCAAAAAAAGTTGATCTAATAATGAATCTACTATTCCTGTTCATCTCATTCCTCCCATATATATGATGGCGCCTAATCGCCTATATAAGCCGGCCTGAACCTTAACAAATCATACATCCGCAGCATAGTAACAATGCTTTGCTCCCGCGTGTAATCACCATGCGGCGCAAACACATCGCCGCCCACACCACCCATAATATGCACAAATTGCATCTGGCCCACGGCATCAAAAGCCCATGGGGATATTTGCACATTATCGGCAAAAATCGGATCCGACTTGGGCAGCGGCTGGCCCATGGCATATGCCAGCCGCGCCAGCATTACCGCCGCTTGCTCCCGCGTCAAGGTGTCATTTGGCGCAAAATAGCCGCCGCCCACACCCTGCACCACACCCAGCGCGCCCATTTTCTGTACATTTACATCATACGTGTCATTAAACATCATGCGGCCGGAAATTTCATTGCCTGTCACGGCCCCATACAATGCCACGGCCAGGGCGGCAAA
>Ga0123355_10008041_pt1 | contig 15904 bp, 8 predicted proteins | sample TergutEmb28metaG_3_FD_89872 | JGI IMG/M metagenome (GOLD analysis project Ga0123355, IMG submission 89872) | Embiratermes neotenicus P1 segment gut microbial communities from Petit-Saut dam, French Guiana - Emb289 P1 | ecosystem: Host-associated > Arthropoda: Insects > Digestive system > Gut ...
TACAACCCATGAAATAACTCAACAAATAAGTCGCAAGCTCCTGAGGATGGATGTATTAACATCCAAAACATGTTGAGCATTAAATAATGAAATAATAAAGCAAGTGACATCAAGTTGGTCTCTTTTTACTCAACTATCAAGATGATGCACGGTCCAATAAACATAAGATTCGCAAAAAAGCTGTATAAGTTGTACCCGTTCGTTTCACGAGCACGGCAAATGAGATCATTTCGGTGGTACTGAAAACCTAAACTCTGGGATTATTCCCGGTTTGTCCAATTAACGTGTCCCCACCCCTCTCAGTAATTCGATTCGATGCGTACAAGAAAAGACACAATAACTTCCATTTGACTTTTTTGTTGTGGACTGAGGTTACATAAACTTTCTGAACTCGGAATTGCAACAAACCTTCTTAAGTCCGAGCCATATCCTGTTCCGAAAATAACTAAACAGTTTTCTCACATCGGGTCCTCCAAACGCGGAAACACCAGAGAGAAACCTTTATAGAGCAACATGAATTGTCTACCAGTCCTGGTAAATACCTCGCGTTTTCTCACAATACCATATTTCTCCGCTCAACTGTAAACTCGTCCTAATGGCCGGAACATACTCTTAGAATTTCCCCCCACAAGCTGAATTCAATTCTTGAAAGCTGAACTGAGCGGCAACAAAATATTTGCTTCTGTGAAAAGACACACAAGACTACAGAGAGCCATAAATTACTTTTCCTTCATAAGAAAAGCTTCCCATCGATATGCACAATAAAGATCTCATAACTTTCTGCAGAATAAAAATCTAATAGTTGTAGACTGTTATTAGATTTTTATTGCCTACATTTTCGGTAATTCTTTTATTTGACTTGTGAAAAACTATATAAAGATTACCTTTCCTTGATTTTATCTTCTCTTTATTTTTGTTGAAGATATGTAATATAGGATTTTTAGGTTGACAGCACCGTACTAACTATGCATATTGTTTGGTTTAAACACAAATACATGGACATACGTATAAAAGGGAAACTAGACAGATATGAGAACGAGTTATCGTGACTCCTTTAAATTATCATTGGTTTTGTTCCAGAAGCAACAGAACCCTTAGCCAGGATTGCTGTGCTGTGGTAAGGATGCGAACCTTGTATCTCCGGAATTCGACTTATTTTGTCGTAGATAAATGTTCGATCACAAAATTGATTTTCTTCCCAAGCTTTCTGCAGCAGTTCACGTGCATGCATATTATTTTTACCTGCATCAAAACAATTTATTTCGGCGCCCCAGTCATTTTATTCCTTCCTTACTGAAAAATACCAGCCGCCTAACCCCACACAGCCGGTATTATGAGCAGAAACAATTCAATAGGCGAAAATTAGTTGTTTTGCTCTGTGGGTAAACTCACATAACTGAAAATTCGTATGGTTCGGTTTAAACTTATTGTCATGTGGTTTATTGAACCAGAATTAATTTACGATATTTCAGGGATGCAGGTGGTCCTTGTTTCAGGGATACTGGATAAACTGAATTGATATCCACGGTCAGCTGGTGGTGGCAGATTAACTGCGCGTACACATCCTAACATGATCAACTCTTACCGCTATATTAGGAAAGCTGAGAGTAAGAGGAAACTTACATTTCATAGGTGTAGATGAACTAAGCAAGGGGATACGATTACTTACAGGACCGGCACGAGGCATGTGGTCGCCTCCGGCAGGTTAAAATTTGCCCCCCCAGGCAAGCTAATAATTTGGCGCATATTAAAACCAATAGCATTTAAACTTTTTCTCGGTACTGGACAGGCCTGGTGAAAAATGGAGCGCGTGCCCACACGGCCTACAATTTTCGGAAAAATTCCTTCGCAAGTGGAAACAAGAGTTCACTAGAACTATATTTCCGATTATACTAGCGACATCTTAGCGCCACTTATATTTTGGTGCCCCCAACACATGACCTGCTGATCCAACTCTTTGTCCGGCCTTGAATACTCAGACTGAGTTAAAGTGGCTCAGGGTGGGGTGCAGTCATGCCTGGTCTCCTCTGAAAACGTTAATAAACTTACCGACTTCATAAAGAGGTCGATAAATTTTAGAGCAGCTGGCCGATTGTTAACTACTGTAGAAGGAGTCGGTTGCACACAGTTGCCTCAAAATTTGCTTTACAGTACTGCAGTGATGACTTGTAATGCAGTTTGCGATATTTCAGGTCTTGCCCTTAGTAACCTGTTCGGCAGTACCTACTGAGTAATATCAGGCAATGGAAAACAAGTAATGTACATCTTGATATGTTTCATAAGCAAAAAAAAAAAATAAATAATAATTAAGCTCCTTCTGTCATCCCAGTGTTGAGATCTGCCCTGTAAGTGTGTATTCTTTGATTTTCTGCACTATGAAATGAGCACCGTTAGCATAATTACAGAGTCGGATTGAAGTTCCCGATTTCAGTCACAAACTACATTTTCTCCAAGTACTACCATACTTCATGCTGGTCAGTCCTTCGTCTGCGAGATACCTTAAAAGATATGGGTGTCTTTAATAACATTTATAAGTGAGTGATATCAGTACCTTGTGTTTGCAGTCTACCTTCAAGTATCGGCGTACTTGTATATCTCCATTAAAACCGTATGGCTTCAGAATGTTGCATTATGAAGCCGTTCTTTAAGTCAGAAATAACCAACCTTCTTCTACAGTTACAGTATTACTTCTTAAAGCGTAGGCCTAACGTGGCTAGTAACATGGTTTTAGGAGTCAATTCTAGGAGTCAAGTGAGGAAGAGGGGGAAGTTTTGTTAGAACCAGTCCTTAATATATATGAACTACTTTCCCCACTCCCACACCAATTTTTTTGTCCTTTTTCAAATTATTAGCCAAAAAACTTCTAAGATAAAAGAAATATTGGGGTCATTTAGCCCCCTTTTGTCCCCACAAGTTAGTCTATGTACCGGGTGCTGATAAGTCCTTAGCCCGACCAGGAAGGAAACAAGCTCGGAAGCATGTCAGGGACGCGCGCGATTTCAACAACATCGAGACCCGAGCTGCCATCATTTTTTTTTTCCTGAAAGGCAAGACACCGAAGGAAATTCACGCCATTCTGACAGAAACATTAACTTGTTTCCTTCCTGGTCAGGCTAAGAACTTATCAGCACCCCAATACCACAGAATGTTTTACTATGAACATTTTAAAGCCGATCCGGAATAACGAGGTATTCTGGCCACGCGCGCAGTGCTTTCGCACGTTACATTCCAAACCGAGGAGTGGATATTATTGTCTATGGGCATCTATTGTTGCCGAGAAACTCGTTGATTTTCTTCTGTTATTTTCAATAATCATAATTAACAATCTCCATGAGTCGGTTTCTCTCACGGTGTTAAAGCGGCCGGGGCGCGATGTTGTCCACTGACCTCTGTCTAGTACCGAGTTTAGGAATGAGTGGAGCTATACCTCTACTCTCCATATATACCTTCGTGGTGTGTACAGGGACAACTTTATCTTTTTTACGTAATGATATTTTTGGGTCTGTATCTATGTTTTTTTACTAGTACAAGTTTTATCCTATTTCATTGGAGGGTGGAACGATGTGAAATGCAAGTTCAAGGCCAAGTTTCAATTATCGTCCTGGTGCTCACTTGGACAACCTGCAGAATAGCCGGTGTTTAGGCCGAGATTCGAAGGGAGTACCTCTTTACTATCTCCTCAAACTTACTTACATTCCCTTTACCTATGTTTCAAGCCACATAGGAGAAATGCACACCATATTTGTAGGCTGCAGTAGGCCTGGGAAGCGCGCATTCTGCCTTTATGTATGTCGTGTTTGTTTCATTCCTTCATTCTGTATTCCTCACAGGCATATAACATTTGCCCATCATACATTCACTGCGTACCGTGAAAGGAGGCAAGATGTAACAGTTCTTGGCTTGTAGGATTATTGTTAATGTGAATGGTGCTAGCCAACACTTCCTGCATTCTTTTTGTGTCTACAAGCTGATTACACGAGAAATACCACCACCACTACTATTGCTACTACTACTACTACTACTCCTGCTACTAGTGCTTCTTCTGCTTCTGCTGTTACAAATACTACTGTTTATCCTCGATTTTAACCTGAGGGTTGTGGATTAAAAGAAAAAATATCCTAACCTGTAAAACTTCACATGAATGAGCGCGATAAACATGAAATATAATAACCATACAGTTTTAAGCAAGATCGATTTCAGTTCAGTAATAACTACACAATATAGTCTACATATCTTCTGATTGCATACGAATTTTCATGCGGGTTAATAGTAATTGGTCGGTTTTTAGTACGTACGATATAATGCATTGCAAACTAATGATATTGCAATTTACATTCATATTTTATCTTGTAAATTTCAAAAGTTCCAACCGAAAAATTCACCTGAATTCAAAAATTTTCTTTGCTTATATTTCTGCATCCGATATACATTTGGGAGATGTGAACCAGCTTCATTTATGACAACTCGTTCACTTATATTTACATTAGGTCTCACCTTGCTGGAACTCTCTTCAGTTTTCTCTCCGAATTAAGATTAGGCATTTTCCTAATGGCCAGAATAATCATCCAGCTTTAGTAATCGTCGTACCGAATGTCGCGGTTCAGTAGGTAACACATTGTCTTATTCGTAAATTCATGCATTCAAGCTTCGGCCTGGAGACCATTTATAATACTGAGATACTTCCTATATTTTACTCAGGAAAATACTGGGAAAATGCCGCAAATTACGTGACAACTCCTTCCTTTCATGTTATTTCCGATTCACTCTTAACTGATCGTACTTTCTTTTCGACATTATGTACTTGGACCTACTTACAGTTCATTAAGTATAGACCTACATCAAATAAAAGTAGAATCCTAATCGTTTAAGTCATTAACAGAGAGATTAATAGAATATTTCATTTATTTAAGTGCCCCTACAATGATTCTCTTGGGTTCTTCCGTTGCGGTAATATTGATTACGGAGTAGGCTGCTTGTAATATTATTAAACACAGAAGCCACATAAAACAATATTTCTGTAATTAAATTCTGTTTTGCTAATGCGATCGCTTTGAGGTGGTAAAATCTTTAACGAAACAAACTGGAAAGCAGTTTTCTTTGCTAAAATAAAGTTGGGTTACTTCTAGTAGAATTTTACATTGCTACATTTTCCAAATTTGGCTTTGAGCACACTGTGAAAGAGCAACAGGCGTATGAAAGAGAAGAGTTGTATTTGCTGGAAGGAAGGAAAGAGGGAGGGAAGGAAGAAGGAAAGAAAGAAAAACGTAATAGGAGGAGAAGGCAAAGAACGTCATGTCGCATTCTCTCTGGTATCAAACAAGGGAGAAGTGAGTCTTTCTTCTTGTACCAGTTCCTCTGCCGTTGTCATATTCGCTCGTTGAACTTTCAATTATTCTCAAGGCAATACTGCTCTGTTACCCACATTCTCCTAACCTGACGATGGAATACAACTCGCCAAATTAGTTAACTAACTCCACGGAGGAAGGTGTGAAAACAATGAAGTTTACGAAAGAGAAGATTCGGAAATATATTTGCCAAGAAATTCTAGTGCAGGAACATTTTCACATTTACAACGTGGCACATTATCAGAAATTAGTCATTAAACTAAGTTATGTTAATTAAAGGTTCATTTTATTATAACTATTCTTACCCTCCATTCCCCATGTGGTTTGCTGTCACCCACAATAATGCGTGCTATAAGAATTTGTTGACATTTACAAAAGAGGTAAATGTGTAATATCGTTTGCGTTTTCTCAATGTCTTTAAAAACAGAAGTCGAATGTAGACAACGTACTAGTGTTTAGTTTGCAAATGTTATATACTTCTGGCTTTTATTTGTAAAAATACATGAACTTTCATTCTTGTGAAGTTCATTTACTTATGCAAGAGTTGTGCAGAGAGGGTAATAGAAAACGCTGCGGGCCGTATTGGATACTCGTATATAAAATATTTGATTAAGAATTCTGGAATAGAAAATAATTTAAAGTTATTGACTTCGTTTTGCATTAAAACAAGTGTGCAATTAAACGATAAAAAGTTTAATCTAATATTTTGAAAGCGTATGTATTGCTTATGAACACAGAAGTGTAATTTTCCATATTACCCACATAAACAAACAAAGCGACTCTCTACTGCACTAAGTGATAGAATTCGACTAAACATAAACTCGCTCTGTCCTAGGAATGTCTTTGTGTGCTTCCGACATCTACTGTCACTCTGGTTTACAAGACAGAAGATACAGTGTGGTATTCTTTATTGCCTGCCTGTTTCATAATGCGCGTCTTCTGCTCAGCAAGGTATGTGAACCTTTGGCCTATAATATTTGTCCAGAAATGTAACAAATGTCAGTGGTTGAACGACAGGCTGAAGCACGTCTGCAGAGGTAAAACTGGACTGCATGCGACTCTAGCGGCACGATACAAAAGAAACTTGGCTTCTCAAAGGAAAATGATCTAGCTTTATTTGTAGAAAGAGCAACTGACAAAATAAACATAGAGCAGTTGAACATAATTTTTTGAATAACAAGCCCTGATTCTTACTACTTTTGGACTAACAAGCCAGAGATTTTCTGTGAGGCATCTGAGGTTCTCAATGCGCCAAGGGCATGTAGCGTAGTAGAAATTTATCAACGTGTCGGAAGAACCTATTATCTCCATTTTACACTGCTAAATGTTTTAGTCTAGAGAAGTTTGTGACAGTGGTCTATTGTTTAATAGGATTTATTTGGAACTTTTTGTTAGACAAGAAAATATAGTAACTTCGTAAAGTTCCCAGAATTTGCTTGTATAATGCACAGGAACTCGCTGATATAATTTATAGAAGTTGCTACTCTGAATAAATAAATGTACACTGACATCCTTCTTTGTCTTAGGGAGGCAGTCAGAAGAAAAGGCCCCGAAAAATGGAAAACCAACAGTTGGTTTCTTCTTCACGACAATGCTCCATCACACCTGTTGGTTTTGGTCAAGGTTTTCTTAGCAAAGAACAATACGATAAAACTGGACCATCCCACTACTCTCCTGACATGGCTGCAGCTGATTTTTAACTCTTTCCTGCATGGAAAGAACGGCGCTTTTTAATTCTACTGACAACATTAAGAATGCGATGGAAGAACTGAAAAGGCTTTCAAAAATGTCTTCTAGAAATGTTTCAAACATCTTTACATTCGCTGGCAGAAGTGTTTAGTTGCACAAGAGGGCATATTTTGAAGGAAAAGTAGCTTACTGGCTGAACTGTTTTGTATTTGTGGGAAATAAAGTGATTCTGGGAACAAATTTGAAGCTATAATGTATAATTCCTGTGTCAACTGTGGGACACTGCCGGGCGTTGTTCAATCCAACGGATATTACAGAGTTGGAAGCTTCCTTTCCCATCTGAAGGCGGATAGATTCAGCCACCGAAGCCTCATAGAAATACTGTGTTCTTGTATTAGACAATAAGGAATGCTAAAAGAAACTTTGATCACAACAAGGTTAGCATGATTATTGTTAAAATGTATTTGTTTTATATAATTTCTTTCCAAATTTTGAAACTCATGTAAAGAAATATAAAAATCTAGCCATATCAGAGTATTTTTACTCTAAAATGACATGTTTATTTTGTGTGGGTCCAATGTTGTGTATTTTATTATAACATTGAGATATCTGACTCACGTTTGCAAAGGGACACGTTTGAATCAAGGAGGGGTAGCTGAGAGACAGATTGAGACGGTACCAAGGGGAGGAATTTTACAATTTGTACTTTCTGAAGGTAGTGTTGTAGTTGCACAATGAAGGAGAATAAAATAGAAAGAACAAGCATTTCAGGGACCTAGGCATAAATGAGACAATTATCTGAGAGTGTCCCACATGGGATGTAAGGATGTCAACAAGGTAGGTCAGGAGCAGGGTTTTGTGAAGACCGGAAAAATTTTGGGTGTTATATAAGTCTTGTAAATGTCGGCATGCTATAGCATGAAAAGTGGGAAATTTGGTCAAATGTCAGTATATTCAACACCCGACATAGCGAGCACCGATATAGCGCCACCCTCGCATAGTGCCCATGGAAATCTGCGAAGATAATTTCCCAAATATACCTTATTTCGATTTCCCGGCACCCTCGGTAAAATGCCACAAATTGCGGTAAAAAACAGCGGAACTATATCGGAGTTTGACTTTGTGTAATGGAAATGAAAGGATATATTCTCTACTAAGTTCAGAAAAATTTGCTAAAGACAGCATATATCACACTACAGCATAAAACAGAAAAGTTTCCTACAGGCGGATAAAATGCTCAACTTTTTTAAACAAACAGAATGGACGGCAGCTCTATCTTTAAATAGCCAAAGAAACGCAAAAGTAACAAAGTAGACTTCATACTTATCCACTATATAATTCGAAAATGACGTCAACATTATTTCAATTAAAGGAAAACAACGAGGGTTAAGCTTGAATTTCGCAGCTTTCTTTACATATTCCAAATGCATTTTTTTTTATTCGCCTCTTTCTTAGGTTCACTCTTTGATGACAGAAATACATTTTTGAAAACTTTATTATATTACACGCACCACAATGCCCAGCAATAATTTCAGCACATTTTTTATTTTCGTGACGTCATATAGAATCAATTTCTAAGTAAACTGTTGTGGGGCTTAAAAGCATTAAACTTTACGTGACAGGTAAAGTTTAAGTGTGTTCGCATTCCTCCGGACAGCCCATTAATTAGGTCAGTCCTTCCGTCCGTCTATACGTATGTAAGAGTTAGAGACTTAACTGAAACTGTTATGATGTATGTTATTTCATGCATATGAGGAAAGTTGTCTAAAGTTTTATATTTAATTTAGATCTACAGTCTTAATGACTACTTTACGCGCAGAACTTTATGTATTTCTACGTTCAGTCGCTAAACACTCACTGAAATAAAGGATGTTTCGAAGAAACCGTATCGGTCGAAAGAAACGCACATTTCATTCCCAAAACATTTTAAAAATTTAGGTTTCCGATACAATTACGCAAAAGGAAACCCACAGTTTATTTCCTAAATTATGAGATAATAAGGATAAACAGTTTCTTAACGGAAAAACAAAACAATCTGGATTATGTTCAGAATTAGCTCAAAAACGTTTTGTACATTTAATGTATCTTTTTGTTGAAAATGAATATGAAGAAAATTGTAGAAATGCTTAATCTTCAATGCGGAGTGCTCAATCTTTTAAAGCCATCTGGTTATGTGATGCACCAACAGGTTTAACATTCAACAACTGTGCGCTCTGCCCACACCGTATTTGTGTGTTGAGAACAAACAGCGACGTGTGCCACTTACGGCCTAAACTGATTGGTTTTTATAATCGAGATGAAAAGTCTTTACAGCGCGGTACGGACTGGGTCTTTAAATAAATCAGTACGCGCTTCGTATTTAAAGGGTTAAATTGTCTGTTTTACAGCAAATAATTTTGACTTATTTCAAGTCAAGTGAATGGAAATTAAAATAATTTCCATTAATGTAACTTTTGTTTTTTTATAAGGAAAGAATATCGTCTTACTGTGTATTTCTTGTTTTCCCATAAAGAGGGAGTGTCATCAGAGATGTACTTATCGAATTCAATGAGAAGCTCTACTTACACGTATCTTCTCACAGTGAACTCGCATATTAAGTGCTCACTCTAACTTTCACTCTTTTTTTGTGACGTTTTTCTGACCGTACATCTCAGTATATTTATCTCGGTAATTAACCAACTTGATGCACAAAATTTTTGTTTTACAGTAAGTTTAGTTCATGCTTCTACATGTTTCGAGCACATGTGCTTATCATCAGGAGGTCAAAATTGCATCACACAGCCTCTGGTATCATCACACTGAAACAAGTGTGTGGTCTAAAGTTACTAAAATACAATTCTATAGATATGAAAAAAACAATTTTACTACTATTTGCTCATATTTATAGAATTGTATTTTTGTAATTTTAGACCACTTACTTGTTTCAGTGTGATGATACCAGAGGCTGTGTAATGCAATTTTGACCTCCTGATGATGAGCACATGTGCTCGAAACATGTGGAAGCATGAAATAAACTTATTGTAAAACAGAAATTTTGTGTATCAAGTTGGTTAATTACTGAGACAAATTTCATTAGACAGGAACTGTTTAGGGGAAACATCGACTAAGATACACGAGCTTCATATAAAGCAGCCTAAAGGTTAATCTGCACTTCCAAGATGTGGGAAAACCCCGTAATGTTTTGCAGCACTCTCATACATATATAGAACTATAAGTAAGTAAGCACTCTCATACTTATATCCCAATATTAAATTCAACATAAATCCTTATAGTACTTTCGAAGATGGCGGAAAGAAAACCGCGCCTTCCGAATTTTGGTTTTAATAAACGAACTTCATGCAAAACGCATTATGCTTGGAAATTGTAACGATACTCTCAATATGTTTAAAGGCATTTCCGTTTTTTTTCCTTTAAAACACGTTGTGGCAGTATAGATCTTCCTCCAAAAATTACCCGTAGCTTTTTTAAGTTAGTGTCGTTCCTCGTACGGCTAATTCGTGTTGTGTATAAAGAGCATATTGGGCATGGCAATAAAAATTCATGGACAGAATGTAAAAAAAAATAATAAGAGACAACCAGAAGCAAAATGCGTGGGCACGCAATACAGCCAGCCGGCACATATTTGTAATATCGCGCTGCTCCTACTTCTGTGCAAATTTACTTTCAGATTATGGTTACATTAAAACAGCAACATAAGTGGGAAATCCCACGACCTCCATAATGAATTAACTATTCCTAAACTTTAGTCGTCGTAAATGACACAAAATGTATAATCGTATTAACTGAACGGAGCTTAATCATTCAGAAAATATTATTCAATAAAGCAGAATAAAAAGAGCAGGGCATGCAGCGTAGGTAGATATTGAAAATGATTACAATATGGTAGTCAGAGAAGCCTGAAAGGAAGATAAGCGTACATTGAAGGATAATATTAAAGTGGATCTTAATATAAATAGGTCGCACGGACGTGGGCTGATTTCTTTTGTCTTATTGCAGGATCCTGTGAACAGGGGAATGGAATTTCGGGGTGTATAAAAACGGTGAACGGGTTAAGCAGCTAAGCGGCTACCTGCTTATAAAGAGCGGCGTTCCTCATTTGAGTGAATGGGTCAGGAAAATTAGGTACAACATGGGGGTCGTGCGAGATGTTTTGCTTTACAAAGATACTGCAACAACTTGACAGCTAAGACTAAAGTCTCTGCGGTGACATATATTAAACAGGTGGCAACACTGAAACTGCAAGTTCTTTGTATTTCGTTTGCTTAGCGCTGGCTTTTCATTCTCCGCACACAACAGCGCTAGGAAACAAAACCATGCTATCCATCCCACTGCTAATTCCATCGGCGTTTACACGCACGTTGTGGGCAGTGTACAATCACAGTTGCGTGGTAGGAGGAAAGAATCGCCAATATTTGTTTCTGGTCTCCCCTTCCACATTTGCTGGTTGGTATAGAGTTAATTAGTTGTTTTTGTTGTGTTCGTCCCTTCTTCCTGTATACCTACAGATCCGCAATAAGCTGTCCTCTTCTACACACATGTTTTTTATCATTCAGTTGCTTTCTCAGTTCAGTTGTCCCAAGTGTTATCTTTCCTACAGAACATTATTAACAATAATATTGTTAACATTTGTGTGCATTCCCACCTACAATATGCATACATGCCCCCCGTTATTTGTTTACTGTTTGCAAAGAATAAAAAATGATTATCATTTTCGTTACGTAATTTCTTGCATCCTACACAAAGAATACCGCTCCTTAACCAGGGAAAAACGGCCGGGGCGTGGCGTTGACCACCCATCTCCACTTAGCGCCAAGGTTAAGGAAACAGTAGAACTAAACCTCTACTCTCCTTCAGAACCTTCGTGGTCTGCTATAGGGTAAAATTTCCCTTTTACCTTTGTTAGTTCACAGTCGAAGTAGAATCCTCAGTTCCTAAGGTTATACCTTATGATGATAAACAAAATTTCATAACTATATAAACAAGGGGTAAAATAAATATTTCTATACCCCAAACTTTAAGCTTGCTACACGGGAGACAAAGGATAAAATAATCTGAGCTGGCGGTACCAAACTTTCATGGAATTTAGTCTGCTCTTTGATTTCCTCTTACTCTTGTCCCAGAGGAAGTATTTAAAGGCCGCTATGTTGCGCAAATACCGAAACAGGTCTCTCAAGGTCTAACTCGTGACGGATGATGATAATGGTGATGATGACGACGATATGTTGTTAACAAGGGCTTACTATATTTATCTTCATTATAACTTTATCCTGCTTGACGGTGACGGGACGCAGCACGTGCTTAGATTATAACAATACGTGTTCAGATAGGCTGTGTAGTGAGTAGGCTTAACAAGCTCCATCTGTAAAGAATGTGTTTGTCAGCTGTCGAAAATACAAAAAAAATTCGAACATATCTTACATTAAAGGGCTCAGTAAGAACATTAAATTTATTTTTCGGTACGCTTTGCTACCTCACCTCCCAAGCTGTCTAGGATAAACCATGTTTTGGTGACGAGGTCCATGCTCTCCAAGCATGTCGCCGTCTGCTAACAACAACTTGCGAGAATTATTCAACATGTGCTCATCAATAATGCTCAACAAAGAAATGGTCAAACACAGAGCAATTAAAAGCCTTGGTGCGAAAAGGAAGTAATTATAGGGCAGGAAATTTGATATGATATATTTGTTAACTGCAATTGTGTATCCACCCGGTGACTGTAGTACAGTACACATTTACACAAAAACAATAAACAGAACGACACAAAACAAACAATACATAGAACAACACAAAAATAACAATACATAGAACAACACAAAACAAACAATACGCAGACCAACACAAAAACAAACAATACACAGAACAACACAAAAATAAACAATAATAGACCAACACAAAAATAACAATACATAGAACAACACAAAAACAAACAACACACAGAACAACACAAAAATAAACAATAATAGACCAACACAAAAATAACAATACTTAGAACAACACAAAAGTAATTTTGGAGGAGTGCGGGCCGTGCCCTTGATGAAAATGTAAGAATAATTATGAATTCTTTCTCTATTATGATCCATTTTTAGGGGGGTGGGGGGGGGGTGGACGATAATCCCAATCATGCTGTCAGGACTGCAGGGTCCAGAATCATCGGTACAGAATACCAGGCAAGGAAGTAGGAATGTTGTATTGTGTGAACAATATTTTCGACACGATGGATGTGAGTGTGTAGATGTTGTGATGAAGGTACCATTGTCAGGGCGCTGGGGACGAGACGAACCAATGAATTGTGAAGTTGGTGATGAGGAATTAATTCCATTAAACCGAGCAGCAGTAATGCTTCGACTAGAACCTGAGTGGAGATGACGACTGAAAGGAAAGAGCTTTTTCAAATATTCCCAGTGTTCCCTCAGAACATTATAAAACTCGATATCAATGTGTCCTCCTACATCTACTGGGTCAGTCGCGCACATCATATCAGGCATTAGTGGAACTGTAATAACAAATTAGTGGTTTTGTCTTGATTATTAATTTAACTTACGTAGTATATTATATTGACAGGTATGATTCTTCAGTGTTATAAGTTGAGAATAAAACTCTAAATAAATAAACAGAACACAACATAAGCTCTACGTAAGGTGAAAATACTTGGGGTCTTAACAGGTGACTGTGCTTTCGAACTGCGCTCAACTAAAGGATGGATGTCGGAATTTTTGTGCATTTTTTTTTGTCCACGTATGGAGATCCGACGGGACGGTTTACCGATTGCAGACCCACCGGATGTCTAAATGATTAATGGTTTCAAAAATAATCCTGCATTGGAACAGGCCAGAGGGCTTAAATGAAGAAATTTACATACGTTTGAAAACAGTTTCCATTTAAATTCTCTTTCAGTCACGTCTTTCGTGAGAGCAAGGTTTCGCGTCTTCCTGGAATTATCACTACATTTCGAGAAAGCCGAGCCATAGGGAAATTTCTCCAACATGTTTGTGCGTCTTGATGACGCAACCGGCAATAGACTTCATGTTATTAACAGCGAACGTTTCCAGGTAAACAAGTGAGTTCTGTTTTCCTTGGCATATTACAGCCACGTCTGTTGATTAACAATGTAGTTACCTCTACGTATATCAAGAACGTGTGTTTCATTGTATTTTAATATAAAGAAATGAAAACTAATATTTTTTTTATTTGGTTAACCTCAAATAAGTCGGGACAAATAAAGTTTTTAAGTTATAGACATAGAGAAGGAATGGAATAAAATTACATTTCGCCTATAAGTGTTTTTAAACAAAACTCTCATTCGGAAAGTACACTATATTATTATTGTTAATTCTTTACCAACTTTTTACAGTGTACTGAAATGATATAGCCGTACCTGAAGCAAACAAACAAACAAACAAACTCTGTTTCTAGGGCACATAATGTTGCAGGTATTTCGTGGTTACAGTATAAGGAAAATGTTATTTCTCGTTATAAAATTTTTTTACTTTATATTAGTAGGCCTACTTTCCGCAGTAGTGTCTCAGTGCCCCATATGACTGTTTTCTGAAGTTCCTTTACGTCGTGCTGTCCAAGTATATTTTTCAGATTATTTTCTGAATGATTCTGAGGTGGCTGGAATTGCTTCTATTTTTGCCACTATCTCTACTAGTATCACTTTGGTATTGATATTCCAACTTCGTTTAGGCCTTTATGTTTTAAAATATTTTAGGCTACTTTTCTGATCAGATTTCTACCTCCTGAAATTGCAGTGTATCGTGCCAGGTAAGTTCCTCTTTAATTACCACGCATTTTGGTGTCTGGTTCATTGTTAGGAATGGTTCTGTCAGATTTCGCTTGCTGATATCACAATTTGACTGCCTTACTACTTACTCCTGACTGTTATTATTAATAATTATTATATAATTATTATATAATTATTAATAATACCATAATCATCATAGTCATCAACATACGACATATTTAGGGGTTAATTTCTGTTTTTGGAGTGTTTTACCCTTAAATGTGGTCTGGAACAGCGCAATAGATATAGCGACTGGCTACGGGCTGCACAGCTCAGGGATCGATTCCCGGTTTGGGCGAGATTTTCCTCACACGTACCCAAGGTCCACCCATCACCTGTACAATGGGTACCGGGTCTCTTTCCCGGGACAAAAGCGGCCTGAACGTGGCGTTGACCACAACCCCATCTAGTGCCGATGTTAAAGAAAGAGTACAGCTATACTTGTACTCCACATTTGTGCCTCAATCTTCTGTTACAGAGTGAATTTCACTTTCTACCCTTCAGGTTATAGCAATAGTGAATAAACTTTTTAATCTTTTTAATGCTCATAGTGTCTAATATTACCACTTATATGTGAAATTTAAAGTCATTCTGTCGCATCATTAAAACTTTCTTTATATGTGTTCTTCCACCAGTCTTACGAAACGCTTTATTACAGTCTCTTTACTCTTCCGATTTTTTTCATCAACACCTGACTTTCGGATCGATGTCAAACACACGTAGGGTCATTACTTTATCAAGATTTGCACTTTAATTGAATAAAGAGAGACCAACTTGATGTCACTTGCTTTATTATTTCATTATTTATTGCTCAACATGTTTCGGATGTTAATACATCCACCCTCAGGAGCTTGCGACTAATTTGTTGAGTTATTTCATGGGTTGTATTGCTCTGGTTCGATATGTGTTGTTGTTACGTTGTGGTTTGGTTGTGGTGGTGTGGTATCCGTATGCAGGCTGAAGCACTAGTGCCTCAGCCTGCATACGGATACAACAACACACATCGAACCAGAGCAATACAACCCATGAAATAACTCAACAAATAAGTCGCAAGCTCCTGAGGATGGATGTATTAACATCCAAAACA
>Ga0123355_10008042_pt1 | contig 15904 bp, 5 predicted proteins | sample TergutEmb28metaG_3_FD_89872 | JGI IMG/M metagenome (GOLD analysis project Ga0123355, IMG submission 89872) | Embiratermes neotenicus P1 segment gut microbial communities from Petit-Saut dam, French Guiana - Emb289 P1 | ecosystem: Host-associated > Arthropoda: Insects > Digestive system > Gut ...
ATTTTTCTATTTCTGGAAAGCACACAGAATGCCGTTTTACATCAACGTGTTTTGAACAAATCATCACTCAAGTGGCGGCCTTGAATATTGATACACTGATGTAGCCTCTCGGTAGTTGTCCATTACCTTGAGAACCATTTCAGGTGTAATGGCAGCAACTTCCTGTTGTATCACCTCCTTCAGAGCTTCCAAAGTTTGTCCTGTTTGTCTAAAGTTTGATACCCAACAGTAAATCATTTTCTTATCAGGAACAGCCTCCCGTCGACCAAGCGCAAAGCGGATGCGAAATGCACGCTGTGTTGCTACCGGCGACCCGCCATTTTTTATAAACTCCTCAACAATAAAGGCACGATGTCCTCCCAACCACACCATGGTGTACACTGAAAACGGCACATACACCGCTGTTCAATGACGCGCTCCCCACCACTGTACGCGCTTCCCACCCGAAGCTATGATCCTCCCAAATCGGGGTGTTCTTTCTGTCGCACGCTGTATGTACAATGTCACAATTAATGGTTAACTCACCTTAACCTATGCATATGATGGAAAGGCCTCTCATCATCAGGATCATCCTTGCCAAGAGAACTGTGCTTCTGTAGGGTAGCAAATGGACTACTGAGATTGTTAAAACCTTCATCCTCACTAGCACCACCATCACTTAGCAGACTGCTGTATCAGAATAAATGTAAGTAATTATTTCCTCAGTCCATAAATGTGCACTGGTTTCATCACTTCCTCTCTGACAAAATGAAGAAGAAAACAAAATAACAGTACTTCCAGAACACACAGCTAAATGTATTTTTTTTTTTTGCATACCAAAATCATTACACTATTTGAGTACAATGCAATGGACATACCAGAGGGCATTCTTCCCACAACGTGAGTCTGCAATGGAGTTCTTATTCAAAAATAAAACATTCAGTGACAGTTCTGGATGAAGTAGTACTGATTATTGAAAACAGTCCCCATCAGCATTAGACAGACACCCCACTGACAAACAAGCCGATAAGTTTCAAAACACAGCACAATTATCCCGTCATTTCTGAATGCTTTATAACCCTCGTACCCTGAGAACCGAACAGCAGCTAACTGATCCTTTGTGGATGAATTCTGCAACTGGAATGGCAGTATTTAACCATGTCACACTGTTCATAGCTGCTCTAATGTAAATGTTCTGCTGTGCAGCTTGTGGTCTACTGCTGGTGTGTTAAGCAGTCATCTAATCTCTAATGACTGGCTGAATTCACTAGCAGTGACAAAAATGCAATGGGTCTGAACAATTCTTGTAAGTCAGTTATTGTTCTGTTAAAACCATATGGTTAGGAAAATCAATCTGTATCTGCAATAACAGATATTTATAAGCAGTTGTACACATTTTTCCAGTAATATGCACTGTGCAGAAGCTGTACTGGGTGCAAAAGAATTTCTATGCAGTTTTCTAAATAATAACATGATAAGGTTTTAAGGATTAAAATAATAATTTTATCGAGATCATCCCAGTGTGAGAACACTTAGTAATAAACCTTTAACATTCCTTCCAACAAAACTACTTGTCTTTATTTAAGAACAGCTACATGTAACTGGTGCCTGGACTCCAATTTTTACATACAGCACCTAATAATAATTTTATCCTACTTTTTAAGTATTTAACACCAATACTATACATCTTATTAAGATCCACAAAAAAAGTTTTGTATACTGCCAGCTGTTGAATGACAAAAACTGTAAACTTGTGGGATCCCACATAGTAAAAACTATGTATGGTGAATCCACGTGTATTACATTCTATAATGCTGTAAAACAACATACTGAAAGCTTGATGTTGGTCCGTTAAGAATGAAACATGCAGCTGTTCTTAAACACAGATAAACAGTTGTGTTGGAGAGACTATTAAAGGTCCATTAAAATAATGATTATGGCAGCAACAATTTCTTTAGAAAACACTTTTTAACATTTAGCAGCAGTCATTTCCTTGTGTGGATTCATCAATGTCAAGCTGTTGCAATGTACCCAACAAACACAGGACTATAACCGTACAAAATACAGTACAGTATTTGTTTCTGATTTAATGCATCACAGCATAAAAGAAAATAGAAACTCTGAACTTTGAACCACATATAAAAATCATATTTATCATGCAGTCAGAATTAGTTCAAAGTCAAAAATCTCTATTTTCACACTACCCAAACAAACTGAGTAAGCAGAGTTCTTTCTGAAAGCTAACAGTGATGAAGTAAAAAATTTCCCAACATTTTATGGAGCCTGTACATTCATTACTGTACTCACAAGAGCCTGCCACTTGCCCCTGTCCTCAGCCAGATTCAGTCCATTACCTCCCATCCTACTTCTTTGACAACAATTTTAATCTTAGCCTCCCATCCACACTATGTCTACCATGTGGTCTCTCTCCCTATGATTTCTCCATCAAAACCCTGTATTAATTTCTCTTCTCTCCCATGTGTGACATGTGCCTCATTTATCTCATTCTTCTTGATCTAATAACCCAAATAATATCTGTTCAGGAACACAAATCATTAAGTGTCTCCAGTGTCTGTTACATCCTTCTGTTAAACCAAAGTAACTACATTTAGACATTCCCATAAAATACCTAACAGATGACTTAGACTGCAATTGATTACCACGTAACTGAAAAAATTAGAAAAAGTCACAAAAGTCACAAGTGAAGTGTAAATTGAGACACAAGGAAAGAAAATGAGGGCTGAAAAGATATATCTGGAGACTCTTCAATCCATCAACCCACTCCTTTATAATAATTATACCTAAAGAAGCAATTCCTGCTTCAGAACAAAGAAAGGTAACTGCCATAGCCTCTTCTTAGCTGTATCAGCAATAAACAAGGTACAAGGCCAATACCTCATTTTTCTGGGCTTGCTCAAGCATCCAGAAGAACGATAGTGGAGACGTGATGCTTCAGCTGAAGTTTCTGATATGGAAGGTTCCAAACTTCCAGCCCTTGGTGTAATATAACCTCCACCCTCCACTGCAATTGGGATGATGTACTCTCTTGGAGATTTTCGTATAGGTTCTGGCCCAGTCACTGAGATGGTACTGTCTGTGTCAGAGTCTTGTGTGCTTTGACGTGACAAGCTGTTTGACCTATCATCAAAAAAAAAGGAACACACACAGTTAAATAAACAGCTATTTAAGGCTTCTTAGTAGGGGAGGGGGCACTTATTTAAACAGCGATTCTGTCTAAATTAAATTAAATTTGTCATGTATAATCTCAAAGATTTGCCCTACCACCAAATACATAAATTACTGACTTCTGTTGATACTTCATACATAATTAGTGTTTCATACTCTAGCTTCTAACACAGTTACATATTCCCAGCTCCAATGCACTAACAGTTTAACCAAAATTTTCAAACTGCTGAGATACTGTTCTACAAAGAACAAACGTATTATTTTATAAAAGATTCACACTTATTTGAAATTTAATACCATATGTCACTTCTAAGCGGCACTGGTGACACTCTCATCTCACAAGTCACATACCCGCTGCTCTGTTATTCTTCTTCTTAGATGGCACTACGGTCCAATGCTGACCTTCACCACCTTGATGAACTTCCTGCAGTCAGCTTTGTTTTTGACCTCTCTTTCCAGTTTTTACTTTTGCATCTATTAATATCTGTTTGTACACGTCCTGCTTTACTAACTGTATAAAATTAGAAGTACAAGTCTGGGACACTTGCAGCAATCACATAATGTTTATACAAATTTTGTGAAAATCGACTTGGTGCAAGGTTGATAGCAGAGAAAACATCAACAAAATCTCATAACAATTTTTTCTTTCTTAAGGGGGAAAAAAAAGTTGGCTAAAAACGCATACACAGAATGAATCTTTCTATCAATAAGGAACAGGTGCCTCTCACCTTCACTATTCAAGGAGTTCACTGCAACAAATATTCATATCCTACAGTGTATCTGTATGGGATACCAAATATTAATACAAGATACAACTTTCATATAAGAACTACTTCATAACAAAGTCACTGAATGCTGTTGTGTATACACGTAAGTCTGTGGACAGTACCTGTGAGACGCTGATCTCTGCCCCTGTATGGAAGGTTTAGCAGCTGGAGGACTAGATAGTGTACTGCTCTCATCTGCATCTCGTTCCACATGTATTGGGATGATGCGTTCCCGAGGTTTACTCTTACTACTGGGAGTTCCTTCTGGTTCCAAAGATGATGACCTATGTGTAACACAAAACACAGTCAATTCAGACTTGGTGCCCACCAGTATATTCCAAAACCAACTGACCACTTGCAAAGAGGTATAAAAAAGTAACACACATAAAAATGATTATTTTCATATTGTCATGCTAACAAGACTGCCTTAACATGTGTAGTGTAATGCTGGAGGCTAATATGTATGCACTAACTGGTTTTTAATTTATTTACCTATGTTTACTCAATTATTTAGATCATGCAGCATGAAACAGTAGAATAATCTGTGAATAATGAAGTGGAAAGAATATGAAAGGAAGTGGTATTGGTCCATATTAAAGTGGTATCCTGGAATTTTCCAACGAATTGATTGCTCTACAATATACCTCAGGACCATCAGCCCCCAGGATCATCAGAACACACAGCAGCAGTGTCAACCACTTAGTGCAGGCATTCAGTACAATGACACATTAAAAATGTGGCTAATGCATGATGATCTGCTCCTACACTACATACAACACTAACCCAGTGACATGGCAAAGTACAGTATGTAAATGACTTAATCAGATTTTCCAAATAAGGTGGGAAGAGAAAGAAATGTAAGCATATTGAAATTTGTTATTTTGGTTTTTCTGATGATAAGCCAAAAAAGAAGAGCATAAAATGCACCAAATAACAAAGGGTACATAATATGTACTGTGTACACATACTGTAATACTTGCAGAAGAAAATGCAGACATTACATGCAAATACAAGTTTATTGTTGTAACTTATTTACAAAAACATGTTACAAATCTACTGGATGTCCTACAAAGCACAGATAAGGCCAAAGCCCACCCAGGGCTGTAGAGCTGATGATGATAATGACGATGATGACAAAGCACAGTTACGGGCAAAATTAAACGTATACATCTTGCTACACTGCCTCTTCAAACTCTCTAGATAATTAGACACAGAGAAATGAGTAACTGCTAATCTTGCAATGTCATGCAATTACATTTACTGAAAAATAAAATGGGATAACTCATGTCAATGCTCCGACCAGCTGTGGACTGGATGACTAGTTTGCAGTCCAGGCACAGGCAAGTCCTCTCTTTGTCACATTCAGACCAATTTTACTGCCTACCAAGGGGCTTCTATTGGGTGTCAAGTAGCTGTGATATGACCCCAGCCACTCACCTCAATTTAATGTCAGGATTAGTAACACATGGAAATGAGTCTCTACTCCTTCTGAATGTCATCAAAGCATGGTATTTATCTCTTTACCATTACGTATCATTTCCTGATAATGGTTTATAAAGCGCATTAAACATACTGTCAACCAAAGAAGTTCTCAATAAGAGAGTTAATAATAAGGACTTCTAAGTAACAGAACTCTTTTTAGAGTTATATACATAGTTGTGCATCCACTGAAAACAGTCCATTACTTGGTACAGCATACAGTGAAACTACCTGAATGACAATGGCTTCACATGAGTGGCTGCAGCCACTGGGAATGCAACTTCAGAGCGCTGAGTTTGCAACCTAGGAGTGGTACTGCCAACCATGTGTTCAACTTCAGTCCTGTATTCCCCAGGTGCTTCACTCTCTGGTCTTGAATTTGGTGGAAAACCTATACAATAACTGCAAATTAGTGATAATCAAATCATAATTAATGTCAAACAATATCTACTTGAAATAAAACTGGATAAAATAGTTAAAGGATAAGTTCTAGTGGCATATCATGTTATGTTGAACTTTTATATGGCATAAAATGACTCATAATCACAGTTCTCTGGAGTCTTTTTCAGGCATGGTATTTTAAATTTCAGTGCAAGGAAAAAAAAAAGGAGTCACTGTACCAATTTTCACCAAGAAAAACAAATTCACAAAATAAATGCTGTTTTAATGCCAAACAGAGTGTAGAGTTTAAATGTTAACACAATTTATTTTACTAAGAATAATAAAAGTTTACGTTTATAGCACTATTGACCTCTGCTTCCTGTCTTTGCTTTATCTTTTACAGCTGCCTTTTTATGATGGTACAAGAAGCAAGTTTAGTGCACATACACATCTACCTCACATTTCAGGCACTTAACGCTTACACATAATGAACACACACAGCACCATTTATGTCACTGAAACAGACCTATGCTTGCACCCACTTACACCCAGACAACTGATTCCAGTGGCCTCATTCACTGGTCTACATAATGGTCTCTGTGAACAAGGTTGTTTTATAGTACATACTAGCATGTAAACTATAATGTTTCAAAACAGACACATGCTAGACTGCCATAATGTAGGACTGTCCTTAAGAGTATCCTGAACTGTTTGCTGAATTTGACTGCCCATACACTAGCCACTAAGATCTGATTGAAGCAACATCAAATTTAACATCCCAACAGTGACACACTCATAACTAAGCCCTTAAAGGCCATGTTTCTATGATAAACCATGCATACCTTAACAATTAATCTTATATCATTACAGGGTTTGCATTGTTTGAAATACTTTATTTAAAGTGGGTTTCAATGATTTACCCAATCCTAACCTAATTTATGTCATTTCCAGGCCCGCATGTAAATTGAAAACTTGTAATAGAAAAATAAGATATAGGAATATTGTTTGATACATAAATATTTAGTTCCTGTTAAATTTCGAAACTATACATTACAGTTGAGAAATCCACAAATCCAGACTGTCAGATGATCAACAGCAATCTTCAATGACTGATATGTTTCCAACTAAATGAAGGCACCACATTAGCAAACAAAGTCAGAAGCCGTGTATTAAGGGCCAGCCCAAGACACACAAGTGCCCTGCCCCATTATTCTTTAAACTTTTTGGCCCATGACAAGACAGGCAAACATTTCTAAGGGTGCGTGCTAAAATGTGGATAACTTTTGGAGAAAAATTTTCACATGTGGATAACCTGAGTTCACTTTGAACACATTTCTGATTATTCCAGTGATGTCTTAGTGCCCCAAGGTTGGCATCCTGGGCAGCTGTCTGGCTGGCCCATTCCTCAGTCCAACCCTGCCTATATTAGTGCATACATATCCACAAAACTTTAAAGTCAGTAATAATTCAATGTGCAAATGATACATAACTACTGCCATTATTTCCACATGCAGGTACACTTTCACAACAACAACAAAAATAAATAAAGAATACAGAACTAAAACAACTGTTTGAAGGTATATGTCACAAAATAATGGTCCCCCTGTTACAGAGAATCATGTACATACCTAACTGAATTTCAGCTTTGGACGTTCGTCTTCTTGGCAATGTGGCAGACTTCAACGTAATTTCAACTTTTGCTGATTTTTTCTTTGCTGGCACAACAGTATCCAAATTTCTTTCAGCATCCCCAGGTTCAGGTGTGTCTCCTTCCTAAAACAGTTATTTATAATACCTTCCTTGTACTACAACCTGCAAAATCTACAACTATTCAGACAGTATGGTGCTTCTGTAAATAATAAAATAAGCATAGTGGAAATGTGTGTTCCATTAATTGCAGGCTTTTGCAGTCACACACACTGATGTTATTCTTGTTTTAATGTAATCACCACAAGTGTTCAACTGGTTGTCACATTAAAGCTCATTTATGATGAACCTGAGAATTTTATTACATACAGTCTGTTCTGAAATTCTTAATTTCACACAGACCACAGGCTTTTACAGTGACTCACTGATGATATCCATCCTGTTTTGGGGTAGTCATCATAAGTGTTCAACTGATCGTTTGTCATATTAAAGTTCCTTTAATACAACCAGAATTTATTGAAAACATTCACGTGCTATGAAAGTCTCAATGTCAAACATACCACACACACACATACGAAGTTATATAACCAGACTAATGGCTTATGGCAGTACCATCATATTAATACATTTCTTTGCCTCACTGTACAAACAGAAAAGAGAAAGGTGGATACAGTATGTGTGGAGGAATTTGCCACACACATTTTATGGTACCTTCAAACTTTTGAAACTTTTTCATAAGTAGCCGTGTGGTCTGCAACAGAAATGAGGCAGATACTTTTGGCATATGAACATATTCTTACACTCAGTTTTCAGTGTCTTGACAGCAAGAAGCACAACAAAACAACCATGTCATTCTAATTTTCTTACAGAAGTTTAAAATGTACCAGCTGCTACAAACAAAAATGGTACAAATATGCTCACTGCACACAAACACATGAACAATTCCAAAACAGGGATCAAAATTCCTGAGACCACAAAAATAATGGATTCATACTTAAAAATTATAAAAAGAATATCAAACTTATGACTGACTGCTGAGTGGTCATCACTGGGGTCCCTCATCAAACTGCCCTGTAACTACAAAAGCTACAGTTTTAACTTCTGATATCATACAGTAACTTGATGAGGGATGCCAACAGTGATAACCACTTGAAAGTAGAAATATGCTGGGGTATTAAAACAAGTTTATTCAGTGGATTAAAGTACCAGTGTTGTATTTGTTGTTTATATTTATTTTAATTTGTCTCAAACATCAATTGTATGGAAATTATATTCATATACTTCAGTGCATTCTTTTCCTTGACACTATGCTAGGGGTAAGAGTGCAAATTTCACCCCAGGTGCTTTATCCCCATAGTAGAAAGTATCTCATAACATTGAATCTAATCACATAACAGCATGTAGCAGACACCAACTAACTTACTGTTATAAACATGTTAGGACATATATATATATATATATATATATATATGCATAATGTAATAATTCTGGCACAATCTCACCTCTGTTTTTGTTGCAAATTGCATGCCTGTGGAACAAAGTGTGTAGAATATAAAATGTGTTTCATTTACCTCTACCATCTTTTTTTCCCAACCACTCTGATATAACATAAACCTTGCCCAAGCACTCCAGCATATGGTACAAATATGGCAAGTTTTGGAGACAGCTCTCATTCATGACAGTGATTATACTCTGGAGTAAACACAAGAAAATCCTCTGTCTGCCTTGACTATTATGCAAGTCTGCAAGCAGTGGCTCAGACCGTCAAAAATTAATGCTGTAATCGACCACCACATGTACTTGTCGCTAATGGAATACGTGGAATACCACCCACACACTAGGTTCCATTAATCCAACTTCCTTAATTATTCATCTGTGACTACTGTAGCCTCAGCAATATTTCAGGCATGGATATGAGTGGGAGTTGGTGCAGGTAAGACTGCAATGTCTAGTATAATCAGACACATTTTTAGATTAGCTGAAACAAGTTAAGCTTGAGCTATATATGAAAACATATGTACTTCCTCATTGAGTGTTCATTATTGATAACCGATTTAATCAAAGGTGGAACTGGCCAAGAAACTTTAATAAACAATCAATTAATAAATTTTACAAAAACCTGGCCTGCAGTTCTCAAGTTGTTTTATGCATACAACTTAAAGGACAGAGCCATTTTAGTACAGTCCACAGGGATGAAAATGTGCCTAAAATTGTTTACTTTAGTCTTTCCTCACCGAGCTATGTCTCTTAATCAAGGGGTCCACAAATTTTCCAAAATGTAGGAGCCACCTCAAAACTCTAGGCACCAGATGGGTGACATAATGCAAGATTCTTACCAAAGGACCCACAGTTCTGGAGTGACATGTAAACCTCACTGTTATCTGGTGCTTTCTGCTTGGAATAAGTGAACCAATACACATTTTCATATGTAAGGAAAAATTCCAATCATTATTCTGAAAATATTAGGTACTAACACACAAGGTTTGTTCACCTGGGTGAACAGATGCCACATGATTTGTGCACCAATGTCTTCATAAATTCAGATATACAAAAATCCTGTCAGTGTTTCAAGGAACACAAAATATAAAGTTACAAAAGTTTGTGCTCAACAAAATATGGCCATGAGACTTTGAAATTTGATAAATTCTCAGCCATGTCTGCATGTGTTACTTATTATCATGCTCTACTCAAGAAAATATGATAAATCAGAATACAATGAATACCAACCCTATTCTCACTGCTATTGTCTTCATTCTGACTTAGGTCACTTGCATTTTGCTTTCCAAAAGCAGTTTCACTGCCTGTATCAGCTAAGGGGTTTGTTACAGATGTCTTGTCAAATGCGAAAGTTGTACTCTGTGGAGTTGAAACCTGAACAGTTGCCAGTCTCACATCATTTGGAGCAACCTGGACCCGTATAGTCCTTTTACCAGAAGGCACATCAGTAGGAGACAATGGAGGAGATTTAGAAGCAGAATCAGAACTTGCAGTATTCTTTGTTCTTGGTTTATCGGTTGAACTAGGAACAGGAGGCTTTGCAGAAGTAACTTTTTTTACTGCATTCAGATCTAACTCCCTTCTGCTTTCCTCTGCAATAGCATTGTTTATTATTTCAACAGCATCTTTTAATTTCTTTATCCGGGCTTTCTCTTGCTGGGACACTTTGTCAGTCACTTGTAAAGCTGGAACCAATTTCAAATCTGCCTCTTCATCTTTTTTTGTGGACTCAGATGTCATAATTCTCTGAGGATTCATATTCTCACCCTCATTACTTCCCTCCCTGTTAAGTTTCATACTCTTCTCCCCAGAATTTATGTCATTACTCTGAGGTACACTAGACTCTATGGAAGACTGATTATACTTAGATGATTCAGGCAATGTTTCCACATGCTTCAAACCCAGGGAATCTTCTGACTGTTTTGCTTCATTCAAACCAGAGTCTGGGATTAATTCAGGGGCATTTGAGCTTCTCTCTACATCTTTTAATGGTCTGGGTGTACATACATTACCATTATCAGAAGGAGAATTCTTTGTTGGAATATTTTTGGAATTTTGTTCCACAGCTTTCTTTGATGAAGAGTTCTTGACTGGCACAGGCAATGAAGTTGAAGACAGTGATGACCTTCTCTCAAATGCCTGTTTATAGTCACTAACTTTAACTCCAGGTATGAATACCTTTTTCGGTTTCTCTGTCGTTGGTGACTTAGGATCTGAGCCACTAAGAAACATGTTGAATTTTTCAGCAGTTTCAAATATTTTTGAACGTCTCCTTTCAACATTTTTAGTGGGTGAGGCCAAGTCTTCTGTTCCAGAGGATTTATCAGTACTTGAACCTAATTTACCAAGGGTTAAATCACCACAACTCTTCTTTGTTCTAACATGAGCTGTCTTTGGCACATCACACGTTTTACTGTCACTAATGTCTTTAGAAGCAGACAATGGCTTTTTCAAAACTTTATCAGAAACATCAGAACTTTCATTTGTTTTGTCACCAATTGCTGTTTTTAATATTCCTTCTTTTGTTTTTTGACTAGAACTTCCATCTAAATGAGACTCAGTATCAGTTGCCTTTAGACTAGTTTCAGGTACACCTACTTCTCCTGTTATATTCTGCACATTTTCTACTGAAGTCCTTTCTGATTTAGAATTATTCACTACTCTCTTCTTCTTCACTTTAGGTTTTACTGGCTCAACTGGGGGATCATCTGTTCCCTCTTGTGGTTTATTACATTCAGCAGATAGACCTTGTGTTGCCGCATGGGTTTCCTCTGCGTTCATTTCAATACCGTTCCTTCCTACCTCAGTGTGTGTTACTTCCGGTTCAGGTTCCATACCCTTAGTTTCAATATTACTTGGAACACTGTCAGATGATGGTTTTGACTTTTTTGTGAAACCTTTCACTGACTTCCTTGTCGTTCTGTCTCCTGCCAAGGTTGTATTTGTTGGATCCTTCTGTGCTACTGTGTCAGCCTTACAGCTTGCTGTAGAGCCTGGAAGCAAACATACAGCCAGCTACAATTTTAATGATAAACTACAACTTTGAAAGGACATAAAAAATATATCTGAATGCTGTAACTCAGCCTGTGTTAGTCCACACTAGAACTTGCAGGACTGGGTCCTTAAAATGTTTCCACATGTTTGTATTCTTGGACCTTCAAGCATCATCCACATGTCCCCCACCCCTCCCTGCATTGGACATGTTCTACCAATAAAATTGACTCTATTCTTTCTAAACTCATAATAATAGAGCAGTGATTCCCAAACTTTTTTCCCTACAGAACCTCTTCCATTTTAAAAAATTTTAAACTCCTAGATCCCCAGATCTAAACAAAATACTTAAATACAGTGGGACACATTCACATTAACCTAAACTCAAAGCAGTCTATTCAACCACAATTAAATACAGCAGTAATGAACTGTATCTGTTGGTTTGAAGAAAAGTTAACTGTGGCCTGTCTGGTTCGCAAAATGTAATTTCTTCTTTCACTCTCATTCTCTTTCCTGTGACCCTCATTATGTTGCTTCACTCAACTGGAATGAGAGTAACCAATAGAAAAATGGTGAAATGGTAATTCTCTACTTTACTGTGCAATAAGAAGGTAAATGGCACTAATTTAACTAATATTCTGGATTAAAATGCTGCCTCCAACTTCAAGTTACAAGTGACATGTAGGCAGATAGAAATTTACCAACATTCTAGAGAGACCTGCTCCCTTGAACAGGTTCCTGACGCAACCTCTGCCAATATACAGGTAAATTTCCAATTTTACTCATATGTTTGTAGTTTATGTAGGTGGAATCGAGTGCAGGTGGAATTTAACAACTCTCAGAAATGCTAAAAAAAAAAAATCCACTGGCCCCTGTTGTTTGACAAAATAAAATAACACTACTGTTCACATGTGTGTTAGTATGTCAACAAGGTGGTGGCAGCAATGGGAGGGAAGGGGCAAGAGGCCACTGTCAGAAGTTTACAATGCAGACACTGACCTCTCTAATCTTTTTATGGATGCAGACAGGAGAAATATACCATATTCATGCCAATGTACAAGGTGAGTCATGACTTGTGGACATTACTGCAGATGATGATTTCCTAAGTATTTATGATCAAGAAAGTTAATATCAATATGGGTCCTTTTCTCAAAGATTACACAGTTATGGGTGTTTTAATAGTTGTCAGAACAGAAATAGCCAATGGAAGCTGCAACTCACAGTTCGCACTGTTCATAACCGAGCAGCAGCGTGAGTTGCAGCCAGCAGTGGAATTTTCACAAAACTGCTTACAGCACAGGACAGTGTAAATTGAAGGCAATTTCATGAAATTAAGTTAAATTTATACTTTAAATTTATCAGATATTATGCATGTATATTATTTTGATCCACTTAGCTTCAATAATGCTTACCCTCTATTCTAATTTTCAAGTGGCCATACCTCCATAATCTTGCAAAATTGGACACATGCTTATATAAACTTTTTTGATCACAAAGAACTAGGATATCATTTCCTGCAGTAACGCCCATTAGTCATGCACTACCCTGTATAATGATGCTAAACATACTACTACCTTTTACAAATTTCAGTTTTAAGGAAAATGCGTATACAGAACATGTTTAACTTTGTGCATTATTGTAAGGCAACCCCCCACCATTTGTCAGATGAGTGAGGAAAAAATTTCATCCTACTTTCAGGTAAATATGGTATGAATGCACTGTATTAGTCTCAGCAGAATACTATTTTTTAGTTTCTCAGAACAATATACATTTTTAAAAATAAAAATAGACACTGAACAGGAGCTAATTTTGGAGAGTGACTCTGATGAACTAGTCTCTCTCTCTCATCAGTGAAAGTGAGCCTGATGTAGATGCTGTAGCATTGGATGGTAACAGTAATGCCTGTGGAAGATGAGACAAAATGTGATCATGCCACAACAATATTTAGGAATGTTTAACAACACATTTGGGAGACTCATGACTTCCTGCCATGACACTGTAACATGACATTGCAGTCTGCCCACAATATGAGCATACTGCTAGGAAATGATATGAAAATTGTCAAAAAATGACACAAATGCATTAGTGGAAAATCTCATTAGGCCAGTGCAGGGGTTATGCCAAAAACTTTACACACACAATATCCTCTACTATGCAAACTTCTTTGAAGACCCGTATTCAAGAGCTATCAACTAGTGTGGAACTGTCACATAAAACCACAAATAAATGCATCTATGATCTGTTAAGATATTAAAATCAGAACAGGATGACATACATATCAGCAGAAGTAACTTGAAAGTAATGATCTGGAGGAACAAGACACATATGTATTTAAAAATATGCACAAAGCACAAACACAAGACAACTTCTGTGATGGAGATGGGAAAACACAAACACTGGCTGCAGTTGAAGCCTGCAGTCAGCACACGGGCTACACCAACAAAGGGGGCAGAATATCTGACAGCTATTCAGTTACATGGAAAATATGTAAAAAAAAAAATATATATTTTATTTTCACATGTTATAGCCAATTATATTGAACAGCTGCACCATTCAGTCACCTGAGGCTAGCAAAACCAATCATCCAATATTTTGCTCATCTGATTCAAAATATTTTGAAAAAGAATGCTGTACATTTCAATTTGTGTCTTTTTCTTGTTTCACGAATATACAAACATTTTTTAAAACAATGATTTGCACACCAACAAAACAACACTACAGAATTCTTAAATTATTTGATTTCAACTACAATATTTTACCATAAACAGTGTGGTGAAACATACATATTGCCAATTCTAATACTTTTACCAAGTGAAATGCCAGAGTTAAAATTTGGCTGCAGCCTCCAGGATTTGAATTCCTACTCCCACATGATAAAGGTTAAACTTACTGTTGGTTGTACCACAGCTGCAGTGCAAACTGCAACAGTAACTAAGACAATGTAGACCAAAACCAGAAAAATGTCAATTACTGACAAAATGTAAAAAAATACTAAAATTAAAATTATTATGAAAGTAACAAGTGCAAAATGTTTCTGTGCTCTTACGATTAACTTTTATAAAACAGAACAAATCTTCCCACACTTTCCTCAAATATCAGTATATACAATATTAACAATATTCTGTCCCCTAAAAAAATGTGAGGATGTATTCACCAACATAGATTTATCAAGAGAACCTTACCCAAACCAACAGGTGTCTCATTCTTCAAAGTGTCACCATTAACTGCAGTAGACTCATCTATCTCTTTGGAAATTTCAGAACAGACAGATTCTGGTATCCCAACATCCATATCAACATCCATTTCCTCCTCAGCAGCAGACATGATCTGCTTGTTTTCTTCAGTGGAGGTTTGTCTGTTTAGGTTATCGGCTTGTACTGCAGGCTGTTCACAATTTACAGATCGTTCCCTTCTCCCAATACACTCTTTCCTTTTGGCTCCACCACGAGCTGCATCCTCAGTTGATATTCCTGTTGCATGATCAGAGTACATTCAATCCTCATCTACTTGTTGTTCATTCTGATACACATCATACACTAATGACCTCCACCACTCTATTAAACTCAGCAATATGGCCTTTGTTCTTTCCTAACAGCTCACATCACTCTGAATAATAAATCAGGTAAATGTTCATATATGCTTCACAATTCGTTTTGAACACTCTTAGACACACACAGTAAACCACACTCACCACATAGAGCACCTAACAGACATTACAAATTATATGTAAATGTTGTTCTTAAGCTTTCGCCGTGTTCTAAATGTAAATTATTCCTTTTTGGGTAATTCCCCGGCATCTGAGTTCTAATTGCCGACGTTTCAGAACTCACTATCGGTTCCATCTTCATAGGCAACTATAAAACAAGCCACACACAAGCCAACTTGCTGGTACAGATATGTTGATGATACTTTCGTCATCTGGCCACATGGGAAAGAAAAACTCACGGACTTTCTTAACCACCTGAATGGAATGCACA
>Ga0123355_10008043_pt1 | contig 15904 bp, 14 predicted proteins | sample TergutEmb28metaG_3_FD_89872 | JGI IMG/M metagenome (GOLD analysis project Ga0123355, IMG submission 89872) | Embiratermes neotenicus P1 segment gut microbial communities from Petit-Saut dam, French Guiana - Emb289 P1 | ecosystem: Host-associated > Arthropoda: Insects > Digestive system > Gut ...
ATACGTACATACCCATACATACATACATACATACGTACCTACGTACATACATATATACATACACACACACATACATACATACATACATACATACATACATACGTACATACCCATACATACATACATACATACATACATACATACATACGTACGTACATACATACACACACACATACACACACATATATACATACATACAAACAAACATAATTTGAGAAGCATGCAGTATGTTACAGTAAATAATAAGGTAATAAAGCACTTTTTCTTGCACTGACAACAGCTGATAGTCAGAAGCTAGTTTTCCGGGTACACGAACCGTATACGATCACAGGGGAACGCCGACGTTTCAGAGGAAGTAATTAGGTCCAGATTCACATATACACAAAAGTATGTATATCTGGTCAAAATTCCATACATATGTAAAGGCAAGCATATCAGAGCAACGACACAGGAGGCTGTGAGACAAAACTGCACGTCAGTTTAAAGAATTGCTTTCATCTTAATACGTTTCAACCTCCATGTGGAAACGAAATAACGAACGGATCCCAGGTATTATATGGAAAATATACGGCAGACATTAATATGAAACGTCAGGATGATCGGCTTAATGAACCACCATTTTTACCGGTGTGTACTGCACATACACACACACACACGCACGCACGCATGTAAAACTAATGAAGGGGAAATGAACAACATTGTAACCGCCGGTTTAGTCCTACAAGACGCAAAGCATCATGATTATTTTTTTACGTAAAACGCGCATCTTCTACACACAAAAATACGGTAATTTCCGCCACGTAGCACTAATACAGGATTTCGTATCTTACAAGTCTCACAGAAAACAGCCCTTAATGAAATTAAAGAACACCTAATTAAAAATGTCCATTAATGCATCATACTGCACTGTGGTTTAAAAAAAAAAAACAAAAGAAGGAACCTCACAATATAGAAACTGCACATTTCATTAAAAATTGACTCAGGTACAGGAATAGGATCAATATGTAAGGTGATACAGTGCCCACGCATCACTGGGTACGTTGCAGATACTAGATCTGCATATAAGGCACAGCGCACCTCAGCCCTCTGGTTCATTTCATGTAAGCAAATTGCTGTTATGTCATGAGTGAGCAACCACATACACCACTACCACAGGCCTCATGTCGATAAACAGACCAATTACATGTAACTGATAAATTTAGCAGCATGTTACTCCTCAGGTTTAGCCTGCAGGCTCTTCACTTGCGGATTACGCAAACAAACGGACAGACAAGTTACTGATCCTGAAATTCGCGGAATACATCACAGCCTACGGTCCCAGATTTGTGTTTGCCTGAACTCTCGTCATTACTTGCTTTCAGCATCTACACCTGCCCTTGCACAAACTGGCGTGTGACCTTTGACGCTAGACGGCAATAACTGCCACAAGGTCACTCAAAACCAACTCGTGTCACGTCCGAAATAAGGCAAGAGCATGTGTACTGGATTCAGAAGCCTCAGGATGGAATACAGTGACAGACTCCTCTTAACATGTGAATTACTGGGTCGTTTGGTTAGATACAAAGTACAGAATTTCTTGACTAGCAGAGTGAAAACACATTCCGCTAGAATAATTCTGTTCGGAACTACAATAAACCCCGGTAAAAAAAATGAAACACTAAATCTGATTTAGAGAAATTTATATTGTGTAGGTAACCATTCCAAGTCTACTTTATGACAGGCTAGCAACTTGCAAGCAAATCGATACAAAATTATTACAGAAGATCAATATGTTATCCTTATCAAATCTGTTCTTTTAAACAACAAAAGTGTATAGTACAGAGAAAGTTACAAGAGACAAACAACAAAACAACAATCTCGATTCACACACCGAGAAATACCTGAACGTCGATTTATTCCATCTCTCTGGTGCACGCACCGCTACGCATATGCCTCAAACCCATCAAACGTGACGTCTATAAATTTAAGTCCCAGGATAAATGTCGGGTTGGGGAAGGACTCTTCACGCCCACCTCCGACGATCCCTCTCCCAGTTTTCAATTCTCATAAAATGTAATTTTTCGCATATTCTTCCTTACAGCCTCCAAACAATCGGACGAGAAAGATTATATCGGCGCACGACTCCTGTCCACTGTGGTCGACTAAGCAGCAACGCTTGCCGAACACGCTGGCTGCAGTCTCTTTACTTAGCAGACGGTAGTTCTGAACCACTTCCTTTGTACAGACAACCAGGCTGCGAAACACTCACCGCGTATTAAGTGAAGGTGCTCACTTCCAAAATGTCCTCAACGACTGTCGCTGATTTAACTAAGGGAAACTGCGGTATAAACCAGAATTCTGCAGGTAAATTCTAAACGGTTCTGACGAGAGTAATTGCACGTAGGATTACTTGATTTATAGGCCATTCCCACCGTCTACAATTACAAAAATCCGCCTATTCCATATGACCCAATGGAGCAGGTGTCTCCCTGCCCTTTCATCTGAAGAAGGAAATAGATCTCGTTTCCGAAACGTTTGTGTGATTTTACATACCGCATGAAAAACACGTATTTTACTGGGTAACTTGAGTTTTTATCACTATGCCACTGAGACACCATGTACCCGAGTGCGTTATTATTATTAACATTATCATCATCATCATCCTTATCCTTGTCACCACCTTTATACAGGCTATTTACTTATATACGTGAAACAAACCGTATTTCTAGGGTATAAAGTGTTGCAGCTGCTCTGTGTTTACAATCTGTGCTACACGTAATTTTGTTTCGCATGTGAAATATGTTTTGTACTTTTACATTAGCACTTTCCGCAGTATGTGTGCAGTGCGCAATACGGCTGTTTGTGCAGTTCCTTAATTTCGTGCTTTCCCGGTATGTTGCTCAAGGTACTGTCTGAGTGATTTTAAAATGATTCCAGTCACCCCTGTTATCACTGGTATCACTTTTGCTTTCAAATTCCACATGCACTGGACTTCTATTATGAGTTCTTTATATTTTAAAATTATTATTATTATTATTATTATTGTTGTTGTTGTTGTTGATCAGGCTTCAAGTTTCAGACGGCACAACTCTATTTCGAGTGATATTCCAAGTGCGTTTCGTAGTGAATACACAGGTTATTATTATTATTATTATTATTATTATTATTATTATTAATAACAGCCCAGTCCTTGTAATGCTTGGCACTACCTGCCGGTTAACACCACGCTGTTAGTGAGTTCCTATGCATCCAGCATATCAAAGCAATTCGCAACGCAATCGTTGATTAAAGGTCAAATTCGCTGACCGCATCATCATCATTTATCGGAATGGTGCAGTTTCTACAATCATGAGTGAGAGTGAAAAAATAAAAATCGTGTGATTTTAGTGACGTAACAAAGCAACGACAGACAAGCACATTCACTTCGAACAGCCCAAACGTTCATCGTAACAGTCCCGGCAGAAGAGATACCATGGCATGGGCTGTCGCATACAGTGAGGTACGCAACGATACGTCCCAATATTATCACTCCATACGTTCTATCTCTTCACTTCAAAATCTACAACCATTCTGATGTGAATGACTCCTGTATTTTAAATAGCTGCATTACATGCTATTACGCATGTTACTGCTTCTTGTAAAATATTCACTTCATTATTCTTATAATAAAACCAACTAGATACACTAATTTCTCAAATTTATCTTTGGAATAAAACTACATGTTTCGGACATTTCCTCTGTCCATAATCAGGAGTTTTTCACCTACATACAGCAATGGTATATGTCATACAGGCTTGTTGACAGTTTGCCAGCAAGTATGCCAAAATAGAGGATAAAGCAGGACGAGGCTGGGCATTACTCAACACATCACGACACACACCAAAACACAGAAGAGGTACAGCAACAGGATAAGGGCTCTTCTCAGGATCACCACACAAAGGATCCCAACATGGCTGAGACAAAAAGGAACATACACGTATATTGCCACGACAACTTGCAATAAAATAAGCAATTGCCTTTCTGCACCAACACGTGTCAACATATTTTAGACAAGGGTTCTGAACACTTTAAACAAGTTTTAACACAAAACAAAGAGCTAAATGTTGTTCCAATAATAGTATATAAAGTTGTAAAACCCACATGTGATATATCGTACGCTTTGTAACCAATGTAACAATATTACAATAAGCATATAGTTTTGAGCAAGGGACAAAGAGTTCTTCCTGAGGATGGTGCGGTATGCGCCGAAACATATGAGAGAGATTTGATAAATAATTATGTACACATATATATACACAACTGTACGTGCATTTAGTTGGTAAATTAAAGACATAATTGCTACATAAAAAATGCACAGAATAGAACGCTTCGCGTCTGATTAACAAATTCCACGCTACAATGTCCGTCATAAAAACAAGGTAAGTCCTAATCTGATCACTAAATTATCCAACCTTGAATGGAATCCTAAAAGTAAGTGCAGCTTTCACAAAAATCCCGACAGTGGACTATATCTTTAACGGTATGACTCCAGCACACATCCTCACACCAGGTGTTCGAGTTTAATATGAATTAACTATCTGCATGTAGTTCTTAGGGTAGGTTTCTAAATAAAACTTCCTACTTACTTCTCATTTCTCCAACGTCCAGACCTACATGTCCCATTCAATTTATCCTCCTTGGTATGATCGCCCCAGTGCCATTTGACTTGGGGTAGAAAATACGATGCCCTCGATAGGCAATTCTGCCGTGATATTCTTACTCGATCTGTCTGAGACATAATCCCTAGCATCCTGTTCTCCCATATTATCAATTCATATTCTTCTCTTAGGCGAAAGACCCATTTTCATACTCATAACAGATAACTATACAATAAACAGCAATGTTCGGTCAAACACAACAATCACATAGTATGTTATTTATTGACCTTGGGCTACATGTTTCGATTCAATTGGAATCATCATCAGGCCCTCTCAGAAAAAATAAAGATCCATCACATAACCGCAAGGCATTGTTTATTAAAATAAATGCTCGCGTTACATTTTAGTAGTTTGGATCTAATATTCTTATAGAGATTGACGGTTTTAGCTTCACTAGCTATAAATTTAATGTTTTCCATCCCGAATTGTTCGATACATATAAAATAAAAAGCAATGTTCAGTCAAACACAATAATAATATAGTATATTATTTACTGACCTTGGGCTACATGTTTCGATTTCATTGGAATCGAAACATGTCGCCCAAGGTCAATAAATAACATACTATATTATTGTTGTGTTTGACTGAACATTGCTGTTTATTGTATATGTATCGAACAATTCGGGATGGAAAACATTAAATTCATAACAGATAAAATTATAATTTTCTGTTTTAACTTTTAGGTTTGTAGAGAGACAGAAAGAAGAAAGACTATGTGCACCCAGTAGTAAAAAGCATTTTCTTAAAGTAATCTGCTCTTTAATCCTCTGGCATGTCACGCTGATATACTGCTACAGCAGTGAACAGAGAGGACAATTAATTCGGTTACAACATAACCGGCTAAAGCACCGAGTCACATAAACGCGATTTAGTACGAGCATGCGCCGTTGTTTAACTGAAAACAGGCACGAGAGTATACAACCCTTCTAACTATGTTATAAAACTTTCTGAAGCCTATCAAAGGGTGGAAACGAAATGTTTCATCAGCCAATTGCGCTGTCACGTAAAAGTTTCAATTTGCCCGTCAATTAAATCACACACTCTCTGCGGGAAATATCTTTCAGTACCATACATTGAAAGTCTTCAGCCTGTAGGTTTTTATGCACTGTTTTCCACATTACAAAGACTATTTAGTGCATACAGTCCTTTGGTTCAGAGTTCGCATTCCTAGACCGAGTGGTAAGAAACTTTGAATGGTGATCTTGCAGTCACACTATACAATAACAGGAATCCCGTCAACGCGAGAAGCGGAGAGAAAACCCACTTTTGTTAAAAAGTAACAAGATTTTAAAATCCTTCACAAACCAATTTTAAAACTGGAGAGCGGGTTAGTTGATGCTGTTCCCTGGAATAACAGCATTGGTTTCGTTTATAAATAATTTTCAAATGGGCTACTACTTAAGAACCCAGGTCGACAAAACTGAAACTCTTACAACGGCACACGGTTTTGTAATTGAAATATTTAAAAAGGTAAAGGTAAAATGATCCCGTTACAGGCCCGGTGTGGCCCAGAGGGTGGGTAGATGTATAGCTCTACTCTACCATTACCGCTGCACTATAGGGGGTGAGTGGTCAGCAGCACGCCCCGGCCACACTTTACCCCCGAGAAAGACCCGATATCCATTTTACAAGAGGCTGGGTGGGCCCTAGGGCCGGTCTGGACGGGCGGAAAATCTCGTCCCCACCGGGATTCCATTCCGGACCGTCCAGCCCGTAGTCAGTCGCTATACCGACTGAGCTACCCGGCCCACAATTGAAATATTTAAGCTATATATATATATATAATATATATATATATACACACACTTCTTTTAATAACAGTTCTGCACTAATAACGACGACGACGAAAGGTGTGACAAACATGCTTGTCTGAACAGTAAGCCACATTACAAGCTATGTACTCTTGAAGTTGTTACAAACTGGACTAGTTTGTACTGTTACCACAAGAAGTTTGGGTTAATACAGTCTCGAATGCAGCGAATCACAAAATCATGTAAATGAATTCAGTCACCTGCATGAAACGCGTTCCCTTCTGAGAATCATGCTTGTCAGACACTTCACTCTTTGGCGTTTCTTGAAATTTCGCTAATGTCTACCGTTTTTAGAAAAGTCGTTCTATTGAGTATCATTTCGCTTCGATTTGATAGCTGATTGCATTTACATGCACCTTAGGCCCTTACGTCCTATAAATTGCATCCAATACTTGAGGCGCATTCGCAAAATTGCGAAAAGCGACTCGGCTTCGTCATGTTTGTCCGTTAGTCCGTCCGTCCACATGAAACAACTCGGCTCCTACTGGAGGAATTTTCATTAAATTTTATATCGAAGTATTTTTTAAAATCTGTCCAGAAAATTCGATATTCATCAAAATCGGGCGAAATACAATACACATTTTCGATCATATCTCGGTCAATTCTTGTTGGTCTGAAACATATTTCACAGAAACGTTGTAGAGAAACTCGAAACACATTTTATGGCAATTAACATTCTTTCGGAAATCATGACGTTTAAGAGATAATGTGGAAAAATGTTGTAGAGAGGGGCAGGCCACAAATGACACTATGGCGCATTCGCAATGCATGCTAGATACCTAAGGCTACAAATACACGCTCAGAATATGTAATTTCATTGCCTTTACCATGCAACAATGGTTGCACGAACGCGCTACAATTTTACATTGTATGTACTTAGCCTGTCTTGTATTAACTCCTGTATATTTGACGGTCATTTGACCCTTTAAACGCCGAACTAAATCCCATCTGCTAGCATTATTATTAGGAGCTCACCATATTCTCCACGTTAGCAGGATAAGGGTTAAAGTTTTCCACAATACAAAAAAAGAAGAATAATTGGCATTCTAGTAGGCTATCTTCCATTTAAACACACAGCAGCTAACATTCCAAAGAAAAACAATTTAATTAGTCGTGTTTAGTTACCTAATTAAAACCTAGCAAAGGGCAGGAGAATTCAAATCAATGTATCAACGCGATAACAAAACCTGCACACCGCTGTGCCGGCTGTCGCTGCAGTAGGTACTCTGCCTTTTTGTGCAATTTGTTATTCCTGTCAGTGTTTGCACCCTCATGCCCCTCACCCCCATTTTAAACTCTGACCTACAAACCAAGTGACCTAACCTGTGTGCTATTCATTATGGTGGCATATTCTCTTAAAAATCGTATACGGAAGTAACAGAATGTGGCCGACAACACGCTACTGATAGCTGCTGAACTTAGAGACAGCGTGACAGGAGAACACTGTCTTTAAGAATACAGCGCTTCGAAACACCTCCTCAACGCTCGGCTCATTCTTTTATACTTAAAATACACATAAGTTTCATTTTCTCAGCAGAATGGAGCACTTTACAGTACACCAAAGGCATGACAGACCCAAACAGGGAGTTTTGTGCAAGAATCATCTTAGGACGACACGACTTGCGGCTCTTACATTTCTATCGGCTCGGCAGCAGTATTCAGCATTGACATGATACCGAACGCTTCCTACTTCAGGACGATTAGTGACTGAAAGAGCGAACTTGCGTCTCCCACATCTAAATGTCTGGGCAGTAATGAATTAAGCTTTGTATTTATACTGCACAATACATGTGTAACAGAATTCAGTAATTATCGAAATGGCCAACACTGAACATGTATTTGAATGTCTTGTCTCGTACGTATCACACAACACATAGCGATTACTTCCGTAAAGTAATAACAACTTTATCTTTACAACAAAGACTCGTCGTGTTACAGTTCTACAGGGATCTGTCTACTGTTATAACTAATCTAAGTGTCACACAGCCTAATGTGATAGCTGAACTGACATAAGTTGCCCATAGAGTGCTAATGGATCAATGTAACAGGCGAAATTCAGTAGCGGTCGGGACTTGAAGCTGACCTCTCACCTCCATCTGGCGCCGAAGTTAGGACTGGGCGGAGCTATACTTCCCCCCTCCTCAGTGACTTCAAAGATTTGTGTTTAATTAAGCACAAGGGCAGTATTATCCTGTGCAACAGCGTTCAATTAACTGCTTCAGTTTGCAACAGGCCGTGTCTTTTTTTTTATTATCGACAGACAGGGTGCAAACAATTCAGATTATAGCGACTTCTATTGTTAAACGACGGCGAGATACACTGACTGTTAGTGTCTTGGTAATATCCGCAATATGGAGGGTGCGACAGTCGTCTCTTGGCCAGCCGTTATAATGAACATTAAGAGAGGTCAATGTTACCCCTGGCCGGATATCCGAGGTCCAAGTAGGTCCTCCATTTTGCAACCCTCAAGGGACCAAAGAGAGAAAATAAATGCGGCGGATTACGGTCTATGGACCGCAAATGGTTGAGCTGTAACCTGCGAACATCTGTTATATAAAAGACATTTTATTCCTTCCAAGATTTCTTGCTGGAATATAGACAGAATAAAAATATTGAAATTTTCAAAATAAAACAACATATTTTAGCGCTGTTTTAATGGCGATTACTGTGCAAAAAACTCCCGTTTACGTCCGGAACCTGAAGAACTTTCTTACACAGGAAACGTCTTCGCACACATTTGAGGGCAGATGAGTTTTTAACGTGGCGAGAATATCCATAACGTACGAGGCATTATAGTGTTATTTCCATATGACTGGAACACATAATTCTCGGCCATTCTGACAAGTGTGTTCATCACACTGACGTCATAGTGACAGGCAGGAAATGGTAACAGCTCACGAACACCGAGAAGGCGCAAAATATTGGACTCTAGAAGCGGTTGAAGCGACACTGCACATTTGTTGCATTCAGAAGACGAATCTATTCTCGAACAAGAGAACAGAAGACCAATAATTGGACACGCAGATGACACTTAATCTTCTGCCTGTGTAAGCAGCCTCAGACACGGCATCTGTTACCCAGGGCAAACCCAACAGCAATAGAGTCACTACAGTCAAGCTGCAATATTCACGTACGCCTTGAAAGTGGTTCATCAGCAAGTATGTTCTTATCAGTGGCAAGCTCGGCAGTGTTACTAGCTGTTGTTATACTGCAAATGATACAGCATCATTAATGAGAGCTGTGCAATCTACAACAGCATCTGCAACTGCTATGAGCAGAGCAGTTGCAGGCAGCCATTATGAACAGGCAACGGCCAAGAAACCGGGTTCGATTGCCGTCAAAGACAGAGTATCTCTGGACTGTACCTCGTCAAGATATTCTATGACGTCCACAGCCTCACATCCAGAAGGACAACGCGGCGGCGGAAAGGGGGAAATGTAAGGCTGTTCACTCACCTCCATCAAGTGCGGATCTGTTATCTCCACCAACAGTATGCCTTTCCAGCGCCACGCTCAATTCAGTGCTACTCAAAATGTATGTAGGTCGACTTATTATTATTTATGTATGTAATTATTTATTAGCCAGTAAGCATTTGAGGTGAAGAACTGAATGTCAAAAAGTTCCGGTTTAAGAAAACACAGCAGGTCAGCCTACATGGGAATCGACCCTACGACCACACAGGAATTTCGGCAGCACGTGGAAATCATGACTAAACTTGACCCTGAGTTTACTCAGCTCCCTCAAACACTTTCAAGTAGCCTGTGATTTCTTCTTCACGAACACTTATCTTAAAGTCAAATAGGTTTCGTCAGCAAGCCAGTGTCGTCACTCAATAAAATGGTTTATGCCATCGTAACACAACACCAACACATTAATTTTGGGCTACATGTTTCGGATTCTACAAAACCATCTTCAGGCCAATGTTAACTACAAAGAGGTATATTCAGTGTGTACATACATTGTGGGATCCAAAAGTGTTTACGTAAAATCATAACAATCATGAAAATCTGTACGTTGTTTAAGATTAACTTCAAAATTTTCATGATTATTAAGATTTTATGTAAATACTATGGGATCCCACAATGTATGTACACACTGAATGTACCTCCTTGTAGTTAACATTGGCTTGAAGATGGTTTTGTAGAAACCGAAACATGTAGCAAAAAACTAATGTATTGGTATTGTGTTAAGACGGAATGAATCTCTTTATTGAATATTAAATACCACAACGGGATGGCTCCTATTAAAATTTCATAGTTGTCACCTTATCCATGAACCATTCACCACTGCTGGAAATATTACAAGACAGCCAACTTAACTGTAAACGTAACATTGAAGCTCGTTCGAGTGCTCATTGTTGCAGTAGAAAAGCAATGAGTATGACAAATTCTGAGTGTGCGTCTGTAGCCTTAGGTATCCAGCATGCAATGCGCATGCGCCCTATTATATTGTCATCTGCGGCTTGTCTGGTTCTACAAATTGTATCCACATTACTTCAGATACAGCAAGATTTCCGGGAAAAATTTTATTGAGCATAGAATGTGTTTTAATTTTCTTTACAACTTCCGTCTGCAGCGTGTCATTCTTAGAAAAATTCAGCGAGAAACCGTCACAAATGTACATATGTCTTCATGAACAGACATGACGAAGCTAATACTCGTTTTTCGCAGTTTTGCGATCCCTCCCCGCCCCCCCCCCCCCCCGCTTTAGGTGAAGTTTGTTTGAGTAGTTTATTTTTTAAATTAAATTTTTTTTTTTTTTTTAAAAAACACAAAAGAAACCCAATTATCTTTTTTTTTCTTTTTTGCCCCCCCCCCCCCCCCCCCCCCAAATTAGGAAACCTACAGTTGCCTTTGAAACATATTCTTAAAATTAAACGTCTTGCGTCTTCAATTTCATTTGAGGTCGCCATGTCCACTGCTTCCATGGACAACAGTTTGTAAGGATCTTTTAAAAATACTTAATTTTTATTGTGGTTTACTTTTGAACTAACCAACTCACTCACTCAGATAAGCTCAGTACATACACCAAACTGTTTCAGTAAATTCTAATGCTTTATTTTGGTTTCGACTGCCAACTCACAGAGAATAAATTTGTTCACTCGGCGCAGCTGTGATCATTAGATGCAATATCGGCGTAGGTGCAGAGATAAAACTAACTTTCCTTCAGAATGATTAGTTCCCCCCTCTCCCTCCTTCTATCTTCAAACGACCATTACCGGACGCGTCTAAACATGGGGCCATTTTAACTACACTCCCAATTAATTTGACGCAATATCTGTAAATGATTACGTTTCAAATTTTATATTTGTTCACTAATGGCGTGGCATATAGCGTATAACACGGCCGATACCACGGTCGCGTTCGTTCGCGTACTTTACCTTTTGTTGTACTGCTGGTCACCGTGTCAGTAGCATTAATTATACCCGCGTGTCCACGGCGAACGTTATGATCATTTTTCCTGGCATACGAACTCAATACAAACACACAAAACAACGATAGATGAAGTGGTCACTCTGTTTGCGGCATCAACAATCATAAAACATGCACATACCCTGAAACAACAGCCCCCGTATAGTGGTACTTAAAAACGTAAACATTTGTTACGGTTTCAATCGTCACCACCATGTCCAGATCGAACCTGGAGCTCTTTCAACCCCTCACTCAGAAACCACCCGAGAGCTCTTTGCTCGACAGCGGAGCGGCCGAACTCTTTATCGCAGTTAAGAGTGTCTGAAGTTATACGTCAATAAAGGACTGTTTTCAGCCTGGACAACATCCACCCCATGAAAGACCTAGATAACAAGAATAGGATGGGAACAATATTCCACATAATGCAGTACACACTATTTCCAACGGTGTTCTTCGAGGCTTACTTAGTAATATGAATAATGAAATGCAAATTAGTTGTCTTCCGCACTGAATTTTCAGGAAATCTGTAAAATGCAAAGGCTTATGGGCTATATATAGGGGAGCACTTACGGCCTAATCTAGAACAGAATTTATTATAAGTCAATATGGCTGAAAATCAGATATGCCCCGTCAGCTTACGGTGAAATAACAACATGTGCTTTCCCAGCCACACTCCCTTTTATACAACGTTTACAAAGTGATTCTTTCTAGATTAAAACGTGAGTTACTTAATGACATCAGACGGTCAAATGGAAGTAAGTTAATATGACCACTTGGGCCAGGGAAAGTGAACATTTTTTTTTTTAAACTGGGCACCATAAAAGGTACAAATTTAAAATAAAGCCTGTAACGTGCCCGTGAGCTCCTTAAGCACCAAGAGGGGGTACGGGGCTCCGGAGCTGCGCATTTATAGGCTACAGTTCAGCCACAATTATAAAAACTGCTTCTAAATTTCACAGAAGTAACACAAATTACATAACGTAACAATGGTACAACTTATTTAAAAACGTCTAAGTTTCAGTTGTAACAGTTCAGCCGACCACACACCATCGAAGGGTGCGAACTTCTTTTCATCTCCAAACTTGGACTTGCTTGCTTTTGCACATGAAAATATAGCAGGGCATTAAATATGTTGACCCTTCAAACACATTTATTTTGCTTAACTCAACGGGTTCGCGCACTATATGATTTCCATCCTTGATAAAAACCATGCCAGGGCTCAGACGGTTAGTCGCCGGCTTCTCACCACGAAGGGTCAGGTTCAGTTGCAATATGGTCCACAAAAGATTTAAAGTACGCAAAGTGGCACAGGGACAGTTATGTCTCCGAGCACTTTGTATTTTACTACCCAACACATCACACTCATTTATCAACAGAAGCCCGTACAATACGTCTAGCTGAAGCCAAGTACCAAGTGACTCAAAGCTACCTCACTGCCTCAACTAATACTCCCACAAACAACATGAACAGCTTAAAAAATGCTGTTTCCCATCTCTTTGCAAAAATACAGCAGACGAATAATAGCAGGACGCCTGGGCATGAATTTAAACTGACAGGATGTATCTCTTTCGGTTAGCTGTAAGAAACGACAGTCTTAGAGTGAATGAAAAATAGACCCCTCGCCTGTTGAGGCCTGGTAAAATAAAGATCGACTTGCACAAGCCAGAACCCCCTTGCCTTCCATTTCGCATCTTGTTTGAGCGCAGAGTTTGTTAGTCGATACAAATTGTGAATCACTTCGGTTTAGAAGGAAGCAGACAATTTTGCGATGACGTAAGTCGAAACGGCATCCACACCAGCACTGCGCATAAATAACTCCGACAGAAAATGACTTTCCGTTAAAGAACTGCTGAAAAGGAAAGCAGTGAGGCGGGGAGTGGCAGTTAAGTGCTAGTGAGCGGCAGAAGAGCACCACAAAAAGTTTTATACAGGAACATATGAAGAAGAAAGAAAATGATATTCAAGATGCCTGGAAAAATAATTTCGAAGGCAAGGAAAAATAAAAGTGAAAATCACAGTAAACCCATTACATTACCTAACGTATAGTGAACAATGGGTTCTTTAAAGATGCTGCATCAGTTCCAGCTGTTACATAGCGTCTAGTAATATTACGAAAAGCTCGTTCAACGAACCCCCTTAGCGAAAGGCTGTCATGGCATGTGTAAGGACAATATACTGGCATTCACGTGAAGGGACTGCGGAAAATCACAAAAGCTCCTAGTCACAACAGTCGCCAGATTAAATATTTTAGCGTGCATACAACGTACGATGGACACAACTGCATGAATTATGAACCCTCCAGATTCAAAGGATTCTACTTTCATGCCCGATAACACACATAATGCAGTGCATTAAAAATTGAAAATAAGTTACGGTAAGCCGTACACACGTTCTTCACATGATTTTCTTAACACGGAAGAAACTCAATATCTTCTTGGCATATTTTATGCAATTCTTTCTCCGATTCGTCATCTTAGCATTCCTCAGCCAGTGGCGAGTCACATCATATTGAAATCCAATCTCGAGTCGAGCCTTGCCTTTCGGAAACTCTGCAGCTACCTTGCTGCTGCGTGGGACGTGCACATATCCGCAGCCAATACGATCGCCCCTACCCACTCTTCTCATTAGGAACTTTCAGTAACAATCAGCGTCGTTTCCTCACTACTGTGCGGCTGCTGCTGTGAAAAACTAAACGAGATGGAAATGTCGTCTTCTAACATTCTAGACTTCCACATCCACAACCCAGTTATAACTGTCTCGTTGCTACACGTCAGTTCTGAATCGCTAATATTCACTTCTGGCATCAAATAGCAAAAATATTAAATGTAAATCAGTACCTGTGCTTGGCTAAAAACCACGCCATGGAGCAGAGGCACAGCCGCAGCAGCAGCGGTACACGTTAACTTCTGCGATAAACGGAAAGGAGTGACCAGTTTCACGCTCTCGACGCTTTACCTCGGGGGAAATATTCCCTGGTACCCAGTGGATAGAAAATGGTGGGTACCACATGAGGTCGGAAAACGGTGTAAAAGTGAAAAATCTCAGCCCCTGTACCGAACCAAACTCCGATCGTCCAGTACAAAACTCGTCATTATCCAAACATGGTTAGCTTGGCTAAATTCGAAAAGCAACAAACACAGAGCAATAATTGTGTATATTATTTCTTAAGGAAGGGAAACCTGGTCTCACCCTGCGAGAAGAATATCGTATTTCCAGCCATATAAGATGCACTTCTTTTCCTGGAAAAAATCCCCCCAAACTACCCTACGTCTTAACACCGCAGGATGTATTGTTATGTAAGTAGGCTATTAAATCTGCAAAAGTATCTTCCTTATTATAGCGTGCGCAGTATCACACGTAGCGTCTCAGGGGGCGGGAAATACGGTAATCAGACTGCAGGAAGTCGCACCAGAGACGACAAAACTTCGTGATTTAGTGTGCTTGAGACCACAGTGCTGAGGGGACACGTGCACCTGAGGAGCAGGAAGTAGCATGAGAACTAAATACATGTACTGGTGATAGTAATGTATTAAACAGTGGGATACATATTAGTGCTGTGTGAATAAACTGTTAAGACCTTAAAATGTATTTAATATGTACTTAAATGTGTGAAAATTAATACGGAAATCACACGTTCCACGGAACGTAACAGCAGAAAGTTATGAACGTTGGTGTGCCACTGTTACCATTACAATATATTAAGGGAAGTTTCATCCAAGAGATAATGCGAGTTAATGCGATGAACTAGCTATCCTAAATAATCATAACAGTATTCACTGCACTGTATCAATGGCGACAAGATGAAGGTGAATACAAACTCACGTAAAGCAGAGATCCATCAATTCCACACAACACATCCTTTATAATATGCGTATGTATGTATGTATGTATGTATGTATGTATTAATGTATGTATGTATGTGTGTGTATGTATGTATGTATGTATGTATGTATGTATGTGTGTATGTATGTGTGTGTATGTATGTATGTGTGTATGTATGTATGTA
>Ga0123355_10008044_pt1 | contig 15903 bp, 11 predicted proteins | sample TergutEmb28metaG_3_FD_89872 | JGI IMG/M metagenome (GOLD analysis project Ga0123355, IMG submission 89872) | Embiratermes neotenicus P1 segment gut microbial communities from Petit-Saut dam, French Guiana - Emb289 P1 | ecosystem: Host-associated > Arthropoda: Insects > Digestive system > Gut ...
ATTATATCTGCTCCTGCTGCGAGAGCTTCTTTGACTTGTGCAAGAGTTTCGGTTTCTACTTCAATGCTGAGATTACTTTTATTCTTCACGGTCTCCATGCACTTCACAGCATTTGTGATACTGCCTGCAGCACGAATGTGATTATCCTTTATGAGTATACCATCTGCCAGATTAAATCTGTGGTTTGTTCCGCCACCACAAGTGATTGCATATTTATCAAGAGCGCGCATGCCTGGTGTTGTTTTACGTGTGTCGAGAATTTGAGTGCTCATGCCACCAATTTCCTCAACGGCTTTTGCGGTTTTAGTAGCGATGCCTGACATATGTTGTAGAATGTTGAGTGCAGTTCTTTCTCCTGTAAGAATTGCACGAGAGGGACCGGAAATTTGTGCAATGATATCACCTGATTGAACATGTTCACCGTCATTGACCATTAGTGTGACTTCAACAGTAGCATCAATTAGTTGAAAAACTCGACATAGAACATCTAAACCGCTGATTACCCCGGATTCTTTAGCAATAAAACTTCCCGTGGAGATAGCAGATTCAGGGACACAGTAGTTTGTCGTTACATCGCCACTTCCGATATCTTCATCAAGTACGGCTTGTATAAAATTGTCAAACTCAGAAATATTTAGTTTTTTCATATATATAATCCTCCTTTTCTGTTAATCCTTTAGTCGATTGCGAAACTCCAAAAAGCGAGCACTCAAGCAATAATTCATAATTACTGTATTTAAGTTTTCTCCATTTTAGTATCGCATTCTCCCGTAGGGGCGACCGTCTCGGTCGCCCGTTGTTCATTTGTTGCGTACATTACGGGCGATCGAGGACGATTGCCCCTACAAGGTATTCCAGACTTTCGCAATCACCTATGTTAGTCCTCAATATAATGTGAGCCGACGCTTTCCGGTCGGAGAAGTGCTGCTTCTACAATGGCCTTTGCAACTGTCGCGACATTTAACGCTTCAAGATACTCATTAGAATCATCATAGCAATCTTCAAGTTTCGATAATATAGCCTCTATGTGCTCAAGTGCAACTGTAAGACCTTCCATATTTCGGATAACATAGCAATATTCACTCATAAGTTCTTGAACAGTTCCGCGAAGTTGACGATAATCCAATGTTGAGGGCGGACGAACAGGGAGCTCATCAATATGGAATGTTTTTGAATCGGCATTTATAGCGTTTGAATTATCTGTCTTTGCAGTTTCGTACTTACTATTAATATATTGAGCTGTACGACGCCCGAATACTATGCATTCTAGCATGGAGTTTGAGGCAAGTCTATTAGCGCCGTGGACACCGGTATTGGCAGCCTCACCACATGCGTACAATCCTGTGATATTAGTGCAACCGTTAACATCGGTCTCGATTCCACCCATCAAGTAGTGCTGTGTCGGACTAACCGGGATTTTGTCATGTGCAATATTTATCCCATGATTTAAACACTCATTATAGATAGTAGGGAAGCGAGCTTTTAAAAAATCTTCGGACTTTGATGTAATGTCAATATATGCATGCTTTTCACCACTACGCTTAAGCTCTCTTATAATTCCCCGTGCAACGATATCACGAGGAGCAAGCTCGGCAAGCTCATGCTCATTAATCATAAAGCGCTCACCATCGGTATTAGTCAAAAGACCGCCCTCACCACGTACAGCTTCGGATATGAGAAACTCATTACCTGAACTGTTCTCATCCCAAAGACCTGTTGGATGAAATTGTATGAATTCAAGATCTGTAACCTTTGCTCCGGCACGAATAGCAGTAGCAATACCATCGGCAGTAGCCACCACAGGATTTGTGCTTGAAAGATAGAGTTGACCAATACCACCCGTTGCAATAATTACGCTCTTTGTTCGGATGAGGTGAAATTCGCTATCATTATAGCGAATAACAGCCCCTGTGACACCATGCTCGTCAACAAGAACGTCAAATAAACAAGAGTGACCACTAAAGGTTATGTTTTTACGCTCAGCTACAATTTGCGAAAGTGATCTGATTGTTTCGCGACCGGTGGCATCACCGCCGGCATGCACAACACGACGTTTGTTATGTCCGCCTTCGCGAGTAAAGTAAAATTCTCCATCTTCATTCAAGTCAAATGGAACATTTAACTCAACTAATCTTTCAATATCGTAAGGACCTTCATTAACCAGAACAGCTACAGCTTCTAAATTGCATTCTCCTGCTCCTGCTACAACGGTATCTTCTAAGTGTAGTAGGGGAGTGTCATCTGCATTAATTGCAGCTGCGATACCACCTTGTGCGAGCCACGAGCTTGAGCAGTCCATATTTTCCTTTGCTAAAATTAAACAACTAAGATTTTCATCAATATTGAGTGCAGCATATAGCCCGGCCAAACCTGCACCAATGATGACGACATCATAATCAAAAGTTTTTGTGATTTTTGTATCATGACTAATTGCGTACTTCAAATATATATGCTCCTTTGAATTTAATGAATTATCTATTTGCTATAAAATCAATATTCCGACAACAGCACTTGCAGCTAAGTATATCACAGGATGGGCTTTGACTTTGTTGGTAACAACAAATAGGACAGCTGCTAGTATTAATGCTCTAAAATTAACTGCCATGAAATGTTCACCGGTCATGTTTCGTAATTCAGCACCGAATATAACAAGGAAAAACACAGCAAGTCCTGCTGCAGCGATCAGACCTAGTGATGCAGATCGTAGCCCATATAGAGCGGATTCAATGTATTTACTCTTACGAAATTGCACCATGAGCTTTGCAACTATTAAAGAAATAATTATTGATGGTAAGATTAATCCAAATGTAGCAATTAGTCCACCCGGTATTCCGGCAACTGTGTAACCTGCGTATGTAGACATGTTAATCCCGACCGGACCGGGAGTGGCTTCGGATATAGCGACCATGTCCATCAGCTCTGTCGTTGTGAACCAGCCGGTTCTTTCACCCATACTTTGTAGAAATGGTATCGAGGCGAGACCGCCACCAAAAATTAATGCACCGATAATGAAAAATTCGTAGAATAATTGTAAATATATCATTTCGCTTCTCCATCTTCCGGTGCTTTGCACTTTCGAAGTGAGGAAATTATCATACCGCAAATACCTGCAGTAATTATGAGAATTGGAATAGGCAGGAATGCGAATACAGCCAACACAAATACAATTGCACATATTAGTGCAGAGGGCCAATCTATAATAGAGTGCTTTCTTAATTTTAATACTGCATTAATAATTAGTACACTTACGCATACACGCAACCCGGCGAATGCTCTTTGAACGATAGGATAGTCAGCCAGATTTGTGATCAACATAGCAACAATCAAGACAATTGTGACAGATGGAACTATTACACCGAGCGCGGCAACTATACCACCCAGAACGCCTTTTGTTTTATACCCAACAAAAATAGCAGTGTTTGCAGCAATTATACCGGGCAGACATTGACCAATAGAAAAGAGGTCAACCATTTCTTTCTCGGTGAGCCACTTTTGCTTTTCGACCAATTCACGCTGAAACATAGGAAGCATGGCGATACCGCCACCAAATGTGAAGAGTCCAATATATGCAAATGATAGAAATAACTTAAGATACATTTGTTGCTCTCAATCTTATTATTACTATAATTGTATTAGTTGCACTTATAGTGGGCAATTTCCACTATTGAAAACTACCCAACTTGAGCTATTATGCTAATGCGCACTCAATTATATCAAATAGACATTGCATAGACAAGAGGTAAGAATTGTTGATTATAATGTGTAAAAAATCACAAAAAACATGGAAAAAGTGCACTTCGACACGGAAATGGTACCATTTGCGACATTTCTTTGCATTTTTCTACAATTAATGTTGACAAGAATAATCTAGAATAGTATAATCATGAAACAATTTGTTACAGATTTGTAACACTTTTGTCACATTTTAGTTACCGTTTATTCAGTAAAAGTTTAAAGTTTAATGAATACGGAAAAATCTAAATAAGAAGAGGTAGTATAGTAAATCATGAAAGAGATGTTTAAAAATAAAAACAAGCGTGCTATAAACGCAAATGTTATGTTGACTAGAGCAGCTGCATTACTCATCGCATTAATAATGATTTTTGGAATATCAGTAACCGCTTTTGATAATAGAGCTGTAGCTGCTATTGAAAGTGACGCTACCAATGCTTATGAAGATAGCAATATTACGGACATGTGTCAGGACATTGCTACAGAATATAATGAAGCTGATGATGATGCGACCACTTGTGAGTATGAATACGAATACGAATGCGAATATGAAGAATATGATGATGAAAATATTGATGAATATATTTCAGACGAGGAAAATGACGAATCAAGCTCATATGTGCTACAAAATGCAATAAGAAGAGCAATAAGTAATCTTATTAATCGTAGCAACCTTTTGGCTCATTTGATAGATGATGAAATTGATTTGAATTCGGATGCTAATTTTATTGGCATAGTGCCATTTGATATCTATACTTTCTGGCCTTATGTAATTATTGATCGTGGAGAAGTATATTTAGATGATGTAGCTAATGTTGCGCGTATAACAAATGTGAGGAATGTACAATTTAGACACAACGTAATTCATACTGAAGCACCAGGCATGCGTGCTCAACATCGAACTCAATTCAATGGTATATTTAACGAATGGACAGAGTTAAATGCTGATTTGACACCACCTGAGTTATATTCTTTTACAGTTCCGATTGAAAATATATCGAATGGTATACATGTACTAGGTATAGAAGCCAGACGACAATTTGATGAATGGGGAATTATCGATTGGCAATCTCCACGTTCATCTACAATCTTTATAAATGTTCAAAGAACAAATTCGTTTGTTCATATTCAAGGCGGCGATGTTATTAGATACAATCGTGATGTTTCAACTGCAATCAATCGAGGGCAGGCAGGTTTTGGACACGAACCCGGAAGGGATTTTGTCAATGAATCATCCGAACCCGGAAGACAAATTCCTGTTAATAATCCATCTACAATAACTGTCGGACGTGTTGATAATACGCATCCATTTGATGGCATGCTCTTGTATGGTGATAACTTACCTGCAAACCATTCGGTATCATACTGGTCAATAACAGGACCGAATATTAATACAGGCAACATACCTCTAACAGACGAAACCTATGAAATTGACCTAATTAATGACCCAAGGTTTATAAACCCGGCATTTACACAGACAAATGTATCCCTTTTTGTACCAGGTGCAGTATACACAGTTAGAGTTAGAGTACATGAAGAAACACGCGACAATTTCCCGTCAGACCCGAATATTTGGAGTTATTCTGAAGCAACATTCCGCTTCGATCCACCTACTTTAGAAAAATCGGTAAGTGAAGATGAAGCAGAACTTGGTGATGAAGTTACATATACACTAACTATTGATAATACAAGCAATAATTTAACCTTTGCTGATATCTTAGTGAGAGATGAGCTAGATCCACGTGTATCAATACTTGCAGACACAATCGAAATAGCTTTACAGAGCGGTGCAGCCGTAGCAGGCGCTACTCATAATAGCGGTGAAGACGGTGTTCTTGAAGTACATTTTCTAACTTTACCACCTGAAATAATAGTGATTTCATTTGATGTACGGATATGGTGTGCGACTGCAGCTGGACAAAACATTCCAAACATAGCATATCTGCTCGGACCGCCGGATGGTAACGGTGATCGCCCAATTATTGATGAAGATGACGATGATTTTGATGTTCCCGGTCGTCCATGGCTTGCAATTGAAAAATTAGTAAACGGAGAAAATTCTATAGTTTCAGATGTTGGCAATGTATTGACATACAGCATTGTAGTAAGGAATACAGGGACAGCAAAAGCAACTGACTTTTTTATGATAGATAACTTATCTCACCTTATTGATGCACCGTATCAACGTATTTATAATGTACGAAATCTTGGCGCAACTGCCACGGGTGGTATTGTAGGCGATTATGAGATCATTGATGGCGAAGTGGTGCGTGTTGAGATTTTGGAGCTAAATGTTGGCGGTTATGTAACAATAACATTCCAAGCAACTGTGCATGCATATGCAGTGGGTAGTACTTTTACAAACATTGCGATACTTTCTCGTGACGAAGATGGAGATGACCCAAAGTATAACACAGAGTGGGAGTATTGTGAGGAGGAAGGTGGCTCCTGGCAACAAGAACGTGACCCCGATACAGGTGAAAATGTCTACATTGAGGATGATGCAACTAAGAATGTACCATATGTGCCATATGAGCGAGTTCCGAATCCTGAAATGTCTATTCTAAAACGTGTAAACAACGTACCTACATATACAATGCAAAACGCTGATACTGTGTTGAGATACACGATTGCAGTAACAAATATAAGTGAGTATGATGCAACAGGTTTTAGAGTTGTAGATGATCTTAGCAGATTAATAGGTACATATCTCGCAAACTTTACACTTGCAGATGTATCGATACCGAGCGGAGCAACAGCATCTCTGGATGCAGGGAGATTGACAGTTATTCTGGGAACAGTAGCACCGGGTGAAACTGTGACAATTACGATTGAAACTAGATTGCATGAGGGACTAACACTAAATGGGCAGCGGTTCAACAACACAGCCATCTTGTTTACACCTGATGGTGACGAAGAGGATCGCTCAACAGCGACCGTAATAGTACCTACGATTCCGGAAGAAGGTGAAGGCGGTGATGGCGGTGGTACCGGTGGCGGTAACAGGCCTCTTCCGAAAACCGGAATTGATAGTTACACCGGAATATGGGCAACTCTACTTATAATTATGTTATTGGTAATTGTTAGGGTAGCCATGGAGATTAATAAAAGGAACAATAAACTAGACGTTTTCGATGAGTTTATGTTAAAACATAAGATAAACTAATTTATCTGTACATAACGAGTGTAAACGGGTGTGACCATGTAAAATGGCTCACCCGTACTCTTTTATATGCTTTTTTACAAAATGTTAGTACTCATTAAAATTATGTGAACATTAGCACGAAAACCTTGACAACTGTAACTAATATCACTCATAATGTTAATTTCACACAGCTTTTACATGAAAACCATTTTATATGTATGATAATTATAATATAAATTAGAGAGATGACTATGATTACACCACGTTTAGAGACTGAAAGATTGCTATTGCGTCCATTGAGAATAACTGATGCTCAAGTAGTATATAGTAATTGGGCGACAGACCCGGATGTTTCAAAGTATATGCGTTGGAGCACACATAATTCTATTGAAGAAACAAAAACATGGCTTGTGACTGCAGAATCCTCATTTTACAGCGATAAAGCGTATGATTGGGGTTTTGAACTTAAAGAAACAAGCGAGCTTATTGGTTCTGGTGGGATGTATATCCGCAATGATGAAAATATTTTCGAAATCGGCTATTGTATTATGAAGAAATATTGGGGAATGGGTATTGCAACAGAAGTAGCAAAGGCAATGTTGGATTTTGCAATTAGCGAACTTGGAGAAAGAACTTTTTTTGCTACACATGATAAAGAAAATCCTGCATCGGGTAAAGTGTTGGAAAAACTTGGATTCATATATCAAAACGACGGAGAAGATACAACCTTTGATGGAACGAGGACATTTGCGACACGCGAATATGTGTTGACAATAAACTAAGCTGTTACATGCAATTCGTAAATGTAAAAAATTTTCAATTTATCTACAATATATTCATATCTATGTGGTAAAGTGATAAACATAAGATTACCGAAAGGCGCGATGAATACATGCAATCAATGAAAATGAAAACAAGAGTTAAAATGAAAGTTACCGCTATAATTACAGTTCTGGCGATGGCTATTATTATATTGTCATTAACAGCATTAGCAATGGCTGATGAAGCTGAATATACCAGCTATGAACCACCAATTGTTGAAACTCCGGTTGCCCCACCATCACCTCCACCGGAACCTACGCCGGAGCCTACACCAGAGCCGACCCCGGAACCAACGCCGGAGGTGCCCGATTTACCGGAAACACCGAACTTACCCGAAACGCCGAGTGATGGTGGAAATACAGGTGGGGATAATAATGTAAATACAGAAACTCCAAATGTGGGCAATGACAGTAACGATATTGATGATTCATATTGGAGCAATGATGAATATTTTTATTATGATGATGCCGGAAATCGGAGACCGATCGATTTAGGAACACCATGTAATGAACGCGGAGAGCATATAATGCATGAAGCTACTGATTTTTATGAACTCCAACGATTAATTGCAGGAATGTCTACCAGAAGAAACTATACAGTTATTTTACCGGACATTTATATGTCATCCGGCATAACTATTCCTTATGGAGTAAATGTTACGCTTACAGGCGAAAATTGGCAAACACAATTATTACTTGAAACTGAAAATGAGCGTCACTTTACTGTATACGGTACATTACGTTTGCATAGCAATATTATCTTAGAGGGTGCACATGATTCCACATTTAATCATGGTGGCGTCGAAGTGGGCGAAGGCGGTTACTTATTGATGTCAGGTGCGGGTGATGGCTATCGAGGAAGTGTGATTAGCGGAAACACTGCAACTATCGGTGGTGGCGTGAATATAAGCTCCGGTGGCACCGTTATTATGTATCACGGCACTACAATCATGGACAACACTGCAAATGAAGGTGGCGGTGTGAATATTAGTGCAGGTGCTACATTCATCATGTACGGTGGAGATGTTTTTGGCAATTTTGCACTTTATCAAGGTGGTGGTATTGCTATAACAGGTGGAACACTTACCATGAGTGGAGGAGAGATTTTTGCTAACGACTCAACCTGGGGCGGTGGTGTTGCTGCATATAATGGGATTTTCACCATGAGCAATGGCATGATTACAAATAACTTTACAACAGATGATGGCGGTGGTGTTGCACTTAGAGCACAAAGCAGCTTTACAATGTATGATGGTCACATTGCATACAATTTTGCATATGATGAGTCGATTGATGCCAGCGGTGGCGGTGTCTTTGTTCAGGATTCCGAGTTTTACATGCATGCTGGTGAAATATTGAATAATATTTCAGGCATGGGAGGTAATGTAGCTGTTTGGGATGGAACATTCACGATGTATGATGGTCAACTTGATAATGGGCTTGCCGTAGCCGGTGACGATGTGTTCTATTATGGTAATAGCATAATTGATGTGAATGATGCAAGTATATCAGTCAATACAGCAAGACCTAGTGATATACTAGGTACAAGTGATAATGATGGTATAAATGATGTAGTTGATACTGATTCGTTAATTACTATCAATGAGATCGCAAATATAGATATTGATATTAGAGGCATTTATACAGGTATATTTGAAGGATATAGCTTGGTGGACGACGGTTTTGAAAATATGATCCACGAGAATCCTGATTTTATAAACGAGATTATTGACTTTGATGGACTTTTACAAATAAATGAACCACAAACAGCAGTTGGAAGCGGATTGATATTGTTAGTTATATCATTACTAGCGGTATTATCGGCGAGAGTCATCCTTGTAAAACAAAGAATAGCCAGAGAAAATGATATTTTTGTACAGTTCGAAATTGTGATGAAGACGAAGTCTCGATAACGATACAGGACAACAAGACGGATGAACCGTCCCTGTCCTTTTCCTGCTACACACTCTCATACAGTTCTTCCAACATCACAATGTACTGCCTTATAGTTGAGCGTACGGAGTCCATGTCGTCTGCATTTGCGTGGGTTCTTAACACTTGGCGAAACTCGTCTGTCATTTTTCCAAATTGTATTTCCCATGGACGTAGCTTGCCTGAATCTGTAGTGTTATTTGAGCCTCCATTATTTGATGACCCATTACCGACTCCTGAACCTTGCTTTCCACCTTCGAATGTTCCGTTGATTATCTTATCTACAGTGTCAGAAACATCTTCTTCATTACCGTTTGACAGCTCCTGCAATTGACGTTTAGTAATATGTGTTTTGCCAGAGAGTATATCGATTTTTATATCAGGCGATACTTCACCGATTGCATTTATTGCATTAGCAACTTGAGCGTCACGTTTTATGGTATTTCGAGATACATTATACTGGTCAGCAATCTTCACAGCGGTGCTAGATTGAAAAGGCTCATTTTGGGCCTTTTTAATTTCATGCACATCTCGGCTGTACGTCCCTTGTATTTTTTTGTCTGCGTGATAATGTAATCCGCGATAAAAGCTCAATTGTAGAGGATTTAGGTTTCGTCTCGATATCTGAGTTGAGATTATCCAAATTAGCACTTCATCTCTAGAATCAAATTCCATGTCAATTGTATTAATCGGCAAGTCGTGTTTTTGTAATATGCTGTACCTATTATGACCATCAATTAGTATGCCATTCCAGAGCACTAAAGGCTCGCGACACCCGTATTCCAGTATGTTTTCTTCAAGCCATACATATGTTTGTTCATCGAGTTTTGGTAGTATACGTTCAAACTCCTTATCAATTATTATCTGTTGCATAGTATTCTCCATTTACTATAATTTTGCTGCATCCCTTTTTTATGGTTAAATTGTAGCACTTTATAAACTCTATCACTACACCTGAAAAGGTGTTTTTTTCATAAAAAACTTGACAACAGAACATGCTTTCACTCATAATTTACATTGAGAGCGGCACACCAATACTGCCAAAGCTCAAATAACATGAAGTACTACTACATGAATGTTAAGGGGAATGATATGTTTAGAAGAAATAAAATATTATTACTATTAATATGTTTGTTAATTATCGTGTTTTTATATGCTTGTGAGAGTGTTCCGATAGAAGATTATTATACGAATTACACGGACGCATATGACGCATATGATGCGTATATTAATGATATAGACGTATATGAAGATATAGAAACAGATATTCCCGTTGACCCCGTTGACGTGGAGGAATATATCGAAGAAGAAATACCTGAACAAGAAGAATTTTATCCGGACGATAGAACAACGCTTCAAGTATTGCTTGATACAGCAAATGAGCATAGAGTCAGCATCGAAAAAGTTGATGATGATACGGTCATAGAGCTTGCATATAGTCGTGAATTTTTGTTTTATGACAGAGCACCTCTTTTTTCTGATAGGGTAGGTATGAGGGTTATCAATAGTATAGAAGAAGCAATTGAAGATGTTGAAGTTCTTTTTAAAATACTACGATATATATACGGTGCGTATCAGTATTTCGGCGGGGATGATGTCTTTAACCATGTAAAAGAGCAAATCATCGATGATATTAATAATGACAATAGTATTAGTTCATTGACACTATTGTCGGCTATAAACAGTCATTTGTACCCGGTAATCATGGATAATCATTTTTTCATTGAAAATACACGATATGGACCGGAATATGTATTCCTTGCAAGCAGTGATGTTTTTTTTGACAGGACAAATCGAGGGTTTAACAATCGTGAAAATGGATTATATATTGAAGAGATAAAAGGTCATAATTTAGAAAGTCTTATGCGTCTGCAGCTCGATAATTATGGAATGCATTTCTATGGCCCGTTATACCAGCGAGAAGGTGCATCATCGACCTCACATACTATTACAATTTTATATGAAAACGGCACAAGCGAATATATAGAGCTTCTTAGAATTCCGACAGGGAGTAGAAATGTTTTTCGAGCACCAGCATCGTTAACGTATATAGATGATATTCCGATAGTGTCTTTGTCATGGATGATGGGTTTGAGTGCGATTCCTCATGGCGTGCATGCTCATAATTTTTTGAGCTATGCAGAAGAACTGCGAGATGAGCCTGTTGTGATTCTGGACATACGTTCAAATACAGGAGGAATGAGTATTTTACCCTCCATGTGGATGTACCTACTTACCGGGGAAGTAGTGAATGGAAATTTTATTCAATTAGTAAACTGGGATATCGAATATGATTATCCATGGAACCCCTGGGGTGATACGCCGGAAACTAATCCGTTTTATTTTTCAGAAGAAGATTGGGAATATTTAGAACCGGTTCTACTTGATCCAACCTATATAAATGGGTATATTGTACACAATTTCATCGATCGTAATGTCATAGAGAGAGAACAGATTTTGATAGTGCTTATTGACAGACATACTTCATCAGCCGGAGAATTCTTTACAGACATGGTTTTTAATGTTGAAAATGTAATAGTTATTGGGCAAAATACAGAGGGAAATCTTATATCAGACGCACAATATCCGAATTTGCGGTTACCTAACTCGGGTATTAACATTCGCCTTGGATTAAGTGTAATGTTATGGCCTGAAGGGCATTTTTCAGAGGGAGCAGGTATTGCACCAAATGTTTGGGTTACCGGTTGTGCATTGACAGCAACATTGGCAATGTTAGCGAATGAGCATGTTGATGAATGAATAGTTTTTGCAATAGTATAGGCTCAAATTATCCGGCTCTGGGTCGCCCATTTCTTTGCTAAAGAAGGCAAGGATGACTAAATAATTTGGAGGATATATGGACAACAGAAAATTAAACGCAGAAATGCATAGTAGAGAAATCAACCGGTATGCTGATGAGATTCGAGGCAATATTGAAAAATTAATTGTTGGGAAAACTACAGCAATTAACCTTGTATTATCAGCTCTTTTTGCGGAGGGTCATGTTTTACTGGATGATGTTCCGGGAACAGGTAAGACAATGCTTGCAAAAGCACTTGCCAGATCCCTCGATTGTGACTTTGGGCGCATTCAATTCACGCCTGATTTATTACCGACAGATTTAACCGGGATTAATTATTACAACCCGAAATCAAATGAGTTTGTATTTCGCAAAGGTGCTCTGTTTACAAACATATTACTTGCAGATGAAATAAATCGTGCTACACCTCGTACACAATCAGGTTTACTAGAGAGTATGGAAGAAAAGCAAATCACGATTGACGGAAATACTCATAGTTTGGCAGAGCCATATTTCGTCATTGCAACGCAAAACCCAGTGGAAACTCATGGTACATACCCATTACCGGAAGCACAACTTGACCGTTTTCTTATACGCCTATCACTAGGCTATCCATCTGCAAATGAAACTACAGATATTATTAAGCGCTTTTTGCTGAGTCAACCACTTGAAAGCATTAGTCCTGTATGCGATGCAAATACATTGTTGAGCATACAAGCAAGTGTAAAAAAGGTGTATATTCACGAAGAACTACTCAACTATATTGTTGAACTTACAGAGAAAACACGTATATCAGAGTCTGTGATTCTGGGTGTAAGCACGCGTGGTGCAATTGCACTTGCAAAGCTATGCAGAGCTTATGCGGGCGTATGTGGACGCACATATGTTCTGCCTGATGATATACAATTATTGATTCCATATGCATATACACACAGGATTATCCATCGAAGTGGTACAGAGGGTGATACAGAAGAACTTTTACAGAAAATTATAAAAGAGACTAAAGTGCCATCTGAAAATTATGACCAATAAGCCATATTTCTGTATTACAATAACAAAATCTAAAATACTAAAATATTATTGCAAAATTAGTTTACAAGGAGGTAAATAGTTGACCGGAGTTATCATTGCTGCGTGTTTATTAATAATTATTTTAAGCATGTCATTGTTGCAGAAAGTGATTTATCGTCGATACTGGAACAAAAATCTGACATTCAGTTTAAAGTCATCTAAGCCGGCAATTTTTGAAGGTGATACGGTCGAAATAGTAGATACGGTAACAAATGGGAAGAGGTTACCTTTGCTCTGGGTGCATGTGAGCTATAGGATGACATTTAGATCAATATACTTAAACTATATTGGTCGTGAGACTAACAGGGGAGAGCGGCGTAGATTGCTTTTCATTGTTGGCATGAATAAAACTGCTAAAAGAAAATCGAAAATTGTGTTAAATAAACGTGGTCATTATACAATAAAAGAGGCTAATATCGCATGTAATAATCTCTTTATGACAGATTTTATGCAGGAAGATATTACTGTACCTTTTGGTTTGATTGTATACCCAAAGTATGTTGATTATCCCGAATCAGTAATTCCGCTTAAAAAAATGTTAGGTGACGTGTCCGTTAGACGTTTTATAGACCCGGATCCATTTACGTTCAAAGGAGTGCGGGAATATCAGCCGACGGATAGCTTTCGTCAAGTTAATTGGAATGCTACAGCCAAGACAGGCGAATTAATGTCAAATATCTATGATTTTACAATTTATCAAGATATAACAGTATTACTTGATATACATAAATATCGAACATATGACAGAGACTTTGTACATGAAGAAGCAATACGTATTGCTGCATTTATATGCCGGAATTGTATTGGCAAAGATATTCCTGTAAGTCTTATTTGCCCAAAGTCTGATGGCAGTCCTATAATTATAAACAGCGGTATGAGTAGTGTGCATTTAGAGAAATTGTACACAGCTCTTGCCTTTATCAACTTGGGTGCAGACAATGAATCGTTAGTTGATTTTATCCCAACCTCGAGTGAAAAGGCATATATTCTGATTTCATCATATGGTGAAAGACGTGAAATTGAAGTGAGTTCAAGCGTTGATACCGTGAGGTTGGAGGTGAGCAAATGATTTTGAAACTGAAAAACTTCATATCTATTTTACTAATAAGACTTCCGTTTTTTCTGCTTGTATATACGGTTACATTACTCTTTACGATAGATTTCTTCACCTTATTAATAATGCTGGTTATGTTTATATCACTGTGTACATTTGATGCCTACTATGCAAAACTTAATTGGTTAGCAGTGCTAATTGGCATTTCATTAGCTGTTATATTTATGTTCTTTGGAATGATTACAGTAGGTGTAGCAACGATGGTTATTGGAATGTATCGACTGGATGCTTATGGTAAAATTAGTAATATTATAATTATTACTTGTATGATTATATTCGCATCGATTGTAACACTATTCGTTGACCCTACGCTTATTCGCTTCTTTATAAGAAATTTAGTAATAACAGCGATTGCTATGATATTTGCAGGACAGATGGAGTCACTCGATAGATTTTTAAACTCATATCATTGTAGGGGCATTTCACGAAATATGATGACTGCAGTTTTTAAACGTGGATATATGATAACGATCGCGTGTTTTTTCAGCATTATTGTCGTAGCATTCATTGTTCGCCCTCAAAGTCCGATTCTTCACAATTTGCCAAATGCAGTAGGAGATTTCATTAGAACACCTACTTTTACTCAAGAATCAATTACAGCTCCGGAGCAATTTGACCCGGTCGACGAAGAAGTGGAAAATGTGTATATAGAACATATTCCTACGTATTTTGTAGAGCAGGGAAATTTTATTAATGTGACTATGCAAGTTATTATTGCGATTGCTTTAGTAGCTATATGTATAGCCGTTGTGATTATTGAAAAGAGATTTCGGCGTGGAAAAAGGAAGTATGATGACTTTGATGATGAGTATGAAGAAGTTTCGTATAATCCTGAAAAAAGTACAAGAAAGCATAGTCTGTTATCAATTTTAGGAGTAAACTATGCGGTTCGTCGATTGTTTAAGCGAAAAGTAAAAAAATATATTGCTGAAAAGGAATTGCATCCAAGAAAAAGCGACACACCAATGATATTGGCGGACGCTATTGAAGAATGGGAAGATATACACGCTTTGGAGGAGCTATATCACAAAGCACGCTATAGCAACGAAAACGTAAAACGTTCAGAGCTAAACGAACTAAACGTGAAATTGCGTAAAGTGAATAGATGAACCGTCCCCCTGTCCTGCGAAAGCAAGAAGCTCGGCAGCAAATCTGTCGAGCTTCTTGTTTGTCAACTTAGTATAAATCTACACGCCTTTGAAACTGAATGAGAATGTCATTTTCTCATTTGTTGGTAATAGATATTCCTCGTGTGTGCGAGCACCCCAGGTATTGTCGCCTGCTATCC
>Ga0123355_10008045_pt1 | contig 15902 bp, 11 predicted proteins | sample TergutEmb28metaG_3_FD_89872 | JGI IMG/M metagenome (GOLD analysis project Ga0123355, IMG submission 89872) | Embiratermes neotenicus P1 segment gut microbial communities from Petit-Saut dam, French Guiana - Emb289 P1 | ecosystem: Host-associated > Arthropoda: Insects > Digestive system > Gut ...
CCGCGACAGCGGATAAATTTTCACGCAATCGCAAACGGTCAGAGCGTGAAAATTTACATAGCGGCAACACCGCACAGTAGCCGCCGACAGGCGGCTTACGGCAAGGAGCGCAACGCGCTCCGCCGAGCGGGTTTGGGCAGCAGCCCAACAAGCAAGCAGGCAAATATACCGATAGGTATATACGTCTGCCTTGCTTGCCCTTTACTTTACGCACCCTTTACTTTACGCACAATATTTCCGCAGGCGGGAAACGTTGAATTTCAAGGAAGTTGGCGCACTTGATTTACTGATTTTAATTTGTTCCTTCCATATATAATTGATTACGAAAAATGCTTATTACTCAGCCGAAATGTAATGATTACTTGATTCTTACACCCTTATTCATCGCCACGCAAAATCTTCCAATGCCCATCTTTTTTTGAACCGACACGGCGAATGACTTTCTTTTTTTGCAAAACATCAAGATACCGTTGCGCTGTCCTTTCGGATTTTGACAAGAGTGCCGCTAGTTGCTCTGCCGTTATCGTTGGCTTGTCTTTTATGATTGCAAGTGCCGATTGCTCTGGTTTTTTTAATACGACATTTGTTACGTCATTTAATACGACATCGGAAAAGTTATCTGTCGTATTAAAACTTTTGTCAGGACGGTAGAAAACCACAGCAAAACCTTTTTTCAAAAGTTGGAACTCGACCTTCACGCCTGCTTCGTTGCAGGCATCAGTAATACGCTTCAAGCCTGTGCCGAAACTTTCAATGTCTTTCGAGAAATACATAAGCTGCGCCAAAAGCGGGTTGCGTTTAATAGAGCGTTCAGTTCCAACTAAAAAATCTTGTGGGGTTAGCCCATCAGGAAATGTGCCGGGGTTATATATTTCGATGCGGTTGCTATATATCGTAATCTCGTTATTTTGTGACGAGCTATATAAACGGTGGCAGTACGAATTAACTAAGGCTTCGCGCACAGCGTCCATTGGAATTTCGGGAATTTCTTTGCGCTGAATAGAACCGTCAAGTACCACGCGCCAGCGGATGTTGTTCTTGATATATGCTTCGGCAATTTCAATCAACGAAGTAATGCTACCGCTATGACGCTTAATGTCGTTGAATGTAAGCCGTTCCGTCTCTGCAAAGATTGCCATTTGCACCTCAAGCATACGCGACCCGACAAAGAGAATATCGGCGGCATTTTTTAGCTTGTCACCATCAATCAAGCCAAGTTTGTGCAGAACATCGTTTTTGTTGGTGTAAGTAAAGTCTATGCGCCCGACACGGTTGCCGCGCTCCAAGTAATTCTTCAACACTTCATCATCGACATTTATTATCGTTTTATCGGACACGCCACTATCCCAAGTGCCGCGCAATTCGTTTTTCCTATTGATGAAATTTTCCAACTCGGCGGGTGATAAAACCCTATCCTCGTCAGCTACACGGATGTATGCCCGACCATAAGCAAAGTAAGGCGAATCATCACCAGAAAACGCACAAATGATACAGGGCTTTTCGTCTACGAACACTTCTGAAATCTTCGGATATATCTTTGGTTCAATGTGATTTGCAACAGCTTGGCTAATGTCACGGAGGGTCTTTTCTGAAACGTCCATGCCCGACGGAGTGCCATCGTTACGGACACCAAAATAAAGCTCGCCGCCTCCGTGCTTGTTTAACATAGAAGCAATTGAGATAATACCTTCTTTGAGTTCGGCAGTCGTTTTCTTAAATTCCAGTTTTTCATTCTCTTTTCCAACCTTCATAAGAATTTCTCCCAATCATTATAATATTAAAAAGGCATAAGCCGCACTCCTGTACTATCCTTGCGGTCTGCTCTAAGTCAAATTACTTCCATAGCTGTAATTAGCCACAGTTTCATATACTACTCATTGCTTCCGCTCTTGATTTTTGCCAAAATCCCTCAAAATCCAAATCCGCGTCCATTCTACTTTTTCTTCAATTTATCGCTTGATTTTATTATATGCAGGATTCTTCTTATCATTTTTATACTCACCAATATTTGTCATCTTCGTTCTCATCCACATCGGCAGTCAGCTCATTTTTCCGCAACCACCCTAACAATTTTACAGGGTCATCCATTATTTCAACAGGAATGTCCTCAATATTTATCCGTTTTGAATCGTATTCTTCTTCATCCTCAAAGTCGTCGCAATCTGATTCATCCATTTCAAACGCGTCGGATTCCTCCATTCTCTCAAGCTCCAGCTCCAATGCCAATAAATCAAGTTCAAAATCCTTGCTGTCGATGTTGTCAGCTTGGTAGTCTTTTGTGATAAGCACATCAATATAGTCATCGCCATACTTCATGCTATTTTCACCCATACGAGCTATGACATAATCATTCCATGACGGACGTACATCTTCATCCAACAAGTACCATTCTGCATGGATGTAATCTCGTGATAACGGATGCACATAGTACGAGCGAGCTGTCATGTATACAAAATCAGAAAACAGCTCACGCCCATTATTAAATGAAATGTTTCCGTTATCAGCCCTGCGTACAAACTCATCAACTCCTGCATTGTCAAACCATTTAGAAAAATAAGTAAGGCGGGCGTGAGCTCTCATCGCAAAAGCAAGCATACACATTTCTTCATGACTAAATATAAACACAAAAAAATCCTTTGCGTTTTTAACAAATGCGTTCAAAATCACATTTGCTGTTGTGGTGCGGTCGCTTATAGACGTGTTTAGAGAAACTGCATAATATCTCACGGCTGTTGATTGAGAGTCATTAAACACGTCGCCTTCCAATGTGAACAAATGCGATAGCGACTCGATATGTTGAAAGGCTGAACGCTCACCTCCATCAAAGAATGCAGTAAACTTTAACTCATTATAGATGCAATGGAGGACATCATCGGCAACGACTAAAGGCTCTGATGCTGTTGTGTGTCCGGCAGCGCGAAAGAATCCCAACGCTTCGCTCGGAAAATCATAACCGGAAAACAAACCGCTCCCGTCATAATATAGGGACGCATCCATTTCATCACCGCCTCGCCTCCAGTTACATTCGTGAAGTTACCCAATTAACTGAGCCAACTTCTCCTTGTAATGCTCTTCTGTTGTTTCCTGTAGTTCTTCTTGGAAACCCTTCATCAGCATATATACTCTTTCTAAATAATCATCAGGCGTATTGCATTTGTCTGTATATTTTTCGTACAAAACCTCTATGCCGCCAAGAACGTAGGAATGAAAGAGATTCATGTTAGCTGTGACTTTTTCGCTCCTATTTTCATCCGCATCATCCTTGAACGCTCGCTCGATTCGCTCTTCCTTTGAAACGCCTGTTGTCTGCTCTAAGAGCATGACCAAACGGTAAAGAAAAAGACAATCGCTTCGAGATGTATTAAATGCACTGGCTTGTATTTGAGCTTGCTCAGTAGATACATCTCTTTGTGCAGTTCGGTTATAGAGCAAGCCAAACAAAGCTCCATTTAAGTACACATCAAGATACCGCTCAAAAATACCATAACTACCAAAAACTCCGCCTCTGTCTTTTATTTGCAAATCTCTTGACAAGTAGCGAGTATAAAGTGCGTGTTTTCCAGTGATGTCATATGGCTTATCAAACATTATTTTACACTCCTTTCAAAACAGTGTGCTGTTCGCTTAATTTGTTCAGCGAGTACATCGCGCCTACGCGGTCTTCCATCACTGGTTCTGCGTAACGCCAATCTTTTTGCATAACAAACATGATGACTTGCTCTGCGATTTCGGGAAGAACTTTTGAAATATTTCCCGTGTGCGTTTCATCAGCATTAGAGAATGGCGCGTCCATTACGAGTGGATATGGCTCAGATGACAAATCAATTTCTTCCTCGCCGCTTTGAGTGACAATGCGATTCTTTGCCAACGCCACAAGCCCTGCAATGAAAGCAAAGTTCTTTACGCGGTTAAGACCTTCTGATTCACCCGATGCGATTTCTTGGTCAGCAACGGTCGTGAGCAACGTCACTTGATATTTGGAATCAAGCGACACACGTCTGCGCCCATGATACATTCTTTCAAATATCATGTTGACTTGACCTTCAAGTTCCTCACGAATGAAGGTTTCTTTTTCTTTGTAAGTTTCAGCCAGCCAGCCAAGAATTTCTTCAGCGTATCTGATATAAGTCATAGTTGTTCTGTTTTTACCAGAAACGTCTACCATGCCGTCATACAGTTTTTGAAAACGCTCGATGTCGCTTTTTTTTGATTCATCTTCACGAATCAACCTCTCGCGCTTCGTTTGCAATTCTCGAAGTCGCGCTTTAACATCAAGGATTTCCTTTTCGTACTTCGCCATGTTCTCTTTTCCGCGAATTTTTTCACTCGCTTCAGTGAGTTCATCGTTCCACTCTTGAATGCGCAGTCGTGAACTAACTATATCACTGTAGCGCGATTTCATTCCTGAAAGTGTTTTTTCTGCATTTCGGCTGAACGCATTTAACGCTTCCTTGTAATTCCGCACCGTCGTTCCGAGGTGCGCAGGAGGAACGTACTCCATTTCCACTTTGATTTTTTCCAAAGCTTCGCTACCCTCAGACAAATCTGTTCCGCAGATACAAGAACCCCTTTCGATAATTTCCAAGAGAGTGGGTCGTGTCAAATCTTTTATTCCCTTGTCATCGATTTTAACTTCATACAGGAAGTTAAGAGCTTGTGTAATCAGCGGTTGGGCATAAAATCCCAACGAGCCTGAGTTAAAATCGTCTATATACGATTTCGATTGATTTGACTGTGCTTTTTCTTCGTGGGTGATTCTTTTTTCTAGGTCATCTTTTTTCTTTTGAAGCGCAGCAGTAGTTTGATTATCACGCAAAATCACTTCTAATTGCTCTTTGCGGCTTTCGTAATGTTTAATCTCCGAATCAACCGTTTCAAGTTGCTGTGTAATCACTTCCCGGCGTGATTGGGCATCTTGAATCCTTTCTAAAAGTTCTTTCGCCTTGTTATCGCCCTCGGTATCTATGGCATCATAAAACTGCCCGATTACTGACCGCTTAACTTGACGACCGCCTAAATGTTTGATGGCGTTATCCAAAACGGACAGACCTAACAACCCCTTAACCGAATCAGTCAGGTCTTTTCGACTACTTATGTTCCCGACACGCTCTGTATCGAAAAAGAAATAAGTAGACAAGTCCTGCGGTAAGATGTTGTTTACAACGCTCTTCAATACACTGTCTGAATCTTTTATAGGTTGATTTTGTCCATCTTTCTCCGTATACGAAATTTTCATAAAGGTACGCAAGCCTCTTGCTGCCCCACTTTGCTTTTCGTATTTTTGTGTGCGGGTTAAGATATATTCCGTTCCATCGTGAATTAAAGTTATTTCAACTTCCACATCAGTAGATGTGCCTTCTGGCATTGAAGCTGCAACGTCATAATTCAACAATTGGGTGGGATTTGGCAGTAGCACAATTTCGTAGAAGCACCAGTTAAATGCTTGCAAAAGAGTGGTTTTGCCGAATGTATTATCGCCGAGGATAATCGTCACATTCTTTTCCTTGTCGCAGGCAAACGCAACTTTCGTTTCGCCTTTGTACTGGCGAAAGTTTGACATGCGTAGTGTTTTCAACAGCATTATGCTACCTCCTCAATATGTTTTTTTGACTTCTTCGACGATTATTTTGCGGATGTCATCAACCATTTCGTCGTTTGGTTTTTGACGCGTTTTGAGATTGTCCTGCTCAGCTTTGAGAATCGCTACCTTCATTTGGTTGAGCTTCTTCTCGTTCAAATCGCTTTGTCTAAAATCAGACATCTTGATTGCTCCTTTCATCATCAGGGTTGATGTCGTATGCTTGTACAATTTCTGCAATCAAAGAATCTGCTTCCGATGGGTTTTCGGATATAGAAGCAAAATCTTTCATGCGTACTATTTCTCGAACAGCTAATGATTTTACGCTGTTTACGATTTCCGATGAGTACGCTGACATATCGTTTAATGGTATCGGTAATGTGATGAAATCGTATATCGTCGCAAAATCCTTGCCTTTGTACGTTCTCAGTACTCTGCCGCGCCGCTGCACATACTCTTTCGGGTTCGTGCTACTTGCCAATATAAATGCCGTTTTAATGCTCGGAATGTTTACCCCTTCATCTAAGCAGCGTATAGCTACAAGTGCCTGCATATGTTTTGCATCCGCAAATTCCTTCTTGAGCATTTCTCTTTCTTCGGCTGATTCTTCAGAAGTAAACTTGTGTATTCTCATACCAAGTTCATTTCCAAGTAAATCCACAGTGATGTCAATTTGCCGTACATCGTCAACCGGCGGGTGCCCATCTTTGTAATCAACATCCTTCATTGTCGTTGCACCGCAATAAACGAGGATATGCTTGTCTTTTGTATATGGTGTAATTTCTTCTTTCAACCGCGTAATTTTTTCGCTTGCCGCCGCTACTAATCGCGCTCGTTTGATAAGGAGCATCTTAGCATGGTCAGACAATGAGCCTTTACTGTTTTTGTTCCTCGTGATAGCGTTTACAATTTTCCGAGTGATTTCCAAATAGGTTGCGAGTTCGCTTTCATTGAGGGACACGACAACAGGATAGTAGTAATACGGTGTGAGCATACCTTTATCAATGGCTTCTTTCAGCGTATACTCAATGCACTTTTCACCGAAATAATCATAGAGTTTCTGTGTGCCTTCTTCATCGCCATACCTATCTATGGTCGCCGATAAAGCAAGTCGATACCTCATATTTGGTAACAATGCTTTACTGAGGTTTTCTGCGCCAAAGTTGTGCGCTTCGTCAACAACAAGTAATGTATTGCCGTTCAAAGCGGATACTTGGCTTTGGACATACTCACCTGAAAACGTAGCGTTCGTAGCAATTATGCAAATATGCTCGGTAACACCTAAGTTAAAACCCGAAACGGCTGTTTTAAGCCGGGTTTTCCAGTTTTTTTGCCGTGATGCGGAATAGCATACGATGGGTTTCATCCCGAACAACTCAATATCTTCAAGCCATTGTTCAACCAAGTGCTGATAGGGGCAAACAATAACAACGGCCAGCCTTGAGTTGACGCAAGCAAATAGATACGATATTGCAGCGAGTGCCGTGTAGGTTTTTCCTGTGCCGGTAGCCATATCAAAAATGCCAACAAAGTCGCATTCTTCCCATTTCCTTATTGCCAATTTTTGGTAAGGTCGCGCTATAACGCTATCGGGAACATAGGGGTAGTGCTTCGGCACACCCGTTTTATCGTGGTCGAAGGAATCCATTTCTGACTTATCTTCATCAGGATTGTACGTCAAACAATCCTTGATTTCTGATGTGCGGTATTGTGCAATAATCGTTTTTTCTACATTAGCAAAGGAAACAACTTTAATGTTCGGTTCGTAATCGCTCCAAATTGCATTAAAAGCTGACTGTTTTGCCATCACACGGTCTTGTTCAGCCGACCATGATGTAAAAACATCTATGGATTCATAATTGTGCGAAAACGCTGTAGCACTCTCATTCATCGAGCCAGTAAAAGCGATGATGTTGTTATCACCGTCGTACATCAACCCCATTTTTTCATGGAACATGCCAATGTGGTTGTCCTTTTCCAAAAAAGCAATTTTAAGCTCGATTATGCCATGAGCAATGAGGTTCGATAACAAATTTAACCGCTCTTGTTCAAACTTACCTTTGGGCGTAACCAATTCACGAAGCAAACATTCTTCAATAATCTCTTTCCGACGCTCAAAGCCATCCTCAATAGCTTCAATATCTTCTGGTGAAAGTTTTGGGGAAGCGACCAATTCAATTTTGCCGCCGTTCTTCACTAACCCCATGATGCCATTCATCAGTTCCACCAACGCAGATGACGAAAAGAATCCAACGGCTCTCTTGTAAAGAACGCTTTCCGTCAGAACAGGGGTATAAAACTCCCTGACAACATCGTCAAGAAGTGACCTGTATTCGGTCTTGATTTTTAGATCTATGAAGCTCAATTATTTCACCCCTTTGTGCTTTGACATTCGGATAATGATGGGAACGGCTTCCCGTTAGCAAAAACGTAGTATTTCCTCAATGCGTTTGACACCGTTCCGTTCTGGTCTCTCATTTCTGCTTTGATGCGTAACAGCGTATTGTAGGTCTTATCGTTGTCATTCACGATGCTGTCGAGTGATTCATCAAAGTGTTTTTCAATCATTTTGCCTTTGCTGATGCGGGAGCGCACCGCTTTTTTTTTGCTTACAATTTTTTTGTCAGCCAACAGGTAACTTTCAAATTCAGACTCCCTCATTACTGGCCTCCTAACCATTATCTGCTATAAATTGCAACACTTTCCTTAATTTTTCAAAATCATCCTGCGTGTTGAAATAACTTACGCTGAACCGCACTGTGCCTTCAGGGAATGTATCTAAAAACTCATGTGCGTGCGGTGCGCAATGTAATCCAGTTCGCGCCGCTATGTCGCGTTCGCTGAGGATTTGACCGATGTTGTCGCTGCTGTAACCATCAAAAAGACACGATACAACACCGATGCTATTATCAATGTCATTTGGGCTTATGATTGTAATATTTTTGAACTCCCATAACGTACAAAGAAGTTCTTTGTGGTGCTTTCGTTCTGCCGCGTAGATATTTTCCATCCCTGTTTCCGCAATCCATTTCAACGCAGCATTGAGTCCGGCGATGGCTGCGATATTGGGACTACCGACCTCAAACTTTTCGGGAACTGTCGCAGGTAGGCTTTGGTTGCCAGAATCGTTTCCAGTGCCACCGAACATCAACGGATTTAATGTCGCATCGCTTTTGCAAATGAACCCGGCTATTCCGAAAGGTGCATAAAGGGCTTTGTGTCCTGCGAACACAGCAAAGTCGTATATTTCACTGCTAACATCTGTGTCAATCAATCCCGCTGTCTGCGCTATGTCAATAATGTTTGTCGCATTATAGGATTTGGACAGCTCGCAAATTTCTTTGATAGGTGTAATCAAACCACATATGTTGCTCGCATGACTGACGATGACATAGTGGGGCTTGTTTTCAGCAAACTGATATTTTATCGCTTCTAAATCGTAGGCGAGGGTCTTTTTATCGACAACCAACGTATGGACGTTCAATTTATACATGCTTTGCAAATGATAAATCACTCTCGTCACGGCGTTATGCTCAAATGGGGTGAGGTAGATGTTGCTACCATCCGCAATATCAAGCCCCTGCAAAATGACATTAAGAGCTTCTGTCGCACTATGGGTGAACACTGCCTTTTTTGCAGGGCAATGGAAAAGGTCAAGAAGTAAACCCCGCGTTTCGTCGCGTAGTTTGCTTGCAATAGATGCTTGTTTGTGCTGACCGCGACCGACGTTTACGCCAAACTCCCGATAAAACTTGTCCATGAAAACGTAGACAGATTCGGGCTTGGGATATGTTGTCGCAGCATTATCGAAATAAGCCATCATCATCACCTCCTAACACATCTTTTCAAGCAACTCCATCAACACTTGTCTCTTTTCCTGTTGACTAATTGATTGACCCATTTCTTCAAGGTCTGTGGTTATGGCATTAAGAAGCAGTTTCGCCCTTGCGCTATACTTGGTCTTTTCAAATGTCTTAACGACTTCCTCGCCTGACTTATTCATGAATGTCAGCTTGTATATGTCTGTGCTTGCCACAGACTTTTTACTTGATTGCGAATCAAACTCAGTGACAGTCTTTTTCATCTTCTCAAGATAGGTCATGAAGTCTTCGATATTGCCAAAGTCCCAATCGTCAAGCCTAAGCCCAATAACCGTTTTGGACAAACGCTCCATAAATGTTTTCTCGTCGTTGCTGATGCTCGCCATCAATTGCAAAACCTTTTCCTCGTTATTTGCGAAAAGATGATTTACGGTCGTTGGCTTTAATCCTTCGAACCAATCTCTGATTATGGATGTAAGCGTAGCACCTTTTTTACCGCTCGCACCAAAAATGTCCTTTACATCACCAATCAAAGCCTTCGTCAAGGTAGCTTTCGCGCTATCAAAAAGTTCTTTCGCGCCCCTAATGTTGTCAATGATGTTGACCGTGAAGCCGTCAAATTTGTATATTTCAAAGAGTTTTTCAAACAGGAACTCTCTTGCATTTATGCTTGGCTGCTTCAATGTACTCAAAAATCTCAAATGAGTCGCTATCGACTTATCTTTCTTACCGCCAATTCTACCTCCGTACACCTCTTTCAGTTCCTTTGCATACTTGGGTAGGCTCATGTACCACCGGCTCATTGCCAAAACGATGTAGGAAAAGGTGTTGTAGTCCTTTTCTTTTTCTGAAACGTGGTCAGCGAACAACGCCGCCATGCCTTCGATGTACAGCGTTTTTTCGTCGCTCCAGCTTTCCATATAGACGGTGTAGGTCTGCGGCGATTCATTGATGCTGTTAAGGAGGTCGGGTGTTATCTTAACCTCGTCGGTTTTATTTTTGATAACTAAGTATTTTTTATGGTGGTGCAATACTGCCGCAATGTAAATCGGCATAATGCCTTTTTTCAATCCGTAGCCATATTGAGGTAGCGTTAAGATGTCATAAAGCTCCTTGAAACTCTTGCCACTGCTATTTGCATTACCCAAGAAATCGTTAATGGCAAGCATAACAGCTCTCATGTTCGTGTCGGTTGGCGTAATAGTTATTGCAGGCTTAGTCAATTCGTTTAACAAGATACCCGTTTGAACCAGTGTACTACGCATAAACGATACATCTTGCCCTGTGCCTGTAAGACCCAAGTTTACGTCAAGTTCGTTTTCGAGCAACCCTGTCAATAATTTATTTCGGCTATTGATGGCGACGGTTGGTAGCTCGTCTTTGTTTATGGATTCATTGTTAATTACAGGCGTATTAGGATAGGTCTTGTAGCAAATATCAGACAGTGTTGATGAGATTTGTGCTTTACGCTTTAGATTTAACTTTTTGCCGTTGTGGAAATATTCCGCTCCATCGGTTTCTGGCCTTGCATATGAGAAAATAAAGCTACCGATGACCTCTTCTAAGTCCTCAATGAAAATATCGTACTCGTCGGCAAGCAAATCATCGTCAATCACCTTGTTCTTCAACAACTTGACAGCACTGTACTCAAAGCACATCATTTCGATGTCAGTAAACCTACGGGGAAGTATGAAAATAACGCGGTCATGATTGTTACTGCCGTTCGTAATCGCTTTCTTGGTTGCAATGATTTCCTCATCGCATTGGGGGATGATTGCATATACAACCCCGTCGGCTCCAGTTGTTGCTTTGATTGCTTCGATTTTTCGCTCCCAATTATCAACAGCAAAAAACTCCGCGCTGTCTATGAACGTGAAATCGAAGAATCGGGTTATTTCCATTTCATCGTTATATGCAGTCGGGTACATGAAGCTGTCATAAGACGAGTCATTCAAAATCTTTTTTACGCTCGTCGTGTTGCGCGTTTTTTCGATTGTTGTTTCAATTTCATTTTGGATGTCCACGCCGGAGCTTTCTTTTATCTTCAAATAGCCGTTGCTTCGCTTGAGGTAAACAATGCACTCCTTGTCGATAAGGTATTCCAATGTTTTTTCAATTTCAGAAATGTCGCTGACCGTATCTTTGAACGTGTCAACAATGCGGTCATATATTGGGGGTAGCTTTTCAAATTGCTCGATGATATAGATGAGCGCGATTGTTTTGATAATCCTTGCGCCGAATGACATTACATCTAATTTATCAAGGACTTTTGAGGTCAGCTTGTACAGCTTGTGGGTGTCGCTCGTATAATGTTCCTTACGGAGCAAAGGCTCGAAATAATCATAAATGTAGTCGGGCGTGAGCATTGGGAAATCACCTTCAACCGATTCCAAGAACGAGGCGAGGGTATGCTTATGCTCCGCCGAAAGGAAAGTAAACAGCGTTCGTTCGTTTTGCGCCACTTTTTCTGAAAGGCGTGGCAATACAAAGGTAGACACTGGATGCAAGGGATAGCACCCTTCAATCGCAACGTTGGCTATGTCTTCCTCTAATATGCCGTTGGCGGTAAAACGCTTTTCTATGTCCGTGAAGCGTTTTGCGTTATCCTTACAGAACTTATTCCAGAACCGCTCGTCCTTTTTTATAACCGCAGAAATTATCTCGTACATCTGCGAGAAGTTGTTGCGTAGGCTCATGTGTTTGAATCTGCCCGACACGCCGCGCCAACCATCTACCTTTTCTTTGGGAAGATTGTTGTCGATGTAATTTGAAATATCCTTATGCGAGATAAGCATAAGGTGGATTTGCTTGTCTCCGCTTCGGTCGCATTTTTCAGCGAAGTCTTGCAACAGCTTTGTATCGCTGACAGTAGCATGAGCTATACTGGATTCTAAATATTTACTGAACTCGTCGTAAATGATATAGATGCCGTCGTAGCCTCTGTCTTTGAGTTTACCAACAACTTTTTCATAAAGGTCAACAACATCATCCGCCACAAAAGGATTAAACTCGCTACCGGAGGTAAGCGTTGGGTACAGCTTTATGAACTTATCATAAGCACTCACATCAAACTCTTTTAAAGCGGTAGAAAATGTTGAAATTGGCTCGTCAAGCGATTTCGTGAACTTCTTATAGGTTTCGGGGTACTCCTTACGCCATCGTTCAATAGCATTCACCGCAGCTACGAAATTCGTATCAGGCATGATGTCGCTGAGGTTTTCATTTTTCAAAGTCAATTGCAATGCGTTAAGAAACGATTGGGTAAGATTCGCGCTGTTACCACTAACGATAACCGGGAGTAGTTTTCGGTCGCTGTTCAGATATTCAAGCGTGAACTCACGGAGCTTTGGATTAAGTTCACCCATTTTATCGAGAAGCGCAGCAAATATAACTTCGTCTTTTTTGAACAGAAGTGACATGAGGACAAGAATGATATGCGATTTACCCCTACCATATGCCCCGACGAGCAATCGCGCGCGGCTTTGGTTTGGGTTATTTGTGCTGTGCAACACATCTTCCACGATGTCGATAGAGGACATCGTGGGAATGAAGGTCTTTATTTTATTGTCGTCGTGAAGGTCAAAGGCAATGTTCACGGATGTTTGAAAGCCCCTGACAACATCAATTTTTTGGTTAAACATACTCTATCCCCAATCGCGCAGTGTTTATTCGTTAATGATTCTATAATACTCGCGGACACAATCCAGAAAGCCCATGTCGTTGTCTACTCTGATTACATCCAAGCCTGCCGTTCGCACTACCTTTATATATCCCATCAATTCAATCTTGTTCAACAAGTTTACGAGAGAGATGATGTCAAGGTTAAATACCTTGCCAGCATTGCCTTTGTCATTTTGGATTGCTGATATTTTGATTTCTGTTTCACCGTTGGCGTTGTCTAAAATAACGGCAAGCAGTATCAAAGGATGGATGATGTCTTTTTTCGGAGTGCATTTTTTGTAAAGCCTGCTTTTTTTGTTGATGATGTCAATTAGCCCCAGCTCGCCGAGCGGACAGTCTATGTTGCTTTCAGGCCGTACTTTTTCGGGATTGGACTTTATTCGAGGGACGTATGTGTTGACGATGCAGTTGTAATCGTCATCAAGTGAGCGTTCGGATACTTCGTTGTCGTTCATGCGGATATAGCTGTTAAGCTGCACTACAAAATCGTCTCGCGAAAATTCGTTTAGTCTAAACTCATTGAAGAAGTAATGCCAAGCCGTAGCTTCTTCAGCGTTGCTAGCGAGCTTATAATGGAGAAGCCAGAGCGTTCCCATTTCTTCGATAAATTTGTCGTTTTCATACACAGCTACACCGAAAGGCGTAAGATTTTGTACGCGCCTACGAGAATCGGGGTCAACTGATTCTGCGGTTAGTTCAACCGCTTGCAACCAATACCTCAAGGCTTTTACCATATTCGCGCCAATGCCCAAAATATCCATAGGATTTCCGTTCACACCCATGAACACAGCGGGGTCAGCGACCACGTTTTTCATTCCTTTATATAGCCAACCTTTTCTTATGAAAAAGGTATCGTGTGCTCTGAACTTCATTTGCTTCGCTCCTTCGTTATTAACACATTCCTCATGATGCAGCCATCAGCTAAATACTTGGCTGTGACACACATCTTGCACCGCTCACATTTTTCATCGCTGATGCGGTACTCGCCGTTAAATACAGTTATCGCGCCGAGTTTGCAAAGTGATTCGCATTTAAGGCACTTGCGGCAGGCATTGAACTTCCGTACTTGATACGAAGCCATTCTTTGCAAGTCCTCATGCTTCGCGACGTTCATGGTTTTTATTTTTACCGAATGCTCGTAACCGTCCTGTATGAAGGGCTGGATTGATATAATCGGAACATTGGTACGCTTGTCTACGATTATCGTTTCGTTAATCAATTTACGCCCAAGCTCCTTTGCGACTTTCCCAAAAGGCACAAACAACCCAATAAATTCGTCGTTGAATGGTCGGTTGAGTTCATAAACTTTGGCTTTATCCTCAGCCGTGCAGTTAGTGAACTTTATCTTTACATCTTCCGCAGCGGCAATGCCATTACCGCCATGCCGCGCTTTCCATTTCCCGGTGTCGATATATACCTCCGCGTCGGGTTTACCGATTTGTTTTGCGAAACGGATTAAGAAGTCACGCCACTCGGTAGCCTTGTCTGGCATATAGATGTTGGATAGATATTGCGCCCTGTCGTTGTTATTCGGGCAACACCAACAGCCAACGCGGTCATAACCTAACCTGTAAGCATCGTTAAAATCAACATCCTCGCCCAATATATAAAGCCAAATATCTATATCTTTCCAAAGGAAGATGGGCGAAGCTGTTTTTTGTTTTCGTATTTTAATGGTGTCTGCGCTATCCTCGACTCGGTTATATTTACTGCGTTTCGCGGATTCGCACTTACGAATACCGTAGAATGTCAAAATTTCACAATCGCGAAAAGTGCGGTTTATCGTCCGTGTTATGGGACCCGTTTTGAACATCGTACAGCACCATCGTAACATACGGGCAGGGGGACCTATGTCCTCACATACCTTGAAAAAATCCTGCTCATCGTTTCGCGCCGTTTTGAAAATGGCTTTGGGGTTGTACGCTTTGTATCTGTTCACATAATCAATCGTTAAAGGGAACTCAAGTGTAGTGTCGCCAAAGATGTGAACCAAACTCGCGTTTTTCAAGGCGCGAACAGTTAAATCGGCGGCGACCGTTGAATCCTTGCCTCCTGAAAATGAAATCACAACGCGCTCCTGCTGATAGCCCTTCGCTGACTCCTTGATAAATTCCGTTGCTTCGTCAATTAGGTAATGAAGGCGGTTACGATTGGTTCTTATAAACGCATCAATGCGGTCATTAAAATAGTAGTAGCCATTTTGCGGCTCATTCTCTTTAAGCAAACGAGCTACATACTCTGGCTTATGCTTAGTGTAGTAGCTCTTCGTGATGGCCTTTGGGATGCCGTCAATGTAGTATCGGTTGTTCGATGCCCATACTGATTTGTTTTCATACTCAAAAGGCGTTGCCGCCAATATTTCAAGCAACAATCGTTCTTCTGGAAACACCGGGCGTATATCTGCACATAAATATCGCGCCCTACCGTTGCACGATGTACAAATGCCTTTGTCGATATTGTTTGCCAGTCTGATGATGGGCGTTTTGCACTCGTCACACCAAAAAATCTCGACGGGAATATCATGCTCCGTCGAGTTGCCGCAAAGCTCGCATCTCTCGTTTTCGGTTTCTCGGTTGTATTCCCTGCACTACATATAACAGAACACCCCTTTCATATTCATTCTATATTTATTGCGATTGCGCCGATTGCGTATCATCCTCTTTGGAATACTCCAGTATATCTCCTACGGGACAGTCGAATAGCTCGCACAACTTACTAAGGGTTACATAGTCAATTCTTTCCATGCGGTCGTGGTACAGGTTTGAAATCGTAGTTCTCGAAAGTCCTGTTTTTTCATGGACATGTCCCATATTATATCGATA
>Ga0123355_10008046_pt1 | contig 15902 bp, 14 predicted proteins | sample TergutEmb28metaG_3_FD_89872 | JGI IMG/M metagenome (GOLD analysis project Ga0123355, IMG submission 89872) | Embiratermes neotenicus P1 segment gut microbial communities from Petit-Saut dam, French Guiana - Emb289 P1 | ecosystem: Host-associated > Arthropoda: Insects > Digestive system > Gut ...
CACCCACCCACCCACCTACCTACCTACCTACCTACCTACCTACCTACCTACCTACCTACCTACCTGTGTCCATGGAGCAGTTTTTCTTGAGAAGCCAACCAGTTCTCAGCTAGTCAAGAAATTCCTTACATTTTATTGAACTTGAAGGTTCATTACCGCATTTACAAAAGCCTGCCACCTGTCCCTTTTCTGAGTCATAGCAATCCAGTCTATTCCTCCCAATCTTGCTGCTTGAAGATCCATTTTAATATTATCCTCCCATATATGCCCTGGGTCTTCCAAGTGGTCTTTTCCCTCAGGTTTCCAACCAAAGCCCTGTGTGTGTGTCTCCTCTCCTGCCCACCACTGTACCTGCTACATGCCCAGCCCATCTCATTTTTCTTGATTTGATCATCTGAATAATGTTTGATGAATAGTACAGATCATTTGGCTCCTTATTATGTAGTCTTCTCCACTCCTGTTACCTCATCCCTCTTAGGTTTATGTTCTGTGACCGTGCATCGTGAGCAAAGCGTGAAGAAAGAATACCAACAAGATGCAACAATATAGATGATTTATTGTCAATTCCAGATGTTGATTATTGACTACAGTCTCGACATGTTTCAGGTATCTTTATGCCCATCATCAGGAGAAAAGACCACATGTTACTGCATATTGGGGTATATTTGCTGTAACAAGAGAAGACGTGGTTATTAGTCGTGTTGTCTTTTTGGGGTTAGTGTGTGGTATGATAAGTTGGGGCTATTGGTGTGTGTGTGTATGTGTGTGTGTGTGTAGCCGTGTCTAGGTGGGTGTGTCGTAGTATTGTAAGCTGGTTCGTGCGTCTAGTCAGGTCAGGTGCCTGGGGGCTGGTGCCTAGGTGTATGTATCAGTCTGGCTGGGGGTTTTTTATGTGCAGGTGCACTGGGTGTTACCTGGGTGGGTTATTGTTGTTGAAGGATGGGTTAGTATAGGGGTTGGGGTTGTATATTAGAATAACGTACATACCTGGTAGTGTTGGATGTGGCAGGTTGCGGTACTGTGGTGCTACGTTGAGGGTGTGAGCACTGCGAAGGTTGCTGCTGGACTGGATGGGTCATGTAGGAGGGTGGGAGGGGTTGATAGCCAACTGGAGTAGTGGGTTGGGTTCACCAGGGTTCTGTTCGGAAATGAGCCTGCCAGATTTGTGAAATGATTGTATAAAGAACTGTTCATATGGAGTTAACAGGGAGTTATTATTAATGGGTTTTAGGAGGGATGTGGTTTTCTCTAAGGGGCCGTATTCATGCTGATTATTCAGGATGTGGAGGGCATATGCAGATAATGGGTTATTGTTTTTTATGTAACAGGTATGCTGTTTATAGCGTTGTCTTAGGCTCCGGCTGGTCTGACCCACATACTGTTACAGCAAATATACCCCATATGCAGTAACACTTGGTCTTTTCTCCTGATGATGGGCATAAAGATGCCAGAAACATGTCGAGACTGTAGTCAATAATCAACATCTGGAATTGACAATAAATCATCTATATTGTTGCATCTTGTTGGTATTCTTTCTTCACGCTTCATCCCTCTTAGTCTCAAATATTCTCCTCAGCACCCTATTCTCAAACACCCTTATCCTACGTTCCTTCCTGTGTGTGAGTGACCAAGTTTCACACACACACAAAACAACAGACAAAATTACAGATCTTTATACATTAATCTTTGTGTTTTTGGATAGTGGAAGACAGAAGATTCTGCATCAAATGATGGCAAGCATTTGCTCATTTCAATCTACTCTTAATTTCTTCCTGAACAGAATTTTGATTTGTTAGGGTTGGTCCAAAATGTTTGAACTGTACCATCCTTTCAAAGGATTTAGTATCTGTCTTGATATTAATAAGGTGTTAATTATCTGACCAAACACAACCATACAGATCTAGTATATTAGTCTTTTATTATTCACTACAACATGTTTTGAATGTCCAGATCAGCCATCATCAGGTAGACCACTGGAGATGTATCTTACTTTTTTAGGTCTTCTGTTAGTGATACATTTGTTGTAACTGTCATGAAATCTAATGGGTTGGTGTCTGGAAAGGTAGGTTGTTTCCGGGTTGGAATGTTCATTCAACAGTTATTTATTGGCGTAGGTTGGGATTTGATAGTCTTGATATGGGGTATGTTGATTGATCCAGCTTGCCCAGGAAGAAGCTTGCAATTTAATGAAAGGGCTGCTGCTAGTTTTTTTTATTTCCAGACTTATTGACAGGCTTTCTGTGTATAGTTGAAGGGCTGTGACTGGTGTTGTCTTTAGTGCTTCACATATTAACCTTAGGGCATTGTTCTGGGCTGATTCAAGGTGGAGTTCAGGTTTGCTCTATTGGCTCTATCAATAATTTCACTGCCATACTTCATTGTAGGTGTAATATAGGTGTTATAGGTGACATTCAGTGTGTCCGTTGTGCGCCCCCATGTTACTTCTGCTAGCCTCTTCATAAGCGCTAGCCTCTTGTTTGTTTTCTCTACTGTTTTGTTGATGTGGTCTGCCCAGTTGAGCGTATTGTCAAGAAGTACACCCAGGTATTTTGTACTTGCACTATTCTGTAGCATTTGGTCAGTAGTTTTCAGACTGAAATCTGTATTGTGTCATAGGGAGAAAAACTGGTACATAGTTTTTGACTTCTTGTGATCATGTTATTCTGTGTTGCCCATGCATTAAGTACTTCAAAGGAGTGATTCATATTTTCTCGACAGTTCTTTGTTGCTTGTTATTTTTTGCTGATGGCCAAATCACTATATCACCTGCAAACATGCAAACTTTTATTCCTTCTATGTTTTTCAAATGTTCAGGGAGATGGTTGATGTATACTTTGAATAATATTGCACTAGAGACAGCTCCCTGTGAGAGGCCTATTTTTGATTGCTTATACTTTTATTCTGCCTCATCCAACCATACTTTGACCCCTCTGTGCCAGAAACCTACCAAACCAGCTGAGTGTGCTTCCTCTCACTCTGTACATACTGAGCTTATTCATTAACTTGCTTCTCCAGACCATGTTGTAAACACCTTTAAAGTCTATGAACACTGCAAGGGTGCTCTTTTTTTGGTTAAATCCGTGTTTCACATCCTGGACAAATCTCATCAGTGAATTTTATGTTGACATATTGTTCCTAAAACCAGCCTGTTCTTCAACTAATGAATTTTGACTTTCTAGGAATCATTTTAGTCTTGTTAATATTATTCTTTCAAAAATTTTTGCAAGGATTGAGGTAAGAGCAATTGGTCAATATGATTCCATTTCTTCTGTTGGTTTTCCTGACTTTAATATTAGTATGAACATGGCTTTTGTCCAATCTGCTGGAAGGTTCATTTTACTTGTCCAGTACTTGTTATGTATTAAGAGCAGTGTGTTTATAGCTTTTGTACCAAAGTTTTTAATAAATTCTGGGAATATTTTGTCAGGTCCTGGTTGCTTCTTGTTGTTAATGTTTTTTATTGCTTCCTTTAACTTCCATTGTGAAGTCTTTTGTGACAGTTCTTCCAGGTGGCCATCTCCTCTGTTTGCACCCTTTTGTTTTCTGTGTATCTTTCCTTTCTTCTTTTGGTTTGGTTCTAATTTGTGTTGTGCAAGGCAAAAGGTGTTGAACTTACTTGTAATTTCCATTTTATCTGTTATTTTTTTGTCACTGACCTTCAAGGGTTAGCTCTGCTGTGTTCTCTGTTTTTTATTCAGCCTGTTGAATAATCTATATGCTTTTATAATCTAGCCCACTTATAAACTTCTTGGATAGGCTGATTTGTTTTTTTCATTATTGCACATTCCCGTCTCCAATTAATTACATCTCTTCTTTTCTGTTTTTCATCTTTTCCCTCAGACGTTTCTGCTATTTCTTGTGCTTGATCTCTTGTTTCTTTGGTTTGTGAATTCTTTAGTCCAGAAGGGCTTATACTTGTGCATTTTCCCTTTTGGTATAGCACTTTTTGTATTTTTTCTCATTGCATCACAGCGCTTAATACTTAATATATAAGGTGAGTCGTTATCATCTGTATCTGGTAGTTGATCATCTACTTTTGTACTAAATTTAGGCCAGTTGGCTTGCTTGAAGTTCCACATTAATCCACATTACTCGTTTAATGTTGCATCCACAATAGAAATTCTACAGAAAAGTAATATTTTTATACACAAGCAAGTTCTTGTTTAGTGTCTCCTAAAACAGAGTATTGCGTTTACATTGATAACTTTTAGTGACCAAGGATTCGATAAATGTTTCTCCCACTTTGATTAACGTTGATTTTAGTGCACCTTGTGGGATCTTCAGCAGCTAGTCTGTCTGTCCAGTATGTGATTGTCATTTAGCAGATTTGATGATTGTTTTCTGGTTGAGAGAAAACATGAATATGAATTATCACTGTTGCAGTAGGTTGGAATACAAGGTCCAGAAGGTCAAAAAGCTCGTACCTTAAATGTGAGTTATTTACCAAATTAAAATTTACTGAATACAGGAAAATAATACACTGCCTGTGTTGGGCTCTGACTTGGTTCTGAGAAAAGTGTTCACTAAATGCAGGAACCCTATTGGCTTTTGCTCTGTGTGTTTATGAACTGTCAAATAGTTCATGTGAAGACACACTGCACAGTTCCTGTAATGACAGATATAGCTGATTTTTGCCAAACAAGTACACATGTTTGCAGTGATGTTGGATATCTGCTGTCTAGTTCCTTATTGTGTTTGATTTAATGTGGAAAGACTACCCTTACATATGATTTACACAGGTGGCAGACTTGATCAAGCAGCCTCATTCCAACTAGCAGGCTGAAGCACTTTGCACTACACTTCCATCCCCCATCCAACATATACTTAATTGAATTGTTTGTTCATAATACTATTCACAGCATATCTCTGCAAGTCAGTTACATGTGGTAAGCTGCTTGTATTGTGAACATGTGTGGGAATGGTCCTTCCTAAGTTTTCCAATTCTTGTTTGTCTTACAGGTTTCAGCAATTGAATATCACCCACACTCAGGAAATACAGTTTTTTGTTGATACTTTTTTTTTTTTTTAGTTGAAGGCTGTTTATTTGAATTTAGGGATCGGGAATGTAAACTGAAATTAATATTAGTGCCTGATATGTGACATGTCGCATGTATTCCCTGTCACTTCACTTTACTGATTCTTTTCATTCTGTTTAAAATAATTTAGGGTTGTATGGAGTCTTTTGGGTTGTAGTGCTGTGTAGCACTTGGGATTTTTATCTTCTAGTCTTTCCTTTTGTGTCCCACAGATGCAAGTAGTTTATCTGTAAATTATTCCTTTTTGGGTAATTCCCCGGAGTCTGAGTTCTAATTGCCGACGTTTTGGAACTCACTATCAGTTCCATCTTCATAGGCAGGTGAATGAAGGAATAATTTACATTTAGAACATGGCGAAAGCTTAAGAACAAAAAAGTAGTTTATCCTTCATGACTGACTTGATTACCTTAAATTTCTAAACACTTGTTCCTCAGTATGAGCACTGTTAATCTTTTGTTGGTATGCTTGTGTATGCAAAAGAAACTAAGATGTGAGTATTCATTTATCAGATTCAGAAGGCCTGATGCATATGCATGTACCATCATGTTCCCTTTGAAAACTAGTACATCAGTATGATAAATCTCAGTTCTTGTGTTCAATATTTGTATTAATTGGAGAAACACTGTCCATGAAATTGTTTGGTTATAGATGCATTTCACAGAATTTGTGTAAAAAACTCCTTTTTCAAGGTGTGAAATAACCCGGGTCCTACTCCTGTTAATTTTGCAACCTACAGCACAGCGTCTGCCTCCAGATCTAGCCAAAGTGCTGGAGAAGTATGCATGGGGTGAGGATGGAAGAGTGCCAGGTAATTACAATAGGTGTTCATGTTGTGTCTCCATATGCTGGAAAATATGTACATGGTGTGTATGTGTGTGTGTGTGTGTGTGTGTGTGTGTGGACTCCATAGCCCATGCTGTGGCTCTTGTTGGAATAGCTTGAATGTGCACATTCTAGTTATACATCATCATCATCATCATCATCATGGACTAGGATGGTCTCCACATGCTTATGAAATGTATGCAGTTGAAGGGAGCATTCATTTATGCTACTTTTGTTAAGTGTGGACCAGCAAGAAATGCCACTGAAAGTTTTGTTAAAAGTATCCTGCATCAGCAGTACAGTACATTATATTTACTTGAATGCAAGATGACCCCTCAAGTGAAACACAACTGCCAAAGGAGAATGTATTTATCTGAGTACAAGACAACCCTCCTAATAGATGCCTGCAGATGAACAAGTATTGTACTGTTGATTTTACATAGTTAATACATAGCCTAAAACATGTCAGATTCCATTTACCTTTACCAATCAGTGTCATACTCTGCACCTCTGTTATTTATAGAGTCTGTGTCATCACAGTCAGTACCTCTTTCCTCGTTACACTTACTGCTGTCATTACCATCCTCTTCGCTGTCATTTCGTGGCATTTCAATTTGAGATCCTTCCACTACTTTGATACGCAACACTTTTTCAGTGTCTTAACATTCACTTCTGCTGAGAAGTGCTGTCATGCTGTGATGATCCACTGACACAGAGGAGTGACCCTGGGCATAATTGTTCTTCTGGCTGGGGTCATAGCACAGTTCCCTCCTAAGATCCACTCACCCAACATCTTCTTTATTCTTCTTTGAGGGGCTTGTTCACTACAATATCTAATACCTGCATTTCTAAGGTATCCTGCAGGTATGACCACTTGGTCTGTGTTTATGGAACATCATATTTGATTTATGGTCTTAAATGTCCTAAATCCATGCTACATTAATGTCAACTGTTTTGTCAGGACCACCTCTTGCCTTCTGTTCCACACTACTACCAACCAATCCTTCGTAAGTTCATTGGTCTTCCCATCCTTCAGGTTGGCATCTGACAGTGATTCCTCTAGGCAGCAGCTCCGTAGGCACAGTTTTGTGATCTGGAATCATGGAATGGTGGCAGCTTGTTATCCTCTGGTAATACTGCCAACATGCTAGTTACATCTTTTTATTGCCTTCTGTTTTCATCACTATGGATTTTCAACCAACATTAGTGATGACATAGTTTGATGGAATTTCCCATGTGGTCCATGATGTATTTGTTAATGTTGCGAAGTCCAGTAACGTGTTGTGGAAAGGTATCTAGCTTTTTGTCAACTTCTGCTGCCAATTTCTGGCAAAGAAAAATTTTTCAATGAAGAGCGAATCCATTTTCTGCATTATGCGTACACACCAACTAATGCTGGCCTTCGTCTAATATTGAAATATTGCTGATTTTTTAAATACTTGGTGTCCATTCCCTGGGGCTGGAGTTATCATAGGGTTTTCTTGTGTTTGGTTTTTGGTTCCTTGACCCCTGAAGATGGGAGCAATATATTGTCCCAGAATGTCAGTAACCAGCTATCAACATACGCCACATAACATCCCAGAAGAGAAAAGACATCAACTGCACTGTGGCAGAAGTCTGAAATCTTGCATGCAATTCATGTTAGTCAAATTATACATAGAAGTTTTCCATTTTATTGTCATTTTTGTTTCTTAAGGACCACAGTACAATGGCCATAGTAGCGTAATTGGTATAGTGACTAAGCTACAGTCTAGACGTTGAGGTTTCGAATCCTGTTAGGGGCAGAGATGTTTCTCTTCTTCAAAATGTGCAGGCCATCTCTGGGGCCCATCCTGCCCTTTATTCACCGGGTAATGGGGTTAAAGTAGCCAGGTCATGAAGTTAACCACTCACCTACATCTAGTGCCAATGTTAAGAATGTATGGAGCTGTATCTCTGCTGCTGATGTAGGCCCTCATGGTTAGGACAGGGAATCATTACCTTTACACAGTAAGGCTTTGAGGTGGGTGACTTGTTTGAGGAGCACAATGTTTGTGTAACTGTCATGCTGTAAGAAAGGCAGGTAAGGAATCTAGTTACATTTTTCTGTTTTTGTCATAAATCTCAATGATAAACTAAATTACACACTGAAACCATACACTGTTTTAAAGAATTAATATTTAAACTTTGGTTTGTACATCCTGTTGTGAAGCAAATAAATTAGAAAATGAAGGATTCTGTATCGTCAGTCACAACTCTATGTGTGTGATTGTTTAATATATTTTATATTACATGTTTCGGCCTTTTTTGGACATCGTCACATGCATCAAATCACAAAGACAGAATCTTAATCTTTCTTTTTAAATTACTGTGACAACTATTCCTTCCCCAATATATTTTGTGATTTAATCTATCTGATGATGGCCAGAAAGGCTGGAACATGTGGTGTATAGTATATTACATGGGCTAATGTTCTGTCTTTGGAAATTACTGTTGTAATTATTCCTTCATCAAAGTATTTTATGATTTGATACACCTGATGATGGCAAAAAAAAAAAAAAACAGAAAGAAGCCAAAGCATGAAGTATATGATGCATTAAATGACCATGTAAATAGAGTTATGTTTGATAGTATATTCCTTTATTTTCCATTAATATTTAAGAAAGTTTAATAGTGTGTGTTGTTAACATTTACAGTGAGCTTCCTAACAGAAGACCAGTTTCTTCTTCTTCAGTCCCTAGTTATGGCATGTCAGTCACATGATACGGAATCTCTATGCAACCTTGAAGCTGAACTGTGGTGTCATTTAACATCAGAACAAAAAGACTTACTACGGACTCTTGTCAGAAAAATGAGCAGTGGGATGAAGTGAAAAGTGCAGTAGTGAGTGTGCAGCCCTATTTAACATTTCTTCATTGAAAATGTATGTAGCATGTATCCATGTTTACACTCCTCAGCATGTTGACTCTTGTCAGGTTGGCACTTAAAGTTCTCCTAAGTTTGATACTGGTATACTGTATGTATATACCAGTGTACAGGACTGTGATTTAGATTTACAAGAGCTCCAAAACTGAGGTACATCTTATACAAAATCATAAAATGTGAACATTGTGTTCTTAATTGCTACTGGGTGTTCAGTGACCATGCTACATCATATATCTCCCACTGTAATTATTTATACTGCAGCATAATTAACATAGAGATTATCGTAATACAGTGTGATCAGGTAGGATGTCTCCATTTACCTTAACTGCAAAGTCATGAAGATGAACCCAATATCACATGCCATGTGCAATGCCCGGTAAACAGTCACCAGAGTCAAGTTGCAGTTCTGACAGCTACAGTTGGTGGAAGTTTGCTGACATATGCAAGTACTGACTGACTTATGCACTTTTGACATCTGTGTGGTGGTGTAGCTAACCCATCTTCAGTGTTGCCATCAAAAGTTGTTTGAAAACCATGCTGGTATTACTAATATTAAAAGTTAAAATAATACAAAATGATGTGATGCAAGATATAAAATTACATAATTGGTACCATGATACAGGGCAGTTGTCTTACAGTTATATGTTTTACTTACATATCCTACTTATTTTAACATATTCATGTACCCTTTCATTTCCACAGGATACTTGATGTTCCTCTGACATTACAGTTCCATAATATTTTCATATTGGTTGTACTGTTGTCTTTTTATGTAGTCTAATTTTATGCATTTCACTCTTTTTACTGATGCTTTGTATGCATTGTTCACTTTCATGGTCAGTCCAACATCCTGCATTTCACTGTTGATTACATGTTATATCAATATGTTGACCCTTTCGCTGGTAGCGGGACTTTTACATGTCACCCGTACTCTGACAGGCCTTATAAAGAATGTAAGTCAAAAATGCAGGTAGTATACATTTATTTTTTACATCAATGCAAATAATATTTCATGGCAGCTTTTTAAAAGAAATATTATGATACATATCTGGAATCATATTAAATTTTTTTGTACCCATTTGGTAATTTTTCTTCATGTGATAATCACCAAAACACGCAGTTTTTCGAAGTGCCACAGTGCAAGTCGAACACATTAAACTGGTTTCTATTCTTCTTTTATGTGCTGAACAAACTCTACACTTGTGGTATCCTTTACAGTGTAGCTGTGCACCCAGAAACTCTAAATCTAGATTTTTGCTGGTCATGATTTACCAGTCTGTACCTCCATGTTACATAGGTATTCACTCGTGGACACAGAAACCAGGTAGACTTTGATGCCATACCTGCCTGGTTTATTGGGCATACCTACTTTGGAAATGAGCCAGCCCTTCCATGCAATCATGGCCTCATCTCCTATTTTTAAGTTTACTGGGCTTGATACACCCTTGATACGATATATAAATACACTTTTTGAAACAGCCAATACTATGAATTCATTACTTCATTTGTTATTCTAACAATCTTTATTCTGGCATCTGACTAAATAAGAGTTTAATGTTCAAGGTTAGACCTGGTCGATGTACAAGGTGGTTCAAATATGACCAGGACTGACTGCGGCTTGTTTACACACAAATCAGTCCCGGTCATATTTGAACCACCTTGTATATTTGTGATTTCTCAATCTTGTGTTCAGTCATCACAGGTCAGGAGCTAGTGTTGTAAGCACCTACACAAAACCGGAAAACTATGTCAATGCCAGTGAAAGAGTTAATGTACTTGTAGTATGTAATTATCTAACATTTTGATCATTCCAATTGTACTGGTTTATTGGTGTCAAATTACTGTGAGGAACCCTGTAGACATCTTAGTACCATGGGTAATGATAAATTGATTGAACTGATATGCCATGCACGGTATGGTGTAAGCAGTCTGCACCGCTAACTTCTTCTCTTCCTACACCTGTTGCTACTCTTCAGTGTTTCTGAATATGTTCATATTCTTTCACACAATACAAAACACTTCCAGGCTGAAATTTTCTGATAAGCATCCCTCATTCTTACAGTTCTTTGTTCCCCTCCACTTTCCACTGCTGTATGGCTTCTGAGGCCCTCTTAATCTGGATCAATGTAAACGCAGCATCTCTCCAACCTTATGATTTTTCAGCTGTCTTGCAAAATCAAAATCATTGTTTCCTGTCCCAGAACAGGCCAGGCAGGAAGATGTTCACAGAAATAGCAACGTACACCAAACTCCAAAGTAATATTGAGGTTATTAACTGAATACAAGATCAGTATATGAACCCAAATCAACTGCTAAGCTTGGGCATTAACTGACTTCTCCTGCTTCCTTATGCACTTCCACTTGGATTTGAAGAGTGACAATGGGAACATTCTACAGAGGTTGTATTCTCTAATCACCACCTTTCACTAGGTTTCCCTTTTACAAATCATGGTTTTATTTCTGGTGTTGCTGCACCAAGAGTCCAGGAGCACAACATGTAAGCATCCTGTTAACGCAAATATTCACATGCCCACAGGAGCATTGCTGAGGCAACAGCAGGTACAAAATTATTACAAAGTAATATAAATCTGCCTGTGGTCATAACTAATTCCTGCTGTGTATGTTTATAAAAGTACCTGATGCAACACAAACTTGAACCATTGTTAAAACCCCAAGAACTAAAATAATAAGTGGACTAATCTTATTGGGTGGGTCTTACCACTTCCTTTCCACTTTCAGTTTTCACTCTTTCCTTTACATTACTAAGTATGCTTTTCATCACCATCTGGCTCTAAGTTCCATATCACTGGTCAGCAAGGAGTTCTCATCATGGCCACAGAGCACTGAGTCCCTCTGGCTTATCCAATGATAAGACACATTGCAGAGGTCTGGTCAGCTCCCCAAGAGCTGTCTTCACTCTCACCACCTGGACACAGCCGTCACTCCCAGGGGAAAGGGAAACAACTAACCCCAACACCCAGTCGAGCCTTGTCTTGTTGTTACACCCAATCATTACTACATCCCCTACCTTGACTTCCCATGGCTCTTTCTTCTTCTTCAGCATCTGAAACAGAAGACCCAGGTACTCATTTCTGAATCTTTTCCATAAGTTTCCTCAAAGTTTTTGGTGGTACTTGAACCACTTGGAGACATGGTTCAAGTCAGGTATATCCACATTTGGAATATTTTGAATGAACATAGGTGTGAGAGGGGAGACATTCTTGGGACCTTCAGAGAGATAAGTCAGGAGTCTTGAGTTGATCACAGCTTCAGTGTTGCAGAGAATTGTCAGCAATTCTTCATACTAGAGGGAGGCTGTTCCTAAGACTCTCCTCAACATTTTCTTTACCATTTGAATCACTTGCTCCTACCATATGCCCCATCAGGCAGCAGAAGGGGGATTATACTTCCACTGAATTCTAAAAATGGAGGCCTCTTGGGTAATCTTGGTGCAATTGAGGAACTTCAAGAGGTCTTCTGTCCTGACAGAGTTGGTCCCATTGTCACTATAGACTACTTTGAGTCAACCACATCTTGCTACAAACCTTTTCAGCCCCAACATGAAACCATTAGTGGAGAGACATATGACTAATTCCATGTGCACCGCACAATACACAGCACAAGTGAACAACAAATTACACCAACTTTTTCTCCTCCCTCAGTTACAGAGGTCCAGCCATATCCACCTCAGTTACCTCAAAGACCAAAGCATCTCGGACTCTGTCCTCTGGTAATGGCCTATGAATTGTTATTATCATCTTTTCTGCATATCTTTAACATTGTTTGCATTTTGCTGTCATTCCTTGCACTGTTTTCCTTCCCCTAAGGTTCCAAAATTGTTACCATAGATCATTTAGTATGAAGTGTACCATCACATGTGAAGATTGCAGATGCCTATCTGTAACCGTCCTTTTTACCAACTCATGGTTCGAGGGCAAAACTATTGGATATCAAAAATCCTGATTGTCATCTCTTTGGTTGATCCATGTCGTCACCAAGAGAAAACCATCCGTATCCATAAAAGTGCAAAGAGTTATTAGTTTCAGTTTGAAATCTCCATCCTCTGTGAGTATTTCCTGCTGTACATAGTTCAGAAGTTTCCTTTTGACACCTTCCGTATCCACTACAGACATTTCGCTCTCCCATCTGTCATGTTTCTTCTGGGAGTTTCTGATGAAGCATTTCATCCATCTAGTTGTCCTCAAGATCTGGGAGTACCAGAAAAAGTACTGAAGATAGCACTTCTCTTCCATGTTAGTATTGAGGAAGAATGGGACTAACACCCTTTCTTTTCCTCTTCAAGATTTCTTCATCGAACTGTACTTCTCTTTTAGACCATACTTCTTCACTTTTTTTCAACCAAGGTGGTCCTTCCCAGCAACTGGAGCTCAAAAAGACCCTTAAAGAATACCCCCAGGAGGGTAAATTAGCTGGATTGAGATCATCGGGCACATGTATCCACCCCTTCTTCAAGGTCAGGCTTTGAATCTCATTCATGTGATAGGTGACAAATGTCCCCCAGTAGTCTTTTCTGTAGAGGAGCCTGTCCAATAGAAGACAGGAATATTCTCCCTTTCTTTAATTGAAGTAGTAAGGCATTCCCTGATACAACAGGCCAGTAGCTCCAGTGTAGGTATAGTTATATTCTGTAGGGCACTGTCTGAGTTCTGGCTTGAATCATTTGCACGGTTACCTCCCCATTGTTGGTCTAAGAGAAACTTTGGCAGCATAAGCCACCCTGCCTGCATCACAAAAGTTATGTAGGCTCCATCGTTCTTTTGACCCTCCCCCCCCTCCCCATTTGGTGAGGCATCTTGAAATTCTCACTTCATACAAGAGTGGCATTTCGGCAACCCAGACTTCAAATCCTGTCTGTATTTCCTCCAGCAAGGTTGTGTCCCAGTATGACTTGAGGTTCCAGCTATTATGTACCACAAGCTTTGGATACAGTGTCACTTGTCATGAAAATCCAGTTGGATCAAAAATCTTGCAGACTGTCGACAAAATTCTCCTTCACGTGAGAGCTGGATTGGGTTCTGCCAAAGATTTCTGTTCAAACATCTTCGTTTTTATCCCACAATAGGCCAAGCATGGGTGCAGGTTCACCCAGTTCTGTCCCATTTTGCAGCGTGGTATGTTCCCAGCCACAAAGATTGAAACAAGCACGGACTAACATCTGCTTGGACTCTTGGATGAACTTCAGCAATTTTTCTCACTTTACACAGAAGTCACAGTGTTATTCACATACAGGGGTTTTCTCAAAACTGCTGCACTGCCCTTGAGGTTGGCTGAATTATTTGCTAAGTGTAGATTGAGCATTGCAGCCAACAGAAATGGACTACGGTTAAGTCTGAAGACCACCCAGCAATGCTGAATACCTTAAGTTTTCCCACCATAAAAATCTGAGGGAATCGTAGCCCTTCTCAGCTAAAGCAATTTACAGAAAAGCAAATTTTGTATCTGAGATGACTCCAATTCGTTGTTCTTGGAATTGCATGATTAATCTAGCAGTCTTTACTATCAGTTTTCAGCCCTTTTCAAGGCAGTCATGCAATGAGGGTGTGTCCTTCTCCCTGCATGAAGCGTCAAACACCAGTCTTGATCTTTGTCATAGAGTTCTTGAACACACCTTGATGTGACAAGTAGTAAGCTGGATTTTTAAATTCTTCTTCAGGTAACACTTCTATCACTGGGTCTGTCACCCACTCATTGAACACAGCTTCATAACCATTGTACCTACACGTACCTTCAGCTGGCAGTCTGGTTGCAGTGGAGACACATCGTTTCGTCACAGCATCCATATTCTTTGGTAGAGCATTATGACCTTCAAGCCAAGGCAAACAGACTTCATAGCACCCATTTTGATCTGTGATAACATTTTCTTTGAAGTGGTCAAGTGCAACTTGTTCCAGTTCTTGCCTCTATAATGTTTCTGCTCGTTCTGTGATTCCCAATGTAACTAGTCTCCATAGTACAGCAACTGCAGCATTGTGGGTCAACAGTGAAGTGCTAGTGTGGACACCCCTTGATTTTTCTTGCCAGGCACCTTGCCTGTAATCACCCAGCCTAGTATGGTTTCTACTGTTACCAGTCCACACTTAAACTTGTACTACTGTCCAGTAAAGAGTAGTCCACAGATGTCTTCTCCAGTCAAAATCCATTTGTTGGGACATCCCTGTCCATTATCAGAAAGCCATATCTTTTTTCCTTTCAACTGCCCATCCCAGGGTCTTCTCTTGAGTCTTTGTATATTTCCAAAGATGACGGCTTGATTTGATACCGGTATTTCACAAACAGATTTGCCATCCAGACTGTGCACCTTCATCTTGTACAGGGAATGATTTTGTTCTCTGGATATAGCACCACGAAACATTACATGAGATATTGTTTCAGATCCCACAGACTGGTACCCTAGATCTATCACTGTTTCCTTTCACACATAGGATTGCTGGGACCCACTGTTGATGAGAGCCCTTACTTTCTGCTCACACCAGTTGTCTCCTATCAGCTCCGCCATCAAAGTGTGCAGAACAGGTTCCCATATGTAATTCTGATTACTCATGTTGGCCTCTTTCTGTTCCCTTTTCCCTTCAGGACTCTTATTAACATTCTGACTGAGTGGCAGTTCTGGATACATGAGGTGAATATGTCACTTTCCTCATATTACACACTTGTTGTTTGACTTGCAGAAATGCGATATGTGACCTTGTTTAAGACACTGGAAACAGCAACTTTTTTTCTTCAGAGTATCCATTCTTTCCATCCAAGTCATTCTTTCAGCTCTGTAGCAGGCTTTACTGTCATGGTGGTTTTTGCAGAACATTATAAGTGCTAGTGTTCTTCACATCATCAGAAAAGAGATCATTTGCTGTCGGCACATTTATCCATACCAGGCGTTTTGTTTTGGTTTCACACGAAGGCAAGCTTGCATATGGAACTCATTTTGAGCCAAGGAGGTCCTTTCTTTGCCTTCTAATTCATTCTTCAAGAAAAGCAGCTGATGATCAAGTCTGCAGAATATACAAGGTCTGTAAATAAAGTAATGAGACTGATTCAATATAAATCTGTACTTACTTTTAAACTACAAATCGAGTTTGTCCCCTTCAAAATAGTTCCCTTGGGAGGCTACACACCTTCGGA
>Ga0123355_10008047_pt1 | contig 15901 bp, 7 predicted proteins | sample TergutEmb28metaG_3_FD_89872 | JGI IMG/M metagenome (GOLD analysis project Ga0123355, IMG submission 89872) | Embiratermes neotenicus P1 segment gut microbial communities from Petit-Saut dam, French Guiana - Emb289 P1 | ecosystem: Host-associated > Arthropoda: Insects > Digestive system > Gut ...
AACTAACTCAAGAAATAAGACGAAAGCTCCTGAGGATGGATGTATTAACATCCGAAACATGTTGAGCATTAAATAATGAAATAATAAAGCAAGTGACATCAAGTTGGTCTCTCTTTATTCAACCAACAACAGGTCTTCTTACCACCACACCGACATGTTCCGGAAACTCTACCTGGTTTTGACGCAATCCGATAAATATCCATACTAAACTGTTGTTTTATAGCTGGTATGGTAAGTAATCGGCTCAGTCAATAGCGCTAAGCGAAGACGGGAAAGAAATTTAAATAATTACTTACTATATGATAAAACAGAATCAATCACTGCCTGAGAGGTGTTCAGACCCGGAACAATGTGGACGCCGAAGTGTTCTCCGAGTATGCTAACAACAAAACCATTTTACAGTGCAACGCGACAAGCCCGGATGTGGTAGCTCCTATCTCGACAAGAAAGGTATTGTGTCGGATTACACGACACACATAATTTGGTATGAGACTTCCATCGCCGTCTATCAGTGCCTGTCTCTTACAACAATTTTTCATAGACTAACTACCTCGCTATACTTAAATCCGGTAAGGACAAAATTATTTTAAACAACGGGAAAGGTAAGACATGAAAAGTGAATTTTATTTATAATTGATAATAGAGTTATCATCTACAGAAATGACTGACTGTGTAAATACTACTGGAGGTTCTCAATCACACGCTCTAAATACAAACAACTCCTTGGAGCCGAGTCCTACTCCAGAAGCCTCAGCTACTTAAGAAATTTCCCCGCATTTTAGGTAACCGGAATGTTTATCAGACGTTTAAAATAGCATGTCACTTGTCCATTTTCCGAGCCAGATTAATCCCGTCCAAGCCCTACCATCCAGTCTCTTTAACATACATTTTACCGTCACCTAACACACCCCAGGTGTTCGAAGTGGCCCTTTTCTTTACGTTGCCCCAAACATGCCATCTGCCCCGCCCATCTCATTCTCCTTGATTTTATTACTCACATAATATTTTTAAGCAATATAAACCATGGAGCGCCTCCTTATGAAATCTTCCCAGTCTCCTTCAACTGCCTCCTTCTTACGCCTAAATATCTTCCTCGGCAGCTTATCCTTGAACACCCTTAACTTATAGAGGTTCTTCACTTAAAATGAGAGACTAAGTTTCACATCCATATAAAACAGGCAAAATTAGTGCTACGCATTTTAAACTTTATATTCTTATGCAACAAAGGGGAAGACAAATATTCTAAAGCGAATGGTAGCAGGCATTCCCTTAATTTAACCTACCGCTCCAAGCAATCCATCCACAATTATATTTTTCTTTTAATTCTTTCCTGAATCTCAGTTTTATAATTCTGCCCGCCATATATTCATGATATCTACTGAATGTACCGTTTGTCAAAGACGTACGGCAATTTCAAAAGCGTCTAAAGAATGCAACGAAGTGGCCCGAGGTTCGATGACCTATATGACCATTCAATCAGTCCTCTGAGCCGAATAAACACTATAAACGAGGGATACATTGCCGTTCCCGACAGGTGTGTGTGTGTACTCATGTGTATCAACAAAGATCTTTCTTCTATACGCAGTACTACAACACTGCCCCTGCCTTCGCAATTTTTCAGCAGCATGAGTCTATAAAATATCCGACTCGGATGTGTGACTTCGGAGGCAGAGGTCTACCCTAAAATTACTGACCGAATGACCTAAAGCAGACACAGCCTTTGTAAATACCAAGCAAACAAATGCTATGTCATGTGTTTCGGAGAAAAGTACAATGAAGTAGGCCTAATGAACCAGGAAGCTGCAAATCCTGTTAAAATCTGAAAACAATGTCAAACCAAGAGTGAAAATTTGTGTTCCAGCTTCCGAGTGTTTTACCTCTTTGGTCTGTATTTTCTTCCTAGGTGTTTAATTTTATCGTAATTTAGACAAAATATATAAATAAATGTACATTCGGCAGCAACTTCCTTCTACAAGTCGCTAAAGTTTATCATTTATCACTGTGATAACTCCGAGACCTCACAATTAAACGCACTTCCTGCAGTTAGACGCCAACAGAATTCCGCTTCCGGAAACGGAAATAAATTCTTGACGCTAATTTCTTACAAATACACGACTTCTAAGAAGAAGGAAGGCTGATTGGATTGGTCACATCTGGCGTTTGAACTGATTTCTAAAACATGGTACTGAAGTGAAGATAGAGGGAATGATAAAGTAATAGGAAGATGAGGAAGAAGACACAAGTAGCTACTGTATAATCTTAAGAAACAGAGAGTGCTGCCACCTGAAAGAGGAAGCATTAGACAGCACTTTGTAGAGAAGTCGCCTTGGAAGAGGCTATGGACCTGTCGCAAGATAGACTACTAGAGAATAATCAAATTACACAACTGCTGAACCTTACTGCCCCCTAAATAACACATCGACAACAAAAGGTTTCAAACAAAAGGCTTAACCTAAGCCTTGATGAACTGTACGCTGTAAGACAATTTTGTGGGACCAACAGCTTCTGGTAAATGCAGGCCCCATCATACCTATAATCGAAGCCCTGTTAACCGATACACGCCGAGATTAAAATTCGTCCTATTACTTTGATGGACTTTCACACAAAATTTCAACGAAAAATGTTTATGATCTGTGCTATGAAACAGATGGAATGGCCTCCCCATTATACTTCACGAACTGGATGCGACGAATGCATAATGGATAAAATACAGGCCCCCACGTCATTTTAAAAATGACTGAGGGCAAAAATCCAATCACCACAACATACAGGCCTGTGTAATTACGCTAAAATTTAATCGCAGTGTTCAAATAAATGCCACTGAACACAGAATATTACCAGCAAACTAGTGATTTGTTAAAAAGCTGATCCATGTATAATGCCGCCATATGTGACTTCGCAGTACCTATAACCGATAGACGGCTTCTCGCTGCAGAGGCAAGGGTTCACGCGCGAACCCGTCCGTATGGGTTTTAAGAGCGACACGTGGCTGTGGCGCAGGTTTCCACCATTGCTACGTACTCATCTATATAACTGCCCTGAGGTGTGCGATAAACCCATCAGCCAGCATGGATCCGGCTCTGGGTTTGGTTTAGCATCTGGTCCGGCATTTAGACGGGCTCAGAGCAAAAATGTCACTTTGAACCGCTACGTACGAGGACGTGACTCATGCAACTTTGTCAACTTAAAATACGGCAAGATAAAATAATGTTATTTGAAATCCAATCTCTGTACAGGAATTTATATAACCATATCCCATTCTGAACTACGGCATTTAACAAACTTGGGAATAAAAATGTTTCATGTCATTGAAAAGTAAAATTTCTGGAACACAAGACCAAGTTTTGAGGGAAAAATCTTTCGATAAGGAAGTGAAAGGTTTAAGCCCATACTCTGTATTTGTTTCAGAAATCGGACATTATTTCGGCCAGCACATTAGTTATCACACACGCAACCAATGCAAAATCCTATGCTTACAGTAATTTCATATTAACCCTGCGATCTTCCTTTATACCAGAACTGACAAGGCTGTTTTATTATACGCAAAACTATCTTATACACTGGGCCGATCCCAGTAGCCGTACGGTCTAAGGTGTCGGTCTGTGGCCGCTCACTTGGTGGGATTGGGGGTTCGAATCCCGCGGAGGGCATGGATACTTATCCCTTGGGAGTGTTGCGTGTTATCAAGTACAGGTCCTTGCGTCAGGCTGATCACTCGTTCATAGGAGTCCTACTGAGTGTGTGTGTGTGTGTGAATGTGATCGTGAAGCCCCGATAATGAGAACTTGGCCCAATAGAGGCTGTTGCGCCATGGGGGGGGACATACATTACATCGTGTGGACACTTCCTGTCCGCAAGGAGAAGAACGTCTGTACTAGTTTAACTGCTTAGATTTGTAGTCTTTATTAGGCATATGATTTACCTCCGAGCACTGTTTACGTATAAATACATTCCAAACTATTCGGCAGAATCGAACAGCAGAACTGGCAGGACCTAATCACGATGAAGCGCTCAATTCTTCAACGCCGAAGCCTTTAACCCAGACACCACGTCACCAAGTGCAAGTAATGAATTGAGTACCTACAATGAATTAAAATCGTGCGGAGGGGTGCATTAAGAACACTGTTTGTAAACAAAGATGCAGCGTCAGCAGTGACTATTCAAAATGTTTAGGTTAAGGGCAACTGACCAGAATTGGAGTTAATGAAATTCAGGTCATACTGACGCTGAAAGACACTCAAACGACACGATTCATGTTCCACACTGTGGTCTTCTAGGTTGCCATATCGCGTAGTCTGCACACAGCTACCAGACCACACGGCATCATAACCCAGAATGAATTTCGCCGCCAAGACAGCCTCAGAGCTTACCCACGTTTCAATGCCGGGGATTCACATGTATGCCAATGAAGAACGTTCAGCGAAGTTACATCCTCCAGAGCAAGGATGGCCAACTTCAACTCACAGGAAGGCCACATGATTCGATAAGGACTCGCCTGGAGGCCACGCTTATGTGTGCATACATCGAAAGCGGGGTTACCCTGAAAGTACGGTTGAAAAACAAAGAAATACTGGTTTACTGCGTGCTGTCAGTCACATACAGTGTGCAGACATTTTCACTGCTAATAAAGTTGGCCACATTATGTCCTGAAGACATACATTATGTTTGTTACACTGTATTACTGAATTTATTCAAGTGACCGTAGGACGCATGCGATTCACGGGCTGCAGGTTGGTCAGCCTTGCTCCAGAAGACATGCATTTATACATACTAGTTCAGTAACCGCAGGGCCTCCTCATTTACCGCTCTAGCAAAGAAATTTAAAAAATCCGCAATAAACAGTCGCGTTTAAATCATCCGGCTGCAAAATCGGCTACTTATTGTGCGTATACAGCGTACACAGCGAGAAAATAATGATTAATGGTTTGTCAAGTTCGTTACTAAAATATCGAGAGAGGAAAGCTGACTGCTTCGGCAGTACAGGGTACATTTGCGTGACAGGATACGAGAAACAGGACGTTATCAGAACCTCGGCCTCAAAATTCAACAGTATACCGCATTCAGCTCACAGCGAAGGTATTTCTGGACAGCAATTTTTATCTACTCTCTCTAAATAATTCACGGTGTATATAAATGGCAAAGTTGTGCGCCTACTTCTACGCGAACTTAAAAAGTTGCTGATTTATAGCATAACTCCGAAAACCAACAAGTTCGATTTCCTCGAGTATCGCGAACGAAGGCTGCAAGTTTGTTTCATAGTACCAAATATTCCATTTAATACGGCATTCATTTGATTCCACGTGCTTCAAGCATTCGAATGTATCGTTCAATGCACTGAAAAAAATATATATATATATTTCTGCTCCATATGACATGCATCACTTACCGGATACTAAAGCTGCATACATGTATCCTCACGCTTACAGCATACTAGTATTCTATACGACTAAAGTAAATTCCACTAATTCTATTTCCAAAACAGCTCAAGACCACAAAAAGTATGAACTATAATCTTCCTATGATCTCGACAATTCATGTTTGAAACACTTATTGACTTCTTTCATATTATGTCCACATAGTAGAAATATGGGCAACAAAATTACTGCAGCACACTCCTGTTCACGGAGTCGGGATAGCGACTAGCTATGGGTTGTATAGTTAGGATATCGAACCCCAACGTGGACAATGGGCAAGAGATTTCTCTTCTCCGTACCTGTCCAGACTGCCTCTGGGACCCACCCTGTACAATGCATACCGGGTCTCTTTCCCGGGGATAAAGCGGCCGGGATGTGGTGTTGCCACCCCTCTCCATCTAGCAACGAGGTTGAGAACCAGCAGAGCTACACGTATACCTCTACTCCCCTCTGTGCCTTCATGACATGTTAACGGGAGACCTTTACCTTTACTCTAATGTGCAGGAGCGTAGCAATCTTAACCAAACCTGTTTGACAATTTTAATGTCGACTTTCATATCAAATTTATTAAAAATATATATTGTGGGTTTGGATAGATGGACTGCCATGACATATTACCTATAAATTCTCCGTTTTAGGCAGTGCGCACAGAACGCTTACATAGTCGGTACAGTGGGCCTTAAAATATTATTAATTCGAACAACAAGCCAAATATATAACTTTAATATTTGAAGCGTAGTTACGGGATAAGAACCGTTATACCAGTTCTAGAGGATTCTGACAATGGTATGTCACAGTTGGAATGATTCTGTTTGGACATTCTCCATCGTCCGAGTTGGAAATACAGTTACACTAAAACACTACACTTCGGGGTCAGCATAGGTCCTCATCCGCAGGTTTGGTGGCTTAGAATAGCTTGACCTATCGCACCAACCGCAGTACGTGATTTATTCACTCTCTCCCCTTATGATGAGGACCGATCCTGTGAACAAAAGTGTATTTTTAATTGTATCTTAAGCACTAACAATGGAGACGTTCAAGCATTAAATCATATCAAATTAGAACTATATGTAAATGTCTTGTCGATCCCAGTGGCCGTGCGGTCTAAGACGTGGGTCTGCGGCCGTGCTCACTTACTGAGATTGCGGGTTCGAATATTGCTGTGGGGCATGGATATGACTCTTGTGAGTGTTGTGTTATCAGCTACAAGTCTCTGCGTCGAGCTGACCACTCATCCAGAGAAGCCCTACCGAGTGCGGTGTGTCTGAGTGTGATCGTGAAGCCTCGAAGGTGAGGAAGTCCTGGCCCGCAAGGGGCTCTCGCGCTATAAAAGAATGTGATTTAACAGCCACAGCCCCGACATCAACTAAATGACAAATATTGCTGCAAAACCTTCAATTCGGTTATTTGGTGCAGCTGTATAACTTATGTCCTGTATTATGAGGGCCCTGCGTTTTATTCCTTTGGGAACCACCATGACTATCAAACGTGACTGGAATGATATTCTTACACGTTAGTTTCGTGCTGCGTATAACATCATTGTCTTGTGCTAGTCGTCTTTTGGGGGTTTAAACTGTATACTATTTTTTCGTTTGTTCCGACGTTTCGAAGTAATGTAATGCCGCCATCTTCAGGGCGCATGAATGGGTTATTCACCTGAACCAATTCAGTCACCCTAAAGATCGAGGCGGTACGTTCTTCCGAAACATGGCAAAAAAACGAAGCATTCTGTATGGCATAAAATCCAAACGACGACCATCGTCGGAACAACCACTGTGTAAACTTGAAAGCTTATGACGTCATTTTGCTGTTCAGTACCCTCCGGCCCCTCATCATCCAAGAAACACAAAGCTCAACAAACAGTTTCTCTCTGTCACACGATAATAACATTATAAAGTGGTTTACAGCTGTAGTTAGGAGCTGGCTGGGATTTAGAGACCGGTAATACAGCGGTGGGATTGCATCGAATTCGTCTCAAGCTGCACACAATGATTTAAAATAGTTTAAACACGTAATTATTAGCAGCACGTCTGATCAGGTTTATTTACGACTACTAATAAAATTGCAGACTTGTTGTAATAATTAAAATTCTGTGTACATAATGACCATTGGCACTGGACACCTGTAATTAAAATTATGCATGACAAACCAAATCAGTCCACGATCTGGGCTTTTCAACAGCTTTATTTCCCCCGGAAGTAGCACGGAACATCCAAAATCAGAACTCCGTAGTCACTTGCACACCTCTGGGTCTGTCACATCAACATACGGGGGGGGGGGAACGTAAAGGAGGGTGGCAGTAGAAACGTCCAACACAAACTATTTCGGCTGCTGAAGGGGAAACAAAAGAAAGGCAACGTAACAATGAGACGCGTTCGCGTAACCATTATTGTCGTGGAAAAGCAAGAAGTATTACATATTCTGAATGTGTGTCTGTAACCTCAGTCATCCAGCATGTAAAGCGCATGCGCCGTATTATATTGTCATCCGTGGCCTGTCCGGCTCTACCGTATTCTTCCACATTATCTCATAAACGGCACGAATTTCGGTAGAAGTTGTTGAACATGAAACGCGTGTTCTGATTTTCTCTACTTTTGTCTGATATATTTCTCGTTCTACAAAGAACTACGCGAGATCCTAGCATTAATGTGCGTACGTCTCCACAGAAAGTACCAGTTATTCTTGTCAGATTTTAGTGCATCTTGGATTTTCTCGTCAAGGTTTCGAAAAAAAAAAAATCGTCACGCAACAAATTTCATGCAAATCCATCCAGTTAGAGTCAAGTTGATTCATGCGGACAAAGAACTGACGGACGGACACGATAAAACTTAGTCGCTTTTCGCAATTTTGGGAACGTGCCTAAAAACGAGAACTGAAGGTACTTGAGAAATATAAATTCTTGCACATAAGGGAAAATATATAACAATCTTAATTAGTTAATAATTACACTTCGCGGGCACGCAGTGATACACAGACCGGTGTCCATCCCAATATTACGGAATAAGCCTACAGCAAACCTACCGTACCTGGCACCCTATACGCACACAAACATACAGATAGTAATGACGCCACCTCAACCACCAAACACTCACAAACAAAACTCAGATGTATAAAGATTCAACAGTGTTTGATGAAACAAGGAAGGCGAAGAGAGGAAAGTGTTAGTGGAATAGTGGTAGGACTATATATCTACCTTGTATAAGAATACGAGATGGGAATAGTCCATTTGTAAGCCAACTTTACTGCCATACGCAGTCATTGGCGTTTTCCTGAATATAACTTGATGCGAGAAGTAGTGGGGAAAGTTGTGTTGTAGCGTAGTCTATAGGGGCCTCCAAAATGGGACCTCAGAGAAGAACTCGTATAATACACACTTTAGATCCATTTCGTACTTGTTCACAATATTGTTATGCGCTTGACTCCCTGAAAGCATTGACAGCACGGTAAGTATTGCATAAAATCGGGGAAAAAGTAAAACCAGCAAATTCATCGCTTAAATAACGGTTCGGTGAACTGCGGCACTGGAAAGTAACAGCAAAGTCAGCGTGTTAGGTTCGTACTGCATCGCGGATAAAGATAAAAACTGTCCTTGTGCCTAAGCAACCGTCAAGTCACTCAGACCACTGGCACAATGGAGGTATAGGTCTACGCATTTCTAACTTCACAGCTAATGAAAGTAGTGGTCAGTTTCACGCCAAGGCCGTTTTACTCCCGAAGAAAGAGGTCCTGGTGCACACCAGATAAGAGGTAAAGCGATCCCATTATAGGCCCGGTGTGACCCAGAGGGTGGGTAGAGGTATAGCTCTACTCTTCCATGACCGCGGCACTAGAAGGGGATGAGTGGTGAGCAGCACGCCCCGGCCGGACTTTACCCCCGGGAAAGACCCGGTACCCATTTTACAGGAGGCTGGGTGGGCCCCAGGGCCGGTCTGGACGGGCGGAAAATCTCGTCCCCACGGGTTTTCGATCCCGGACCGTGCAGCCCGTAGCTCAGTCGCTATACCGACTGAGCTACCCGGCCCACACACCGGATAAGAGGCTGAGTTAATCCAACAGCCGGTCTGCTTAGGCGGTGGCAAAGCGAAATATCCCTGCCCTTCCTGGTTAAGAACCCGACCATGCCGTAGCCTAGGCACTGCACTGATTTGCCCCGGTTCCTCGCCATCAAACTTTCAATCTGTATTTCATTACACTCCAGTAAATGTGCTCACACTTTCAACGTAACTTAAACCAAACCCTGCTATTATTCAACATACTGAATCACTTCAAACCAGTTATCACCTTTCAAACTCTTTACTGTAAAAACCACTTTAATACTGTTACATTATCATCCTTACACATACTTCTCAGTCCTCCATGAGGTTTTACAGCCAAAACTCTGTACACATCTCATACGTGCTACAGGTCAAGCCCACCGTAAAGTAAGGATTTATTTGTAATATTACTTTACTCTTACGTCACACCAAGTTCCTTGTTATGGAATACTCTCCACTCCCATTTCATTCATCTTCGGGGTTTAATACATTTTCCCTATTATTTTGTTTTCGACGCTTGGAATAATCAAGATGTGCCATCAGAGCAAGAGGTCTCTCTCTCCCTAACCCCAGCTTTACAGTTGTCCAATAAACTATACAAGTTAACAACCCGAAGTTCCGCCCTACTTGTTCTCAGGCGGTACCAACCGACAATATTAACACACTAATTAAGACCCATGCTACGGATTAGGCGACTAGTCGCAGGCCTCTTCACCACTGAGGGCCTGTTCAATATGAGGCCAATCCACGTGGGATTTGTGGTGGATTAAGTGGGAATGGGTCAAGTTATCTCCGAGTATTTCGGCGTTCTCGTATTCGTATCATTCCACCAATGCCTCACATTCATTCACTCAGCTAGCTATCACCGACGACATAAAATACTGACAATTGACAGCGTCGTTAAGCAACAAACTTAACTAAGTAATTAGCTCAATGTAACAGTCCCGCTTGAGAAGCTTGTAATTCCTCAGCTTGTCAAGGCATTAAGCGCAATTCATTACCGTTTTCAGCACATCCCACTACTTGTCATCCTAAGCCAGATAACAGCCCACGCTTGACACGGCCAAAGGTGGGTTCATCCTAGAATGGTACAGAGCGACACTGTTTCACCTGCTGCAGACGCTATGTAGTGTCCAATGACGCTGGAAGTTCATCGAAGCAGCCAGTGTTTTGAAAGGAGGAAGCACTGGCCTTTTAAATTTGCTTAGCGACTTAGAAAATAACAAAACCGTAGTTAGCGTGGTCAACAAACCGGCCGAGATTTTAATACGGTATCTCCAGAACAAAATACTATTAGGCCTACGCCAACGTGTTGTGTAAGTGGCGACAGTGTCGATCACTGTCACAATCCATAATGCATTTTATTTATTTCTTTGTAAAGAGTGACAGGCCTATGTTATCACCATTTGACAACAAGCGACACAGTTGTCGAAACAAGTAAAACATTTCTAATGAGTGCCGTGAGAAGCCTGTGGACGGAAATGTTAACATCAGGGATCTTTATTGCAGTTTAAGTTATACCCAGTGATGGCACAGTGGATGATACAGTCGAAAATACTCATACATGCGGCCAGCCAACATCGCTTTAGCTCGTCAAAAAAGATGACCACCGTGTGGTACAACAAAACAGTGAGACATACTCAACTGCCTTTACACCGGCGAAAAATATGCACCCCATACAAACAACAATGTCCTATGCAATCAGAAGATTTTGAACGCTTGTTCGTAAATTATCGTGAGGGGAGATACGAGTTACTGTTTCTACATCTCTAAACCTGATGGTAAATCACTCAGCGACAGCAGTCGGTCTCTTAACGTAAACCCAACCCACAAAATCGAGATGAAGACTATGCAAGCAAGCTACACTGTACAGCGTCATACTAATCACGTCCCCGAGCGCAAGAACGACGAGCTGACCTAGCCAAGGTGAGCCCGTTGCTCCTGGATCGTGCGACAGTCGACCAATCGTACTGTCCCACAGAGTAGGTGCTCACTGCGTCTAAGAAATGTTTCCTGCTGGACAAAAGGCGTTCTTGTGCAACACTTTTGCAACGATAAAATAATATCCTGCGTCAACACTGCCGTTTAAAAGAGCAGTAGAGAGAACAGTGAAAACACGTAGAACGCCAGAGTCAGTGCAGCCTGTGGTGCAATAAGTGCTATCAAAATCATAGGGTCCGAGTTTTTCAAACAAACAAATTCCTACCGCCAAGTTAGATCAATTCTGGCACAATCCTTTAAAGAATTAGCAGACTAAGAAAATTTCACGGTTACATCGTGGTGGACAACGCTACAGCCCTAACAACAAACTTCTCAACGGATGCCTTGGGAGAGATATTCGGCGAGCGGTTCAGAACTCGCGGACTGTGTCCTAGAACTCCAGATTTGAAACCGTGCGATTATTTGTGTGGGACACAAATAGACAAAGTTTGAGTGAAAAATCCACATTAACTGCAAGACAGTATTCGAACAGGACCTACCAGTACTTCAAAACAAGAAATCAGTCGTGTGTCCAGAAATATTTTCAGAAGGTACGAGGATCGCTTAGAAGTTGGAGGTCGGCACGTCGAAACTCGTCTATGAAATGTGGTAAGTTGAGCTGGAGGCGAAAAACGGACTCTGACTTCCCAGCGGAAGCATGCTTTGTATGCGATAAAGCCCTTGTGGCAGCTCACGTGCTCAGCGACATGATGAGTGGGATATTGTGTACTAACAGCCACAGACGGGAACTGCCCACGTAAAAGGTATACCTTAAAGCGCATACCCGACGTTTCGGAAGCTGGATGTACCATTATCTTCTAATGGTGGCTGTCATTACAGTAACATATTTTATGACTTTTTAAATATTACTCTCTACCGCTGGCATAAAACTTTTGATATTTTAAATACTGGGTTAGCATTCCAGCCACTAAATTGTGGCAGAAGCGCTGGTAATGACCAGTCATCTGAAGATGGGAGCTCAGACCAACCCAAAACGTCGCATTCGTTAAATATGTCTAGCACAACGCACAATTCTTGCCATAGCAACAGTAATGGCAATACTAATAATAATAATAATAATAATACAACGGATCAACAACTGCCACAAACCATTACGCTGTCATTACATGATACGTAAGCACGACTGTCCCACCAGTTCTAGGTTTCACTTCTACACGGCCGTTTAATTTTCAGGTTGTGTACAGTGAAGACAGTGCAGCGTAACATTTTTCATAAGACTTATTCTAACGATACAAAATGACACCTTGTCTGATGGGGATAAAGTATCTTATTTTTTCTACTGGCGCCATCAAAATCCCTAGGTGGGCACACTAAATGCATAGGAAGTATAAAATTACGTGTGTTGAATGTTGAATACTGACCTCTTCCTTTTCCTTTACTCAAAGAAATGGTATAGTATAAATGGGTTTCGTAATCCCAGAAGCGTAACTGAGTATCCATTGATATTTCAAAAAAGCATTTTAAGGGGAAAAAACAACTATATATACGTAGGTCTAAACATGTACACAACAAGCTTGCGCTCAGTGATAAAAATGGGTCTATCGTTGGCCCTTTTCGACTTCGGAGTGTATTAAAGAGGAAAGTTCAAACTGCACATGGTACTAGACTTCGATGTAATGGAGTAAGAAGAAAGAGATTTTTATACAAATCACGCACACCACCCAAAATCTTTCATTCGTCCATGTATGTTTAGAAATACTACATTTCTCGAAGCCATTCTGGATGGGAATGCAATGGGGCCATCAGCTACATCAAATGTAGGGAACATTCGGAATGACAAAACAAACCTTCGCTGCATACAGAAACTAACTACGAAGATGAGTGTGATAAAGGGCAAACATCAGACATGCAACCAGTGAAAGATCGTTGCTGATCAAAGGCGGTATGCACACAAACAGCAAATGAGATCAGAAAAACAGCACACCACGAGCTAGTTGTCATACAGAAATTAAGGGACATAAGTAAACTACACAATAATACAATAATCAAAACGTAAAGACATTACGACAAGAACTACAACTTCTTCAAAAATACATGAGAAGATGTTGAAACGCAGCGGGGGTAGCGTCATCCGTATAGTGATTAGGTTACCGGTTGCAAACCCGAGAAATCTTAGTTCGACTTCCGCCAGAGGCAAGGAATTTTCCTCTTCGTCAAAGCGTGCAGACTGGCTTTGGGGCCCAACAGGCATCATATTCAATTCGTACCATAGGTGCTTTCCTGGAGAGAGAGAGAGAGAGAGAGGGGGGGGGGGGTTGGAAAAGTCCCCAGACAGAGATGCTGCCAGAGTGAAAAACACATGGAACCAACCTGCCTAGGGTCATACTTTAACAGGTGTGCTTATTACGCACTAATGACAATGAATTTAACTACGTTAATGGCTTAAAGATTCATATTATATTATCGATTAAGTGGTCGGATTGAAGCCGATAATCCGTTACTTTTGCTGATTGGCACTAAGAATTCGTATGCATTCATTACAAGGAAATCAAAGATATTCTGCATGTACACTTCAGAACAATTTAATGTTATTTACACTGCCAAACCTTTAAACAATATCAGTCAGTATAGCCAAATTGGCATATTCTGTACTACATTAAAGTATACCAACTAGTACAGGAACCACAGTACGGAAACACAGAAGCATATAGTACATAAATCTGAAATTGTAAGCAATCATACCTAATGCTACGCGTCACTGAAGTTATCAGCACACTGCCACATATTATCCTACAGACTCGACAATGGTGAGTGTGAAATGGGAGACTTGTACATTCGATGCACAAATACGTATTAAGGCTATCATTTTATAAAACATTCTCCAAGTCAGACAGGCCAATAAATCTGCTCTCTCTTGGCCTCCGCGAAATAATAAACAAACTAATGCAGCAATTTACAGGGTCAACCTCAAACCAAAATTCAAATACATTAAACAGAGCAGCTGTAGAAACTTTGTGAATGCGCGTTATGTAACTGCAATGAAGAACAGTCTATCACTCCCTTCGGCGCTGAACCAAAAACCCATGAACGTTAACTGAAACAGTTTTACGCCAAAGTTTAATAACTTGTAACGTTTCGATCGCATGTAAAAACCAAGGAGATAAATCATGCTTTCATAATCTATGGTTATTGAACCTGCAATTAGGAAATTCTGGGTTCTGTCTGTGCTTAGAAAGATGCGATCATATTTTCACCGTAAACTAATTGGACATCAATTTCTACGCATTTTGGAAGGAACTGTAGTATGGAACGCCGGTTAACACGTTCTATATTCATCCCCCTATTACAAGTTTGTGAAGTGTTTCAAGTGCTTCTTCTACACACAAGTTTGTTCCAATTTCCTATGATAAAGTGCCTCCAGTTCCCGACTGTAACCTAACTCTTTCCCAGCACTGATGCATTCAACATTCAGCCCAGACTCAGTTTGAAGGCTCTTCTACAAACTTTGATCGTTCCAAAAAGGCTTCAAGTAGAACAACTATGAAATCAAAGAAAGTGGCTTGCTATTTACAAACTTGAAATTCTCTCTTTTCTGATACCTGCACATCTCTTTCACCAAACTCTCGACAGTACTTTTAACCTTTCATGGAACACATCTACAGAACTGTTCCATTAGCTGTAACAGCAAATACAATATTTAATACACATTCTATTTTAACCTTCAAGTACCCAACTTTTGTTGTCTATTCTTTTCTAAATTGAGAAGACAGTTCACGGACAAGCACAAACTTCAGAAAATATGTCGACGAACACTGTATACAGGGTGTTTAGGTACAAATCTGTCACTTCGGGAGGACGTTTCTTGGGCTAAATTACTTAGACATAACCAAAAAATACTTGTATCCGAAGTTGAACGGTTACGGAGGTATGCCGCGCGAAAAATACGGTCTTCTTGCCGTTCGACGTACTTTACCTTTTTTATCTCAGTACCGGTTTTAAAGCGTGTTTAGCGTGATGCGTTACTCGTACACTGCGCAGGTCCGTCCTTGAGCCGATACCGACGCCAAGCCTTGCCGCGGCGCGCGTGCTATGCAAAGTACTGGAAAATCTAAGAATTATTTTTATGAAACTAGCGCAAGGTTTCCTTACGTAATCACTGTCCGTATACCACTCAGATGTTAAATGCAGGTGTTAACGTTAAGGTAAAAGATTACTCTAGGTCAAGCCACAGAGACCCAGAGGGGGAGCAGAGGCAGAGCTCTAATCTTTCTTTAACACCGGTGCCTAGGTGTAGATGGGTGGATAATACAGTAAAACCTGCCTAAAACGGAACGCGATCGTTCCGGTATTTTTTTTCCCCGTTTTCACGGGTTTACGTTTTACAAAGGGTTGTGTTTTAATAAAACAAAGTATGTACAAAAAATATGATCGCTTAGGATTACAATGAAGGAATAATTTAAAATAAAAGTCTGTAAATAAAAAAATTGGTTCATATGTATTGTTTTACTGTAT
>Ga0123355_10008048_pt1 | contig 15901 bp, 12 predicted proteins | sample TergutEmb28metaG_3_FD_89872 | JGI IMG/M metagenome (GOLD analysis project Ga0123355, IMG submission 89872) | Embiratermes neotenicus P1 segment gut microbial communities from Petit-Saut dam, French Guiana - Emb289 P1 | ecosystem: Host-associated > Arthropoda: Insects > Digestive system > Gut ...
GGCGGATAATATTAGAATGGATCTCCAGGAAGTGGGATGTGGGTATATGGACTGGATTGGGCTGGCCCAGGATAGAGACAGGTGGCGGACGCTTGTGAGTGCGGTAATGAACCTTTGGGTTCCATGAAATGCGGGGAGTTTCTTGACTAGCTGCAGACCAGTCAGCTTCTCAAGAAGGACTCTGCACCATGGAGTAAGTAAGTAAGTAAGTAATCTCCAAATACAAGATGGTGACGGATGAATCCCTAGCCAGTTCCATTAGGTTCCAAATACAAATCTCTGCAAAGCTGTTTGTACTAATATTCATGGCATCATGTAAAAGCCACTTCAGAGAAAAGTGTTTGTTGAAATTTGATTTTAATGCAATGTAAAGCAGAGAGAAGTGATAGGAGCCAAAATTAAGTTTTTGTTTAAACTTGTAGTGTAGACCATTCATACAAGATTGGTTGAATCCAACACATATTTTCAAGATTATGAACCATGCAGGTACGCACACTGTATTCCCCATTATGTGATCATTTTATGCACTGTGCATATGTTTCATAAGAATTCCTGTTCTTTTGATTTGTGTAGAATTCGTCTGGTGTCCCTCGCTGCCCAGAAATTAGTGTCAGATGTTGCCAATGATGCACTGCAGCATTGTAAGACAAGGGGAGCCTCCCAGACAAGCAAGACAAGTAAGGGGAAGGATCGTCGTTACATCCTGACCATGGAAGATCTGACACCTGCCCTTGCTGAGTATGGGATCACTGTGAAGAAGCCACATTACTTTGTATGAAACTAATACTTTGTAAATGTGTTGTGATGAATTTGACTATATTTTTACAAAGGTGTTAAACAAAGGCAGAAGTACTGTTATGTCCATAAATTATAAATTTGTTTTTAATTACATAATTCTGATTTACTGAATACTTTAAAAGCAATAACTATAAAATAAGACTGGCACATAATGTGATTATTCTGTTCATCTAAGTGTACTGTACTTTTAGTTTCTGAAACAATATATGCAACTTCCTTGTATCAAGATCAATTTTTATGGTTGTCATATTTTACCCATTAGATTTTACAAAGACAATTAAGATAATGGTAATAATGAACAAATAATGCATACAAATTAAAATCTTAGGGTCTCCAGGTGGTTGAATATTACTTTTCTCTGAGATGGGACATCTTGCGCTCTGATAGAACTGTACTGAGTTTTCAGAGAAATTTACAGCCATCATCAGTCCTCTAGTTGGCAGCAAAAACTATTTAAATTGTTTGTTGGTTCCCTCATGAAACGCCGGCAACTTGATATGTGTGATAAGGATGAAGGTGTAGGCATGTATTTGAGTTATCTGGTTTGAATCTTGTTAGGTTTCGTCATTTTTCCCAGTCTGTCTTGAAGGAAATACTACCTTGTAAATAATTTTGTTCAACCCCACTTCCCCACACTTGTGCACATGCTCATGCAGGCTAACACCCAAATTCAGTGATTAATATGCATAAGTAAGAATGCCATGTGTCTTACTTTAATGGGTTTTGAAGAGCTCTGTTCCTGTGTCCCCCCGCCCCAGCAGAATTCAGTTTGGGACACCTTGTGGTCTGGGTCCCCTCCCCCCACATCATAAAAATCTGACATTTCTGGCAATGTATACAAACATTTTGACTTTCCCAGGGGTGAGAAAACATCGACAGGAGCAGTAAAACTATAAGTTACCAACAAGAAGGAAGAGGATAGGGAGAGGCAGATGTGTTCAATAGTGGTAAGAGAAACTGGACTGAGACCATAAAGGATGAGGAATGGATATGTAAAGACAATCCAGTGAAGTGAGCAAGCTTGAATTTGTGTTTTTCGTCACGGTTTCACATATTTGAATCATGGAGCAGATATGAAGCACATTATGTGGCATTGGCCATGATGACACATTATTGTGCATTTTATGTTGTTTTGTCATTATTATTGTGTTTTTTATTTTTGCTCGCGCTGCTTCTTACTCTTGCACTCACACATGACTTCTTACATATGTGTAATTTATATCATTGTAATTCATTTCTATCAGCTTCCACCACTCTGTTAGTTACCCCATCACAGTTGTATGATGCAGTAGTTACCATTAAGATATGCCCATCAATAAACGACATAAATAAGTATGCGTTGAGCAGTATAACACAGCATTATTGTGTTGGGGGCGTTATTAGTCATTGCATATACATGGCACGCAAGGTTGAAAGAGTTATTTACTTTATCACTGTCTGCCACTTTGCCGTTTTGAGTTTGGTGTGTTAGTACCGCATGCTGGCATTAGTGTCGCATTATCGGCGGACCTACGATGCATGGATCAGAGGCGATAGGTCGTGCAACGTCTGTCATCCCATAACCTCTCCCATCATTCTTGTTTTCAAGCTTTCGCCGTATTCTAAATGGAATGTGTTACTTTTTGGGTAATTCCCCGGCGTCTGAATTCTAATAGCCGACGTTCCGGAACTCACTGTCGGTTCCATCTTCATAAGCAGGTGACCTACCTATGAAGATGGAACCGACAGTGAGTTCCGAAACGTCGGCTATTAGAACTCAGACGCCGGGGAATTACCCAAAAAGGAACACGCTACTCTCCTATCATGTATAATCTGTGATTTTCAAGGTCGCCGTGCTAGTGCAAAGTAAACACAAGCACTCAGTATGGCGGCGGTTTGATGTGTCGTGTAACTCGAATCCCTATGTCTTTAACCTATGTATTTCGCTTCTGTTGTGCCTAATAAGGCTGTAATGATGATAGTGAACCAGCGGAATGTGTTAAAACGATTGTGATTCGAACTTCGAAAAGGTATTGTTGGAATAACGACCGATACTGTACTTAACGTGTCTGTTGTGGCAGGTCAATGTACGTGGCAACGGGAGTGTAATTTGGAGTTACGCCTACAGGTGTCTGGACATAGGTATTAGCTTGGTTGTCGGGAATGCAGGTAGTGTCGTAAAAGTTGTGGGTAAACACTAGTGTTACAAGTGAATGTGGAGAGGAAACCCAGAACAATGGACATAAAAAAGACAACGCTTTTAAAATACACAAGTCTTGTAACACTTACACTGCAAAATGCTATATTAGGTTTAAGTATGAGATATGCTCGTACACGATCCGGGGACATGTTTCTCTCGTCTACCGCAGTTGTGATGTCTGAAGTTGTAAAGCTGTTGACTTGTATTGTGTTTGTGTATCAAGAAGAAGGCAATTTTGAAAGGGCATTTGCCGCTTTGCACAACACCGTTATAAAACAGCCAGTAGACACACTGAAAGTTTGTGTACCTTCGTTTTTGTATATAGTTCAGAATAACTTGTTGTATGTTTCGGCTTCTCATTTGGATGCAGCCACATACCAAGTGACATACCAGCTGAAGATCCTCACAACTGCCGTGTTTACTGTGCTGATTCTTCGACGGAGTCTTTTCCCGCTTCAATGGGGAGCGCTGGTAATTCTTCTGTCTGGTATTGTAATGGTACAGTTAGCCCATACTGGCACACCTTACTTGCCATCTGGTGTGGAACAGAATCGATTGCTAGGATTTGGTGCTGCCCTTTCTGCTTGTGTTTTATCAGGTTTTGCAGGGATATACTTTGAGAAACTGCTCAAAAGCTCGGACATTTCAGTGTGGATAAGGAATGTTCAACTAAGTTTTTTATCACTCCCATTTGGTCTCTTCACTTGCTTTATGTATGATGGAAGAACAATTCAAAATACCGGATTCTTTTTTGGGTATGACTGGTTTGTATGGTATCTTGTCAGCTTACAGGCTGGAGGAGGACTGATAGTTGCAGTGGTTGTGAAGTATGCTGACAATATTCTGAAGGGATTCGCCACATCGTTGGCTATTGTTATCTCATGTGTTGCATCTGTGTACCTGTTTGATTTTTATGTCACATTTCAGTTTGTGTTAGGTGCATCTCTAGTTATATGCTCCATTTTCATGTACAATCACAAACCATCGACACAAGATAGTGAAGCCATGCAGACTTCTAAAGTGTGACACACAACTTCTGTGTGTCCCCAACAGTCAATTAAAACCATTGTGCAATTACACGAACATTTAATGTGAGAGGATGTGAATGAAGTGATATTATCAATACTGCTGGCTACTGCTGCTGCTGCTACTACTACTACTACTACTACTATTACTACTATTACCACCACCACCACCACCCTCACCATCATCACCACAACTTTGTTACTGCTGATGCTAATATTGTGGGACTACAGTTGCTGAGTAGTTTGCTGGTTGAACATTATGTGGTTTGCTGATCACTGCCACATCCAATTTTATTTGGGGCCCTTCTATGTACCAGCTGGATAGAGCATGTGGTAAAAACTTAAACTTAGCTTCTGATGTAAAGTTTTGAAGCCATTATCTCAAACTTCCTCTCTTCATTGTAAAAAACTGCATAATCCATATTCTTACTCTTTATTTATATTTCTTTATTTTATTGAGGAAAATTGTAGTTATAGCTGTGGTGTTTTGCCTCCAGTGAATTTTAATATACTGACCCAATTGTGTTCATAGGTGCTGAGTTTCCAGTAGAACACATAATACAGTATCTGGCAGTTCCCAATGTGCCAAATTATTGCCTGGTATAAAACATATTTTATTTCCTAAAAATTTGTTATTTAGGAGTCACAAAGTTGTACTTTTGTGCTTGAAACTGTGGCTAAAGAATTTACAGTTACTTGGTTCTGAGGTTTGTTTTTTATTTTAGTTTGATATTGTATGTATTTTTATTCTTTAACATATATTCATCAGAATGGTAGTGAATTGTCTTAGGAGTATCTTTGTGAGACATTTGGATTAAAAGCATTATATTTGTTCAGAGTGTACAGTACTTGATGTGAGAATTGTGATTCAAGTCTTACTTGTATTTGCCTGATATTTCTTTTCTCCCCTCAAACATTTGGTCACACTGTAACAGGATTAATATTTGTATGTGTTAGATGGCATTGTGTGTCCTCAGGTTGTGGATGGAGGAATGGCCTCCAATGTGGAGGGTAGCTGTGAATATACTGAATAAGCAGTCGTGGACAGCCGACAAGGGGTGCTTCTCCAGCTGGGGGGTTTGGTGAGGTGCTAACAACACCTTTCCATAAAAATGGGAAAATGTGTCATGTTAAGAACCATTCAAAAACTCCTGAACTCGGACTGATACTTTGGTATGACCTAAGCAATGGCAAAGGAACAAGAGATTTTGTACATGGAATGTCAAGTTCCCCTACAACAGCAGCCTAGGAATTAGCAAGATATAAATTAGATTTAATGGGTGTGCAGGAAGTTAGATGGGACAAAGGGGGCAAGTTAAGAGCAGGGGATTGTAATTTTTTGTATGGAAAAGGAAACAAACATCATCAATTGGGAACAGGATTTTTTGTCCACCACAGAAGAGTATCAGCTGTTAAGAGAGTAGAGTTTGTTAGTGATAGGATGTCATATATAGATTTTTTTAAATTGTATATATTGTGTCACTGTACTGATATATTGTTGTGTACTGACTGTATATAATACATTATACAAAAAAAAATTTGTTAATATACTATATAATATGTCATATATAGGTTCTGAGAGGTTGCTGGCATAATATAATTGTTTTGAATGTGAATGCACCAATTGAGGAGAAACGTGATGATTCAAAAGACAGTTTTTAAGGGTTATTATAGCAGGTTTTCTGAAGTACCATTTAAAAATTCTCTTAGAAGATTTTAATGCAAAAGTGTGGAGAGAGAGTATATTAAAACCAACAGCTGGGAATGACAGTCTACATCAGGATAGTAATGATAATGGTGTTAGAATAGTAAACTTTGCGACATAAAAAATTTATTTTCCTGTGACCGTGCATCGAGAGCAAAGCGTGAAGAAAGAATACCAACAAGATGCAACAGTATAGATGATTTATTGTCAGTTCATTCTGGAATTGACAATAAATCATCTATATTGTTGCATCTTGTAGGTATTCTTTCTTCACATAAAAACATAGTTTTTAAGAGCAAGATGTTCCGCACCGAAACTTTCAAAAATACACCTGGACCTCTCCTGATGGGCAGACTCAAAACCAGATTGATCACATATTGATAGTTAGGAGATGGCATTGAAGTATACGTGATGTATGATCTTTCAGGAGAGCTGACTTGATAGTGATCACTATGGTGGTTGCAGAAGTAAACAAGCAGCACAGATGTTTGATGTGGAAAGGCTAATCTCAGGAAGCTAAACGAGTTGGAGATTAGGAAACAGTATCGGATTAAGATCTCAAACAGGTTTGCAACTTTGGAGAACTTAAGTGATAGGGCATAAGTAGGGTTTGGGAGAACATTAAAGAGAATGTCAGAACCACAGCTAATGAGAGTCTTAGGTCTCTACAAATTGAAGCAGTATAAGCTATGGTTTGATGAAAAATGTTTAGGTTTTTTAGATCAAAGGAAGCAGGCTACAATTGGTTACAGGATCCAAAGCAATGCAGATAATCTAAACAATGTAAGACGTGACACTAGTAGATATTTCAGGAACAAAAAGGAGGAATATCGAAAAGCTAAAAGTGATGATGTGAGGGCATGGGCTGGATCGATCAGGCTCAGAACAGGGGGCAGGCGGTTGTGAATGCAGTAATGAACCTTCGGGTTCCATACAGTACGGGGAATTTCTTGACTAGAAGGACTCTGTTGTATGTGTTACACCCCTTGGTAGGTGAGCACACACTTACTTGCTTGCTTCCTTATTTACTTACTTACTCACTTACTCACTCACTCTCTCCATGGAGCAGAGTCCTTCTTGAGACACTAACTGGTTTTCAGCTAGTCAAGAAATTCCCCACATCATAGGGAACCCGAAAGTTCATTACCAAATTCACATTTGCCTGCCACCTGTCCCTATCCTGGGCCAGCTTGATCCAGTCCATACCCCTACATCCTACTTCCTGAAGATACTAGCATGCACTCCATGTTTAAAGTCTGCATGCAGTAATGTTGTGTGTTTTTAATGAGGATTTTGAGTTTGACACGTGTGTGTGTGTGTGTGTGTGTGCTAAATGAGCGACAGAATGTTTTTTGAGTTCTTAGAGTTTTCTTGTTGGACATTTTGACCCTTGAGGAGATCCCTATATTGTCTCCAAATGTTGGGGGTCAGTCATCCATTGAGGCATTGCCACATCCCAGAAGAGCGGAGACCTCATATGATTTTCTGTTCATATGAGCCTTGGTCATAATGAATTTTGTAATGTAGATATGTAAATTAAACATTACTGAACAGTGGATTCATATACTATATTTTATAAAGAGTACTTACATTGTGTGACATGAATAGATTATTTTAAGTTGCTTATATTGTGAAGTTACAATTGCTTTCAGTATTAAAGCATACCATAAACATTCCAATTTATGTAAGTTATCTATTTGTGGGGATGGGTGTGCATGTATAAATATTAATGTGCCAGTAAACAAAATTCCAGCTTTAACAACACGTTCTGAAAAGGAGCTATATGTTTGTGGCTACACATCCCTACAGTTCCTCTTCAACACTGCTCTTTTGAAAAGTGCTCAGAATGCCCCATTACAAAGAGTATGGGATTTCATTGCTCAAAAATGTAAGTTACTATGTTCTGATGCAGTGCTTCTGAGTCTTTTGTTGCTCGTGGTATCCTTCAGATATTTGTCTGTTTTCGTGGCACTGTAGAATTTGAGTAAAGAACTAATATTTATAATACAAGTTCACATATATGTAAATAATGTCAATGATGAACTAATATGAAGTGTAAAATTATTGTAAAACTGAAAAACAATGTTTTAATACAGAAGTAAGTTTAAAGCTTGAATACATGTAGTGGTTTCTAAACGATAATCATTCTTCCATTCATATCTTTCCAGCACACTTGGCAAAAGCTGACAGCACACTTGTTGTGGATCACTGTTCTAATTGCAGGAAGTGTAGTGTTTCGGTTTTGGGCCTGAACTTGGTTTAGGTTCTGTTGGTGGCATGTAAGTTTATTTTGCATGTAAGGTACTTTACAAAGAATATTGATTTCTTACTCAAGTATTTAATAATGGGTAATTTTTCAGGCTCTTATTTTATTATGTACAGCAGCATTGAGTTTTTGTTCTAATAGTGTGAGGTTTTGCATGCCTTATGATGATATAGAAAAATCCTACACAAGTGACATACCCACTTTTGCTCCTTATTTTTAGTACAGTTGGCTTGTTTGTAGGTAAGGTGGTTTAATAGCAAGCCTACAGTTTTCATTAAGTTAGGCAAATAAATGAAACTGAATATTTCAGATATTGCTCAGTGGCAATAAAGAGTTGTTGTGTTTATCTATTAAAATGTTTTCTAAGCTTCTGAAACTTTCCATTTGAAATTTAACAGATTTTTAATGCTCATGGAAACAATTTGAAGTATGAGTGTTGGCAGACAAAAAAATTTGTATGGCTTGTAGTTTTCTAACCTAAGAACCTACACTGATTTTGATTGTAACAGGGAAATTTTCCTTAATTGTGAGCCATCTTCAGCACGGAAGAAAAATCTTAGCAGCCGTAAATATGAAGATGATTATGTGGTGAAAACAGTAGCAACATGATGGCTGATAACAAAGGACATAGACTTCTGTCGTCAAGTAATAGAAAAGCTTGTACTACAATAGGATAATGCCTCATTCATGGAGGAGACTGTGGGGGGAAATGTATTCATTTAGAAGTACTATTAAATCAGAACTGTTCATATTAGAGCTGAAAAGAGCCCAAAATATATACACTGTAAACTTACCCTAATTCCTTTAATTAACACACCAACTAATGCACACATATATCATTTAAAACTCTAAAACTTTTCATTAAAACGCTCCTACATGTTTCCATTATAAGATCATCCGCAGGGAGCATACTCTGTTCCTTGCTAAAGTTAAAGTTTAAGAACACTTAGTGATTAACTTCGTTATGTTAACTTGGTGCTGTGTCAGCATGTCGTATGTTGTGTGTGGGTCATACGCTGTTGAGAATGAGCCTGGCTATGGATGTGCATTGTGTGCTGTATACCATAAGACACTTAGTTAGTTGGTGTGTTAATTAAATGAATCTACAAAATGCATGGTGCAACGTATAGTTACCCTAATTCCTTTTTTTTGTGAATTGTAAATGCAGTTTGAAGTTTGGTGTTCAGCCTGTGTATCAGAGTGGTCCAGTAAATGCGTTACCCCTCACTGAGTAAAACGAATGAAATGCTGAATGAATTCCACATTTACCTCCGGTGCTTACATTTCTTTTCCTCTGTGTGTTTGTTCAGAATGATGAAAGGGTAATAAAGCAATGGACATATTAAGACATGTTTCATTAATATACCTGCTGAGGCAATGGAAAGAAGACCCATAGATGGACCCGCCTACTTCCCTCTCAGTATACTAACATACATTTACTTCATGAAGCCATTCTTTTTGCAGGAATATTGGTAGTTAAATGACATGATAAGCAATGTTAGTGATCCTTAGATGCATCATCCCCGTTGTTTTTTAATGAAAATTAGGAGGGGGTGGGTATGTCAAAACACAACTGTCTTTGTATCCCATTTATGAGGCTGACATATTTTGGCAACTGGGCCATCGTCAGGTCACAAAAATATATGAGGAGAAAATATACAAGAACATTAGTTGTTTTTGTATTTTGGGCTTTCAACGAGATATCGTTGTCTTTCGGTTATTTATACTGAAATTAATAATATATTCGACAGGTAAAGTAGATAGAGAATTGAGTATATATACATGTTCTAAGTGACGTCTTACGAGTAGAGATGTGCGTTTCAAGTACGTATGTATGTTGTACACTTCGATTGCTGTGAAATAACCAGGTGGGGATAGTAGTACTCAGTGGAAACCTTGGGGTATCACGATCGGGATACGTGCTGATGGCGCAACGTTATTTTTGCCCATTTAATGTCCAATAAAAATGAACGATGTCCAGACGTTGCCAGCGACTCGGTTTCGTACATCTGGTAACCAAATTACATTATCCGTTGGTAACGTTTAATCTCCAGGGAACCGATCATCTTTGAGTATAGATCGTCACTCATTTTCCGTGGAATGGTGCGGCGATTAATTGTGCTAACCGACAACACCCGGTTGCCGCGACTTCTACAATTTTTTTGTGCGTTGCTGGTATATAGCTTTCCTGGTAGACGGTAGATTGTGGACTTGCGGGATGAGCGTGTGCACGTATCATCTAGTATGGTCGTGTGTGTTCAGTATTAATCTGTGGTCTGGGGACGGGCTGTGCCACAGGTTATCGGCTGAGCAATTCCAATCACGAGCACCCAATTTTGGCGTTATGGTGTGTGATTCGCTCTGTGTTATTGTGTAGTTTCAAGTGTTGGCAGTATTAATGTTTGAGGTGAATGTAATGTGCGGAGGTTATGAGGCTTTTGATTCAGTAGTGGTCTGAATATTTAACATAACACTAAGTATAATGGAAGAGACAAACCTTGTCTGCATACCAGGTTAGAATTTAATGTGGTAGTTCTTGATTACTTGTATGTCTGTCGTGTAATGGTCCGTAGTTCAGTTAGGAGGAAGGATGGATTTCGAATCAAGAAATTGTGTATAATTTGCTGTCATACAGTAATATTTTCTGATTCAGATGTAGCTAATGAAGTACAATTTTGTGATTTTTAGGTCAAAGGTTATGTCTGGCAGACAAAGAACACATCTCTGGTTGCGGTACATACGAGAGGAATGGATATATATATTCTACTCTTGCGGGTGTTGTGAAAGTTGTAAAAGAGGAAAGGGTATTTATAATTTTTTGTTTCATGATTCATATTGTCATGTACGAGTTTGAACGCCTCGAAACCAACGCAGCGTTTTTCAGCTTATTTTTCTGTGTTGCAGTCATCCATGATTCAAGTACACAGCAGCAAGGAGCAGGGCATTATCCCAGCTCCAGGGGATGTAGTAACAGCCAAGGTAAGATGGTAGCAGCAAACACTGATTTTTAATAATAACTAAGAGGCGAGTTTAAAGATGAATACTCTAGCAGTATGGTGTGGTGAACAGTACACAGAACCTTTTCTTGGATACTGAGATTTATGTCTGATATTTTTTGAGAAGTAGCAATAAGTTCATGCTGTGCTGGCAGCCCTAATGTGTTCAGGAAATAAAATTCATGTAACAGAAGATTTGGGAAAAGGGGGCATTTATTTGTGTGTCATAATACACAGACTCCATGCATATAGAACAGTTCAATCATAGCTGATAAATAAAAAACCTACTAGATGTCACTTGTTACTTTTATTTTACTTCTTAGAGACTCAACATGTTTTGGGCACTAATATGTCCATATTCAGGAGTTTGCGACTATGTTGTTGAACTACCACATTGGCTGTTTCATTCTTGATTTGCTGTGTGTTGGAGTTAGGGTGCGGTTCGACTAGGGTGGTATCCAGGCATCAGCCGGCAGCCTGGATACCACCCTAGCCGAACCACACCCTAACTCCAACACACAACAAATCAAGAACAAAACAGCCAATGTGGTAGTTAAACAACATAGTCACAAACTCCTGAATATGGGCATATTAATGCCCGAAACATGTTGAGTCTCTAAGAAGTAAAATAAAAGTAACAAGTGACATCTAGTTGGATTTTATTCGCCAGCTATCACAATGATACATGGTCCAATAAACATCAGTTCAATCATAGTATGGCATTGATGTTTTTCTTAATTGAGGAGACCTGATAATGGCTTGCCTGTACCAATGTTATCACTGTCATTAAAGGCAAAGTCACGTCAGTAATGTTTGAACAGAATTTATGAAATCACAAAGAACAAGACTGATGATTGATAATGAATATATGGTGTGGGTTGTATCCAGCTAGATGCAAGGTGGTTTCATTAGTGTATATTTTGTGTTAGTGAAAAGCAGGAGATTTCTTGAGCATCTGAGCACTTTGAATTCTCAAGGAAGCCTCTGTACAGTACACTACTTAGGTCCATGTTAGAGAACAATGTAAATGTTTCTTAGTGATTGCGAAGAAATATTTAGTTCCTAGGCATTTTTTAGGAAATAAAGCTCTGTGCCTTTTGTGGTTGTGTGCATCTGTTTGTGATCCAATATCCATGCCTAAATTATTGGACAGATTTTTTTTTAATTTTGATATTAGAGATTTTCAATAAAAGGTGTTGAATTCTGATTTCCAGCCATATGAACCCACTGTGAAGCCCATTTTATGAATGATTGTAAGTGAACTTCTTCATGTGGAAGTATTTGTTAGACGATTCATAGAATTCTATGAGCAGGTGGCAAGTAGTAAATTGCAATGAACATGACTGGGAATACTGAGGCTAGATTGTTGAATACACGCTTTAATCTTGTAATCAGTTCAGGTGTTAAATTATGGATGCTTTATCATGTTATTACTACTGTTTGAGTGTTTGGATTATGGGTTTTATGATTTGTGTTAGGTGACTACACTGACTCAAAGGTACTGCAAATGTGTTATAAAGTGCATAGGCGACACTGTTCTAACTCGACCGTACCGAGCAGTCCTGCGCAAAGAAGATGTTCGTGCTACAGAGAAGGACGAAGTAGAAATGATCAAGAGCTTCAGACCAGGGGATGTTATATTAGGCAGGGTTGTATCCTTTTAAAGTTCTTTTTCTCCTTATTGGACTTCATACTCACTAGGGATATCTTTGTTGCTGTAATATAGTTGTCTTTAGACTTATGTCTTTATGCCATTGGTATTATGTAGCATAATTCATAAGAAAGGCAATAATACATATATTTGTTTTCAGTCACTTGCAACAATATTTTATTATTTAACTTACAGGCAACAAATTTTGGTCATTAGACCATCATCAGGCCAGCTTCACATAAAATTTAAAACAGGTTATATGTAGTGCACATTATGTGCACATTTTATGTAAAGATGGCCTGATGATGGTTAATATTGTTGCCAATAAAAATATTGTTGTGTTTGACTGAAAAAAAATATATGTATTGTCTTTCAATTCTGTAACATAACAAGATGTCCTCTACAAAACAAACAAACAAAAAAACTGAAATAAAATAATTGATAAGACTTCCAGACTTGACTTAGATCAAAGGTTATATGATTCATTTGAATACTTTCTGGACTGACCACTAGATAACATATTGTTGCTAGCAGGAATTTTTATTGCTAGTTGTTGATAGAGTTAGCTGAGTCCCTGTTTGTAATATTGCTGTAGCTTGTATGATTGTTGGGTAATGTCTTGTTAAGTAGCAGTATGTTTTGTTCCATTTCCAATTTTGGTGTACACAGAAAATGGAAGATTTGGAAGAACAAGAAGGTGAAGGTGCTTGTTCTTGGAAACAGAAGAAGTACTATCTGTGAAGTTGGTAACATTTTGGGAATATTATGTGGATGGTTTAAGAGCATTTTGAATGATAATCTGATCACACATTGAGTTGCTACCAAATTTGTGCCCAATCCGCTGAGTGATGAGTGGAAGGAGAATCCTGTTAACACATGCAAAGAATTTCAAGTGAGGCGTGAAACAGACCCATAATCCTAATTTAAGACAGTCATAGGTGATTAGGTGTGGGTGTGACTAAGAAACCAAGTGGCAGTCACCTCAGTGGAAAAAACATGGAGGCAAAAAAGGGAAGGGGATATACTGATGTCGTCATGATTGAAGTAAAATTGTGGCATGCTCTTGAGAAGTTTGAAACAGTTCAATGCACAAACTACTGGAACAGTGGCATGATTGCTGGGCTTACTGTATGAAGTTCCAAGGTGACGTTGAAGGGGACAACATTGATCAGAAGGTGTAATTGTTAAAGACAGATAAATTCAGTCTGAAAACTGTTTGATTGCACCATGTATTGTCCTTTGCATTGTGACACCATATAGTGTGGTAGATCGTTAGGATCATTGCCATGTAAATACTGAGATGTAAAGTTGTCTCATTAGTTACTGAGCACCATGCCATAAAGGTGTATGGATCCACACGTTGTTAACTTTAACACTAGATGGAGGTGAGTGACACACATGCTATGACCACTTTACTCAAAGGGAAATTTACACGTTTCCATTGAATAATTGGTGGAATGGACCCCAGAACTGATTTGGACAGAGTGGAAGTGAGAGAAATCTGTCCTTTCAATGAATGGAATCCTGATCTCTCAGTACATTCAGTAATGTAGTTACTTATTGACCAAATATTGCTGTTGGTATTATGTGGATGGTTTGTATTGATAAATATATAGAGTTTCCATCCAACACAATTCTTCATTTATTGCAACAGAGCTACATGTTTCGTGATCTGGCCGTCAGTTAAAAACTTTTAAAAGGGAATTTATACATACACGGTATACACTTCTTTCGTTGTGAGATCTGTTATATTACAAAAATTAAATTGCTTCATGTTGTGTATGCCTTGTGTGCATATTTCCTTTTCTAAAAGTTTTCAGTTGACAATCTGATGACTGCCCTATAAATGGACCAAAACATGTTGCTGTATTACAATAAATGATTAGTTGTGTTAGATGGAAAGTCTGTATACCTATCAATACTGGTAATATAACACAATGGGATGGCAACCATTAAATGTGGATTATTTACTGAGTTACCTTTTCTGGTATAGTGAGTAGTTATAAATGCTGGTTGGACATGCCAGATGTTTGGGCATAGTTATGTTAGTTACCAACAGTTATGCAGCGTAAACCAACAAAATGCACGTTTTCTAAATTAATATTGTAATTTTTAATTTTGTTGATGTCTTCTGCATGTTTTGAACCTGAGGGTTTATCTTCAGGAAGACAGTTGTATATGCAGGTATGGTATTGTGTGTTTTACAAACTGAAATTATTTATAAGATATCTAAGTATAAAATATTTGAACTTTGTAAATATATTGATATGAACATAAAACACAGTAGTTAAATCTTATGATATAAAATAGGATATGTAGATTGTATCAGCATACACTACATATCCTAAAAACAACCATGAACATGGTCCCATTAATTACCACCACGTCCCTCCTAAAACAAATTACTAACAGCCTCACTAGTAATTCCTTATGGACAATTTTATATCCAATCACACTATTACCACAAGGAACTCATAATGGAATACAAAACACAGGTGAAAACAGCCCATGTACCAGTTGATCTTCAAACCCTGTGTTACGTCACCACCTGCAATATGCACTGATCAATACCCTGACATTACCAACTTCCTAGACCTCAGTATTGAACACACTGTTCTGCCTACAAGACTGCTTGTGCTGATGGTATGACCATATTCTAATCTCACTTTATAAAACATTCTGAGACACTGTTGCATTTCCTGAAAAACTTAATGTAACATCTTACGGTTTTATATTGTGATGTTTTCAAGTTTTTGTACAATAAAAGTTAACTACTGTTTTTTATGTTCATATCAATGTATTTAAAAATTTAAATATATTTCACACTTAGATATCTTATAAAAGCCTTTTATTGTAATTACTTTATGTAAAACACACTATACCATACCTGTATATACAACTGTCTTCTTGAAGATGAACCCTTGGTTTTAAATCATGCAGAAGACATAAAAAAATTGAAAATTAAAATAGTAATTTAGAAATGGTGCATTTTGTTGGTTTATATTGTGTAATTATATTACAATGCATGGTGCAAACAACAAAATTTGCAGCAGTTGTTTGTAGTTAGCAGCTTTGGTGGTCTAGGGGTAGCGTGCTGGCCTTTAGTACCCAAGTTTGTGGGTTCAAACCTGGCCGAAGCCGTCGGATTTTTAGGGCGAAAAAATCCTCAGCACGCCTTCCTTCGGAGGGGAAGTAAAGCCATCGGTCCCATGTCGTAGATTTGCAGCATGTAAAAGATCCCTAAATTTACGTGGAAGTCGGAATTTAGGCAAAATTACTAC
>Ga0123355_10008049_pt1 | contig 15900 bp, 7 predicted proteins | sample TergutEmb28metaG_3_FD_89872 | JGI IMG/M metagenome (GOLD analysis project Ga0123355, IMG submission 89872) | Embiratermes neotenicus P1 segment gut microbial communities from Petit-Saut dam, French Guiana - Emb289 P1 | ecosystem: Host-associated > Arthropoda: Insects > Digestive system > Gut ...
AAACATGAAAACGGACAGAAAGAGAAGAAAGAGGGGGGGAGAGGGAAAAGGGAAGGGGGGGGGGGGGGGGGGGGGGGGGGGTGGGATGGAGAAGTATTTTCAGATTCATCATATGGGTTACTTGTTCGGCGTAAAAGGCAGCCTTACGATTCCACTGAAGAGCACGTGTCGCCTAGGTTCTAACAACACAAAACAACTCTCAATAGCGCAGTACTAATTCTCACTGCAACTAATGAGCTTGGCAAGAAAGACACAAACTGGCTATGAATTACCCCGTCCGTAAACCCACTAGTTACGGCCACAGTATTCTATACTTCAACAGTAGCAAATGTGATGGTGCTGTTAAACTGTCTTTGCGACCCACAGAAAACAAATTCGCAGCGCACTTTTACATGCAATGGAGCAAACAATATCCAGCTAAACCTGCCTGAAAAGTAGACCTCACTGGCGACGCGAATGTTGCGCGGGATGCCTTACTGAGATAAACACGTTCAGTGGTAGAGAACCACAAACATTTTAGAACGATCGCGTTCAGGAATGGGCATTCAGTACATGCGTTCATTAATCACGCAGTAACATACACAACACAGTATCATTACTACTACTACTACTACTAATAATAATAATAATAATAATATCTTCTAGTACCCGTAATTAGAAAGAAATATCATGCTGAACGATCGTCATTCTTGCCTCACACAAGTACGATCCCAGCATAAGTTCAGCGGCTAAGCGACAGAAATTCAATCCCCGGTTTCTTCCTTACACTTCCACCCTTCCGGCCAAGGTTGCGCTAAGGCGGACAGGTAGGCACGTTGCACTGCGTATAGAGAAACTAAGTCGCGTTTCAAGCGCTACTGTGACTGTGACATTGTACGCGGAAACTAATCTTTCAAGGGGACACGCTGCCTCCAAATTCAGGGTCTGAATATTAAGAGCGGGGTAGGGGTGCCCATTAAACCCGAATGGCCGTTACGGGCGAAAGTGCATTTAAAAGACACAAAATAACCCCCAAATTAAGAAGCTTGTTGGCAGAAACGTAAATAGCAAAAGAAATGTAATGCAACGTGTTTACTGATGTGCAGATATTGTAGGACACTAATAATAACTCTCACCCTTCAAGGTAGTGCTATCTCTTGACCCCAAAAAACCCTTCGGTACATGTACAGAGACATTCATAGACTGTGCACCTATTGACAATGTCACACCTCTCTCAAAATCGCCCAAGCCAAACAACACTTACTTTAAAACGAACTTTCATACTATTTGCCATTTTATAGGCAACGGATTTCATCTCTACGTACTTTCGAATTTTAAACTTATCCGTGTTCAAGTTATCAAAAAATGAATTTGGAAAAACACACCGCGCCAAAACACGGGCATTTAAGAAACCGGAAGAAAACTAACTCGATCTTAAAACGATCACTTTACACTGTGCACACGGCGTACTATTATCACAGACGACAAATTGAGCAAACAAAAAACAAGGATATTACGAATAAATAGTTACACTTAACTACATTTTACGAAGAAGTACTTGCCAACAATTCTCATTGTCATTTATGTACAAATTGCGTCGTAAATCGAGGTCATTAGTCTACAATCTACGGTTACACGTCACAAGACCTGAACTTTCTGATAGCAACACCATACTAAGCTATGAAATGTGTAGGCGTACGTAACATAAATGCCTGCCTTGGGGAATCTCAGTTACAAACCGCGCCTGAAACATGTGCTGGGTGACCACTAATTCACTTAATATTTCACGCACCTCTCTCCGATTTTGTACAAACGAAACGCTTCGTAACTTCACGGGTTCAAACTTCATCACTGCGTATCAGTCTACCCGACTTAACTGATGCACTGTACTTATACCACGCCTCCAGTTAATCACGTGACGGACGCAACAGAAATCAGAGGTTGGCAAACTACGGCTTCGACCTGGAACGTCAACCATAAATCCCAGACCAATTCGTCTACGCATGCGGTAGGTAAGTCCTGTATTGCGAAATAATACTACCCACACACCGGGATTGTTCATGTACTACAGTTATCTAAACGTATTAAGCGGGTTGCTCAATAAATGAACCAATGCACACGTACCTAGAGAAAGGTATCTCAATCATTTCTAAAATTTTAAGGAAACCACAAATTCTCACTTGTTTTTAAAAACAAACCGCTCGATTTCAGTCAAACACGACTACATTATTTTATTTCGAAAAATGAAAATATGTTTCGGTCTAAGAGGCCATCATTACTACAATTCCAGTTGTGAATTTTATGTTTATTGGACCGTGCATCATTGTGATAGTTGATGAATAAAAGACCAACTTGATGTCACTTGCTGTTTTATTTCATTTCTTATGTGCTCAACATGTTTCGGACATTAATATATCCATCATCAGGAGCTGGCGGCTATTCTGTTGAATTACCACATTGGTCGTATTGTTCTTGTTTCGATGTGTGTTGGAGTTTCGGTGTGGTTGGGTTGGAGTGGTATCCGTGTTGCTGCCTGTAACACGGATACCACATCGTCAGATTTCATGCTTCGTATCCAAATTCAGAATCCATGGCGAACTCATTTTGCTCAAAAATGCGAATTACTCGTAGGTAACTTTCAGGCACTGCTACTTTACTATCATGTCTGCATCCCGTGCAATGTTCCGCATAACGGAGCTGAGAGCAATTTATTATCTCCCCGTTTACATTCTACAGCATAATCTACTTTACTTCCAAACAGCCCCTAAGTGCCGAATGGCTGCTGTCATGTCGCCCTAAACTAAACTAAACTCCGTGGCTTTAGTCCGCGAGCGAACTATACCGCCCTAGTAACTTGAATTAAAAAAAAGTTTGTGGACAAGGCGAAGTTGTCTTACAATGATGGAAATTTCCTGCCAAATACTTCCTTCTTTTATTTGTGGTAACGAATGAGGATTACTCACACATGCAGTTCTGCAAATAACAAGAGACACTAACGACAGTAACAACGTATAACATGTGCTCAATTACGAACAGCAACAAAAAGTGTGACCTGGGTGGATTAAACAGTACAATATCTACCGGGATGAAAAACTTCGGACGTTTCTCACTCACTGTTACTGTATGCCTACGCTTTGCATCGTTCTGTCCTTTCCAATTGGTAGCGGTGACAATCCTGCATAACGTTCGGAAATGACTCTTGGGTCAAAAACGGTAAGTCGATCCTATTATTATTCTCCGAGCTCGTGTGCCCACCATACTTCGATCTTCGCATACGACGACACATTTCATGAAGATCATAACAATCTTCTGTGCAGTAAAACTCGAGTTCGGACAGTTCAGGTGTCCCTGTGACGTCATCCGTGCTTCAACCGAATGTAACACACACTGTACTACCAGACCATTACACAAAGATTCTAGAAACGCATATGCATTTTCGAATTCTTGCTTCTCACTCTAGAACCTGAAGGCCAGACACAGACACTGTATTAGCGTTCTTTTGTAGGGTCCTACCTTTTAAATTAGTTGCAGGCCAGACTGTTCTTGACATTCCACACAGACGAGTAGACCAAGGTTTTTTTTTTGGGGGGGGGGGGTGTAATATAGCTCCAATATCTCGGGCCTTTCTTCGGTTTGTATGAAGGTGGGTCACAAAACAGTTTATCAATGCATACGTTTTATGTTATTTTCATCTCGTAATACGAAGATTCCACAATTAACTGTACTGCTGCCCCATTACTTTTCCAAATTGTCCCCGCTACATGTGGGGCAATTACACAGTCAGACGGGCTTTCTTTCCCCGGCTAACAGAGGTCTACGCTCCGTGTTATCAGACATCCTGTTACAACTGCCCCCTCCCCCCAACATCTTTACATTTGTGGTCGCCAATATTTTACTTCAGCGCTGCAAACAGATGCCAATCGCCAAATGACGAATTCCACAACTGACGTGGAATCTTTAGTTACAACACTCCACGCCACGTACATGTCTTCTGGGTCTTCTTGACGTCCAACACTGATCCCTTGGCACGAAAGAGTTCAATAAATCGTAGCTTCGGAAGGCGGTATATTTTGCGGGAATTTCGGCGAAACTTTGTTCGATACTTCCTCCGCGTTCTGCGATACGATGTATGTATATGCAAGTCATAATCTAGAGCAATGTCATTTCAAGTACGTTCGTAACAATTAACGCAAACATCGCGTAAATAGTTCCTGTACAGTAGCAATTAAAAGCCTTCCGCAGCACGACGATTTCAGACTGTCTAACGGGGCACCAACTTGTTCCACGTCTGTATGGCCAAGATGAAATTCGGTGCCCGCTGGGAATCCTCGATTTCGATTTTAAACTTTGTATCTCTACAGAAATAAGTTATACGGTGGTGGGTATCAACATTTTCTGAAAAATGCTGCGATCAATTATCTAAAGTCAGGTGCATTATCTGTCACAGTACAACTTAACACTACAATAAAATGTTCTCGGGCTAGCAGCCGAGTCAGGTGGTTGAATGGCCAATCAACCACGGGACACGGCTGCTAGTCTAAGAACATTTTATTGAATTTAGTCGGCGTGAAAACTTTAGATTGCATAACTTAAAAGCTGGCATTCAATTACTTATTACTCCCACGTCCAAATACATACAACTGAAGATCAAATTCACGTTATGTGATGTTAAAATCCAGACTTCCCCATAACCCATTCCAAGCACCCACATTTGACGAACGCACATGGAAAGCACGTCAATATATAAATATATATATAAATAAATATACATATATATAATTGGTACACGTGTTAGAAAATTCTCGTTAAACGGTATATCAGAGAGCTTATCTACACTGTTGACATTTAAGATGAGGACACTATGGTATAACATCCCAGATGGTATAACATCTCAGACGCCGGGGAATTACCCAAAAAGGAATAAATTACATCCCAGAAGATATGAATATTCGCTTTAAATATATCTTAGTAACACAGCAATGAATAAATTAAATTAAAAGTTTCAAATAATGGCAATGAACTGGGGAACTTATGTATCAAGCGACCGTATACCTAATGAAACTTCCTGTCCCCCTTTCCCACAGGGCGAAAGGCGATACTACACTTGATAACCGAAAGACAAGTCAGCTGGACTATTCAAGTCCGAGGAGACTGAAAATCGTTTATTTATAGCTGAGAATGTCACACTGGGGCAGCGCAATCAAGGGCCGAGTCAAACACCTTCGCCAGTGCATATCACAGGAAAATACAATCCACCCATGCAAGATTCAACGTTTTAATTTGAGGATTCCTTCCACCTGAGGACCATCATTTCGTTTCGTTCCAAAAAAATTATAGATCCGTCCACTTACTTGTATAAGTGAGAATGTTCTCAACAAAGAAGTTGTCTGCAATATACGAATAGTGCGAAGGGAAACATTAGTACTCACTGAACTCAGCACTGAAAGAAGACCTTACATAAATTCAGAAGTTAAAAACATCTCGGGTTTTATTTTGGTTACGATATAAAACAAACTGGATAAGAACTACATAATACTGTATTATAGTAAATCTATGTATATTAGTCAAGTAATTCCTGAAAGACATAGTGTTCTGCAAAGAAAGTACGAACTAACCAGTCACTTTTTGGGGCACCTTAAGCTGGAATCAAGATCTGGAACTAGGAACACTGCGAGACGGGTTCAAAAGAATTTGAAAAATTCCATACAAGGAAACTCGGCACCCTATTTTTGAAAATTACTACACATCCAGATGGGCATAACAATTTAAGGTGGAGAAGAATGGTAAAGATTACAATGGCTGTTCTGGACATTCAGGACGTAACACGCATTGCTGGAATTTCCCACATTTGTCACAATTATCAAATTATCTTACAGCAAATGTAATATCAATACAATTATCATTCTTATCACTGAACTTACAATCATCGACTATGACAACAGCCGTCTCGGATGAGATTCTAAGAATACAAGACTACAGGTGTACCTCCACACCAAACTGCTCGATTTGATGCTATCAAATCCTAGTAAGCTGAACAGGCCTACAAGGGTATAATACACTACATATCGTACAACTGAAGGGAAACGTTTCGACTTCCTTTCTGACAAGTTTTGTAAACAGGCAGCTTCCACATTCAAAACGAATTTCAAAACTGTCCAAACAACGTGCTTCCCAAACAGTCCACTACATATTCGATTTACCACATGCAATCGTTCTTAGAAACACGATAACCACAATATCTATCCACATACTTCTAAGAACGAAGAAAAAGCTGTTACAATCATATCTACTGATACGTTATCAGTCCATAGGTCGAAAATGTAACGGACAGTACGAAATGCGTAACACAACTGTGTCGATTTCAGGCACAATCGCGAAACGTGCCTAGTAGTTTCTTCATGGCCATGATTCCGTCCGCATACATCAGCACTTGGACTGACATGAAATTTGACAATGGGGACTTAAAATATCGGGCACTTACATGAAGACCATGTATGATGGCAGAGGTAAAAACATTCCGGGAGCAAACCACAATGTTACGTTATACGTACGTTGCCTATCTCGCCTGTACTAGTTACATACAACGGAAGCTAAATCCTAACCTCCAGCCACGACTTTTAACCATCACGAGCAAAGGGCATCTGACATTTAACCACTGCCGACGCAAGGCAACCCACATGCATTTCATTCAAGGTCGTTATACATAGTTAACAGACAAACTGGACAAATATTTCCGTCCAAGAACTTAAATCTACTGAAAACCCCACGAAATAAATGGCTCCGAAGAGCGAGCCAACCCTCTGTACGTCACTCTTCTTAGAATTTACGATCGATATATAATTTCGCCCTCCAAACCACAATTACAATACCCACGAACCCAAGAAACAGCAAAACCTGCGGATGAACACACAGCACTCGTGGGTTTACGGATGTCACGAGCTGCTATTCCTATACGTCCGTTTATAGTTTTTCCATATAGACAGGTATGTGCAATTTTTAACTCGTACGTAATGAAACACAAGTTTTACGAATCAGTACACAATAGACAGACTGAAAACATTCAATAAATTGCATCGCCCCCGCAAGACAAGTAACTCTGTGTCCTTCTGACTACAGATGTATACAAACCATACATACCGTTCACCAAACAAACCTCCTTTTAAACAACGCTACACCCATCCAAAATACATTCTTTTATTTCACGTGCGTGCAATGTTCCAAACCGCGAATATTAATAAATAAAACCGACGGGGCCATAACCACGTTTACCGAATTATACTCTGTAAACATTTTAGAAAACCACAGAACACTATTGGACCCCACTCCGGCCCCGACAGTTAAGCTCCTCTGTCAGTACTTCAGGCACGTGTCGACGGTAGGACGACTCGTTAACGAAGAACTGGAAACAATTAGTGAAGGGATAGTGGCCTAATCGATGTACTAAACTGGCATTAATCTGAGAGGGAAATGAGGGAAACTGCAGAAGTATCATCGGGGGAAGCCAATGCACCAGCAGATCCAAACCAGGCACTTCTCGCAGGCAAATAAAAACGTTAAAGCTGCCAGCTTCTGGTTATGTGACGTTAACTTCGGCGGCTTTAACGTTCACTCCATTCCATAACAATGTTTTAATTCCATGTTCTTTTGGTGAAGATTAAGGACTAATGACATTATTTGTCTACAAAAGAGATAGTTTCATTTTGCTTTTTGTCTTCACCGAAAGAAACTGCAAGAAAATATATTCGAGATACCGGTAAATTCGCTTACATGCAAATGGCATAACACAAAGACATGCTATGGAGCCCGCCCAGCCTCCTATTCAATGGATAAGGGGGTGGGGTGGTGGCTATCCCCGACGGTAAGATGACTAGGGCGTGTAGCTGCCACTCACTTCCATCTAGAGCCAAAGGATTGGTGCAGCTACACCTCTGCTCCACCCGTAGCCCTCGCGGTGTGCAAAGCAACAACTTCAACCTCATTTTTCTCTAAAACTATATAATTACGGTCCGTACAAAATAAAAGGTATTGGAGTTAATGGAATTACGTATTTCATAATTAACGTAGGCAACTAAAACGAACTGTATAATAAAAAAGTCTCTTTCGCGACCACTCTTCAGAACGCAAGTACAGCATAGGTCAGAGAATACTGGCATTTGTACGGCACTTCTTGCCTATGAAGGTTTTCTGTATGCAGATGCCCTTATACAGGCATATCAATATACATGTATAATGTAACACCTATTTACTCTGGGTATCGCACACTTTCTGAACATCAAGACAATGAACGCATAACATACAAAAACATGCTCTCATCAACTACAGTCAAACATTAGCACATCCCCTCAACACAAGATGATAATAATTACTCAAGGTAAATTTAATGAAAAAAAAAAAATAATAATAAGTTGTACATATTGTCAACCATCACATGCCAACGGAACTTAATTTTCCTTCTTCACCCCTCCCCCATCACACTACCCAGTATCCCCAACCAACTTCTAATCTAAGAAAACACATGTATACTTAGTGCAGGCTGCGAAATTCTCACCTCCTTGGTACGTGTACATCTCTCCCGCGTCCTCCATCATCAGGGACGAGGGGACACCAACAATATAATGTGGTCTTCCTTTGATTTTAATGCCGACAATTATAAAGCTCCATCTTCAAGTCAGCATCGTCTTCCACCACACAAAACCAAACAAATCACAATGCCACATCAAAGACTGGTTGAAGGTAGGTGCTGTACACTGCAATTCTGAAGAATGCATGCTATTAGCACAGCGTTTAAAAAGAGAGCACATCAGCAGAAGCTGTCGAAATTAGGGCGGAATCTTCTGAAACGAAGTGTAAAATAAAAAGCGGGAAACGATCATTACAAACGCCAACCTCTACGTATGGCTACAGCTATTCTGGATCCTGGGTTTTCATCGCACTCACGGCAGCCATCAAAGACCCTTAGTGTTTTAAAGCTATAATTTCTACAGAGAATTATGAACGCCTAAAAACAACAAAATTATATAACATTCAGTGCGCGCATAGGTGTGTTGTGCACAACACAAGCGTTGTTTGAAAGATTAACATAAAACTTCCGACAATCAAAATCATACCACCCGCACAACGACCATCCTGTCAAGCCCTCAAAACAGCAAAGAGAAAATTCGGCCGAAATTGTGAAAACAGGGGCTCAGATTGTACTAATTCACTCACAAACCTGACGAATACGAAACACCTGATCAAATTACATACATCACAACCACTTAGTATTACACCTAGACTGCACGTGACGTCACTCGGTGACGCCAGATGCGCGACGTGGTGATTGACGGATTTCCTTGCCAACAACGTTCTGAATCATTAAGTTGCGAAACGGCTCTTACGTCACACCAATTATCGCGTCTCTGATCAATACCAACGCAACCTATACCACTTCTTTGCTTCCGCACGACAGAAATTAAAAGAAAGCACACATTCAAATTCTGGTCCATATGGGCGATAGCAAACAATAGTCAGTCACGCCCTGCGCCAATGTCTCGACCCTGTCAAAATGACAGACCCAACATCGTTCCGACACATTCCGCATACATGCGAGTTCGCTTAATTTCCTATACATCTTTATTAAGAAAGACAACGGTAGCTGCGTGCTGCACGGTTTGTTGAACGAACCTCCGATAAAGTAACACTTCCGTTGTGATGGGTTGGACTAGAGCCAGAAAATGGCTTGTTTCATTGGCCATAACACAGCTCAGCTATTCTACTCACTCGCCGTCAAGTGTGCTGGACAACTGGGTGTGCCCGTCGCAGGGAACGATCCAGGCATCGAACACACCGCTCCTATGCTTTCAATCTCAGAATGTCACCGTCCGGGACAATTCCGTGTTCAGTTATAAGATAACGAAAAGCAGCACATCACACAACACCACGCACGATAGGCTGAGTAAAAGATGGATGCGGATCAAGTAACAGGCCTTTAGCAAGTCCGAGAGGCTCTGTCTAAAAATGTCTTAAAAATCTACGACTTGATATTAGAAATTCATGTCGGCATTCAATTAAAGCTTCACAAAACTGCATTCCATGAGACAGCGGCTGCTATGTGTGTAGGCTACATACCTACTTAAGCTCGTGTCATTCACGAGAAGAAACAGATGTCACTGCGCAAAACGTGGCAAGCTCGTTCTTCGAGACCGACTGGAGTAAGGGGCGTGGCAAAACTATACGCAAATTGTAAAAACAACATATGTTACAACTGTGATGGAAGAGCGAAAAACCCTCCAAAATTTTTAGCATGATATAAATTGCGTGCACTCTATGCACAATACCGCAACACTTGTCAATAACATTGACAAACTCATAGGATATCAATCAGCAATTTTCAAAATTCTACTGTAACTACTGCATCGCTACAATAACATAACTGAGCTCTCCGCTCTTCTGTAACGTTACGCAGCGTTGATTGGTAGTTACCGACGTTTCAGGAGTCTAAGGGTCCCAACTCCAAGGGTCCGACAGGCTACTCCAAAACGTCGGTAGCCACCAATCAACGCTGCGTTACATCGCAAAAGAGCGAAAACCTCAGTCACACCGCGCTGGAAGCCTAAAATCACGAATAACATAATCGGCTTAAACACGGCTGCTATGGGGGGAATTCAGATAAAATATCTGATACATAGTGTTGGTGTCGTCGTAAAACACGCCAAACATCCTTACTGGCAACCGCCAGCTCGCTATTACAGTAACAAACCTCCTTAACCGTTTACACAGTGAAGCCTCTGACCTACGGGAAAACACAATGCGTCTACGTTCAGGCCAATCGGTTACGCAGTTTCGTCATACTGACAAATACGCCCTGCAGGCAAAAGGTCCTGTTATTTAATGACAATAGATGCACCATATAAGTTACATTATGAAAAGTATTAACAAAATTTTCCCTCGTAAGTCCCTCTCCAAACGAACGATTATAACTTAATGTACGACATCGGAACTGTACTTAACAATCGAACAAGACTGGAGACGGTGAATAAGTTTGATAAGGTGACAGGGAATTTAAAAACACAAACGAACAGTCCTGTTCTGTTACTGACAGCCTACTGAAGAACAGTGATACTGTGACACACAATATAGATACAAACATACAATACCATCCAGTCACAATACGACAAATTGGAATTTTCCAACAGTTTTTCCTTTGGCGTTCATCAGCCCCCAGCCACGTGACAATACCCTACGAAAACGGCAAACGTACATTCCCAACTCTCGTTCACACTTGCACAGTACTGAAGTATCCAAACAATTTATCCTACCAAAACAAACCACTGCCACAATGAATACAGACTTAAAGGTGTATGTTGCTACTTGGAGCCTACGTATTGTAAGCAAGTGTGCCATATGGTTACACATCGGGATTCACAGTGAAATATTGCAACACAGTTTCAAATAAGATCACAGTTTTAACAAAGGTGATGACGTATCACTTCGAGACCTGCACACTACGGATGAGCCTCCGGATTATTTTCTCTCCCCCCTCCCCCTCACTCCCTCTCTATCCATCCGTCATAGCGACCATCTCCGAAATAATGGGAGACGACAGCCCTGAATCCAGAAATGACACCGCCCTTTACAACACCAGTCTGTATTTCTCTATCAATGATCGAACTACTTCCTTTGTCCCATCCACGCACCTGTCTTCCATAAGCATAAACCTTTAATTATTCTGATGCCACTACACGTCACAATACTGAACAGCACATAAAGTTTGCTTCTTAAGAGATTTAAATAGACCATTCGGCTAACAGGCATTCAAAAAAAAGTGTTCTGAACACAAACTCTCTGGGTAAAATGTCCGTTTTTTAAAACCTTAGACCAGGTGGTGCCAACATATAACGGGTTGGGTGAAGAAAAAAAAGTTATGCCAAACCTCACTTTCTCCAAACAGGTTCACCTTTCGGTGTCCAAATGCTTCGTTTTTTTTGGGGGGGGGGTTCAATTTCTGCATAAACTCAAAATGTCAAAATCTCTAATACCGAATAAAGTATTTTCATTTCCGTTTTTAAAAAAAGCAAAAGCGTTGGGAATTGTTTTCGTTGAATTAAAACCCGTGTATTAAAGAAAAGCATCATGTTATTATTTTGTTCCAATATAATTTTCAGTTCTGAATCAATTCTCCTCGAAAGCCTGTAAACATTCTACGTTTGTTCTGAACTACTACGGCTCATCTCAACTTTGTACACTGACCTACTTTCCCTAAACTGAAAAGTATCAAAGGTAACAAAAAGCATCTACAGCAAAAGCGTGCGCTAAAATTTGTACGAAATTTCAACCTGCGTAGTCTAACCTTTTTAAATCCTAAAATTCATTACGTCGTCATTGAATGTATTTATAATTAAGTGTTACTGTTCACAGGTGTCATATTTCGGAAGTCCCAATAACAAATACCATGGATAATTTCTCCGCAGAAATTGCCACCCATATACCTTGCATGGCCAAAGTTGGGGGTTTGTGGTGTGTGTAATATTACATGCTGTGAGGGAACTAACAGTCTCTTACAAGAAATACGCCTTTCGTTGCTGCGAAGTAATTAACAAACGCTGTGATTCGAAAAAAAAGATGTTAATTACAAACACATTTGTGTATGCACATCTCGTGCAAATCGTCGTACGCAACACCTTTACCCTCTAGCTGTCAGATATGCATAGTCGGTCAGTTTGTCAATGCAGCGCTACGGAATGTTCGCTTCAAAACCGAAATGCCTACCGCTAGACATTCCTTACGCAATTCACTCTGAGCTCAGCACCTTGCAATGTCTGTTTCTGTAGCGATACGTGATACAACATACTGATACATACTTTAAACAGCAGCTTACAACATACTTTCAAACAATTTCGGCCAACAAGGTCTTAAAATTCGCTGAAAACTTAAAGTCACGCCTATTTCATTACTTTTCACAAAGTGGAGAAGCGTACGAAATATATTTGAAGGAATTTTGTTTGGGATAAATATCGACATATGATCGAGTCATTATATTACTCCTGTAATGGATCGTTAGTTAGCAATAACGAACCATATGGCCGCTGGCGCATACAGATGGACGTACATACTTGCCATTCAGATAGAGGGAGAAAGAGAACCTGAAGGACAAATCTGAAGGTAACATATGGATGCCCTTGCAGTTCTACCTTGGAAATCACACATGCGACAGATGGCCTATCATTCATTATGTAATGAGATCGAACAATATCCACGTAATGCGGGTATGGGAAACTGTAGCAATACAATCAATGCACATCTCAACCAAGACAATATTCAGTATTGTACGTGTGAGGACGGAAAGTTAATTCTGAGAATGATAGCGTAATGAAAGGCCCGAACATCTAGGCAAACTGCACTTTGAGTGGCATATACCAACACGCCTGTAACAACCTCATCCCGTAGTATGATACAGACAAAACTGCAATCACTGTCCCACTTACGGGTCCATACACACGCACATCAGACAGCCGACCGCGCACAACGAAGGCAAGGTCAGCTAGCGCATTCTTGCCACATGCATACGCTCTTACAACATAGTATGCGACATACTTCAGTGAATCAAGTTGGCATTACTGGTTTACACCCTACAGCCCGTAACTAACGGCCATATGCGACGTTCCCGCTAGGACACGTGTCAAAAGACTCACAGCCCAGATTTCGAGCTGCTTCTGCTTCACTTGAAACATCACAGGCATACACACACACACACACCCACAAAAATTCTACCTCCATCTACAAGGTGATACGCTATTTTAAACCAAACGAAGTTCCTTTTACAACCGAATGAAACAAAATATCTTTCCACCTCTAATCGTATGTACGCACAAACATTGTCAAGCACTCACACGGGTACATTTCCAGAAAATAAAATCTCATTCCACTGTCACACGTACAAGAACTGGTAACATCTAGAATGTACGCTACACAAACCGGTCGCCTTTTCGACTAAACAAATAACACTAGACACAACCAAGCCCTATACATTCGTCCTCCCATATGGAACTTAACACAATAATATACGAGAACTTGCACATTCAAACATCTTAACACTGCCACTCAATAACACAGCCCACACGCAACACAACCTACAACGTGGCTTGCAGTCAGGAGGAAAACTACTGGCTGCCTGCCTTCTTTCTCCACCTGCATTCACCTTACTGTTAGTTCTCTCTTACTACGTGGCATTGGACTCACTTCACTCGGTCGGTCTGTCGGTCGCCAGACCTGCAACCAACCTATCTCCTTCTCCCTTCCTCCTCACTTGGCATTTAATTTGCTTGCAAGCCCCTTTTACACCGTCACAACTGACTTCTTAACAATGATTAGTTGTTCCACATTACACTACACCACACTAACAATTATGCTACTATGGGGTTAAGGTATACGCCATTACAAGCACTGCAGGGCCCGTTTCAGAGCAAATTCTGTGGCAAAACGTAGGTCGTGTTCGAACACCGACCAACTGCATGAAAATTCACATGTAGAAAGAGGCAAATGGCGACATTCAATAATTCAGACAAACCTTCTCCTCCCGAAGCCACTACACAACTATCACATAATCCCCACACAACTGGAATATTTAACTCACATTTTTAATTTACTGATTGCCAACATATTAGCAGGGCTGACAGAACAGTTTCACTGTCAACGTTTGTAACATAGCATTCTAAACCCAATGCAAGTTCTAGAAACAATATTACCTGAAATCTGGCAAGTTCTGCAAATAATCACCTCTGACATCAGCCAATGAAAGATGCCAAAACCTAAATATTTTTTTAAATATGTGTTACCACAATGAAACACTGCAGACGAACTGCATAAAGATGATCATATTTTCCATAAGGGAAATACTTTCGCATACAAAATGTTCTCCTTTGCCTCTTGTAAGAACTGCAACGTGTTGCAAAGTGACAAATTCGAAGGTTCTGTTCTGAACGTCGAAAAACGTTCGTTAACCAGAATGGATAAATACGTAGTACCAAACTGTTCGTTAATTATGACGATATTGCATACACATCCCATAAAACCCCAAAAAATTCACATCTCCCCTCCCGTCTCATAGCACGTACTCAATAAATAATCACGGCGTGTGGGTCAGGAGGTTAAAGTCACAATACCGCCTGTAATGGATTCGTAATCTAACTCGGAACTCCAGTAGCAAATCTATGGTTTTAAATGTATGTACATACGTGGAAGGGGCTGAATTATAAGAGAATTTCACGTCCGTAATAGCAGTGTGGGATCTTTATCTACATATGGAACCTGACATTTACACTGCACTACACAGAATTCCAGATAATTCAATACCACACAATGGTAAAGTGTAACAACTGTAAACTGTAAATACACGAAACAAATTTAATTATACCTGAACATAATTTCTTCTTTCATAATTCGCAATTTCTAATTTGGAGACTGCAGCTGGGTGCTGTAGCCTAAGTTTACCTACAACAGACCAGTCAAATATGCAGCCCGCATCGCTTCATCATGTGGCCCGCACAAGTTTTGATTACCTATAATATTTTATTATCCTTAGTATCTTTATTACATAATACACCCAAGGAATCCTGCAAAATTAAATATAACAAGTATTTTACATCCTTCAGTTTTTCTACAATGACAAAAGTACACATAAATAATGACGAAAAAATGTGACATCCTGCGGTCCAAGACCTCAAGCTGGATTGCTCATATGGGCTGTTTATTGTGATGAGTTGGTCGGGCCTGACCTACGGAACTTTGGGAGTATTACCAGTATAGTAAGAAGTTATACGATCCGAAAGAAAGCTGTGATGGTGGCTCCCCCCCCCCCCCCTCTACCATTTGTACAGTGCAATCACGGCAAGTACCCAACCCACAAAAAAAAAAAGAAGAGAATCCATAAAAAATTGAGATGAA
>Ga0123355_10008050_pt1 | contig 15898 bp, 10 predicted proteins | sample TergutEmb28metaG_3_FD_89872 | JGI IMG/M metagenome (GOLD analysis project Ga0123355, IMG submission 89872) | Embiratermes neotenicus P1 segment gut microbial communities from Petit-Saut dam, French Guiana - Emb289 P1 | ecosystem: Host-associated > Arthropoda: Insects > Digestive system > Gut ...
AGAGCTGCCGTTGTATTACTCCTGATGTCATCAATATCATCAAAATGTCTTTCTTTCAATATTTCCTTTATCTTCAGGAATAAAAAAGAGTCATTGGGGTCCAGATCAATTGAATTAGCAGGGTGTTCCAACACGGTTATTTGTTTAGTAGCTAAAAACTCCCTCACAGACAGTGCCATGCGAGCAGGTGCATTGTTGTGATGCAAGATCCATGAGTTGTTGGCAAAAAGTTTGGGTTTTTCCATCTAACTTTTTCACGTAGCCTTTCCAGTACTTCCAGATAGTAGATTTGGTTGACTGGCCAGGTTGTACAAATTCATAATGAACAAACCCTCTGTTATCAAAAAAAGTCAGCAACATTGTTTTAACTCTTGATTTGGACCAACGGAAATTTTTTGGTTTTGGGGATTTGGTGATCTTCCATTGTGCACTTTGCCGCTTCGTTTCAGGGTCATATTGGTAGACCCATGTTTCATCACCTGTGATGACATGGCCCAAAATGTCATCTTGCCTGTCCAAAAGGTCTTGCCAAATTGTGACTCTTCTTTGCTTTTGTTCTTTGGTGAGCTCCTTTGGGACCATTTTTGCACATACCTTCCTCATGTCAAGATCTTCAATTAAGATTTTCCTAACTGTTTCTCTGTCGATGTTCACTTGCTCTGCTATGCCCCTGACAGTCAGCCGACGATTTTCACACACAATTTGATGAATTCTTGCAATGTATTCTTCAGTTCTGCTTGTTGCTGGCCGTCCTGGTCTTTCTTCGTCAGTGACACTTTCTCTTCCCTCAGAAAAACGTTTCACCCACTTCTAAACTGCTGTTTTCTTCATAGCATTATCCCAGTAATGTTGCACTAACATCTCTCTGATTTCGTTTCCACTCTTTCCAAGTTTAACAAGAAATATAAATGTTTGTTTGCTGCTCTAATTCAAGCTCGGACATTCTCGCGGCGGCACACCAAAACACATGCAGGCAGTAATAGATGCCACTCAGAAAGAGACTGCCATAGACCAACAACAACACAGCTGTGAAACGCTGATGTGTCAACGTCATCAAACCATACTAAGGCTTTTGTCCAGTGCTGGCATGGCAAGCACATGGCGAGTTCGCGAACTTAATTGTCCGACCACATGTTATGACAATGGATTAGTGATTGGGAGTTATCACCAGTCATTGAAAATGTGTTGTAAAACTGTACACTGTTTTTCCAGTACTGATTTACGTACATGGATGTAACTTGTTTTGCTGTTGTGTGGAGGGGGTACATGCAATTCAGCATTGGCGACATTATGTCCATTTCAAAGACCAGTGGGTTAAATCAGGTCTGTTTGATAAGCTGTCGGTTGTTTTGCTGTCATTTCCACTTTAGTCAGGAACTACATGATAACATGAATTCTAGAAATTATTGTTTTATGTAGATAGGTGACAGTGTCCTTGTGCCTTAGTAAACAGTGTTCAGTGATGTCACACGCTGAAGTAACAGCTCTTGCAGAGGGCAGTTGTGAATGTTGAGCTTATGCTGTGACTGCTTCACCCCCCAGTAAGACAGCCCCCATTCTTGTTTTGAACAGAGGGTGGGTGCATTGTGCAGTTGGTCTCTATACTGTGCTGTAATCTTCAAGAATCTTGCCCTTGCTCCTTCGTACTCTTGCCTGTGGGAGCAACCTAGTTAGTGCACTGATTGGCTGTTCTGTTTGTACATGGTTGATGCAGACACTGCAACATGTTCTGCCAACTAAGCAGCATGATTTAGTACTCTGCCATGTACAGGTTGACAGTACAGCCTCTTAGGATGTCCTGGAGCAAGTTGACTGGCCCTTTTTTAAATGGTATTGTGTATGCTTGCTATGCACATTAACAGTTCATATCTGAACCCAGAATTAAATGTGTGTGTGTGTGTGTGTGTGTATAGATTGATGAACATTACTGACCTTTTAATTGAATTTGATTCATATCTGTGGTGTCCCCTAATTATGCTGTGGTTCATAGTCTAGCGCTGACACCTGATACAATCAATGCATGAACTTTCATAAGCTCAAAGGTGCCAACAGATATATAATTGCTGTAGCAAGTGGAGGTGGTTAAAAAAGTTAAGTTATTGTGCAATGAAATGGGTGCATGTTACTGCCAAGAGATCTAGACAATAAACATGTGACGGCATTTTCCATGAGCCTTTAGCGATACTCTTTGAGGTCAGACCGCACTCAGCCTAGAGCTTGTATCTAAATACCAGCAATCATGCCTGTTTTACAGAAGAGGAATAGGAATTGTTGGATTTTAGTTACTAATTTTGCAATACTAATAATGTTCATGAGAAATATGTTATGAAAAACCATGAGTCAGAAGCAAAGGAATAAGTGCACATAGAATATGGTTGAGGAAATATAATTGAATTTTAACATTAGCTACTCGTGGTAGAATAGAATAATAATTGGGTTCAAGCCCTTCCAGGCCCAATGCACCTAGGCTTTGTGCCCCATATTGTATATTAAGTTAAAAAGAGCCCTGTTCCTTCAACAAAGTTCCAGGTGGCCCCCCCCCCCATACCTAATTCCTAATTCCCTTGGGAAGGGTGAAGGGAGAGGGAACCCAGGTATAAATGTCAAAGTTACTATGTACAGTTGCCTTCTGTTGGAGTTCCACCTGACTGAAGCCCTCTGTAGAATTCCTACTCCCCTATTGCGGAGCTCTTCTTAGACTCTGAATTATTCTAAATGTTGATCCCACAGGATCAGGGGAAAACCTCCGGGTCCTAAAAAAGAAGGAACCCAGGTAGAAATGTCGAAGTTACTATGTATAGTTACCTTCTACTGGAGTTCCACCCGACTGAAGCCCTCTGTAGAATCCTTATTGGAGTCCCCTATTGCGGAGCTCTCCTGTGACTCTGAATTATTCTCAATCTTGATTCTACAGGATCCGGGGAAATATTTGGTTCACCAAGCAGAGCCCCTATACTTGGCAAGACTAAATACAGGTGGGAGGTCGCCCAGTATCCCAGAGGGTGCCGTTAAAAGACAGACTCACCCACTGCCATTCATCCCGTAGGCACGGCACTCACACCATAGGATTGGGGATTGTTTTTCAAGGTTTACTCCTTTAGATCTGCTGTGTTCTGTGCAACAGGGCCACCACTCATAGGATGTGGCTCTTCATCACACACAGACAGTGTTGGGTGGAGAGAGGCTATAATTCGCATCTACCGCCCTTGCAGAATAGCTAGAGCTCCCCTTGGGCCAACAATGTCACCCCTCAGTAACCCAGTTACCCCGGTACAGCCTGGCCGACTCCCCTCGACCCCCTACTTGTGGTTAAAATGAACATAATCTCTATTATCCTACAAGACCATATGCTGGCATCTTAAATGTACTGGCATTTTCACTCACTAGCAATTAAATGTCCTTGTCTTTCAAGAGATACAGCTGGCATTTAAATCTGTCTTCTGAAGGTTAAGGTTAGGAATTGACAGCTTTGTAACACATTTGGTAAGGATGAAAATTTTGACCCACAATCATTTGTGTTTTGCTACAGAAATGTTTAAAGACAAATTCTCTTGATTATGTATGTATTAGGAGTGTTGTCTTTCACCTTGAGGAAATTATTGTTGTGAATGTGATGATGTTAACTTTGTTCATACCTCCAAGTAACTTTGTATGTGCACAGACACCATAGTTGTAAGGGTCCTGATAGGGGGCATTACTGGCCATAACTGGCAGCACTTTCTCTTGGAGGTTTGGATAAACCTCATTAACACAATTGAGTCCTTTTCAACTAATGTTTGGTGCAGAAAGTCTACTTAAAGGACATTCTGTTTATACCCAGAAGGGCAACAAAGTTACTGTGAAAATGAATCTTCCCTTAATGAGTGCCATATGTAAACAGAACTCAGTTGAACATAATTGGTAGTTTAGAAGAGGAGACAAATGAAAATGAGTGTTTAAGGTTGAATTCTGATGAACCAGTGGAAGGAAATCACATTTTTGAATGTGAACTGTGGAAAAATTTTGTCAAGGAGTAACATGAGGTCTCATGAATTCACACTGGAGAGTGTCGTTTTACATGTTGTGTGGGAAATATGCTTTGTAAATCGGTCAGGACTGCATTGCCACCTTAAAGATGAATGTGAGCATGTGAAGAATTTTAAATGTCAGATGTATGCAAGAAAATTTGCTGGCCGTCATTTACTAGATGACCACCGATGAACCAAAACTTATGAGCAACAGTTTGTATGTGAATTATGAAGGAAATGAGACAAATGCAGCATTATATTATCACAGACCAATCTACACAGGAGTGGTCGCATTTAGTTGCTCATTCTGTTAGGTTAGATTCTGTTGTCAGAACTGGTTCTCTGCAGTTTCTGGCATGTGTTTACTGCTTGTTTCTGTACTGAAATACATTGGTTAGCGTGTGTCATGAAATTGTTAATGTTGATCAAGAAAACAGATCCATATGTGTGGTTGTCCAGATGTTGGTACATAAAAGAAAAACCTTACACCTGTGATACATGTGTACAAGGTCTGTATGCATCATATGCTAGTTCACTCAAGTGTGATGACATTTTAATGTGTGGAATTTGGTCATAGGTTTGGGAAGAGAGTTACTTGAGAGGACGCATGAAAATACACATAGAAAGTTTAAAACATGAAGAAAATTCATCATCAGAGATCAGAAATATTTTTGGTGTTATTAAAGTTGTTCCTTCCCTTCCTGTCACGTAACTTACCATTATATTTACAGTGTAATAATGTGAGTGTTTGGCTTTATTTCCTCTTGAATGATGTACGCCTTTTTGTATACACTAAATAAATAGGAATATTGCTGAAACTTACGTATGTATCTATATGCAAGTCTTGAAACTTAAAAGGCTGAAATTCCTTGATTTCCAACTCCTGCTTCCTGTCCAGGCACTCACCACGAACTTTGTCTTGCAGGTGTCTACAGTCATCTTTGTCATCATTCAGAGCTCACCAAGAAGCAAATAATGCATTTGGAAGGGTATGTCTGCAGAAAGGTTGTGTGCCTCATCTGTGTTTGTCTGCACGTGTGATTAATTATAAACACAAGAAAGCAGTTATTAAAATGAATGTGCAGTCTGGTGAAACTTGCAGTGTCCTGGTAACTGCAGGCAGTGACACATTTAGCTTGATGTCAGTGAGTAGTGAACAGCTTAATGACCCAAGGCATCAGCCCCATGGTGTAACAAACAAGAGGCACCTCAGGTTAAATTCAGGTGGGGGTGTTTTGGAAGACAGAGGAAGAGCAGCCTTGGAGAAGGCAGCAGTAATAAACATTGAAGGTAATGTAAAGAAAGATGTAAAGGTAAAAAGAGAAAGAAGTGGTTTCCAATGTGGACATTGTGGGAAGAAAATAGCTACGAAGGATAAATTCAGGCTTCATCTTCGAATTCACACAGGTGAAAGACCATACACCTGTCATGTTTGTGGGAAACAGTTCCGTGTACCAGCTGGATTGAACCGGCACATTAGTGATGTTCATGCTGGTATCAAAGAATTTGCCTGTGATATCTGCAACAAGACCTTTGCATCCAAGGCAACTCGAGATGACCACCTAAGAGTTCATACAGGGGAACGTCCCTATATATGTGATTTGTGTGGCAAGACTTTCAAGACAAAGGCTGCTTTGTATACTCACAATAAAAGTCACTCAGACACGTATTCATTTCCCTGTTCGTACTGCGGTAGAGGTTTCCATTCACGACCATCACTTCTTGTACATATGCTGACACACACGGGTGAGCGCCCTTTCAGTTGTGATGTTTGTGGTAAAGGATTTCGTGTGAAATATGAACTTTCTAAACACAAACTTGTTCATTCAGATCAAAAGCCTTTTATGTGTGCAGAATGTGGATTGAGCTTCCGACAGAAGCGTTACCTGAAGAATCATGACAGGATTCACCACTGACCTGAAGTAAACACACTTGTCATATTTAATGGAAAATGAATGGAGGGAGTTATGAGATCTTTTTGTTCCTGAATTATTAACCTGTTGCTTTTATCAGTTACACATGGTTTTGTTTGGTATAGGGGGTTCTCGCTGTCTGAGTCCCCAATATAGGTTTATTTGCAAATATGGGGTCAGATTGTTGGGGAAGATGGTGCATAAAGATGTCACGCTTGTGAGATTCACATCTGTGGTCCATACATTTTGCAGTAGAAAACATTTCAAGTCTTTCTTCACACACTTGGGGCCTAATTATTGATGAATTGTGTTCAGAAATTTCCCACATGCTCAGGGAGCATGTTTGTAGAGCACAAATTTTCACACAGGTTAACAGTTTTAATTGCAAGTGCATCCATTATTTTTCTCTGCTCATGTGCTCACTGTCAAAGCCATTGTGAAAAGTTGCTGTGCCACCAATAAGATGACTGAAAGAGGTGAATCACTCGTGTAACATAGGTTGATGGTGGTGGTGATGATACCAATAAGGGAAATAATTGTGCACAATGTGCCAAGTTAGTAATTTTCTTTGCTGTAAGCTGTGGTGTGTTATTATTTATATCATGTATTAATAAACTCTCATTACTGCCAACATGTCTCTCCTACCAATAAATTAATTATAATTATGGAAACACCTGTAAACTGTAAACTTTAAAAGATTAATTCAGCGTACTGGGACATTCAGTTCACAATCCTGTGTTATTTTCTGACATACTGTTGTTTAGAAAGAACGATGCTATGTTGCCTCCACTCATGGCTGCACGTAGGAGGAAATACAGAGAGAGAGAGAGAAGTGGGGGGGTCTTCACTCATTTCAAATTATTTATATCTGAAGAACAATAAAACTGGCTATTTATACAATGACCTGGTGGACTGGAGCAATCTTTTGCAAACATATTTAATTGATGTTTGCTTGTAAAAATGTATTGTGCACTCCAACAAATTCCTCATTAACCCATTTTTACATTATTTATTTTAGGCATAGGCTCCTATCTTAGGCGATTATGTTGACCACAGTAACACAGGGCTTCCTGTACATGCCTGAAATTTCATATTTTTTTGTGTGAGTCTTGATTCATGGTCCCCAGAAGAATTTAAATTTATCATGCACCAATCCAACACACATTTAATTTTTGTAGCCACATGTGGTTGACGCCAGTGAAATAAAATTTCATTATATGTTTATATGCTTTGCTCATCAAACATAGATGTAAGACTGAAGAGGCATTCCAGTATTGCTTAATTGTACCTATGCTAGGGTTTCGTGATTTCAACCTTTTTTACTACTACTGTTTTTACCTTTCATGACTGGTTCTGACAAGTCTGGATCAGACCGCATGGAAGGTGAGTCAGTTTTTACCAGTTCTCCAACTGTTGTGCGGCTCACACTTGGCCAGACAGGCTCATTTTTTCATTAAGTAAGGTTAATTGCTTTCAACAATTAATGAATTTTGTGTTTTCAGAAAGTGTTTGGGTTTTATAAAAGTGAAGTTTCATGCCTTTTTGAGTTTTGTAATATTATTATTCTTAAATGTGTTTCAGAAGTTGTAGGAACCAAAGAAGCGCACTTTATTGAAAATGGTAATTCTTGACAGTTAATCATGAACAAAAACTTTCTTTATATCACACTTATTGCAGTTGCCTTTGTTATCAGTTGATGCTGAGGGGCTTTAACATATCTTAAATAAATTGAAGGAGAATGCTGAAAGTGATTTTCAGAGTTGACATTTCTTGAAACGTTTATTAGTATCAGTAAATACAAGCAGCATGGGTTAGTGCATCTCTAGTCTGTTGTGTCTTTCAGTGTGTCCAGCTACTCTTATCCTATTAGAAATGTTCATAGCATCCTGAATAAACTTTTAAAAACTAACTATGCCATTTTTTCTTGTCTGATATTCCTAGTAGTAGATGATGAAAAGATATGAATGCAAATTTTAAATGCCCTTTAGTGTAGTGTATATCAGATTCAAAAATAAACTCTGTTTTTAAAAACTTTTTTAAAGCTGCATACAAATCCATGCATTGGTGTAATTATTATTTTAAGTATTTATGTCGTACAATTTCTTAAAGCATTCACAGGCCTTAGAATTAGAATTTGATTGATGAAATACCCATTCCCCCCCCCCCCCCTTTTTTTTTTTTTTTTGTATGTAACTTTCTGCATGTAGTGAGTGCCTTTAGAGAAAGAAGGATGTAATGCCAGTCTTGGCTGGGGGGCCAGTTACTCTGTCGGTTTCATCGGCTCTTTTCAACATGGGATGGTGCCATAATGTGAAAATGACTGTCTGCCCCCATACAATGTGTGTCTTCTTACGTGATGCTGCAGATTGCGTAGTCTGGTGGGCTGTTACCAATATTTTGGAGAAGTGTATTGCTTCCATCTTGCAGTGCCTCCCATCCTGAAGATGGGGGCAGCTGTTTCCCCTGAAACACTTGTATTAACGTACTGGACTATATACAGTGTGTTGTAATTCAGTAATCTCAATAGATCCTGAACACCTTTGCAGAAACCTCAGGTTTGAGGCTTATTTTTCAATGATGATACCTGCTTTGTGCAACATATTACTTTGCTCACACAATGGCATTAATTATGAATTGTTTAGTAATGAATAGTGGTAATTGATTATGCCATGTTTCTGTTTGAATTTTCCCACAGGCTGTAGGAAAATATAAAAAAATCTTTTTTTGGTTCTTGGCAGCAAGGTCAGGGAACATGCGTGTGTAGAGTAAGGTTCCTCTGCTTGGCTTGCATTACACAGCTTTTAGAATGATAGACAAGACAGGTGCATTGTAACATCTTATTAACAGACACACTCTAGGTAGCAAACTCCTGGTTGAGTCTGCAGGTTCATTACCATATTCATTTGCATCTTTTCTGAACCATATTAATCCAGTACATGCCATCCAATCTTGTTCATTTAAGATCCATTTTAATACTATCCTCTTTTTGTGTTCCAAGGTTTTGCAAATGGACTGTTTCCTTCAGGTTTTGTAAAATCTCGTTATTTACTTTATTTGCATTCTTTCACTCATTAGGGTAAATGAACAGTATCATAGGTAACAAGGAACTGCATATTGTGTGTGTGTTATATTATTCTGTATAATGCAGATACATTTGTGCAGCAGCAATGATGTTTTAATTGCAAACCTTAAGTGTATTATACATGAAAAGACACCATTATGGTACACATTCCAGCTTTTAATATTATTTTGTATGGCATCTAAATGATTTGGTCAGTATAGCTCATGATCAGGGTGAGTACTTTGTAACAAGTGGCATTGCCAAGACATTACATTAGTGGTCTTCAAAAATCATATGTATGGAACCCATATGATGAAATTTAAACAGAACCCCTGTAAAGTGAAAGTTACTTATTGTGTATAAAAATTAAATAAATCTGCAAAGTGTTTTACCTTTGTGTAAATAAAACATTTATACATATATATGTAAAAAAAGAATTTTGTTATTGGTGGTTTACACTGAGTGTAAACACAGCATGGATTATGCATAACGATGGGGAGGAAAATAAAAATACAACTCAACATCCTTTTTCATTAATAGGGAAGTGTTGTCACTGATCACCTGAGATGTACCATTGGAAACCCAGAATTCTAGAGACCACAATTTGAATACACAGTGACAGCAGGGTGATATGTGTGTAGATTAATACATGTAACAAAATGTAGCATTTATTCATACACATATTTAAAAATGTGCTGTCCCTTCCATTGCTTGTATAACTTGGAGATTTAGAATTGTCAGTATTTGTACTATTTCAATTTTTTACTGTTAAAATGTTTCTTATATAATAAATATTAAAATTGCCAAATTTTTTTATTGTTCTGTACTTCGGTGCAGTTGATATTGCTAAACCTAGTAGGTATGAGTGTCCATAAAATTATATTCATTGGGCTGTAATGCTTTGTTGCTGCATGTGGTTCCTGGCATTTCAAAGGACCATAGTGCCTGACCCTTGTAGATGAAGGCAGTATGATGCTTTGCAACACTGGGAAGCACTAATGCATTTACACGTCTTCACATCCCAGAAGACAGGAATCCTGTAAGTTGTTACCTACTCTGTCTAACTCTTAGGTCATGGTGTTCCATTATTCACACACTCATATGAGATCACAAGTTTATACTTGCTGGCATGAATGAGAGGGGTAGGGAATGTTGAAACTGCATGCCACAACAGTAATCTCTCTACACACTTTGTCTTACAGGTGTCAGCTGAGTCCTCTGGCATCGTTCAAAACGTACCGTGAGGCATATCAGAATGCATTGCCGAACATTATTCACCAGAAGAATGTGAAAGACTTGGAAACTTCTGTACCTTTAAATAAATTTGAATGTTGGACTGGGACTGATGCGTCATGTAATTGTTGTGGCAGTATCTTCACTACCAGAAGTGAATTAGCAACTCACTTGTCACTGAGACATTCTGATTCAGTATTTCATTGTGACATTTGTGATGGAATATTTTGTGAAAGTAAAGCTTGGTTTATCAAACATATGGAGAGCCATGAAGATCAGTTTAAAACAATGCCCACATTGGTCATGTGTACGGAGAAAAGTGAATTTAATGTAAAAGAAAAATGCATTACTGTTCCATGTAGGTTGTTGGGTAGGGTGTTTGTGAGGAAGTCAGAAATGACTAGACACTTGAAAAGTAACTTTCAAATGACAAACATCTCCAAAACTATTTGTAATGGAAACGATCAAAATTTAAACAGTAAGTTGGAGAGTTGCATGGAAGAGGTGAAAGACAAGTATCCATGTAGTGTATGTGGTGAAGCTTTCACCACAAATTTTGATGAAAAAAGACATTGTAAGAGGGTGCATTCTTTAAAATCATTACAAACCTGGTGTGAGAGTTCAGAAGGAAATGAAAAATTACAGCAGATGCCAGACTCATATTCGAAACTTTCCTTGTGTACATCTGGAAAGGAGTTTGCAATGAAGTCTGATACTGTAAGAAGCAAAAAACATTTACACCTTTCAAAGGAGAGCACTGATGGAGTTTATGCAGAAAACATTAAGTCAGACTTGATAAGAATATCCGTTTTTTCAAGGGAAGATATCAAGTGCAGGATATGTGAACGAGTGTTTACTAGGAAGGCCGATATGAAGAGGCATATTAAGAAAGTGCATAATATACTGCTAGATGGAAAACCAAGTGAGAGCCATGGGGTTGACTTGCACACCACTGATACTTACCACTGCCCGAATGAAGGTGGGACCAGCAGTCTGATAGAAGTGAAAGATGTGTTATTTGATGTGGGAACTAAGAACAAGAGCAGGAGGAACAGTACTGATGATGCCATATCACGTGCGAAAATTAAAGTCAATGGCAAGACATACTTTCAGTGTCAAGTCTGTGGAAAGAATCTGTTCCGTAGGTGCACATATGTGAGACATATGCGTATTCATACGGGGGAGAAACCATTCACATGTCACGTTTGTGGCAAACAGTTCCGAGCAGAACCGCAGATCCAGCGACATGTAAGGGAGGTTCATGAAGGTGTTAAGGAGCATGCTTGTCCAATATGTGGCAGAAAGTTTGCCAACACTCGCACTAGAAATGATCATGTGACTGTTCATACTGGAGAGCGTCGTTTAGTTTGTCATCTGTGTGGCAAGAGATTCAAAACACGTGCAACATTTCATACACATAAGAGGTCCCATACAAACTTATTCCCACATAAATGTACTCATTGTGGCAAGTCGTTTCGACGGCAGTATGAGTGCACAAAACACATGATGATTCATACAGGTGAACGCCCCCATGCATGCGACATTTGTGGGAGATGTTTCCGCTATCAGAATGACATGATCAGGCACAAACTGATCCATTCAGATCATAAACCATTTAGTTGTGCATTTTGCCACCTTAATTTTAGGCAAGAGCGGTACTTGAAAAACCATAACATGAAAACACACCAGGGCCATCATTTGGGAGGGAAAAGGCGAGATGTACAACAGGAAGAGTTACAGATGAATTAATTTGTGCTGCATGGCTTGCATATGTGATAGCTTAAACAGAATTGGTAAAGCTGAACCTGTTTAGCATAGAGAAGTATGTTATTGTTTTTAAAGTGGTGTGCTGCTGTGCAGGATGTATAAAAGATGCAGTTGAAAGCAGTTGATTGCATATCATTATTCTGTATTTACCCAACTTGCACTTTCCCTGAAGAAATAATGTTACCTTACACCAGTCTGTGTGTGGCATGTGTGTGTGTGTGTGGGTGTGATGTATGTAATGAATGTATGATTATTGGTTCTTATTTGTATTGTGCTGGATGATTGTACAACTCAAAAAGTTCATTGTCTTGTTTTGTAACTACCACTGCAGAGTAGTTATTAATTACCATCAACACTACTGACAAGTGCTTATAAAGATGGTAGTGTGTGTAGTTTGTTACGTAAAGACATCATGCTGCAGAGCCATGGAAGCCATGGAGGATAGTCCAGAATGTTATAGACAGTGATGAATTGAATGAAGCATGTTGATAATTAGACTTTACTGTTGTGCTAAGTGTTGTGGGGTCAGGCTGTCAAGATACAAGCGCCAGCAGCTGTAATCACTGCACACTTTGTCTTGCAGGTGTCATCTGCCTACACAGACAACGTTTAGGGAGTTCCAACAGGCACAAAGTGCACTGAAGAGCATGTACGAGCCCATGGTGACCATTTCTACTGTATATGAATCTGTCGATTGGATTAAATCAGAAGATTACAACTCGGATGAATTGCAGGCACCCAAACCAGCTGAACGGCATGATTCAGTTGAGTTGTATCATTGTGACATTTGTGATGAGAAAATTAAAGGGAACAGACACACATTGGAGGCTCACATAAAAGGTCATAAAGTAGATAAGAAGACAGGAAAACGGATTGTGTATGATTCAGACAGTTCGGAGCTAGGATTTGAACTGACACATTGTGATTCTCCTGACAGCCATGGGCATAGTAGTGGTGGCAAGAAGAAAAAGACAAAGACTAGACTGAAGAAGCTAAAGGTTATTAAAGTAACAAAGAGAACTGGTATTAAATGCACTAAGAAGGATTTCCCGTGTGATGTGTGTGGTAGGATATTTAATAGGATGTACCATTTGAACAGACATAAAAGAACTCACAGACCTCAGAGTGATGTGCCACCAAAAGATGAACCAATATTTCAGTGCGAATTGTGTGGCAAGAATTTCAGTTGCAAGAGCACACTGAAGTCTCACCAGGTTGTACACACAGGCGAAAAACCTTTCACCTGTCACATCTGTGGTAAGAGCTTCTCTCAGACAGGATTGTATTATCACCTGAAGCATGTACATGCAGGAATTAAAAACCACAGCTGTGATATATGTGGTCGTAGCTTTGCAGCAAAGCCTGCTATGGAGGATCATCGGCGTATCCACACCGGAGAACGTCCCTATGTGTGCAGTACTTGTGGAAAATCTTTTAAGACAAAGGCAACATTGTACATACACAATAAGATTCACACAGATATTTTCCCTTTTTCATGTTCATATTGTGGCAAATTGTTTAGGAATCAGCATGAAATGGTGAAACATTTAGTAACACACACTGGTGAAAAACCACATATTTGTGATATTTGTGGGCGTGGTTTTCGAGCAAGAAATGAAATGACTAGGCATAAGATGTTGCATTCTGATGATAAGCCATTTGTTTGTTCGGCTTGTGGGTTGGGATTCAAGCAGGAACGATACCTTAAGAGACACATGAAAGCACACCATCCTGGTAACTAGAGAAAAGAGAAGTAGGAGTGGAAGACAAGTCTACAAAGAGGTTATGGTGTGTTGACTGGTATTAGTCTGCCCGGACTGTTTGACACTGAAGTTAAAGGCATTATGTTCCTTTGAAATGTCAGCAGCTGGTTGCCAGTTGATACAGTGTAACATCCCAGAAGACTTGCATCTTAAGCAACACCACCTTGAGGACTGCAAGTGTCGCAGAAGTTGGGCGGGAAAGGCAGTTTCTTGGATATGGTTTGCCTTGATTCTGTTTCAGTTATATATTTTGTTATGAATTGTCAGATGGTGTTTACACCCTTTTGGTGCCTCCTGCAGTAGTTTTCTCGAGTGACATTTCGTGTATGTTGTGTGCTTGCTGAACTACAGGTGTGAGGAATGGCCATGGTGTGCTTAAGAGGTCACTTCAGTTTCCGTGATGGCATAAGGAAAGCACAGTAATAGTTTTGGAGATATTTTGAAATAAAGATGTGCCATCAACATTTTGTCCAAGTAAGGAGTATAGGGGAAGTCTGTAGTACTTAAGTGAGAGGTGTCTTAGGGAAAGATGTAAAGAATAATCTGTTTTATTCATGTTGTCATTCCAAACGTACCCATTATTCACTGGTTAAGGTAGGTGTTTTGGAATGTTTGTGCCATCAGTACTGGTCATTGCTGTATAAGCGTGCAGTTACCATTACAAACTTGTGACAATCTGATTTGGTGTGGCTTTGTCACTAAGCTAGAATAGTAAGGCAACACTTTTTGCAGTGCATTAATGTTGTACTGAATGTACAAATTTGCAAAAAAAAAAAAAAAATTTAATGTACAAAAGGGGTGACTGAAAGGGTCCATTGTATATTTTTATCTATCATCCTTTGTGTGTGAGAGAGAGAGTGAGTGAGTGAATGGGTGAGTATGCGTGGCAGAGGTGGTATAATGACTGAGCTAATGGCTGGACAGCCAATTGATTGCATTTACACCAACTCTGGGGCCCGCCTGGCCTCCACTTTGTTGGGTACAGGGGACACTGCCTATGGTGTAAAACATCCCAGGATTGTGGCTGATAATAGCGGTCCATGTACTGCCAAGATCAAGCATGAATGATGCTTATCCCTTCACTCCCTCCCCAATATGCCTTCATGGCTTACATAGGGACAGCTTTTGTTTTAAGTACATAATGTATGTTGTTAGAACCATGTCTGGGGCTTCCCTTATTTTGGTCGGTCATATTCAGTGAACCTGAGAATTTGCTTTCTTTGTTATTTGTTACAGTTTGCTTCTCTGAGAAGCATTTCTCAATTAATCCCAATTGCCAGTAACAGTGAAGTCTGGTAAACCATAGCAGTGTGATTCTTAGTGCTACATAGTGTGCAAAGGCTGAAGGCAGTAAATAGATGTGTGTATAGAACTTTTGTATACTGGTCTTGTGTCCTTGCATGGAAACTGAAGATGACCCTCCTCATTCCCCCCCATAGGACGCAGGCAGTATTGAGAATGGATAAATGATGTGTCTGTTTCAGAATTTGAATTTGGTGACTAGTAGATTTTTATAAGTTCTTAAATAGCTTGTTAGTAAATGTTATTATTGTTATATGAGATTAAAATAAAGTATGTCTATACAGATTGTGTTTCTTATATCTTGCCTTAATGTTGAGGTGTACTTCTTCTGGGAAATATAAGGTTTTTGTAGCAGTACTTTTGTTGGTTGAATTTAGTGTGATATTGCAAGAAGAGAGTATGAATGTTACTGCTTTGTGTGATGTGACACATCCTGTGTTGTAGTTAGGTCCTACAGCTTCGGAGACAGCAGTTTCCTCTGAAATATTAGTACCTGTGTACATAACACTGTGACACACATCCCACAGTACACTGCTGTTCACATCCCTTGCCATAAGAACTCAAATTCTGACAGGAACAGAGTAGAGGAATGTTCAGTTATCAATATAAGTTCCTTAGAGTGAACAACCATGTTTATAAAATTCTGATCATTATTTTATTCTGTGTCCGTTGTCTCATTTTGTTAGGACTTCTGCGTTTCGAAAGATGGTGGTTTAGTTGTACTGCCATCTTCAGGCGCCCAGCAAAACAAGTTTTCTGTCTCATCTTCATTCAACTTTGTAGGGGGGGGGGGGGGGGGGTGGGGGGGGAACAAAAGTGTGGGGGGATTTGTAAAAAAAATTTTTTTGTTAA
>Ga0123355_10008051_pt1 | contig 15896 bp, 7 predicted proteins | sample TergutEmb28metaG_3_FD_89872 | JGI IMG/M metagenome (GOLD analysis project Ga0123355, IMG submission 89872) | Embiratermes neotenicus P1 segment gut microbial communities from Petit-Saut dam, French Guiana - Emb289 P1 | ecosystem: Host-associated > Arthropoda: Insects > Digestive system > Gut ...
GGAGACTGGATGGAGTTGGCTCAGGATAGGGACAGATGGCGGGCACTTGTGAATACGGTGATGAACTTTCGGGTTCCAAAAAGTGCGGGGAATTTCTTGACTAGCTGCAGAACCAGTTAGTTTCTCAAGAAGGACTCTACTCCATGGAGTAAGTAAGTAAGTTCTTTCCATTCTGTGTACTTCTGGAGATTCTTGGTGACGGTGCTGTGACGACTTAAGTGTTGGGAATTGCTGCTGTTCTTAAGTATGATTCGTTGATGGTTTCACAAGTGCAAATATGTGTGGCCTGTTCTATGGTTATTTCGATCAGTTGTTTTGGACCTGTCATACTACAGTGTATGATTATGAGTTCTCTAACTCGGATTGTGGCTCATGTTTATAGTAGGTCAGTACATATTTGATAACCAATTCTTGATGAGAAATGTCGGCTAGATGACTCTTACAATTTGTGTAATCGGTTTGAGGCAATGCACGATATTCACTCGTTATACGTTGAATGTTTTCTAATTTCTCTCGGCATTTTCTGCGGATATCGTTACTAATATTTGGATCCCTCGAAATATACTCCTTATAATTAATCACACTAATGATCTGTTCCACTATGGCTATCCAGTAGTTCCTGAAAAGAGTTCTCCAGCTTTCAGATAAGGGTTCGTTGCCATTTTATCGACATATGGTGCTTCGAGGTCGTAGGTCCCTCTTCCGTGTACGGTTTGCTCAACCATGTATTTATTCTTTCTTGCGTCTGTCCGGTGTTTTCGTTTTGTTATAGTACAGTATTGTGTATTTTATGAGGTGTTTATTATTATTATTATTATTATCATCATCATCATCATCATCCTTCCCTCTACGCCGAAGTCTTCCTTTGGGTTTCCCGCCTATATCATATAAGTATGTTTCTTTTCTCCCATACGTGTCATGTCCCCCGTCATCTCATTATTCTTCATCACCCGAAAAACATGCTTGTTCGGTGAGAAGTACAAATCGTGAGGTTTCTCCCTGTGCAATTTTCTCCATTCTTCTTACACTTCACGCATCTTGAGCTACAAATATCTTCATCGGTACCAGTATTCTCACATATCTTCAGCCTATATCCTTCTCGTTATGTGAAAAATCAAGTTCCATACCCATTCAAAGAAACAGAGGAATGTCATTGGTCACAAGATCGAGACCGAAGGGAGGGTAGTCCATAACCTCCTAGCAGTAGCGCCGCAACAATTCACAAGTCACGTTGGCATTTGAGTCCCACTGATTTCCTATTATTTTAAACCCCGTAAGAATCACGTGGTCGTTGAGTGATGTGAAGCAGACGCCGACGTGAAGCAATCTGTCACATCCTGAATACAGGCACTTGACACCGACTTCGTCTACACCAGGATACTAGCTTTGGTGCCATGTTAGGACAAACGCTTAAATGTCAATGGTCACTACGTAACGGTCTGCTACGTACCGTCTGCTACAGATGTGTCATGAACACAAAGAAGTGAGAATAAAGTCCTTGGTGTAGGAGTGTTTGTTGTCTTAGTATTTTAAAACTTCCTTGCACAGTTACACCACAGAATTAATGGGAAGACACAGAATTAAAGGATAAAGACATTCTTAGGCCGACTTCAAAGAAAGTTCTGAGTAACTGTGGTGAACAACGAGCGAATCTGAATTAATCGGACAAGATATTACAGAGAAGAAAAATGTGGCTGGATCAAACAAAACGATTTTAATGTTATTGTTATTGTTGATTTTTTTTTTATTTTTGTTGGTTGTGGTAGTGGTGGTGGTGGTGGTGGTGATGATACGAACTTTGTCAAGAAGATAGAAAATAGTTTACATAAATAGAAATGAGTCTATTAAGCGACATCCATTCACCCTGTGATATTCTGAACGTGCTATTCTTCAAACGAAAACCTTGTGACAGTCTGCTATTTTACACGACACTTCAGCACAACTATACTTCTGGAGAAAAATGTTCACCATAATATGGAATACAAACTCAGGCCGGTAAATCTCTCCACATCTCTCTCTCTCTCTCTTTCTCTCTCTCTCTCTGTCTCTTTCTCCATTATTAAAAGACTCCATCAAAAACAAATATCGTCTTCTGGGATGTAATGTCGTGCAGTCTGTTAGACATTTCCGGAAAATATTATACTTCATACTAACCACTGCACACACATCACTAGTAATTTTCTACGTGTTTCGAAACGACAGAATCATCTTCAGTCGGCGTGTTTAAACACTACTGGCAATTTAATGCAACTGATTTTGCAGGAAATAACTAAAATTGACTTTGTGAGTTTGTTAATTAGCACACCTACAATCGTGTAAAATGTTCATGGAACCGTAAATTATGAGCACGACTCGATCACCATATTTAGATGACTACGGACATGCTAATTAGCTATGGTTCGTGTTTCATATGAATATTTGTATAAGTCATTGTGGAATTAGTATGTCAGTAACATGCAGGCTTAGAGTGTTCAGGTGAAAAGATCGTACCGAAACGCATATCTATAAGGCGATCTTTGTTATGCCAGAAAATGAAACGTGTAGAAGATTTCAACAATACAAAAGGACAGAAAAAAACATGCATATAAAATTGAAGATTGCATGCAAATATTTTCATTGGGAATCTTAACTGAACAGATCACGTGGAACAACCAAGGATACACGGGAGGATAATATTTTCAAAAGAATTCTGGAGACATGCATCGTCAAGATGTAAACTACTGTAAATTGGGCCAGGGCACAATCCTGTGGTGAGCTAGAAGTTTGTTAAAGATGGAGATTTTTCTTAACTCAACGCCCGGATGAAGTGATTTGGTCAGTCTTCTAAAACATGATCTCAATATACTAGTGTGTTCGGTACACAGTACTGGGTGTACTTAAAAATGGTAGGATTAGAATGCGTGAAACAGCAGAGAGCAAGAAGCATTCTCAGTAAACAAGTTTCGGTCCACAAAGGAACAACTGCTACAGGAGTGACAGAGACAGAAAGTAGACCCTCGCGATAACAAACAGGGGGCCTCTGTAATAATACCTCTTCCCCTCACCACTTTTACTTCCCTCTTCTCAACACGCCAAGGGGCCGGGGCGGCTGAGTTTTATGGTTACAACCCTCCCTACTTGCTGCCTTTCTAGGACTAGGCAGGCAGGCAGACGACACAGCAAGGGCTGCCAACCTCACGCAGTTGTCCCCATTCTGGATGCATTCACAGAAAACTCGAAAATAACGGTATGTAACCTCTATGAAAAGCAGAGAATGAAGCTGTGCAGCACAGTTCTCTACATTCTGACGTAACGCTTCGGCTGTAAGGCAATGTGATATGACGAAACATTAAGGCATATTCATCTAGCAAGCTTAATTATATGGGGCAAGATTACACAAATTTATGTCCGTGTACGGCTGTGAATATGAAACACCCTGCGAGGGGCAACTGGCAAAGAACACAATACCTGTGAGCGAACATTTCCCACAACACAGGGCACAAAATTTTTGGTTCTGTGGTTACTTATTCTCAATTGCACTTAGGCAGGATTACGTAAGATGACACACACACAAATCAGGAAATAGGCCAGACAGGATAACACTTTTTTCAGAACAACAATGGCAGCATTATTGAAAAGGGGCATAACTTAATTTCATGTGTTTCCACTTTAAAAATAGATATGAAAATCATCTGCTTCTACAAATTGAAGTTCGTCTTTTGCCATCACCACACTCTTTATCGTAAATGAATTTTGTTACAAAAACGTAGGAGCTTCATGGCATATTTCAGGTGAGAAGGATTGAACCTACGTGCCCACACCTCACAAAAGTAAGGCCCTGATCCTGAACAAGTATCACGTGACAACACAGCAATTCAATTACATTATTTTACATTAAAACCCAAATATGGTTTCACGAAAGCTATTTAATGGGTAAGTAACTTTAAGGAAAAGTCAATAGGAAACCAAACTCCACTAAAAATTCTGCCCTCGTGTGCACACGACCTTTTTTACCCAAAATAGTTTGTTTATTCCATATTTCTTCTTTAAATTTCATACTTGGTTAAATCGAAATAATCGATGGCTATAATTGTATTCTCGTAGTATGAAGTAAATATACAATTAGAACAAAGCAACATACATTTGATCCTAGACAATGTTTTCAATTATACTTCATATTCCCTTTTTTTTTTCTGTAATGTATAACCGATACCTCGGCGAGTACAGTCGATTGTGCTGCCAACCTGATAACTTAAAAATAACTGAATACAGGCACTGTTATCACAGATTGTACCTAATCACCGCACACATACGTCACAAATATACATGGAATGCAAGAACGGATTAAGAACCGTGCAAAATAACGAATGCCGCATTTTTATGGTTCTCCATCCTTCAGCAACGTTACACAAAGGGGAATAATCTTTGTTCGTACGGGATGGTAATAAAAATTAATTACAAATAAAACCTTATTAAATAAAACATGCACTAACAAAATATTCAGTAAATTAATGTGATAAATCATTGGATATCTGGTGGAAACATACCTTTCTATGACACTAAAAGTGCGTTCCTATGAGATAACGTAATGATGTGTATGAGGCATAAGACATATACTTGTATATTACAAAAATATTCTCCCCGTCCTCATTTCTGAATCTCCTCTCAGTACACCACACAAAGCCAACACGAATATGGCCTGGGGCGATGCGTTCCTAACAGAGTATAATCAAGTGTTACATCACCAGCAATAAGCACACATATAATCACACCAACTTACGTGCAACGAGTATTATCCAGTGCAAAAGCAATCCGCCAGATTGGCAGCGACACGGTGGCAGCAGCAGTTAACAAATAGCGCTGTAATTACATAGCATTTTTACTCCTTTCACCAGCATTCTGCTGCACTAAGCACACTCCAGCGCACACAACACAAAGCGCATCACACAATAGACTTACTCCACACTATTGTTTAAAGAAAACACATCCAGGTCAGAGAACTGTAACACAACGCGTCGAATTCACACATATCATCAACAGTTACCGACTCTCTACTGAGGCCAACTCCACTTCAACTATGCTCTTTTCTTCTTTCAGAGAGAGAAAACAGCGACATCCCTTCCCCTCCGGCTCCCCCCTCTTCGATGTCCTTTGTGCCCTCTTTTAACCACACGCCGGCCAATGAGAAACCTTGATGTCACGCTTCGGGTTTCACATTCGGTCTGTATTCTAAGTGGAGGGGATAGAGTAATCTATGGGGGAAGGAAGAGGCCAGGTGCAATTTCATCTTTAATCAACAATATTGATGCATGCATCCGTAGCCTATACTCAGGTAACAACGGAAAAGCACGCCGCTACCCCACATCACACCACACCGCTCTATGCTCTCCCTTCTGGTTTATGCTGCGAAGCTTGAAACACGTCTGTATGCGGCAGTTGTGAATCTTAATATCAGAGCCAATCCTTACGTTGAATTACATAATTCCAATGCTTTAATAACTTCGAATCTGACAGTCCTTAAAAAGCAGGATATACACTCCATGGGGCAAAATCCTCCCTGAAAAAATATTGGTTTCTCAGCTAGTCAACATGTCCCCCGCAATTAATGAAGCCTCAAAGTTCATTACCGTATTCAAACAGCCTGCCACTTGTCCCTGTCCTCAGTCGGATGTGGCCAGTTCACACCTTCCCCTCTTTTTCTTTAGATCCGTTTTAATATTATACTTACATCTACCTCTAGGGCGTCCAATTTGTCTCTTACCTTCAAGATTTCGTACCAAAATTCTGTATGTATTTCTCTTCTGTTATGTGACAGGTACCAAAACGCTGTGGAAGGGGACAAAAATATTCGAAGCATGTATAAGAAAAGAAACGAAGACAAGTTTGAAAAGTAGGTGATGGTTGAGGTTCCCATGGAGGTGTCAACAAAGTTAATACACTATTGGTTGTGGTGGTAAGTACCGACGTTTCGGAAGAAATTGCTTCCTCCAATTCAGGGTTGAATATGGAAGCAGACAATTCCTCCGCACCTTCGACAGTTTAGTTGTTTAATTGTATTACGGAAATAACAAGGTGTGCAATGTTACACAGGGTGTCCCACTCGCTACTGAACCCGGCATTTCTTTAATAATTCTAACACCAATGAAGATATTGCAACGAAATTCGAACAGGAGTACTTTCGTTGTGTGAGAAATGAAAAGGAATGTGTCTGTAGTCCGCTTCAAATTTCGTTGCAATATCCTTATTAGTGGTAAAATTATTAAAGAAATGTCGGGTTCGGTAGCGAGTGGGACATCCTATATAATAACCCAAGCGTTTATTTATTTATGGCAATTTTAAGGATACTGTATCTCCGGCTGCATAGTGTCGAGTAGCTGAATAACTAGCGGAAGATAAATTTGAAAATCATTTGCACGGAAGCTGTCGTGGCCTAATCGAGATCCTGCCTCAACATTTTTTTGGAACTACTGAGTGAGATAACAGAACGCTCAAACTAGAGAGCCGATGACCTTGCCCAGACTCGAAACAACAACACCTCGAGTGTAACCTCAGCACATAATTTTTACACTAAATTACTGGGTGACAAAATGTCAGACTGCAAGTTATTCGAAAACTAAGAAGTGAAAATCCTCTCTCGCTGACAGACATTATATTCCAAAGAGCAGTCCAAGGTTTCGGAGAGCCATTCTGCCTCCATCATCAGAACCTTATTCCTTGATAACTGAAACAGGGAAATTCTCTGAAAAGTTGCTTAATACTGCGAATTGACGAGGCTGGTCAGCAATAATATAACCATAAAACCGGAAGAGTCAAAACTAATGGTTTCATATTTCATTAGTCTGATAAAATTACTATACCCCAAATCATGCATTCCTTAGAACAACGAGATATATAAGCCTGCAAAAAGGGCAAGCATGTACCGGTCTATAAGAATTCACTAAATCGGAAATATAGATACGATTATGAACACACATTCAACATCTATTCTCAGCACAAACTGTACCAATGTTTAAGAAGGAGCACTGCTTAGTCACACAGATTTTCTGAGATGGCTGAAATGGAGGGAGCTGCGAGACTAGGCCTAATCTGTGGAGATCAGAAGAGGATAAGCTAGTTGGGTTATGAGGACAGTTTATTATACGTATTTCACATATGCAGTCCGTCTAATTATAACTCTTTGCACACAAACAAATGTAAACATGCCAACGTACATCCGGACGCGTGACGTAGCCCAGCTTGTGCCCTGAGCTCACACTGGCAAGCATTACGATCATTCTAGAAAGGGCAGACTATTTTAATTAAAGTATTGTATCATTACCAGGAAATTACGGATAACGTTCCTTTTAAGATAATTTAAGATCGGGTTAAAACTGTTCACTGCAGCCTGTCTTGTGGCCCCCGATGTCTCTTCTGCCTGCTGCATTGCACCTTAAACCTCTAAGGAAGAGTTTGTTGTTCGCTTTTGTTGTAAGTTAATATAGGTATATGCGCGAAAATTTGAGGTAGCGTGAGGTTTCGCGGTCAGCGAAGGAAATTGTGTCTGAAAATAAGAAAAAAGTTGTTTCAACCTTACGAAGGTCTACTGCAAACATTCAGCATTTATTAGTCTTACTGTCAGGAAAAGGAGAATATACTTCTGTCGCCTAATACTTGAGGCCTGTGTTTCTTCGTAAAGGATTCGTTTAGAACCCAACGTTTAGAAATGTAGCAACTGCATTAAGAAGAGAAACATTTCCGATATAAAGGAAATAGAAAAATGCCTGAAGGTGAAAATTTTAATCTCATAATTGTACAGAGCAGAACTTAAAGATTATTTGCACGGGGGTTGTTGAATGTGAAACTGAAGAAAAGAGAGAATATTAATTAAAAGTGGGGGAAAAAATATGAGGAAAAATGCAGAGTGAAAACGTAGACAAGGAACCGCTAATCGCAGAAGATCGCAGTTCTCAGCTAGTTCGCGACGGAAGTCTGAAAAGACGGTTGACTTTCCGTTTGTTATAGCGCGTTCGGAACCTGATGGCATACGGTGACACACGGGAGGGTAAATGAAGGGGAAAGATGCGAATGGAGTGGGTAGCCAGCAGCCTTGCACTGTACGTCGGAACACGGTCTATACAATTGCTGTCCGCTGATCCGCACTCCTCGACTGCCAGTAGTCGGCTGAACTGACACCCCCTCCGATTTAAATGGACTCGTCCGTTTCGCTGAAAGACCAAATCTGATTTCTGCGCGTGTGCCATCACGTTTCGAACGTGCTATAGTAAGATTCTGAGTGTCAACCGGACATCAAAGAACCGAATAAGTTCAACGTGCAAATTATTCGTATAACAATATGACTTTCATTAGGATTTCAAAATGTTAGTTAAAGGCCTTGGGGCGTTTCTCAGTGACTGTAGACCTACCTATCGATGCTTGCTGTAAATGTTAACATCAATCAATATTCCACCCCCTCCCCCCCCCCCACGTTTGAGTTAGCCGCAGTTAATTTCAAGCAATCCTCTTTCGAATTGCGTGGTAATTATATCGTTCATGTTATTACATTCACTGCACCAACCAACAAATGCAATCATTGAAATATAATAAAATGCAATCATAAAACACAGTTCATGATAAGTGTCGTCCACCTATGTGTTTCGACACCGCTGTGTCATCCTCAGGGAGTCTATTAAAACAAAGGAATACAAGTCCAACACGCTAATCCAGGTACTTTAAAGTACCCTAAAGCAGTGTTTCTCAACCTTTGTGAGACCGCGGCCCGGTAAATTCTTTTTTCATAAGACGAGGGCCCGGTCCCAACAGATTTACTCGTAAATAACTTTCTATTTTTTAAGTTCATACATTAAACTGGCATAAGTATCAATAATTAATTATGGCATCATCATAAAGAGTATCAGTACACTTATCTATACGGTGTGGCATGTTGACAAATATAAAATTACATTTAAATTCGTTATCAGTCACTGGACTAATGAAATCTTACAGCATATTGTAGCTTCCTCAGGCCAGCATCTGGGTCTGAGTTTTTCGACACATTCACTAATATTTTTCTCCTCAGAATATTTCCACTATAAAACATTTATTCATGAAAATTGCTTAGAAAACAAAAATGACAAATTCCAGGAGAACTTCTCGAGGCCCGGTATAATTGATGCCAGGGCCCGGTAACGGGTCGCAGCCCGGCGGTTGAGAAACACTGCCTTAAAGTATGCCACAGTCATTTCCAGACATATTCATCCACAATCATATGTCCATTTGATGCTGTTAATCATTTCAGAACTTACACCAAACCTGTTGCAGAAAGCTATGGGATAATATAGGTGTTTGTACAGCACAGTGCAGAAAAATAAATTCCTTCCTACGTACAATTTGCCTTCTACTGCTATTTACAGCAGTAAACATTTATTACTGTTTACTGCACCCCCTCTTAGTGTTGCACTTTCCAAGGATTTTAGAAGGAAATAACATTTATTGTTATGGAAGAGAAGTATAACCTTGCTGTGCAACCATTTATGCCGGGTAGACCAGTTGTTACTCTTTCGGAGAGGGGGAATTAGGAGTTTCCGTCTTTCCCACCATTTCAGCGCCGGCTGTGAGATCCACCAGTTCCAATATCAGGACGCTTTTACCCCCCGACGTTAAGCAACTTTATCTTGAACATGACGACTCGCCGCCTCCTTCTACGGCTACTACGAAGAATGACCTTCTCTGTGGTGTGGTTTCTAGGAACGAAGAATACAACTTTAGTTTCAGTGCGATGCGCCAGGATAAGGGTTGGGGAACCGATGGTCTACACGTGGTGCCCAAACTGTTATCCTCGGAAGAGGTCTGTTGCGGTTCTGTCGGGTCCTTAGATGTTATGCGGGCCTAGAGTGTGTATAAAAACGTAGAAACCCGGAAGAATATTTTAATCAGAATGAAAGAAATGATGTACTCCAGAGCTTTGGATCAGTCTTTGGTCAGTAAAGTGTCACATTTACCCGGGATAGCCTAGTCGGTATCGCTACTCGCTACGGGCTGGACGGTCCGGGGAACCAATCCCGGTGAGGGCAAGATTATCCGCACCTGTCCGGACAGGCTCTAAGGTTCACACAGCTTCCTATACAATGGGTACCGGGTATTTCCAGGGGGTGAAGCAGTCGGGGCGTGGAGTTGACCACCCACACCCATCTAGCGCCGAGGTTAAAGAAAGAGTAAAGCTATACCTCTACTCCCTCTGTGGGCCTTCGTGGCCTGTTCTAGGGGAACTATACGTTTATTTTACTTTTACCTTTAAAGTGTCACAATTGGCTTTGAATTGCCGAAAGTAGGAAATGCACCTCAAAATAATAACAGTGCAAAACCAAACTCCAGTTAGAAGTTTAGGCTCACAAGTAAGTCTAGAAGCCCATATACGTGTATATTATTGAAATAAAATCAAAACACACTCCCTAATTCTGTCACGTTTGAGATATTAATTTGAAACAACAAATAACCAACTTCTTTATTTTATTCCATTAAACACTTTTTAGTGCGGAGATAACTTAAAGCTATCAAATAAATTTTCTGTATAGCTTTGATGTTTGTGTGACCGTGCGTCTTTCATACGATAATGTAAACACCCAAATAGATGCAACAATAACAATTTATTAATAATTTAAATCAACTTAGCAGCAGGAAATATCATTGGTGCATTATAACATAAGCTGTAAACAAAGGCTAGTGATCCTGAATATCGGCGAAATTATCGCCCGAAACATGTTAAGTTGATTTAAATTATTAATAAATTGTTATTGTTGCGTCTATTTGGGTGTTTATATTATTGTAAATACCTGATCGAGGAATTTGGATCACATGTTAACGCTTCTGACTATTATTAGGAGGAGGCCTTTGGAATCTCATTCAGGACACCAGCTCGTCTCAAAGGCGTCTCTGTGGGTTTTACCAGTCACCCCAGATAAATAGCAGAATATTAAGGTACCTTAAATCTGGTGTGGACATCTTCCTTTCATGCATTCTGTAACAAATTAATCAGTATCATCCATCCGTTTAACCTCTGTGGTGGCAATTACTGACCCAGACGCAAATCACTGTAAAGGGACACACATATGAAAAATAAATAAAGCTTAATTCGGGTTTTACATAATTAGGATTTGTATTTCGTCAGTAGGACGAAAAATAACAAAGAGTTTTGCGCCACAGTATTTGTGTTGATGGCCTGTAGGCTATCATTCTTTACCGAAATGGACGATGGGATATGTGGAGTTATGGTTTTATATGAAGAATACACCCAGACGGCAAGTGGCGGAACGTATGCCCATGCTATCATCTTATCGTATGTACAAAAGCACGTGATTGTGATCCCACTTAATGGAAGGCTGCTTGTCAAAGTCGCAGAGGAAATTAGAGGAGACGTATTATTCATGTGTGAGGAGAAAAAGCTACTTGAGTGTAGCACCTGCGCAGAAAACCGTTGTAGGCCATGTCCGGAATACGGAAAGACAAGCCGTCTACGAGGAGACAGCTAAGCAGAAATCTCCTGTTCCTCACTTTGGACTTTGTGTTAGGTGTTGGCACTCGTAACAGTCTAGTTATACTAAGATTTTTCGAGAAAAAAATGCCACATGACCAGCATAAGAAGAGGTTCGGAATCATGTTTAGGAATTGGCCATAGAGAGACCTAAGGGCTTTAACAACAGCACAAAACGCAAGACACAAAAATAGTTTGAAAACCACTTCCTAGAAGAATGAAGGCATAGGAATACAAGTAGAAATTAAATATTTATTTTTTACATTACAGAATTCAATACGTCTTCTTTGTGTAGGCCATTCGATCGATGTTATTTAGGAAAATAATCTCTGTGAGGGCGCATTGTGAGACTATTAGATACACTTAAATTCTACAATTCCACTGAGGAAGCCCGATCCCAGTGACCGTTCGGTCAAAGGCGTGGGTCTGCGGCTGCTCGCTTGCTAGGATTATGGTTCGAATCCCGCCTGAGGCATGGACACTTCATTCTTTAGATTTCTGTTTCTTCGTCGGGCTGATCACTCATCCAGAGGAGTTCTACCGGCTGTTGTGGGCCTGAGAGAGATCGTGACGCCTCGATAATGAGGAGGCCCTGGCTCAACAGGCGCTGTTGCGTCATGGAAAATATTACATTTCCGAAAAGTACAGAGCTTTGTTAATACTAAGTAACAGCTGGCCAGACTTTTGAACTCAGTAATCTAATCTAACAACAAAAAATTTTTCGCGACCTACCACAGTACATAATGTATTGATATTAGGTCAAATAGTCAAAGAATATAAAGCAACATAAAAACATCAAAACATGTAAAAGTACGCTTGTTTAATTTATTGAAACTGATCATTTACAACTAAAAATAATTTAACACAATTAAACGGTGTTTTCCATTATTCTTCTTACTACGAAATGATGCAAGACGCTGCATTCCTTGTGATAAATTATTGAAAAAGCGTTCGTAATTTATTAAGCATAAGTGAAAGCACTCGTTTAAAAGTTCGTCTGTCAGACGGCTTCGGTACTTCATTTAACCTTTTGGCGCCGGAATTATTTTTTTTTAAATTTTAGCACATTCTGTGTATAAAATGTGAATAATACAGGAACCAAATATGTTAGAATTATGAAACAAACTGCATTTAGAAGAGAGAGAGAGAAAAAAACGGAGAGTATATACCATGTTTAAAATATTCTTTACTTATATTTGTTGAATAAATATATAAAACGCAGTACGAACCCTATAGGGGTCGTTAGGCGTCAAAGGGTTATTTATTTTCATTTGGGAGAAATCTTTAGATTGTCTACCTTTATTTCATTAGAGTTGGACTCCATTCTTACTATACTGTAAAGTAAAGCAGTCCCATTACAAGCCTGGAGTGGCCAAGAAAGTTCCAGAGAGTTAAGTTTCCCAGATTTCGTGACAACGGCACAGGATGGTGGTAGGTTGTAAGCCTTACGCACCGGCCATCTTTACCCCCAGGAAATACTCCTGGTACTCATTTCTGTTAGAGGCTGAGTCGACCCCAGAGCCATAGTGCGATAGGAAGGATTTTATATCAATGAAATATCCACTGTCACTACATGGAATCGAACCAGCGACCTTCCGACTTGTAGCGCAGCACCTTAACCACTTCGGTACTTGATTTAATTATCTTCATTTGGGAGAAAACTTCTTCGCAGAGATAGATTTGTGAAAAAGAAATGTTGCCAAACGAAGAGGTGCTGGTTGTAAAGAGGCAGTAAATAAATTTTGATAGAGACGAAAAAGCGGCTGCGATCTACTCAACAAACGGCAGCGATCACTCTTTGTGCACATCTTTATTAAGGCATCGAGTAGACCACAACACCAGATACTGTGAATGGAAGACTAAGAATAAACTCACGTCTTATCTAAGTGGAAGTAAGCCTCTCTGATAAGAACAGAAATTTGAAAATGTCGGTAGAGTCGATTTGTTATATGGGAAATAACTTCCTTACTTATGATGGTAGGTAAGAGTAGAGTCAATGATGCAGTACAGCTAGAGAAGTGGAAAATATTCCTGTACATAAGCCTGTACTAGTAGGCCTATATAAGCAATAAAAATTATGTATACTGTTGTAAGAACAGAAGAAAAAAGTGAGCCGAAAATATGTCTTCCGATCTACTACAATCAAAATTAGAGAAGATAAAAATGAATGAATAATTCATATCACAATAAGTTCCTAATTGAAATAATGTGGAATGCCAAATTTATGCAAATAGGTAATTTTGTTGATGTATTCTTAGCTCGACATGTTTTGGCTACATACACCCATCATCAGGAGCGTTAGATGTTGAGTTGCAGCATATGGTTTTATGCACCGAATTTTTGGAACGGTGGTGGTCTTGAGAGCCGCTGCGTGGGTCGTGTGTACGGTGCGGATGGTGCCGTGCGAAACATGCCGAGCTAAGAATATATCAATAAAATTACCTTGTTGCATCAAGCTAGCATTCCACATTATATCATGAGGAAGATGCGCGGTGAAACAACCATCAAGTTCCTAACTGCTGGAAATTTCAAATGCCTAATAGTCATAAGATTATACATAAATATTTAAGAACTGCCAGAGGAAGTAATGGACTGCATGAAGATGTCTGTGTCTTAGCCAAATATGCAGCAGAGTACACCACAGGGAAATAGGTTACCTAACCTAATGATTGTGTCAGTCCCGTTGGCCACGCGGTCTAAGGCGTAGGTCTACGGCCGCTCGCCTGCTGCGATCGTGGGTTCGAATCCCAGAGGGGACATGGATGTTTGTCTGTTGTGAGTGTTGTGTTTTGTCAGGTAGATGTCTCTGCGACGATCACTTGTCCAGAGGAGTCCTACCGACTGTGATATGTCGTTGTGTATGATCTCGAAACCTCAAGAATGTGGAGGTCATGGCCCGCGTTTGGCCGCAGCGCCACAAAAAAATCACCCTAAAATTGTTCCGAATGTTCACTCACATGACAATGTTCAAAAAATTCTAGAATATAGTCTACAGAGGATCAGATGTCACATCTGACTATTTTTGGTTGGGGAAAAACTGTTATAGACTAAATGTAAGTAAACTGCTCAGAAAGAAGGAAATATTTTCAAGTGGCTACTTTATATTTTAATAATACACCTAACGAAAGAATAAAGCATATACACATTATGTGGTTATTTTGTATAAAATAATAATGGGAGAAAACGCTTATAACGAAATTTTGTAATAATATAAATCAAGAATGGACAGACAAGCTGCCAAACATATTGGATCTTTTTGTCTTACGCGCGAATTACACGACATGTCGACACTGTGCCATTTGTGGCTGATAGAGGCAACCGGTAGCTCAGTCCCTGCCGTACCTAGTTCAGTCTACGTACTGCATTTATTTACGTAAATACGTGTTTGTTACTTTCGTCGATACCCCGAAATTTCGACTTTGACCGTACTAATTTTGTGTGATAAATATTATTTGAACCGGGAAAAACTTTTTACTGTGCCTTTTGAGATGATGCAGAAAGTGTTTGATGATGAAACTATGAGTCGTACGAGAAATAACGGGTAGTACAGAAGATTCAAGGACGATGGAATGGCAATGGAAGACGATCAAAGTTCGGGGTGGAATTCAGCTTCAACTGACAACGAATCCATCGAACGAGTTCGAGTTTTTATTCGTTCAGACTGACGATTAACAGTGCGGGAAGTGGCAGACGGATGCTGAATGTCAGCCGGGTCGCGTTATACCGTTATAACGTAAAGTTTGTACAAGAATTGTGTCACAGCAGTATTCGTTCAACGGCTACTGACCGACGGTCAGAAGGAGTAACAGGTTGCCATCGGTCAAGAACTTCTCTAATAAGCAAACGACGAAGAAACCTTTTTGAAAAAACACTATAAGAGGTGAGGAAAACTGAGTTTACAGATATGACTTTGCGATGAAAAGATGCTCCTTACAAAGGATATCGAAAACTTCCCGAGACCCAAAAAGCACCCCAAGTTCCCTCGAACTTTAAGGTGATATTGATAAATTTCTATTAATAATTGTCCAACGAGATACAACACAAAGCAGTCTATTTATTATTCTGCAAGTTCACTCTACATGTTTCGGGTGTCAGCCACACCCATCACCAGGAGTACACAAAACTGTAACTACATCCTCTGGCACCGGTCAGCTACTGTGCAGCTACCTCCCTCCAACGTGGCCAAGTTTTGTGTAGTCCTGACGATGGGTATGGTTGACACCCGAAACATGTAGACTGAACTTGCAGAATAATAAATATATTGCTTTGTGTTGCGTCTCGTTGGACGATTAGATCAGCGATGCACGGAACCATAAATATAAAATTGATAAATTTCTTTGATTAAAGGAAGTGGAACTTGTTTTTAAAGGTCGACAGTTGAAGGATGGGGGGGGGGGGGGGGGTATTTGGA
>Ga0123355_10008052_pt1 | contig 15896 bp, 5 predicted proteins | sample TergutEmb28metaG_3_FD_89872 | JGI IMG/M metagenome (GOLD analysis project Ga0123355, IMG submission 89872) | Embiratermes neotenicus P1 segment gut microbial communities from Petit-Saut dam, French Guiana - Emb289 P1 | ecosystem: Host-associated > Arthropoda: Insects > Digestive system > Gut ...
AATACCACTAAGTCGTCAGCTCCTGAGGATGGGCACAAGGTAGCCCGAAACATGTTGAGCAACTTATAAAGGAGAAATAAATATAATACTAAGTAACATCTAGTTGGTTTCTTATTCCACATTAAAAGCTTAACTCCTTGACGCACCGTTGCAATATGTGCAACGCATGTTGTAACATTTGGAAGCCCTATATATTTCCCAAGGAATGTGCTTACGTTTTTCTTACAATTCCCACAATAAACATCGATTACAAGTTATTAGATTCCTATAGTAGTATTAGTGGAGATTAAAGTCTTATAGGATATGACGCCATTTCGATTGGTAAATGGCTGCCAACCTTTCGAATAAAGCAAGAGTTTCCGTCTTCAGATATGAGGTAGTCTCAGGGACTTGCACTATTTACACCTACAACAGCAGGTTCCTCTGAAACGTCGGTATCTATCAGTCAGCACGGCATTACGTATCAGAACCTCGAATTTTCTCAAACAAGCAATTAATTCCACCAACTGGATTAACTATTTTGTTTTCGCAATGTAGATGCATGTGCGGTAGGAACTGTCATTTCAAAACATTGCGTGAGATGTTGAGGGCATAACCGTCCAGGCAGTTAAGGCTTCTTGGTCGTTTAAATGTCAGTTCTTGCCGCGCAGAAAGCACACTGCATCTTCATTACAAAGACAATCTTGTTAACATTTCTTATTAAATAATAAAAATAATATATATACATATATATTGCATTAGTGGTTACCAGTTTTGGTCGTTAAGACCATCATCAGGCCAATGCTGTACAAAACTTAAAAAAGCTGGTTACATATAGTGCATAAAAATGTCAAGTGGTATGAAATCCCAGGCATTACATGTAACCACCCATTTTAAGTTTTGTATAGCATTGGCCTTATGATGGTCATAACGACCGAAACTGGTAGCCACTAATGCAATGAAAATATTGTTGTGTTCGATTGAATACATATTATATTTTGTTTTTATTATTGTATTTCAAACACAAAGGGATTTCCTCTACTACAAGTAAAACTTCTCGTGGAACTTACTGCTCCAATAAGGTGAGGCTAGGTGAGTAAATCGGACGTGAAGCACAAAGAGCTTTACAAGAATTTTGTGAGGAAACCTCACCAAAAACGATGTGTAAGGACATAAAACAGTATCGACACGCAGTATTACAAAGGAGACTTGTATTAACGATAGGATGAATTGTTTTAAGGTAAGGTCCAACGGAAGCCGGTCCCAGTGGACGCGCGATCTAAGGTGTAGGTTTGCGGCCACTCGCCTGCTGAGATTGTGGGTTCGAATCCCACCGGAGGCATAGATGTCTGTCTGTTGTGAGTGTTGTGTTGCTCGGTAGAGGTCTCTGCGACGAGCTGATCACTCGTCCAGAGGAGTCCTTCCGACTGTGGTGGGTCGTTGTGAGTGATCTAGAAACCTCGGGATTGAGGGGGCTCTGGCCCTCTGGGGGCTGTCGCGTCCCCGCTCCCAAAAAAACTTCCAGCGGAAGATTTTTAATGAACAGCAAGATGAAACATATCGATTTCATTAAAGTCAGTTAATTTCTTGGGCAGCTGTGAGCATGTAAATAGCAGAGAATCATTCTGTATTCTGGTTTTATCAGATAATTACAGTGGGTCAGGATAGGGTACAAAGGCGGGATTCTGTTGTTGTCGAAGATTAGTCCGTCTGTCAGGCCACGGACATTTCGGTAACAAAACTGGTTGACGTGTCGAATGTGGACGAGGAGCGTTTTTATGTGCCAGACGATCAAAGGGTACGCACGGTAGGTGCTGCAGCAGCAGGGACACACAACACTGAACCCTCTGTTAATTATTCACTCACCGAAGTGTTTCAATGCCAGTGTAAACATTAACGACAATCTAAGCTTCTACCAACTTGTAACGCCAGGAATTCTATGTTTAGATTTCCTGCACTGCAGCTATGTCGGAGACGTTGCCGTCATATCACGGCGTTTCTCTCTCTGTTAACTAAGTTCATGAGAAATCAAATGCGAAGTCACCTGTGCGTGCGAATTTGTGTACATGGAATTTTAGTTCGTAAATTTTATTCAAGACAGTGAATATATAAATTGTTAGGGCAGTGCAATTATGTATGTCCGAAAAATTAAATTCGACCGCAAGTGGAGCTTGTGTGACGGTGCGTCAGAAAATGAGATTACATGGCGAGCTATTTCGTAACTAAAGAACCTTGAAACGTTCTACAAACGGCCTTGATCTGATAACGAGCAACTATAAACCGTTGCCAGCAATGAAGTTAAATCTTGAAGGCCACAAATTTAAAGATAATGGTGAGGTGGCAGCAGTCGTGACATGACGGCCTAATAACAAATGACACAGACGTCTATCGGTATGGAATAGAAAAATTTGTTCCATGTTATGATGTCTGAGAGGTGGTGATTACTGTGCGGAAAATTAGTGGGATAGCAGTAAAAATAATTCTGTGTTCTTCTTCTAGAAGTTGAAATTTAGGGAAATAAAATATATACATTGCGCACTTATTTATGACCGATTTTTCTATAACGTGGTCGCGGTTAAAATATATATGTATTAAAATTTGTGCTAGCTACCAAATAAATAAATATTGAGTACCAAGGAGTAGGCAAAGAGGCTTAAAGAAGACTGAAAATATTGTTCCGTCCATATCTCTTATTAAGTGAGTTTGTGAATGATCTTGGTATACTTCCTGAAGAGAGAGATTTTTCGTGTCCAGTTCTGCTAGATTTATAACAGAGTTGGGGTTCGAAGAAGCCCCGGACTGACTTTCTTGCGATGTCAGTTGAAGACAAATTTTAGCATAGTTTTGGTTTGCATGAAAATTGGGTTAAATTTACATTGTTTAAAAGTTCATTATCACATGTGATTGGGAACTTTGGCCGAAGGGCTTTCCAGTTTTTCGGCATGGCGCCCTGACCCCTTTCCGCAGATTTCAAACAAGAAAGCATGCGACTTTCTACGTCATAGAGACCATTAGAATTTGTAGCCAATGGCATGGCTTGCATGAATTAAAATAACATGGGAACCCAAGAGACATCCACTTGCTACGTTCCATGGAGATAACATTTATTTGCACAGTAAAAGCGGTGAATATATATTGACAGTAATCGGGCGTATGGTGCTGAATTAGTTCGACGATTTTATATTGTGCCTTAAATTTAAACAAGAATTAATTTCGGACCCGACCTAGCCGATCCACGGTAAACACTTAATGCAAAGTGAAACAATAAAGAAAGAGCGACTGTACACCAGTTGTGCTGAATTTACGTCATTCGCGGATACAGACTATCAGCGCACAAATTGATTATGTTGTATTCCTTGAAACCCAAGGCTCAAGAAACCTTAATTATATTAATGTAAATCGGTTTCCTTCCTTCACTTTTTTTGGAAGTGCCCTTCCCACAAGCCGGGCAAGACGTAAACAAAAGTGTGAGTGGATGGGCAGAGTTTACAGTAGCCGTTGCAGTAGAGCAGTTATTATTGACCATAAGAAATACCTTCATACGAATTATACAGGCTATGTTCAGAACATCGTTTAGAAACAAAAATGAAGCCCTATCTCTAGTTTCGCGCCCAATTCAGAAGTTCGCAAGGGCACCGTTTCGACATTAGTAATATGGTATAAACTCGGAACATATTTTGATGGCATGGCCTCCAGTAGCCGATCACGTTTTGATGAAATTTCATTCGTTGTTTCAGAGTTATTAGGAAATAAATAATGTAACATAAACTGTACAATTTAAAAATTGCGTTATAAAAGGCGAGAATTACTTACAACCACGTACAGCAAATTCTATTTTATTCTGTTTTATTCTAGAGCAAAATCTAGTCTATTCTCTTCTACTGTGTTCTATTTTAGGGTAAATTCTTTTCTTTTCTTTTCTGTGCTGTTCAGTTCTATTCTTTTCTATTCTGTGCTGTGCTATTCTCCTCTGCTCTATTCTATGCTATATTGTTTTGTTCTGTTCTATTCTGAGAGACATGTGGATGCACACGCGGCATTTGATGTGACATTACACCCCCATTCATTGGTGTACAATCAAGAAAGTGAAATAACAATTTCAGTGTCCCACATAGAACCACAAGAGTTACTTTAATGTATGAGCGGTTGAGTTTAACACAAACGCGACCGAAGATCCGCAACATCTGTTAGTCATTTTATAGAACTTAGGAAACAGAATGTAAATAATCTCGTAGGAGTACTCATTCTGCAGGGCGCACAGTTCCTCGAGGAGAATGGATGTTCTGCACATGTAGCCTATCAATAATTCATCAGTTTCCGTTCCACTCCATTCGAGCACCTCTCGAGTGGGAACAAACGCCATTCTACGCTGCTTCAGGATTTTTTTTTTTCCGTATTCGGTTGAACATTTCAAACGCGTGCAGCTAATCTGGATAGTGACTGATGTTAAGGCACTATACAGCAGGCTGTATAGTGCCTTAACTTCAGTCAGTTGCCCGCACTATACAGCAGGCTGTATAGTGCCTTAACACCAGTCAGTTGCCCGCACTATACAGCAGGCTGTATAGTGCCTTAACATCAGTCAGTTGCCCGCACTATACAGCAGGCTGTATAGTGCCTTAACATCAGTCAGTTGTCCGCACTATACAGCAGGCTGTATAGTGCGGACAACTTGAAAAAATTTCGTCTGCTTGCGGGCAAAATAAACTTTAGTAAACGGATTGAAGAATTAATACGTATAGGCCTACGTGTAATTATATATATATATATATAATCTTATGCTTATTGGACCGTGCATCATCTTGACAGTTGAATAAAGAGAGACCAACTTGATGTCACTTGCTTTATTATGTTAATACATCCATCCTCAGGAGCTTGCGACTTATTTGTTGAGTTATTTCATGGGTTGTATTGCTCTGGTTCGATGTGTGTTGTGGTTACGTTGTGGTTTGGTTGTGGTGGTGCAATACAACACATGAAATAACTCAACAAATAAGTCGCAAGCTCCTGAGGATGGATGTATTAACATCCGAAACATAAGAGCATTAAATAATGACATAATAAAGCAAGTGACATCAAGTTGGTCTCTCTTTATTTAACTATTCATATATATATATATATAATTTTAACTGTGCATTGTTATATACATCTTGTGCAAAAACGTGCTGATAACAGTAAAAATGGTTTAAAAAATCAATTTAAAACTAGATTATAGTGTCGTTACTTTTAGCACATTTTTACACCATGAATTCGTGAAGTAACGTGCATCTCTGTAAATAAACATTTCGCAGATTTTGAGAATTACTTCGGCGTTCTACTTTATTTGTGCCACGGGAAGGTTTACAGAAGTCTCCGCGGGTAAAGTAAAAGTGAGGCGCGGGCAGCATGTTACCCGCAAGCTACGGGTTGTGGAGACTTTAGAACAGAGTTTCGCCGAACTTAAACCCCTTGCTTATGCATGCCCTTTGTGTCTGTACGTAGAGTCAGCGTTCACACCTACGTTAAGAAGGTCTGACAAGCACTTCACCCTTGTTTTATATACTCGTCAGTTGCGACCCTGTGTCACTTGCTGTCACTTGCTGTCACTTGCTGTAATCATTCGAAGACGAAAGGACAGAGAAAGGAAGTTGCCCTACCTCGCTTTAAGATTCTAAAAACGAAAATTATTCTCCGTCTTCCTGTAAAAATGCGCTTAGTATGAATAAGTGTCTGATTCAGTCACATCCACGTTGTCATGGCTACGATAAATCTTGGTTTGTTTACACGGTCGCAGTGCATGCGATGGAGCTTTGTTTATGTGTGACGTCACGACCTGGATTTACATGGTGTGTGAGTTACGTTACAACGGGGGTTTCAGTGGTTACCAGGTTGCCTTGGCTAGATATATCTCGATTTTTGAGCGATGTCACAACGTATGTTTGAATGGATTTTCTCGAGTCCGCTCGTCACCGGGCTTCTGTGGTACGACGGAGACTGGTGTGCGAGTTTGGTTACGGCACGAGTTTCCAGGGTTACGACATAATATGCATTAGCAGAACAGACCACAGACGGAGTGGATTTGCGCGAGAATATTATAGGTCCGTGTTTAGTAGCATACTTATTGAGATACAGGTAGTACGTAACGGAGAACACTGTGTGCTTCCATTTGAAAGACTGCTAATCTTTTAATGCTTGATACGGAAATAAAGCAAAGGTCGCCCCATAGCATACAGTATAAGGAACGGAGGAGGAGCAAGAGACATATCCTGTACTCCTTATTTAACCTCGGTGCTAGAAAGGGGCGGGTAGTCAACGCCACGCCCCTGCCGCTGTAACCAAGGGAAAGAGCGCCGGTACCCATTGTAGAGAAGGTTGGGTGGGCCCCAGACCTGGTCAGGATGGGCATAGAGAAAAGAAACCCCCTTGCCCCCACCGGGGTTCGATCCATCCAGCCTGTAGCCAGTAGCTATAATGACAACTCAAACCCGGCCCATTTGCAGGTACATAATGGCTGCTTACTGTTGGGATCGCGCGAAACACAGTGTGCATACAAAATGCAACATGTGTATGTGTGTGTTTGTGTGTGTGTCTGTGTGTGTGTGTGTGTATGGTGGTTATGTGTGGTGTGTGTATGTATGCATGTGTGTGCGGTGTGTGGTGGTTGTGTGTGGTGTGTGTGTGTGTGTGTGTGTGTGACCAAGCGTTGAAACACTTCTGACAACCAGAACTGTTAAGAGACTATGTACATTAATGTAACAGCATAGGAGACATTGTTAAATTACATAAAAGGATTCGCTTTTTGTTGCGATTGCAACAAATTCAGAACGTTGTGAGGACAAACGGCATATTGAAAACATGGAATGAATGTTTTCTTTACATTCCATTTGACGCTAAGCAACGAAAGGGCTGCCGGTACCGTGCAAATGTCGAATTTGTTGGAGCCAGCGCTTAGAATTTAATAGACCCTCATAATACTAAGATTAACCTGAATTGTATTAAATATTCAGTTCATACCGCATAGTAAGCACGTCTCGTTTTATAAAAACCATTAATTTCATGTTATATAGAGAAATAACAACTACTTGTTCTGTGAACATTACCAAACACATTTATACATTCTGTTGGTAGAGCGTAGAATTTATTAATGATAAACCTAGTTATACCTAAAAAAACTACTGTATTTTAAATAGACAATTACCGAGTCATTCAAAACTATGATTAATTAAAGAAAGACGTCTGCCTTGATCCTAGACCCTAAGAAATATTAGGAGGAGTAATCATGTTTCGAGCCTGGCGGGGAATGTTAAACTTACGTAAAGAATACAAAGTAATTTGCATACCATAGGCACGAATTAATTGTAGTATTAAATAATATTGTCCGTTCAAATTAACGCCATAAACAGAATGGGCAACGAGGACCTGTATAATGGCCACCGACGTCACCGGACCTCACACGCCTTGATTTCATCTTTCGGGGCCATGTACAATATGCTGCTTGCAGTAAGTTTCCAAGATCTATTCAGGAACTAAAGGAAATTATTAGATTGAAATGCTTCAAAATGACGCAAGAGACGCTTCAAATGGTTCAGGAACCATGCATCAATAAGACTCCGCAGTCCGCACGTGTCCATGCCGTCATTCTGAATAGAATATAATTTACTCTTCCCCGTGGTGCACGACCTATGTCATACTATGAGTGCCTGCTGTAACGTTCTGTAACTGGAATATCGTCGAGAAATTTTACTGGTTTAGTACGAGGCTCATTACAAGTAACTGTTGTTTTAATGCACGTCATCATGCTACAGATTTCTGTAACACAAAACGCCATTATTCCTATAGTAAAACCAGCTAGATGCACCAGTATATCAAATTTATTCACTTTAGAACGGCACTCTACATGTTTCGCACGGTCTTTCCGTCCATCATCAGAATTTCAAGACTATACATACAGCAACAGGCGTTTGTCAAACAGATACTGTGTCTGCTTGCTAGCAAGCAGACACAGTATCTGTTTGACAAACGCCTGTTGCTGTATGTATAGTCTTGAAATTCTGATGATGGACGGAAAGACCGTGCGAAACATGTAGAGTGCCGTTCTAAAGTGAATAAATTTGATATACTGGTGCATCTAGCTGGTTTTACTATAGGAATAATGGCGTTTTGTGTTACAGAAATCTGTAGCATGATGACGTGCATTAAAACAACAGTTACTTGTAATGAGCCTCGTACTAAACCAGTAAAATTTCTCGACGATATTCCAGTTACAGAACGTTACAGCAGGCACTCATAGTATGACATAGGTCGTGCACCACGGGGAAGAGTAAATTATATTCTATTCAGAATGACGGCATGGACACGTGCGGACTGCGGAGTCTTATTGATGCATGGTTCCTGAACCATTTGAAGCGTCTCTTGCGTCATTTTGAAGCATTTCAATCTAATAATTTCCTTTAGTTCCTGAATAGATCTTGGAAACTTACTGCAAGCAGCATATTGTACATGGCCCCGAAAGATGAAATCAAGGCGTGTGAGGTCCGGTGACGTCGGTGGCCATTATACAGGTCCTCGTTGCCCATTCTGTTTATGGCGTTAATTTGAACGGACAATATTATTTAATACTACAATTAATTCGTGCCTATGGTATGCAAATTACTTTGTATTCTTTACGTAAGTTTAACATTCCCCGCCAGGCTCGAAACATGATTACTCCTCCTAATATTTCTTAGGGTCTAGGATCAAGGCAGACGTCTTTCTTTAATTAATCATAGTTTTGAATGACTCGGTAATTGTCTATTTAAAATACAGTAGTTTTTTTAGGTATAACTAGGTTTATCATTAATAAATTCTACGCTCTACCAACAGAATGTATAAATGTGTTTGGTAATGTTCACAGAACAAGTAGTTGTTATTTCTCTATATAACATGAAATTAATGGTTTTTATAAAACGAGACGTGCTTACTATGCGGTATGAACTGAATATTTAATACAATTCAGGTTAATCTTAGTATTATGAGGGTCTATTAAATTCTAAGCGCTGGCTCCAACAAATTCGACATTTGCACGGTACCGGCAGCCCTTTCGTTGCTTAGCGTCAAATGGAATGTAAAGAAAACATTCATTCCATGTTTTCAATATGCCGTTTGTCCTCACAACGTTCTGAATTTGTTGCAATCGCAACAAAAAGCGAATCCTTTTATGTAATTTAACAATGTCTCCTATGCTGTTACATTAATGTACATAGTCTCTTAACAGTTCTGGTTGTCAGAAGTGTTTCAACGCTTGGTCACACACACACACACACACACACACCACACACAACCACCACACACCGCACACACATGCATACATACACACACCACACATAACCACCATACACACACACACACACAGACACACACACAAACACACACATACACATGTTGCATTTTGTATGCACACTGTGTTTCGCGCGATCCCAACAGTAAGCAGCCATTATGTACCTGCAAATGGGCCGGGTTTGAGTTGTCATTATAGCTACTGGCTACAGGCTGGATGGATCGAACCCCGGTGGGGGCAAGGGGGTTTCTTTTCTCTATGCCCATCCTGACCAGGTCTGGGGCCCACCCAACCTTCTCTACAATGGGTACCGGCGCTCTTTCCCTTGGTTACAGCGGCAGGGGCGTGGCGTTGACTACCCGCCCCTTTCTAGCACCGAGGTTAAATAAGGAGTACAGGATATGTCTCTTGCTCCTCCTCCGTTCCTTATACTGTATGCTATGGGGCGACCTTTGCTTTATTTCCGTATCAAGCATTAAAAGATTAGCAGTCTTTCAAATGGAAGCACACAGTGTTCTCCGTTACGTACTACCTGTATCTCAATAAGTATGCTACTAAACACGGACCTATAATATTCTCGCGCAAATCCACTCCGTCTGTGGTCTGTTCTGCTAATGCATATTATGTCGTAACCCTGGAAACTCGTGCCGTAACCAAACTCGCACACCAGTCTCCGTCGTACCACAGAAGCCCGGTGACGAGCGGACTCGAGAAAATCCATTCAAACATACGTTGTGACATCGCTCAAAAATCGAGATATATCTAGCCAAGGCAACCTGGTAACCACTGAAACCCCCGTTGTAACGTAACTCACACACCATGTAAATCCAGGTCGTGACGTCACACATAAACAAAGCTCCATCGCATGCACTGCGACCGTGTAAACAAACCAAGATTTATCGTAGCCATGACAACGTGGATGTGACTGAATCAGACACTTATTCATACTAAGCGCATTTTTACAGGAAGACGGAGAATAATTTTCGTTTTTAGAATCTTAAAGCGAGGTAGGGCAACTTCCTTTCTCTGTCCTTTCGTCTTCGAATGATTACAGCAAGTGACAGCAAGTGACAGCAAGTGACACAGGGTCGCAACTGACGAGTATATAAAACAAGGGTGAAGTGCTTGTCAGACCTTCTTAACGTAGGTGTGAACGCTGACTCTACGTACAGACACAAAGGGCATGCATAAGCAAGGGGTTTAAGTTCGGCGAAACTCTGTTCTAAAGTCTCCACAACCCGTAGCTTGCGGGTAACATGCTGCCCGCGCCTCACTTTTACTTTACCCGCGGAGACTTCTGTAAACCTTCCCGTGGCACAAATAAAGTAGAACGCCGAAGTAATTCTCAAAATCTGCGAAATGTTTATTTACAGAGATGCACGTTACTTCACGAATTCATGGTGTAAAAATGTGCTAAAAGTAACGACACTATAATCTAGTTTTAAATTGATTTTTTAAACCATTTTTACTGTTATCAGCACGTTTTTGCACAAGATGTATATAACAATGCACAGTTAAAATTATATATATATATATATGAATAGTTAAATAAAGAGAGACCAACTTGATGTCACTTGCTTTATTATGTCATTATTTAATGCTCTTATGTTTCGGATGTTAATACATCCATCCTCAGGAGCTTGCGACTTATTTGTTGAGTTATTTCATGTGTTGTATTGCACCACCACAACCAAACCACAACGTAACCACAACACACATCGAACCAGAGCAATACAACCCATGAAATAACTCAACAAATAAGTCGCAAGCTCCTGAGGATGGATGTATTAACATAATAAAGCAAGTGACATCAAGTTGGTCTCTCTTTATTCAACTGTCAAGATGATGCACGGTCCAATAAGCATAAGATTATATATATATATATATAATTACACGTAGGCCTATACGTATTAATTCTTCAATCCGTTTACTAAAGTTTATTTTGCCCGCAAGCAGACGAAATTTTTTCAAGTTGTCCGCACTATACAGCCTGCTGTATAGTGCGGACAACTGACTGATGTTAAGGCACTATACAGCCTGCTGTATAGTGCGGGCAACTGACTGATGTTAAGGCACTATACAGCCTGCTGTATAGTGCGGGCAACTGACTGGTGTTAAGGCACTATACAGCCTGCTGTATAGTGCGGGCAACTGACTGAAGTTAAGGCACTATACAGCCTGCTGTATAGTGCCTTAACATCAGTCACTATCCAGATTAGCTGCACGCGTTTGAAATGTTCAACCGAATACGGAAAAAAAAAAATCCTGAAGCAGCGTAGAATGGCGTTTGTTCCCACTCGAGAGGTGCTCGAATGGAGTGGAACGGAAACTGATGAATTATTGATAGGCTACATGTGCAGAACATCCATTCTCCTCGAGGAACTGTGCGCCCTGCAGAATGAGTACTCCTACGAGATTATTTACATTCTGTTTCCTAAGTTCTATAAAATGACTAACAGATGTTGCGGATCTTCGGTCGCGTTTGTGTTAAACTCAACCGCTCATACATTAAAGTAACTCTTGTGGTTCTATGTGGGACACTGAAATTGTTATTTCACTTTCTTGATTGTACACCAATGAATGGGGGTGTAATGTCACATCAAATGCCGCGTGTGCATCCACATGTCTCTCAGAATAGAACAGAACAAAACAATATAGCATAGAATAGAGCAGAGGAGAATAGCACAGCACAGAATAGAAAAGAATAGAACTGAACAGCACAGAAAAGAAAAGAAAAGAATTTACCCTAAAATAGAACACAGTAGAAGAGAATAGACTAGATTTTGCTCTAGAATAAAACAGAATAAAATAGAATTTGCTGTACGTGGTTGTAAGTAATTCTCGCCTTTTATAACGCAATTTTTAAATTGTACAGTTTATGTTACATTATTTATTTCCTAATAACTCTGAAACAACGAATGAAATTTCATCAAAACGTGATCGGCTACTGGAGGCCATGCCATCAAAATATGTTCCGAGTTTATACCATATTACTAATGTCGAAACGGTGCCCTTGCGAACTTCTGAATTGGGCGCGAAACTAGAGATAGGGCTTCATTTTTGTTTCTAAACGATGTTCTGAACATAGCCTGTATAATTCGTATGAAGGTATTTCTTATGGTCAATAATAACTGCTCTACTGCAACGGCTACTGTAAACTCTGCCCATCCACTCACACTTTTGTTTACGTCTTGCCCGGCTTGTGGGAAGGGCACTTCCAAAAAAAGTGAAGGAAGGAAACCGATTTACATTAATATAATTAAGGTTTCTTGAGCCTTGGGTTTCAAGGAATACAACATAATCAATTTGTGCGCTGATAGTCTGTATCCGCGAATGACGTAAATTCAGCACAACTGGTGTACAGTCGCTCTTTCTTTATTGTTTCACTTTGCATTAAGTGTTTACCGTGGATCGGCTAGGTCGGGTCCGAAATTAATTCTTGTTTAAATTTAAGGCACAATATAAAATCGTCGAACTAATTCAGCACCATACGCCCGATTACTGTCAATATATATTCACCGCTTTTACTGTGCAAATAAATGTTATCTCCATGGAACGTAGCAAGTGGATGTCTCTTGGGTTCCCATGTTATTTTAATTCATGCAAGCCATGCCATTGGCTACAAATTCTAATGGTCTCTATGACGTAGAAAGTCGCATGCTTTCTTGTTTGAAATCTGCGGAAAGGGGTCAGGGCGCCATGCCGAAAAACTGGAAAGCCCTTCGGCCAAAGTTCCCAATCACATGTGATAATGAACTTTTAAACAATGTAAATTTAACCCAATTTTCATGCAAACCAAAACTATGCTAAAATTTGTCTTCAACTGACATCGCAAGAAAGTCAGTCCGGGGCTTCTTCGAACCCCAACTCTGTTATAAATCTAGCAGAACTGGACACGAAAAATCTCTCTCTTCAGGAAGTATACCAAGATCATTCACAAACTCACTTAATAAGAGATATGGACGGAACAATATTTTCAGTCTTCTTTAAGCCTCTTTGCCTACTCCTTGGTACTCAATATTTATTTATTTGGTAGCTAGCACAAATTTTAATACATATATATTTTAACCGCGACCACGTTATAGAAAAATCGGTCATAAATAAGTGCGCAATGTATATATTTTATTTCCCTAAATTTCAACTTCTAGAAGAAGAACACAGAATTATTTTTACTGCTATCCCACTAATTTTCCGCACAGTAATCACCACCTCTCAGACATCATAACATGGAACAAATTTTTCTATTCCATACCGATAGACGTCTGTGTCATTTGTTATTAGGCCGTCATGTCACGACTGCTGCCACCTCACCATTATCTTTAAATTTGTGGCCTTCAAGATTTAACTTCATTGCTGGCAACGGTTTATAGTTGCTCGTTATCAGATCAAGGCCGTTTGTAGAACGTTTCAAGGTTCTTTAGTTACGAAATAGCTCGCCATGTAATCTCATTTTCTGACGCACCGTCACACAAGCTCCACTTGCGGTCGAATTTAATTTTTCGGACATACATAATTGCACTGCCCTAACAATTTATATATTCACTGTCTTGAATAAAATTTACGAACTAAAATTCCATGTACACAAATTCGCACGCACAGGTGACTTCGCATTTGATTTCTCATGAACTTAGTTAACAGAGAGAGAAACGCCGTGATATGACGGCAACGTCTCCGACATAGCTGCAGTGCAGGAAATCTAAACATAGAATTCCTGGCGTTACAAGTTGGTAGAAGCTTAGATTGTCGTTAATGTTTACACTGGCATTGAAACACTTCGGTGAGTGAATAATTAACAGAGGGTTCAGTGTTGTGTGTCCCTGCTGCTGCAGCACCTACCGTGCGTACCCTTTGATCGTCTGGCACATAAAAACGCTCCTCGTCCACATTCGACACGTCAACCAGTTTTGTTACCGAAATGTCCGTGGCCTGACAGACGGACTAATCTTCGACAACAACAGAATCCCGCCTTTGTACCCTATCCTGACCCACTGTAATTATCTGATAAAACCAGAATACAGAATGATTCTCTGCTATTTACATGCTCACAGCTGCCCAAGAAATTAACTGACTTTAATGAAATCGATATGTTTCATCTTGCTGTTCATTAAAAATCTTCCGCTGGAAGTTTTTTTGGGAGCGGGGACGCGACAGCCCCCAGAGGGCCAGAGCCCCCTCAATCCCGAGGTTTCTAGATCACTCACAACGACCCACCACAGTCGGAAGGACTCCTCTGGACGAGTGATCAGCTCGTCGCAGAGACCTCTACCGAGCAACACAACACTCACAACAGACAGACATCTATGCCTCCGGTGGGATTCGAACCCACAATCTCAGCAGGCGAGTGGCCGCAAACCTACACCTTAGATCGCGCGTCCACTGGGACCGGCTTCCGTTGGACCTTACCTTAAAACAATTCATCCTATCGTTAATACAAGTCTCCTTTGTAATACTGCGTGTCGATACTGTTTTATGTCCTTACACATCGTTTTTGGTGAGGTTTCCTCACAAAATTCTTGTAAAGCTCTTTGTGCTTCACGTCCGATTTACTCACCTAGCCTCACCTTATTGGAGCAGTAAGTTCCACGAGAAGTTTTACTTGTAGTAGAGGAAATCCCTTTGTGTTTGAAATACAATAATAAAAACAAAATATAATATGTATTCAATCGAACACAACAATATTTTCATTGCATTAGTGGCTACCAGTTTCGGTCGTTATGACCATCATAAGGCCAATGCTATACAAAACTTAAAATGGGTGGTTACATGTAATGCCTGGGATTTCATACCACTTGACATTTTTATGCACTATATGTAACCAGCTTTTTTAAGTTTTGTACAGCATTGGCCTGATGATGGTCTTAACGACCAAAACTGGTAACCACTAATGCAATATATATGTATATATATTATTTTTATTATTTAATAAGAAATGTTAACAAGATTGTCTTTGTAATGAAGATGCAGTGTGCTTTCTGCGCGGCAAGAACTGACATTTAAACGACCAAGAAGCCTTAACTGCCTGGACGGTTATGCCCTCAACATCTCACGCAATGTTTTGAAATGACAGTTCCTACCGCACATGCATCTACATTGCGAAAACAAAATAGTTAATCCAGTTGGTGGAATTAATTGCTTGTTTGAGAAAATTCGAGGTTCTGATACGTAATGCCGTGCTGACTGATAGATACCGACGTTTCAGAGGAACCTGCTGTTGTAGGTGTAAATAGTGCAAGTCCCTGAGACTACCTCATATCTGAAGACGGAAACTCTTGCTTTATTCGAAAGGTTGGCAGCCATTTACCAATCGAAATGGCGTCATATCCTATAAGACTTTAATCTCCACTAATACTACTATAGGAATCTAATAACTTGTAATCGATGTTTATTGTGGGAATTGTAAGAAAAACGTAAGCACATTCCTTGGGAAATATATAGGGCTTCCAAATGTTACAACATGCGTTGCACATATTGCAACGGTGCGTCAAGGAGTTAAGCTTTTAATGTGGAATAAGAAACCAACTAGATGTTACTTAGTATTATATTTATTTCTCCTTTATAAGTTGCTCAACATGTTTCGGGCTACCTTGTGCCCATCCTCAGGAGCTGACGACTTAGTGGTATT
>Ga0123355_10008053_pt1 | contig 15894 bp, 11 predicted proteins | sample TergutEmb28metaG_3_FD_89872 | JGI IMG/M metagenome (GOLD analysis project Ga0123355, IMG submission 89872) | Embiratermes neotenicus P1 segment gut microbial communities from Petit-Saut dam, French Guiana - Emb289 P1 | ecosystem: Host-associated > Arthropoda: Insects > Digestive system > Gut ...
GTCCCAAAAAAAATAAATAAATTTTGTAGTGAGTGCGAAGGTCACCCTAGAACAGGGCAAGAAGGCCTGGGGAGGAAGAGAGGTGTTTGCTTTATTCTTTTTTTGACCTCCACTTTAAGGGGGGGGGAGGGGGAGGTGTTTTTCTTATCATTTTTTTTTAACCTGGGTGTTGGGGGGGGGGGGGGGGGTGAGTGGTCAGTGTCATGCCTTGGCCACTTTTCCCCTGAGAAAGAGACACAATAACCATTGTACAGGAGACTGGGTGGGCCCTGTGGTCAGTCTGGATGGATATGGAAAATCGCATCCCCACCGGGATTCGATCCCAGAACCATCCAGCGCATGGTGAGTTGCTATACCAAGTACGCTACTCAGCCTACTCTGTACTAAGTGTAGTAGCTGTTGTACTTTGTTTACATTATTTGGAAGCTTGATTGGTAAAGCAGTTAGAATGATGCTGAGTGACAGAGAGATGTGAGATGGGGTGACTGCAGTTACCTGATCTTTGGCTGGGTCCTGCGATATAGAGTGAGACCCTCAAACGTTGCCAGGTGTACCATACATTGGATTGAGGTGGCTGAGGTCAGGGTTGCATTCAGGAGATGCTCATTTTGAATCCCAGTGTTGGTGTCTTCCATGACTCATATTTTATTTTAGTCCCTGCTAGGAAATAAAACTTAAAAAGTTCACAACACTCATTTTCTATGGCCAAATAGTAAAATGTGAAAGCATTGTAATTTAGGGCAGAAATTTTCCTTGTAAATGGTAGAACATTCTGGTACTGTAGTGCAGGTTACAAAAAGTGTCTTGTACGAAAGATATAACATGACGGCACAGAAACATCTCATATGAACATTGAAATGTGAAAGCATTACAATGTGGTACTTGTCCTATATGTGGGCTGGGTAGCTCAGTCAGTATAGTGACTGACTACAGCCTGGACAGTCTGGGATCGAATCCCAGTGGGGATGAGATTTTCCGCCAGTCGAGACCAGCCCTAGGGCCCGCCTGGCCACCTGTAAAATGGGTACCGGGTTACCCACCCTGTGGGCCACAATGGGCCTGTAATGGGTTCACTTTACCTTTTTTTTATATAAATGGTAAAATGTGACAACACTCCAGTGCAGCACACAGGTGTTTTATGCAGATTCAGAATGACATCCGAAGGCTTCTAGTACACGGTTGTCTTCCACCCCTTATGATTTCCTGTTGTATTTCCCAGCAGAGGTCAAATTTCTGAAAATGTAGATGGACTTCTTTTTTCAAGTGAGGCATCCCCGTTATGCTAGCAGTAATTAATAAAGTATATAAATTAATTGTCTAAAAGAACTTTATTGTATAAAATATAATTAATTTAAAAAATTAGCAGCTACAATGTTTCAGCTTTCATGAAGCCATCTTCAGGCTGTAACTTAAAGGGCCTTAATATGCATTTGGCAATGCCTTAAAATTACGAGATCTCGTAGATCTGTAGAATGACTTGTAAAAAAGAGATTCTTAAGAGATGTCTTAGTACCTGTGTTTCGAACCGTCCTTTCATGTTCCTAGCAGCTCTCGAATTGTAATGGTAGGATTAAAATGTAATGAGAACAGAGCTGTTAGAGAGAAACTGAGTTCTGAATTTATGATTGATAGTTCTTGCATGTAACATGTTTTATTTTCTGATATTCCATACAGAAAACTGTGAGGGACCTGGTACAGCAAGAAATTGCACATATCGGTATGCTCAGTTCTCGAGAGATAAACAGGGCTCGTCGTAAAGCTCGCCAGGCACTGTCGAAACAGCGGTCAAGGGAGTCAGCAGAGGAGGGAGGGGCATTATTGGTGGCCGAAGACCCCGAACACAAGAAAGCCAAATTAGACAATGACATACAGGAAGTTAAACAAGAGGAGATGAGTGCAGCAGGGTTATTGAGCAATGGCAGTGTTCCAGATAGCACCGGTTCGTGGGGAGAGGTGAGTAGGCTGACAGTGTTTTATGTGATTCATGCAGTCAGTTTTCTTTACATTTCTTAAAATGCATTTTAAGATCTGTGAACAAGCTGACACATTTTATGACTTCTAATGATGTAAACTCTTGAGTCTTTGTAATAACCACCTGTATAAATGTTTCCATTTTGTTAATTTTGTAACTTTAGCGTACATAATTAGACACTCCCTGTGGATAATATACGGTCATACGTCGCTTAATGACGGGGATATGGTCTGAGAAATGCGTCGTTATGCGATTTTGTCATTGTGCGAACGTCATACAGTGTATCTTATGTTTATTGGACCGTGCATCATTGTAATATTTTAAGAATAAAAGACCAGCTTGATGTCACTAGCTATTTTATTTCACTTCTTATGTGCTCAACATGTTTCGGACATTAATATATCCATCATCAGGAGCTTGCGACTTTGCTGTTGAATTTCCACATCGGTTGTTTTGTTCTTGGTTCATTGTTTGTTGGAGATTTGGTGCGGCTGGGTTTCAGTGGTGTCTGTGTTGCAAACGCAGACACCACGGACGTTAAAGGGATGAATGATATTAGGTTGATCTCTGGGCCTACTCATGCTCCCAATGATGAATTAGAGGATACACATACTAATACATCCCATAATAAAGTAATTAGTAAGAGGATTTTTGTTGAGTTACTGGGCGTTAGAGAAGAGAGTGTTGTACTCTATTTATGGGGTATGAACCCATTAGCTTAACCTTTTGGTGCCTGAATTATTTTTTTTAAATTTTAACACATTCTGTATATAAAATGTGAATGAAACAGGAACCAAATACGTTAGAATTATGAAACAAACTGCATTTTGAAGAGGAAAAAACGGAGAGTGTATACCATGTTTAAAATATTCAGTACCTGTATTTGTTGAACAAATATATAAAATGCAACGTTTAGAGGTTAGCGGTGCGGTACGATGACTATAGGGGTCGTTAGGCATCAAAGGGTTAATTTAGCTAACTTTTCTATTTTGAAATTTATTGATTACATCTTGGTGTATGGTGCATGGCACCTTTTGATGCTTGATGGTGATAGTTTGATTCTGTTAGATGTAATGAAGTTAGATTTTACTACATGTTTTGTCCTATCACGATAATCCTTTAATCAGGCTTGTCATTTTAGGGCTTGTAATTTGCATGTGTATTTTTTTGTTACTAGTTACTAACTAGTATTCAGTTACTAGTTACTACTAGCCGCACCAAATCTCCAACACACAACGAACCGAAAACAAAACAACTGACGTGGTAATTCAACAGCAAAGTTGCAAGCTCCTGATGATGGATATATTGAATGTCCGAAACATGTTGAGTACATAAGAAGTGAAATAAAATAGCAAGTGGCATCAAGTTGATCTTTTATTCTTAAACTGTCAAAGAGTTTACTTACACAAACCTAGATAGTATAGCCTACTACACACCCAGGCTATATGGTTTAGCCTGTTGCTCCTAGGCTGCAAACTTGTGCAGCATGTTACTGTACTGAATACTGTAGGCAATTGTAACACAGTGGTAAGTGTTATATTATAATCTCATGGGACCACCCTCGTATATGCGGTCCGCCATTGACCGAAATGTCGATATTTGGCGCATGATTGTATAAACATTGAAATATGTAGGAGTGCTTTAAGAAACAGATATTGTTAATATATATTTTGCGTTTGTTGGACCAGTATCATAAAACTCACAGTCTAAGTTTATATATATGCAGGCAGTGGACTGGCCATTTGAGAATTTCTGCGATCAGTTGTGTCATGACCTGTTCAATCCAAGTTGGGAAGTGCGTCACGGAGCTGCCACAGCTCTGAGAGAGGTTGTGCGAGTCCACGGAAGGGGTGCAGGGAAGTGTGCCGACCAAACAGAAACTGAGGTATTGTGAAATGTGTTGTGTTGGGCCAGACATCTGGTTATTCTTACTGTGGTCTTGTGGGTTTATGGTGTATAGAGTGGCTGTTGATGTTCTGTACAAATGTATGTACCTGCGTCTTCAGGGTGCATGGAAGGCTGCCGCCTTCAGAGACTCAAGTGTGGTGAAATGTGTTGTGTTTTGGATACCTGTTATTCTTATTGTGGTAGTCTGGGTTGAAATTCTGTAGTGTTATGTTATGTAAACAAACATAATGCAAACTTTTAAAATTAATGTTTTAATTCAATTCTTGGTGTCTTCTACATGTTTTGAACATCATGTTTTCATCATCAGTAAGACTATTTGTACATGCAGTTTTTTATGATACCGAGCACATCCTTCCACCTGCTAGACTGCTTACAGAACTGCATGGAAAACATACCGTACCACGTTCTTTGAGAGAAGTAACAAAAAATTAACTGTAAAAAATTTAGGTCAGTATAGGTACTCTCTGATAATCCAGAATATTTCATAATATGGGTCGTATCAGGTCCTATGGATAAAAGGAATTCTGTTGTGTACAAAAGGCTGCCTTGAAGGTCAGATGTGGAGATCGTTCAGTCAATCCTCGGCACGACAACCAATAATGGAAGTTAGCTAGATTACAAGAGAAATACTTTTCAGAAGATTTACACATATCACAGAACAGTGACAGTGTTGGTGGGTGTCATAGTATTTGGGCTTTTCTAAGTACCTTAGTTTTTTGTTAAAGAGTTTGGTTCAAAAGGGAATTCATGATATGAACCAGTGTTTCTTGGCCATTCCTTGTGTGTGGTAAACTGTAGTTCCTTTTGGTTTATTCACTTGTATGTATGTGCTTATTGTTGTGTGTGAGGGTGTTTTCATTTTGTGCCTCCTGCCAAGCAAGTCCTTGTGGTAGAAGTTTTTAGAGTCCAGTTTTTACTGAACAGAGGGCTCAGATTCTAGGTAACAATAGTAATTGAAAATTGTAAATGAACAAAGAATAAATAAATCCTTCAATATTTAGAATACGATACCAAAAATTGTTCTCCTTTAGTCATGATTTGTTACTTATCCATTCAAGGCCTAGCGTTTTTTTGAGAAAAAGGAAGAAACATGATGGGTTTATGTTTATGTTTGTGTGCGTGTGTGCAAGAAAGCTCTTTAAGGGTGTGGCATGTCTGTTCTGATTGCAGATGGAGGAATGTCACCAACACTGGCTGGAAGACACATCCTTGAGACTGCTTTGTGTACTAGCATTGGATCGATTTGGTGACTTTGTGTCTGACCAGGTTGTTGCACCTGTCAGGGAAACTTGTGCCCAAGCCTTAGGTAAGTGGGACGCGCTAGTCCAGGACTACCGTGGACTTTGTTATTAACCCTTCATTGCAGACATTTGAGAGTCTGAACCTATTGATGTGTGTGGTAGCATTTTCTTCGATTTTTGCAGCATGTTTTCTGAAATTGATGAAACTTGTGATGTGTACAAATAAATTGGTAAGATTTTTGCAGTAGATTAATGGGAAATACAGGAAACAAATTAGAAATGCAGATTTTTGCAGTGACTCTTAAAACATCTTTCCATGCGCAAAGAAGCTTGATGCTGTGGCACCAATGCGTTCCTTCCTTCCTCACACCTCATTTACAACATGTTGTGAAGCTTATGATTCTTGATGTTTTTGTGGTGGTGTAGTCGTTTTCTGAGGTGTGTTGCTGCATTGCTGGGTGATCCGTTCCTGATGTTTCAAAAGAATACAGTGCCTTCTCGAAGGGTATAGAGGCATGAGAGGAGCTGGAATGTTGAAGATGAAGTGCGTTACCTTGAATTGTCGGGAACCAGTTACCCAGTGACTTGCTGTCATTTGTATCCCAGAAGAACAGTACGTGTCCTCTAAGGTGTTGCATTTTAACGAGCATTGGGCATCCCCATCAGCGTATGGCGTTTAATGAGTATTTTAGACAGTGGTTTGATGAATAGAGGTTCATGCACAGGATAAAGTGCACTTTGTCTATGTTTTCGTACAAGGTTGGAGTCTGAATGCTTGGGTGTCTGTTGCTTTGTTGATGGCTGGTGACATGTACACTGCCACAGGGAAGTGAGTGGTAAAACTGAGAAACATCTTAAATAAAGAGTCTTTTTTTATCTGACAATTGTCATTTGCCACTTCCCACCATTTTGTGTGTGTGTGTGTGTGTGTGTTCTTGTTTGCGCATGCATGCACATGTAGGGCCAGGAGACTGAGTGGGTTTTTTTTAATACCTTAAATGAGCCAGCAGGAAGTGGCATGTAATAGTTGTTAGATATATGACCCTTAGTTTCACACACCACTTCAAACATTTGGATAGACCAGAGCATTTGATTTTATAGACTGGCACCCTTTGTGAATGTTGTAGCCACAGACTGAAACACTGCGTTATGTTAATAAAACTCGAACCAGATGCAACAGTATGCAGATATTTGTTTACTGCAAAGTCACTGTACATGTTTCGGGTGTATTCCGGCCATCATCAGGTTTTCATCCGGAAGAGTATTAGTGTTTATAAGATTTGTGCGGTTATGTAACGATGGTGAGATCTCATCATCTGTGGTTTTGAGTATTACTACTATTAAGAGACGTGGCTGGTGAGGGGGGGGGTTCTGTAATGTGGGTATTGTGCTGACTTGGGGCGCAATGCTCGCTTAGGTGTCTATTTTCATTGCAGCTGTCCTATGCGGGATTCCAGCTTATTGTCTGTTGGATAGACAATAAGCTGGAATCCCGCATAGAACAGCTGCAATGAAAATAGACACCTATGCGAGCATTGCGCCCCAAGTCAGCACAATACCCACATTACAGAAGAACACCCCCCCACCCCCCCACCAGCCACGTCTCTTAATAGTAGTAATAATCAAAACCACAGATGATGAGATCTCACCATCGTTACATAACCGCACAAATCTTATAAACACTAATACTCTTCCGGATGAAAACCTGATGATGGCTGGAATAGGCCGAAACATGTAGTTGTTATCATCCTCTAATAAACATCATTAGAAATGTTTGTTGTGTTATTGACTAAATACCTGTACCTATTTATAGAAACCAGTGTTTTGTTCGCCTGTTCACCCTCACAATGAAGGCTAGCATAATTGACTTGGTAGTGGGGACAGCAGATGTCTGAAATGTTTGTGTCTGACGTAATTGCAAAGCAGCTGGTTGTCACCAAACACCGTGCAATGGCAATCTTTTGTTATAGGGTCTGTGCTGAACTTGATGAGCCGTGAGGGTGTGAATGGAGTGCTGAAAGTTTTGCTGCAGTTGCTGGCCCAGAAGGAATGGGAGGCTAGACATGGAGGTTTGCTGGGTCTCAAGTACCTGCTTGCTGTTAGAGAGGTAACTCATGATGTGAAATTTGATGTTCGGACACTGGCGTTGCTGGAGATTCATGCTGTCTGGCGTGTGACACCATGTTGCTGGGTGTGTAGTTCAGCACATTTGGAACGGCTATGGCACACTCCAAGCAGACTGCTGGACTTTGGAGATGAGGGCACTATAGTCTTTCAAATCTTTTGTGACCGCTCACCCACAGACACACATTGTTACATGTCAGAAGAACTGAACCTCCAGCAACTTGTCTTAACTGGCGTTACTTGTTATGAGCTGGGATTAATGTAGAATTAATTGATGTGGTCAGTCAGTATGTGAAGTGGGACTGAAGTGTTTAACGTTATATATGAGATTTGATTTTCTCCCTTTGGTTTGAAGATGATGGTGTCTGGGATACGTCGTGTGGTTTGGTAAGTAGATTTGAAGGTATGTGTTTGGGATACATCATGTGGTTTGGTATGTAGGCTTGAAGACTGTGGTGTTCTGGGAGAGACACCATGTTTTATGGTATATAGGTATCAAGATTATGGTGTTCCAGGATGTGACACCATGTGGTTTAATATGTTAGTGTCAATATTATGGTGTTTTGGGATGTGACACCATGTTTTTTGATATGTAGGTTTCAATATTATGGTGTTCTAGAATGTGACACCATGTGGCTTGGTACACAGGTATCAAGGTTGTGGTGTTCTGGGTTGTTGCACTGTGCGGTTTGATAGGTAGAAGTCATGATAATGGTGTTCTGGGGTGTGATACCATGTTTTGTGATGTGTAGGTATCAAGAGTATGGTGTTCTGGAGTGTGATACCATGTTTTTTGGTATGTAGGTCTCGTTGTTGGTGAGGATTCTATTGCCACTAACTTTCGACTAGGTGAATAGGTGGCATTTATTCTTGTACCCTGAGGATGATAGCAGTAAGTTCCTCCAAAACATGGATGTCATCTGACCAAACTCATGGGTTTCGTGTCCCATGGGAGTAAAATCCTGGTTTAGGAAGAAGTCATGAAAAGAAATAATGTGTCTATGCTTCTGTCAATAGAACCATAGTGAAACATACAAAACTGAAATATGTTCATTGTTAATGCACTCTTGTATAGAATTTCCGATGATACAGATGTTCAGTACAGTAAATGTTTCATTTGGAATTTGTGCTGCTGTTATAGTTTATGGCTGTATACTGTGTGTGCCTATATAGGGTGTCTGTTATAGTTTATGGCTATATACTGTGTGTGCCTATATAGGGTGTCTGTTATAGTTTATGGCTGTGTACTGTGTGTGCCTATACAGGATGTCTGTTATAGTTTATGGCTATATACTGTGTGTGCCTATACAGGGTGTCTGTTATAGTTTATGGCTGTGTACTGTGTGTGCCTATACAGGATGTCTGTTATAGTTTATGGCTATATACTTTGTGTACCTGTACAGGGTGTCTGTTATAGTTTATGGCTATATACTGTGTGTGCCTATATAGGGTGTCTCTTATGCTGCTAACAGGATGCATTCCAGAAGTTTGTAAATCTTTTATTCACAATGTGATTTCTCATGGATACTAAAATTAAAAGTGATAAGCAGAGGGGTGTTTTATTCATCGTGGTGTGGTTGCTTCCTTCGTTAATACCTGTAATAGAATAGGTGAGTGGGAAAAAGTGAAAACAGAAAGATATATGAAGGTGGAATCAGTGTTTGTACAATATTTGTTGCAGGAACGAGCTGTTCGTCTAGCATTTGTGCTTGTGACAATGTCTATTGTATTGTGTTCAAGAATGTGTCAAAAGCACTACATAAGTTAAGAATTACATTGTGGTTTAATGGTGAAAATGGATAATTTCATGCAGAAGTCTTATGGAATAATATTCTAGTAAGACCAGCGTTGTGGTCTAGTGGTCAGAGTCTGACTAATAATCATGAGGTCCTGGGTTCGATTCCTGGCTCTACTGTGGGAATTTTCCCTGAAGGGGAGGATTCCCGCGGTGACCATGGTCTGGGTAGGTTAGTAGAATTTAGGTTTAAGGGCCATCCTGGCACTACATCCTCCTATATCACCACTTACATCATCGGGACAACGTAACCGCCTCATGGGCGTCCCAACCACAGAAGTCGGTTACACTTCTGCCATGCCCAGGAGGGAAGACCATGAAGTCCACAAGGACATGTGGGGGCATTGGGGGGGGGAAAAAAAAGTAATATTCTAGTAAAGTCATTGTCAAGTTCAGTGCAGGATTATGAAATAGAATTTTTGGGTTTGTCATTTTAAGATGTTTTCTGTTTAATTGACCTGATTTGTTTATTTTTATAATACCATCTTAATTCAGAGTGTATGTTGGGATGGTCAGCTTCACAAGGCATCCTACAGTAGCATTTTTGACATGTGTTTAACATGAAGTAGGATACAATCAGGCCGGGTACCTGTGTGAACAAGTACTGAGCAGTGAAACCAATAATAATAACAACAACCTGCATAGTTGAATTTATGCAAGACTGCTGGGCCTTTCATATTGTAGATGTGTCCCTCCAAGACATTTGTATTTGTACCCCCACGTGCATGTGAACATGAATTTGTTTCTGCTGAAATTCTGCTCACACAGTTTTCATGCCCATTGAGATTTGTGCCTCCTCATATTTACACATACAGGAATTTGTGTTCCTTTAAATTAGAGCGAGCACACAGACAGGTGGGCCAGGTAGCTCAGTCAGTATAGCGATTGACTATGGGATGGACGGTCCGGGGTCGAATCCCAGTGGGGACGAGATTTTCTGCCCATCCAGACCGGCCCTGGGGCCCACCCAGCCTCCTGTAAAATGGGTACCGGGTCTTTCCCGTGGGTAAAGTGTGGCTGGGGCGTGCTGCTGACCACTCACCCCATTGATTGATTGTTTTGCATTTGGGTTCAGGGCCTCTCAGCCCCGATGCACCTAGGCCTTGATTAGAATGGGTCCTTTGTGCCCCATATCAAATCATGGGAGCCCCATAACTTTACTATAGTTTCTCACCCCCTTCTAGTGTCACAGTCAGGGAAGAGTGGAGCTATACCTCTACCCACCCTCTGGGCGACACCGGGCCTGTAACGGGATCACTTTACCTTTACCTTTACACAAACACAAGATTATACGTTTAGCCCCCAGTTTACTTTAGAAGCAAAAACAGGGTCCACTAGCTAGTAGAGCTCACTGGAGGAGATTTGCAGGCAAGACATCATGTTTTCGATTTTGTTCGGATTTCTTTGTGGCACATTAATAATTACAGTGTGACACCATTGAACACTGCTGATATCAAAACCTGCTGTTGACTAGCTTAGACATCCCAATCATCACAGTCTGTCTCTTGAATTCATGATGTCAGTTTTATAAAATCAACTAACCAGAATTCTCTTTCCATTCTAGCCATCATAGACCCACACATTTTGCTATCATAACAGGTGATTGTGTAAAACATGTTACAAATATAATTTACTCATGACATTTTGTTGAATAGTTTAGCTCTCATGTGGTTCCATTCTTTGTCTCCCTTGTTTGACTTTTTCTTCTTGGTTTGTAGGACGTTGTGAATGAGATACTGCCAGTGGCATTCACCCACATCTTGGATGGTCTTGGGGACCCAGTGGACGACGTTGGGGCTGTCGCAGCTTCTGCCCTGATACCTGTTGCAGCCAAGATTATGTCGGATCTACCTGATCAGGTTGAGGTGACAGTGCGCAGACTGTGGGACTTGCTGTTAGAACAAGATGAGTTGGCTGCTGCGTGTAACAGCTTTATGGGGCTTCTAGCAGCTCTGCTCAGCTCACCGCTTGTACACGAACACATGTCGTACGTAAAATTGCACATGCTATCACAGGTGGGAGTGGGATATCAGTGTGTAATGTTTTGACGTACTACAGGTTGTTCTTGGATTGTTGAATTAATGTCTTATTATTCTGAAACATTTTTTATGTGTCATGTGATGTGTTTTGTATATTGCTTGCACACAAAAATACATAATTATGTAGAGAAGGCATCTCTTCAGGATGTGGTGCTCTGTAGTTTGTTAGATACGCACCGGTTTTTTATATGCGTGGGTCCGTGCATTGTGAATCGAATTTAATGATTGTCCAACAAGATGCCACTTATTCAGTTTATTACATTTCTGTAGGCAGCTCTACATGTTTCGAGTGTTGACACCCATCATCAGGAGCTAGTACATTTGTAATTACAGCTTCAGGTATTGATTAACTGTATCTACTGCCATCCGCTCTCATTGTTGAGTTGGAACTGTTCCAACTCAACAATGAGAGCAGATGGTAGTAGATCTGGTTAATCAATACCAGAAGCTGTAATTACAGTTGTACTAGCTCCTGATGATGGATGTCAACACCCGAAACATGTAGTGCTGCCCACAGAAAAGTAATAAACTGGATAAGTCGCATCTTGTTGGACAATCATTAAATACGCACCGGTATTTCAGTGGAACCTGCAGTGTGTATAATAAACCACGTTGTGTCACATCCTATGCTGATGTGAATGTGTCGACACTCAAGATTGTCATTGCCCCTGTCTGCGTGTTGTTCTAACCTCTGAACTTGTGATTATGTACTGATTGAATATTGCAGTGGGGGTTTATATGGATAAAGTTGTCAGCCAGATTTAATTTTTGTATTGATGTGTTTTATATGGAAATGAAATAGTGTATCATTTTTCTCAAAAATGGCACGTTATAACAAAAACCGTTATGTGTAATAAAATAGGAGGCTTGTTGCGGTACGTATCTTTTATTTGAAATATTTTTTTATGCGGTTGACATTTAATGAAATGTAGGGAAAAATATGTATGATTGTGCAGTGTGAATTGTGTAGTTTGATTGGCTTTGTAGCAGTGGGGTTTGTCTGCCAGTGATGCAGCATATTAAGTGTGCATGTAAACAGAAATGAGTCTGCTTCATTGGTTTTTACCTAGCTGCTGTTGTGTTAAGCTGATATGACTTAATGTGTAAGGGTATTCATTTTGATGTGTTTACATTGTCATACTGTGGGCTGGGTAGCTCAGTCGGTATAGCGACTGACTACTGGCTGGACGGTCTGGGATCGAATCCCAGTGGGGACGAGATTTTCTGCCCATTCAGACCAGCCCTGGGGCCCACCCATCCTCCTGTAAAATGGGTACCGGGTCTTTGCCGGGAGTAAAGTGTGGCCGGGGCATGCTGCTGACCACTCACCCCCTTCTAGTGCCGCAGTCATGGAAGTATAGAGCTGTACCTCTACCCACCCTCTGGGCCACACTGGGCCTGTAATGGGATCACTTTACCTTTTTTTACATTGTCATACTATTTTGTACAAAAATTACACAGTATGAGAAATAGATTCTATTTCTATTGTCAGTAAACTGGATTTAAAGAGGATTCTGGTCTTTTGGGATGTTATGTTGTGTCACTGAGTAAGTGGTTCCCAGCATTCCTTTGAAGTATCTCATACTGCTTACCTGGCAAAGCAGCATCACAATCAGAATCCTTAGTTACAGTTCCGCAAGAACCTCAAAACTCACAGGATATGAAGAGATTTCCTGTGTGTTTGATTCCTTAGATAGGGCTGCTGTAATGCACTAGAACAGATGTACCAACGCACTACGGCAGGAATCTGTTAATATCTTGCCTACCTGAAGCCAGAAATAGAACCAATTTCTGAAACACTGATTTTGTTTATAGCATTCTCTCCATTATCTGGGGGTAATGGGTAATGATAAAAACAACAACAACAGCAATAATAATAATAATTTTACCTAACAACCACCTAAACAAAATCCATCAATCTGTATAAATATAACTACCTATTGGCGAACACATTCAAATGCTTCGAAGGTTCCAAAACCTATACTTTAATGAGCTACAAATGGGAAATGAAAGAAATTTATAATTTATGTGCATGTTACATATGTGGCTAATGAGTAAGTGCTTATTGTTTATGTAAATAGTCCCTGATCTTTGGTTGTATTGAGGATTGTGTTTGAGCAGACAGTGCTAAATCACTTAATTTCTTACCTTTGTCATTAGTTGTTACCAACTTATGACTGTGGAAAGACAGTTCACAACTGGATAATCCTCAAATGGGTAATCGAGGGTGTGCTGTATTACAAACTATGTTGACGGACAAAGTCGACACTGTCCCACACTGTTGTCAGATGCTTTATTTGTGTGTTGTTTTCGCAGACCGCAGCCACTAAGTGAGGTGGTGCCACGTTTGTGGCCTTTCCTGTGCCATAGCACATCGTCTGTTCGCCGCGCTACATTACAGACCCTGCGCACTCTGACCGCGCAGCGTAGTGTTGGCAATGGTATGAGTTGGACTGCAGCCGTGTTGCAGGATGCTCTGAGACACATCTTCCAACGAGTGATTGTGGAACCAACCCACGAAATTCAGGACCTGGCAGAGCAGGTAATGCATAATTTTATGCTGCCTGCTTTCTGTTTGTGTCAGTCGTTAGCATTTGAGCTGCAGCGTTAGGTTTCAGAAACTGCCATCAGAATTCTGTGAGTGCTGCATTTGTCTGTTGTGAAATAGTCTGTAAGGTAAGTTTTGTAAGTGAAATACTTATTCTTGCCCTCAAAGTCAATATGTTTTGGTGTTTTGAATTTACATGATGTTGGTTTATTACATGAACACTTACAGGAACTCTAATTCAATTTAGTGTTAATAGAAGTTTTCCACATGTGAATTGCCATAAGTTTTTATCACTTTACATGCCTGCTAACTGGTTAGGTGCAGTTCTCTCCCTGTGTTTGGACATGTTATGTGGAATGACCACAGTGACAAACACTTTAATTTAGAGATATTTAGACCTTATATGCCACTGACTGGCAGTGTGATATAACTGCGTAATTTTTAAAGACAAGGACAGGTGGCTCTCGGCACAGTGCTTGGTTGGTAATTACATGGAAGAATTGTTGGGGTTAGCGTCGTGTAATGCATCAGCATGTCCTCTGGGCAAACTTAACCCTTTGATGCCTAACAACGACTATAGTGGTCACACCACACCGCTAACCTCTAAACGTTGCAGTTTATATATTTATTCAACAAATATAGGTACTGAATATTTTAAACATGGTATATACTCTCCGTTTTTTCCTCTTCAAAACGCAGTTTGTTTCATAAATCTAACATATTTGGTTCCTGTATTATTCACATTTTATATAGAGGGTGTACTAAAATTAAAAAAATAATTCCGGCCCCAAAAGGTTGAGGAGGACAGAATAGCTGAACCTGGCAGACAGTCTGTGAGTAGGGATGGAGGGAGGGAGGGTGGTGGAATGTGGGTGTGTGAGAGCAGCAGTTCACAGCGGTCATCGTAACCACATGTGGGAGTGATTATGGGGTTCCAGTGCTTTATGTTAAGGGTGGTGTGTAGTTGGTGTTTATATCGTACATTTGTGACTTAGAGTAGTGGTGTTCTTTGGTGTAGTGTTGGCCACGTGCAGCCAAGGGAACAAAACATTGTGGACTGTGTGGAACATGGGCGTGAAACAAAGTAAACTGGGTGATGACAGACATACGTGGCCAAAGCAAAGAAGATATTTTCAATGTACATAAAATGTAAAGTTGTTACTACCTCCAGTCGTCCTTAACTCTCTGCAGTGTATGGAAGAGAGTGGTCGTCTTCATTGTCCATCTCTTATACCCCTGAGGAAAGAACCCCTGCCAACCCATTGATTATGGGGCTCGATGGGCCCCTGAGCCCCATTCTGGAGAATACAAAATTTATCATCCCTCCTGGGAATTGAATCACAGATTGTTCGGCCTGTAGACTTATCATTTTTTTTTGCTGATCTATCCTGTGTTAAGGTTCATGAAACAGGAAGCGAAGAGCAGGATAACGATAAAATTCAGGTGTGGAATAGGATTTGTAAACGTGCTGGAATTTCACAGTTGTCTGATTGTAAGGTGCTGGAAGAAGGAAATAATTTTGTCCAGGACACATGCGCGACTACTTGTCTCATTCCTTGCCCGCCTACCCTTCGTGTGATTTCTCTCACCCAAGTTGAAGCTGGTCATTCTGTCTTGACACCCAGCAGAATGTGTAAGAATCCACTGCTTTGACAGTCTGATGTTTTAGTAAAGCAACTGTAGGAGGGATTGTAGAATCTCCTTTGAAACGGAGAAGGATAAAGTGACGGTGGAGAGACTAAACAAGAAGATAGAGCGTCAGCTGTTCGTTAATGGAGGAGCAACAGGCCTCGTAAAAGTGATCACAAGCCTGGATTTCTGTGACTTAGAACCAAGGACCATCATCATTGGCATTGGCATTCACATTATCATTTTTTTTTTTTTTAATTTTCATTTTTCTGTGCAAAAGTCTGTGTATATAAAGATAAAGACAATATACCATACAACTGTATACAGGCACCATGGTCAGACACACAATACGTCAATACTGAAACAGCTCCAGCCACTGTAGAAACATCAACAGAGTAGCAGAAGGCACATAAGCAAACACATGTAAGTAGTATCTATCTCCATAAAAGCAATCTGATGGAATCGCAGCAATTTCTATTGCGAACGTATAAATACGTAATTCATATAATACTAGAGTGAGTATATTTTCTCAATTGCAGACATGCCGCCACATCAAGAACAAGTAATAAATTTTAGCAACTTCTTTTAGGAAACATGTTTTAAGAAAGACTCCCTGATGATGGTCACACGATGACTGA
>Ga0123355_10008055_pt1 | contig 15893 bp, 7 predicted proteins | sample TergutEmb28metaG_3_FD_89872 | JGI IMG/M metagenome (GOLD analysis project Ga0123355, IMG submission 89872) | Embiratermes neotenicus P1 segment gut microbial communities from Petit-Saut dam, French Guiana - Emb289 P1 | ecosystem: Host-associated > Arthropoda: Insects > Digestive system > Gut ...
AATATATATTTAGGCACATGGAATGTTCTAACAATGCTCCAACCAGGAAAGATGCAAGAAGTTGCAGAACAAATCTTACAGAGCTGCAGATCGTTGCCCTACAAGAAATAAGATGGAAAGGGCTGGGACAAATTTAAAAAGATAAATATAACTTCTACTACAGCTGTAAAGAAGGACAAACAGGACAGCCAGGAACAGGATTCCTAGCAAAGAAATAGTTAAGAATATAATGGGATTTGAAGCAATAAATGAAAGGATATGTAAGCTATGTTTAAAAGGAAAATACCATAATATAACAATAATTAACATACACGCTCCAACAGAAGAAAAAGATGAGGAAACTAAGGAACGCTTCTATGCAGAACTACAACAAACACAGGAGAAAGTACCAAAACACGATCTATTAATAACACTATGTTATTATAATGCAGAGATTGGAAGAGAAAGAGCCTATCAAAAAGTAATAAGGAACCATACACTGCATGATATAACTAATAGAAATGGGGAGCTTGTATGTGAATACGCCATCGCTAATGATATGGTTGTAGCAAGCACGTTTTTCCAACATAAAAATATACACAAAGGAACATGGAAATCCCCAGACACCCTGACATTAAACCAAATTGATCATGTTGTGGTAAACAATAATAAGAAACAAATGATACGGGATGTAAGAACTTTGCGTGGACCAAATTGTGATTTGGACCATTTTCTGGTCAAAGTAATAGTCAAGCAAAAACTAATTACAACCCAAAAAGAGTTTGTAAAGAAACTAAGATGGAATATAAGTAATTTGCAAAACCCGGACAAATTTGGAGCTTATAACAAAAGAGTGAACGATAGACTGGAAAATCAAGAAGAAATACAAAATGTTGCAGGACTGGCAAAATATTAAAACAGCTATCCTAGAAGCAGCAAAGGAAACCATACAGATGCAACCAAGAACAACTACAATGAATGGTGGGATGAGGAATGCAAGGAAGGAATAAAAGAAAAGAATATAGCGAGAAAAATTGTCTTCAAAGAAGAACTAGGGCTACCCAAGAAGAATACGAGGAAAAAAGACGTATAGCAACAAAAATCTGTAGAAATAAGAAGAAACAATGGCTGATTAATAGAATTAAAGAAACAGAAGCTCAAAGAAGAAATGAAACAAGGAAATTTTACAGACATCAAGATGTTCAAAATGACAGAACAGGCCAGAACATTATTACTATGTAAGGATGATAAAGGAAAAGTACTGACAAAGAAACAACAAGTGTTAGAAAGATGGAAACACTATTTCAATGAAGCATTAAATTGGGAATTAACTCCAGAACACACGAACAGCAAACATGAAGCAGGAAACTTGAACGAAGAAGTAGAGATACCCCCACCCACATATAACGAGGTTAGCGAAATCATCCAAAAGTTAAGAAATAATAAAGTGCCAGGCCCAGACATCATCATCTCCAAGCTGATAAAAGGACGATGAAAATTAAAACATAGAATATATATGTTAATCCTGAAGATCTGGGAGAAAGACGAACTACCGGCCAATTGGGAAAATAGCATAATATGCCCAATCTACAAAAAAGGAGATCGAATGCAATGTAAAAACTATCGACAAATTACATTGTTGAATGTAGCCCCTTGGAAGCTGACTGAAAAAAATATGATGTGCAGGATTCATTTGTATGATATATAAAATAACACCAAAGGCCACGAGAGGAAACAGTCATGAACCATACAGAACAAAAATAGTGATGAAACAACAAAAAAATACACATACATAATTATGTGTCATATAAAATATGTGCATTCACAACACAGTGGCATTATGGTTGAAGGTAAGTAGTCTCTTGAAATACAAAACCATTGGGATTATGGGTCTCCACACGAGGCATGGCTGTATGGCCACATTTTTCTCTTTGTGTAATGGTGCATAATATGAAGTGCTGAGAAGGGCCAGTCCCACAATGCAAGGAGACCTACCAAGTATCTGAAATATTCACATTTTCAGAAGTTAATTCTGAACTGTAACAGGTCAGAGGGTCATATGGTAGAAGATATCATAACTTAAAATATTAGGCTATCCGAATAAAACTGTATACAATGCAATACAACGTACATTAATACTCTCAGCAGCACTCAAAAATGTAGGCTCTGTTAGATAAAAGGACTGAGATCAATAAAAGCAATTACAATGCAAGCTCAAAAGGAAAGTGAAGATATTAAAGCATGTGAATTGATAACACTACAGACAGAATTTCAGACTACTGAAATAAATGCAGGAAACATGATGGAAGTCTGGAAGAAGTGTGTTCAAGAGTTTTGGATTGTGGTCTGTGAGAATGAAGAACTGTTGAGAGATCAATAAAAAAAGAAAAGTGTACAGAAGATTATGACAGGGCTGTAGAGGGCCATTGGTCCTACTCCTTGAAGGTAAAGGTGATGCATTCATCTTCAAAAGGATTCGGGGGCAACGACTTAATAACTTCATGGAAAATACTGAAACAGATTCATGTGCTTCATTATTATCTTCCTCAATAGGTGTGCTGTTCCCAGATTGGCCATTTTCTGCAGTTCTGTGCTGTAGTTTTCACTACTGACATCATCTAAATACTGCGCAAGAGTTCTCAACAAGCTGCCAGTTGCACCAATAGTTGTGGGTACATTCCTCACTTCTGCATATGACACACTTGAATCAGTAAATCCTTGTGTTAATAATTTTTGCAACCTCTTCACGCAATATATTTTTATCTGTTGGTAAAGAAACTCCTAGCAGTGAATATATGCCTTTTCTGTCCCAAAATATATCTGGTACGGTTCAGTCTGGCACAATTCATTGGTCCCAAGCAAATATACGCTCAACTATTCGGGCTGCTTTGGGCGTATGTTCATACCTTCTTTTGTTTCCACTTTCACTCCTACTTGTTTACAGATAATGAAATGTAACAGTGTTCATACACTATGCTGGTGCTTTATGTACCCTTCATTACATACAGCTGGCAGATTCTACAGTTACCGTCACCTGTACCTTTCAGAATCTCTGTAGCATATTTGATAATCAGTGCTTGACATTATGCAGCAAATATCATTCTATCAAATAATGCTGGTTGCATTTGTAAAATTTAAACATACCATTTTCTCTTTACTAATACATCCTGTCTGTCCACCAAAAAGTGAGAAGTACACACATGTAAGTCAGGCAGTTTTAACTTCTATATTCTCATACACAGCCTTACAATATGATTTTCAAATACTCTGCCAAATACAGTTTGTATCAATTATCAAAAGATATCTTTATTTATAAAGTTTTTTGTATTTTTTTATCTTAGTGAACTACAGTACTTCATTCATACATTACATCTCTTTCTCACAGCAATCATTAGCCTTTAAATATCTGCACAAACACAGAATGCTTAATGTTGAATTTAAAAAGGAAATAAAAAGAAAGTGTAACAGCCATCAGCTTCATCGCTACTTACAGTTTGCAGTTTCACTTATCACGCTCTTTATGTTCAGCTACCTCTTAACATATTTTTTATAGCAATCAACTCTCCTCCAATATCAATAAATAATTCTGATCAGTACGATGCCTGTACTTTGTAAAACATAATTACCTGTTCAATTTTCTCACTTATCGATAATGTACATTTCATTTAGCCATGTATCAGTTTCTAGAAATACAGTCCTGTAAATATTTGTTTCTATTCATAATGAAATATAGCCAAGAAATTAAGTGATTTTCAGTTTACATAAGAACTCTATAATGAAATGTCTATTTCAACAAACATGTAGTTAGTACATATAACACAATCAGTCTCTGAAACATAAGACCTAATCAGATCAAAATACACGATGAGAAAGGCAGCCAAACCCATGAATCATAAAACAAAAAACTGAACTCGTAAACATAAGCACTTTACACCAACTGCTAGTCTGCTATTATAATGATACAGTTTATGAATTATTGTACTGAGCAGTGTGGTCCCTGAAATAAGTTGTCACTTTGGCCTTTTTTTAACAAGTACCTTGAAATGTTTTCACATAATTAAATTTATGTTCAGTCAGGAAAACCCAAAAGGCAAGGAAGAAAAACCCTGAAAAGAATGCATCATCCGTGAATTAACCCTTTGCCAGTTCCCATGTGCAACAAGGTGCGATACTGCCAGTATCGCTCCTCCCAAGTACTTAAAATTTAATAATTCTTTACTTTAATGTTTCCCCAAACTTTTTTGCTCAGGGACCCCTCTTGGTTTTGAAAAATAATCACAAATCCTCGTATCCTTGCCATGTAAATAATATGTCCAGATAATTAAAAATGTGTATGTCAGAACTGATTTAGATAGCTACAAATACAAACCAGTAGCACACACAACCATGCATTGCATGATTTGATCTTAATTAAACTGTCGCTCACTTTGTGGGTACAGGAGGTTTCTTAATTAGGTATATAATGGTCATACAAAGTAAGCATGACAACAATTAAATAAGTTCCGCATTATTTTTAACAAAACAGTATTCCTGTAATGAAAGAAGTAAGTAAACTTCAAAGTAGCCATTATAGACGTGCATCCACAGATCCCCTGGGAACCAATGAGCACACTTTGGGAACTCTGCTTTAGTGTAATTCATCTTCAAAGCATTTTGACGACAGTCATGCAGTCACAATCGTGAGATTATGTTATAAGGGGGTTCGGCCTTTTCACTTTTACTAGATTCCGCTGCATTAGGAACAGCAAAGGGTTAAATAAATAGTTTTCTTTTTAAGTTAGTCTTTCATTCACTTGGACGCACACATATGTTAATGTATCAGACGCACACATATGGTAATGTATCAAAGTGTTATATATGTTATAGCCTTGAGACATAATTCACTGAAACAAAACAAAACTGACACATATACACAATCTGCTTGTTCTTCATGTGCATCTCTTGTAGTGTGGAAGGTATCAGTGTCTGCCATGAAAGTGTGTAATATCCCACAGAAATATTTAATATTCTACGTTGCTACCTATAGTGAACACATGCATTATTCTGACAAGTATCACACTTAGTGGTTTACTTTTTGATGATGACTGAACATTTCAATCAAGTGGGTATCCTCCACAAAACAAACTGTCTAAGGACCGCATGAGCCCTACAGTCCTTCTCCAAAATCCACATTCCATATTTTGTGTTGCTGCTTATTTTTGGACTGTCACTTCAGTAATGTCAACAGCGGACATTTGTTAGAAACACAAAATCTCTAAATGTAAGTCTTGACAACATCATAAATAAACACAAACAAAAGGATTTCAGACTTTTTGATTTGCTCATTGACAGTTACAGGAATGTTGTAAAACATGATACAAGGGAAAAGCAATATTGTATAAGAACTGAGATTATCTGAATAAAAATACCTGATGGCAGATAATGACATTAGGACAGTAAAGTCCACAAACGACATGCCACAGATGTAGCAAAGGAGAAGACAAGATGTCACCAATAGTTAACATAATGACAGCTACTACAACAGCATACTATACAAGGTCACAGCTGTACTGTTTATTACAATGTGCAGACAAATAGCAAAACTGATGATGCATAGTGTAACAGTGGTGTATAACAGGATACGAAGAAAAACCTAATGTCTGTATACATAATAACTCAAGATATATGCAGTTACCCAAACATAATGACTGACACAACTACTGAAGGTACAGTTAATAACTATCACTGAAAGTTCTGATGATTTCAACAGCAGAACATTTAAATGTATGTTAGATTATGTAGGGAAACCAACTAGTATGTTGTGTTTGTGACATGACACACACAAGATACTGATGGTGACAGTGTTAAGTTTTGAAGTACATTTATGGGTCAGTACAGTGATTAATGTGCTGCAGTTAAATTTACCTTGGGCATCCTGTTATGTTATATATGTTACAAGGTAGTTGTTAATTACCATCAACACAACTACAGAAACCTACAGAAACTTTGTGATGTACAAATACTGCTTTAATAACTTTGCAATACTTATATGTTTGTTCTGAAGAAAATTTAATCTGTTAGCATTTGTTTATATTCAATTAGGTACATTGTTTTCTGGTTGTTGATATTTGTTCTTTAGGTGCAAATTGATACAATTGTTTAAAATGTATTCTGATTCAATTTTTAACCTACTGTTATTTTATTATTAGTTTCATTTTATATCAAATTTTGACACACAATCGAATTTTCAATTCAGCATATGTGTATAAGTTTTACTGTATTTATTTACTTGTCAGTTGTTATTGACTTGTTCCACATCCCACTTGCCTGTCACTGTGATCTATGGAACGTTAAATAAATTTAATTGAATTTAATTTGTTTTATCCGATGAATTAAGGGCAATGTGTTTCATCCACTAGGTGGTCATCTTCATGCCATTAAAGTACACAAAGATAAAAGTACACTGCAAGTTAATATTTGTACGGTTCAAATGAGATCTCAATCCTTACAAGTACACATCAATATAAAATGTTAAAACCAATAAAATATATAGGTAATTTAATAGTAAAACAGTGTCTGCATTGAGAGAACATAGTTTATTACTTCTTCTTGAATGGTAATTAATAACTACCTTGAATTGGAGTCAGTCTGAAAGGCATTTTATTCAGCAGCCACCAATAATTCAGAGTTCCTGCATTCAGTTGCACCTTTTTTTTTTTAACATCTTGGACACATTAAAAATTCACAGAATGCCTCAGTGTTATAACATCAGTTCACATGAGCCACAAGAAACGTTTAATATTCTTTTAGCTATTCTAATCTGTATCCCAGCAATGTACAAAAAAATGTCTGTTTGTCACCACAGTAGTGAATTGGGCACTCCAGTTTACTGGATACCATGATGTGGACACAATTCTGTGGCTCAGATCTGCAGAATTCACATCATAAAGAAGTTCCAAGCAACTGACAAGCATATCCAAAATGTATTTACAATTTTAAATGTGTGTCATCATTTACATTATTGTTTCAGTGAATCATATGTCACAGTTTTGAAAATACAACACTTTGAAGCACCAAACATATTTCGCATACATCCTGTCTGAATACATATATGTCATTCAGAAGTGTCCAACACGACCGTATTGTTTCGTAGAACACACTGACTTTTAAAAGTGTTTCTTACTCCTTTCTTTTAATATAAGCACACAAAGTGATTCATTCTATGTGTGATTCTTATTTTGCAGTTACACTGTTGTAAATATTATATGCAAAAACAGGATATTGAAGCCAATTGACTGTTATTTATTGTATGACACATTCACAGTAATATTTTACTGTGTATCACCATAACATAAACCTGTATATACCTAGTCATTAAGATAAATAAACAAGACAGGCAATGTACATATAATGTAACATTGAGGCTCATCTGTGCAACCACTTTTGCAGTAAAAAAGCAATTAGTATTACATATTCTGAGTGTGTGTTGGCAGACTTAAGTATCCAGCATGCAATGCGCATGCACCATAGTATCATCTGTGGCCTGCCCTGCAACTACAGTATTTTTCCACATTATCCCATATTCAAAAATGTTACTGAAGATAAAGCATGTGTTTTGATTTTCTCTAAAAATTTTGTCTGAAACATCTCTAATTGTAAGGAGTGAGTGAGACAGGATAAAAAATGTATGTTGGTCTTCATGTACAATACTCGATGGTCTTACCAGATTTTAATGTAACTTGAATTTTCTCGACAGATTTTTCGAATAAAACACAAATACAAAATTTCACGAAAATCTGTCCAATGGGAGCCAAGTTATTCCATCTGGACAGACAGACATGAAGAAGCTATTTAGTTGCTTTTTGCAATTTTGCGAACACACCTAAGTGTGTGAATTAGTACAGTCAAACTATGAAGAATAACATATTTTCCATGCACACTTCTCAAAATGCAACTGCTAATTGAGACATACAGCATACAGTACAAATAATGCAATCCAAATGTGTGAAATCTGCTTCACATACTATCGTTTTTCAGACATCATATATGTATGTATACATTCCTGTTGACACTTTCAGGCGAGTCATAAACATTATACAATCAGGTCAAAGTCAGACAAAATAAATGGCCTGATGCCATTTACCACTGTTATTATAAAGTAAAGCAACATATTAAATACTACAAATTTCAACCATTATGAATATAAGTTATCCAAAATAGTCAGATCATTTATGTTCCCCATTTTCAGACATAGAGCACTTCCAGTACTATTCCCAGATCAACTAGATTCCCATGTAACCAGTATAAAGAGGAATGAGTGGCACAGTAATGAATTTAAAATGTGCTTAATGTGGCAAAACATGTAAAAATGGAACAGAGTAAAGAATTACCAACAGCACGTAACTATTGCTTATCACTTCTAGATACATCAGACAATCATCTTTACAGGTCCATAATAATAGTAATGCAACATAACATATATAACTAAATTTATGACTGGAGTCTATTTTTACCTCTTCTTTAGTTAAGAATCAAGGAATTTAAGATGGAGAGCCCCTTAAGGGAGAATGCATCATTATTTCAAATCTCAGTTGTAATTTGCTTTTCTACATTAACCACATACAGCTACTTGCATATGTAAATGTTCAAATACTGATTAAACACCCTATTTATGTTCTGTAAGAGGTTTAAAGTTAGATCTTAATTTTAACTCCTTGTATTTTTCACCTGTGACTGGACAGAAAAGGCATACCTGCATGTGTTTTACATTTGAACATTTTCTTATCCAAATTGCCAAGCAATGGGTCAGGCTCACTCCCCCCCCCTAATGCACACAAAGGGCGAAAAAAACTATGAATGAAAGAAAAAGGGCTGTAATGGTAGAGTTTCTGAATGTTATTTGGTGGTACTTCTTAGCAGGTAGTTCTAACACATGGCATTAGCATTGGGATTTTACAGTGTCTAGCAGTCAAGTGGGAAACTTCACATCAAATAGTTGTCCTGTGGCCTGTCAGAAATATGTAGTGTGTACATATTTGGGCAATGACCTTGAAAAGGTTTGTTTTATAATGAAAGTGACTACACTTTCCGCATGAAAAGGTGGTACTGTATGACGATATGCCAGGCATATTTCATTTCATACCAGATGGTCCACATCACGTGTACTCATCTTATAATTGCCCTTGTTAGTCCTACATGACTTAATAAATGTTGTTCAGTCATATTGGTCAAGAAGACTGTATCTCTTTATCCCTTATCCTGCTAACATGAACATGGTGAGCTCCTAATAATATCAGCAGATGGGGCTTAATTTGGTGTTTAAAGGGTTAAGCCCTGCAAATTTCAGTCTTAGACTGCTCTAGAACGAACACCATACTCTGTCACATTATTTTAATTTCCAACAGCAGGCTTCAAATTTCTACTCCCACTGCATATTTCTGTCCATCACTAACAATGAACATTCATTATTCATTCCATTCCTACTGAAAATCTGTTACCTTTCTGTCATACTTGCTTATCCTGTGTGATTTTTATTACTCCTATTGTATGCTTGTTTATTAATCGTATCATTCTTAACATCACTCACCCCACCTAGTGCCAAGAGTAAGAATGAGTGAAGCAGTGCTGTTACCTCCATCTGCCTTCATGGCCTGCACCAGAGCTTTAGTTTTTTACCAGTAGTACACATGGTACAGAACTTCCAGCTACCTACTGAAATAAAAGTGTGACAAAAATGAATCCCTTTAACATTTGCTTGCTTGCATGTTACGATAGTGCACCTTGGGTAACACAGAACCCACTTTATTGTATATGCATCTAATTTGAAGGAAGAAGTCTTGGGTTGGACCAGCACCATAATCTTATTATTTAAAAATGTCACAATTCACACTTGTGACGTAGCATACTGAATGCACTTCTGGAATACTCATTTCAGGCTTCACAATTTGAGCAGGTGGCATGAAACTTACAGTGGTGGTTGTGTGGATGGAGTCTCTGCATTTCATAATTAGTTTTGAGAAGCTCGACAAGAATGCCGTGATTTCCACGTGGCAGTTCACTTATGTTACATTGCCACTATTAACATTAATAAGCAGTGAAATCCGTATTTCTATCCAGACGGCATCGATATGTAATGCCTTATTCAAGTCACTGTATTAATACACCTATAAATAAAGCCATGTAACATTTTAAATTAAAATTCACAACTGCTGGTTTTTTTAAGCCTTGCAGTGCTAAATTTCAGCAAGCAGCAAAAATATCTCAGAAATGCCATGCAATTTTTCTGAATTTCAGAATGGATTACAAACAGAACCAATATTTATGTCCTAGTCATTAGAATTATGTACTTGACCAGAGAAAGATGCTAGAACTCTACCTTTAAAACAAAACCTTTGTATCTATTTGCTTTATATAGGACAAGCTGAATTACATATCATTTGTGGAAGACACTGGCAATTGCAGATTTTCTTGCTCATATCTCAGAAAGATTCTGGCACCCAGAGAATTAGTAACACATTCAGTAGATGTGATTAGTGTCAAATAATTATGGAATAGTGAGATCAGGAGTTGTGGCTTAACCTTCAGCATACAGTCTTTTAAATGCCAGCTTTCTGCTGTCACCAGAACATGATTAAATTTAAATGCCTACTGTGGGAATGTTTTTCCCTTTTGAATGAAAAGCACTGATGTACTATTTGTCCATTAAAGATTCATGAGGCAATATTCAGATATTTGTTTGGACAGACTATATAAAATCCTAAAAATTCAGTTAGGATACCCAACATTTTGATCAACATTTGTAGGCAGGATCTTTCAAACATGAAAGAGTACTACCCATTAAACTGCATTTGACACTTTGAATAAAAACAAGAAATGCATTACATGTTGCATGCAAATGCCAATTCAGGTGGTGTATGTGAAGGGACAGATGACGATTGGGTAGCATATCCTCTGTCCAATTCAACCATATGCAACTAACCAAATATGTCTTGAAGCTTTCATGGTGACAGAAATAAGATATTCCAGGCTGTCAGCACAAGATTTTATGAAATAATCCTTTATCCTTTCCCAACCTCTTCCACCATACCTAAAATACAAGTCATCTTTACACTAAAAACATGCAGATTAATTTACGCAATCTTATCACTTCAACATGTTCAGGACAGGGCTCTTGAATTTTTGGGCGCAGTACGTGTCACAAATTAAAGCAATTATTATGGTCCATGAAATAAGTTGCAATTCTGATCCCTTCCCAGACCTTTCTTTAACATGTACGATTTAGTTTTTGAGATATAATTACGAAAGTATCTTTGAATAAACCTGTCAGTGAAATCACCTCCCACACATGGCCTATGTCCATAAAAATCAATTACATGAAAAATAGCTCACCATTGCTAGCCTCAGTGGTCAAAATATATACTTTCTGAAAATGTTAAAGCATTATTTATTCTCCAATCACAGCAAAACTGTAACTGCAGTGTTTCAAGGGACACAGTTATTAAGTGCCTATTGTCAAAATACTGTGTCAGGCCTAAAATACACATAACAAGCAAGATAAAAACTTAGTGCAGTTTATGTTGCTTGACATTACTATCTATGACCCGAGTCATTGTTTGCTCGTGTACTTTCTTTGCGGTCTCCTTTATATGTAACACATTTGCTCTAACGCTGAATACAGATGCTTTAGCTATACATTCTGAGAGATGAAGTACCAAGACAGCAGTCCTCAGCCTTCAGAATAATTAACAACTTAGAAAATGTATGTACAGTGCAAGCGATCTGGCACATTCACTCCCCCCATGTTTAACTACCCTAAAATCTGTAAACCTTGTTTTGTCTTCATGTGAGGAATCCCATATTTTACTTAATCTATTGTTTATAACACAAAAATGTCAGAAATTTAGAATACAATTTGCTGGTGTTTAAGTTCCTTCAAAATCAGCATGTTTGAGAATCGAAGGAGGAAATTTCCAACATGTGCCCACTCAGGCCTGCTCAAATCCCAGGTGCAAGGATGCCACAGTGAATACATTTTTTAGGATGGTCCCTAACATATGTGAGTTCTTAATATAGGAATTAGCTCCATGTCACCATTTTGGCACCTAGAATTTTAGGTGGATCCTACAGTTTTCAAAAGTCTGTGAACCCCTGCAGTTGGTTACACGTGGAAATGTTAGGCCATTAAGCTTAATGTGACTCTGGTTTCGATTATCAATTGACCTCCCTGTATTTCTACTGTCCACTGTATTGTGTTTCCCAGTAGATGTCTTGGTACAGTGTTAATTTTCTATGTCATACACCTCAGTCAGATTCAATCTCACAGCAAAGAAAGAAAAAGCACATGCCTAAAATTCTAGTGGGATACAGTACAACAAATGGACAACAAACTCCACTGTGATGAAGTCGCTCCTGCATGCAGCTACATTAAACTAGCAACTAAAAGTGAATTTTTAACTACAAATTAATTCACTCATTCTTTCCTTCAGGAGCATACCAAAACAGAGAAACATTAAATTCTATTTTTTTTTTTCATATACTGTAGTCATACATAGCATGTTTCATTCCTTTTATTTAGACACCTGGGAAGATGGCGGAATTCTCCCTAAACATGTAGGATTATATGAATATTTTAACTAATAACTTTCAAATATCAGACAGTTCTGTCAAGTTTGATTTACAAATAAATTATGCAATAATAATTTCAATCAAACGTGACAAGCTGGTTCCAGAGGGAGTAAGTGTAATGTTGTACATTTCAAGATCTTGTCAAATTTACTGTAATTAAAAACTGAATGTACACGTACACTGAGAAAATCATTATAAATTGCATTGTACAAGAAGTGCCTGTTCTAAGTATTGATTTTCTGAAGCTAAAATGTCAAAATATACTCTCTATAAACACATTCAAACTGCAGATTATCTTTTGAATTACTTGTTAAGACATAAGCCAGAGACTCTGAATATGTACTTTAAAATGGAAAGCATCAGTTTTATCCAACTCACTTCTGACTGATAAAATTTTCCTTTAGTAAATACATTAGAAACATATCCCATTTCAAGTGAGTCATTACACACATCCTATTTCAGATCACATAATAGTTTCACAAAGTAAATCATAAAAATGAGGACTGTACAACACACAGAGATTGCTTTACTTTCATAAAAGCAAACACGCAGATAAAAGTATATGCACATTACCTGCTGACTGCTTAATCAAAACACTGACAAACTATAACATTTTTAAAAAAGAATACCATACACCTCATATACAGTAAAAAACACTTATTTGTACACTTTTTCTCACTTTTATAGTGAGGACAAATCAGTTTTCATTTTTATAAGACTAGGATTTAGGCAAAGTTCATTACAGCTAATTTCTATCAGTCTTTGCCATACTATTGTTTTACCACTTAACTTCCAATAATTTTAATCTTGAGATCTTTCAGTAACACATCATGTGCCAGACTCAAAAATAACACAAACAAAACCAACACATTTCTCCCAGATGTGTCAGTCAATCCAAAACCTGTTACAGGACAGGAAATTCAGAATGAAAAGTGAACTAATTCAAGAGTACTAAAATGTTAACATAATGCTTACAACTTTCATTATACTCCACTGCCCATCAATTACTCAAAATGAAGCACAGTTCTGAATAAGACGTACCAGTCTTTTATATGGTCATGATATTTTACGAGCAGTTCTACTAAGCTTATATCAATTCACATCAATACTAATATGGTCACAACTGGAACATGAAACATGGTACAATCCAACCCTATACAAGTTATACTTAGGGCAAAGTAAAATTGTGCTTCCGAAATTAAGCATACCATGAAGATGAATAGGGTGGATGTATACCTCCACACAACCCCCAGTACTAGATGGAGGAGAGTGGTTAAAAAAGCCCACTGCCTATTGGAAAGACAGCTGGGCAATGCTTAGAACTAGCCTGTACGCTATAAAGAGATATTTCATGCATGTTAGTATAACACCAAACTACTCTTTTACTATTAAAATGAAATGTATTGGCACGTAACATTAATTCTTGACAGAATGAGATGATAACGTTTATAAGTACGTCTAATGTAAAAATGTTTTAGAATAAAAAAAAAAAAAAGACATTTCAACTGGAATTAATGCATGAATGTCTACACAAATTAACCTTTAAATGAAGGAGTGGGAATTTAAGTTCTGGTGCACGCTGTTTAAAAACACACTATAGGAACCAGCAAAATAAAATTATGAGATAAACAGCATTTTGTAAGAAACAAAAGTGTGTACCATGTCTTAAAATGCAAGAAATATACTCTTGTCCTAAATATATAAAATAAATTGCTGGTGATGTCACCAAGTTTGTATCTGGAATATGTAAAAGACCCAGCTTAAAATATCAAAATTAACCACCCAATATGAGTGAGTGTACCAGTCCTTTACATTCATATTATTACAATGGGCATGGAAATTTGGTCTAAGGTAGCAGATGACAAGCAACATCCAACAGTCATCTTTGTGTCCTGTGTACCAGTTACATAAAGTATACATACGATGAGGCCATGTTGGGCCAAACATTTTATTACCGTAATCGGCGCAACAGGTTGCAATGCAGCTTAAAATGGTAGTCTGCAATAAGAGTTGTGAAATTTAATTTTTGGTTTGTGTCAGTGTACACAAAATTTAATGAAGCTCAAATTAAAACAAACACTAAACACCCTCTCACTATAACATTGGGCTAAACCTGGAATGTTATGTAGGAAGAGTCCATGGACAAGATCGTAAATGCATTCTCTACATGACCAAGTAGTGTCTATACTGATGACATATGTAACATTCCGAAAGTAAAATACCAAGCAATTCAATTTTAATGTCACACACTACACAGTGCAAATAACCAGACAACTGGAACATTCCCCGTTGTAAAAACCTGAAAATTTATACGTGGCAGATAACTTGGCCCCACCTCATCTCATTTACTGTTAATAGTTGAAAGGGAGCACAGTTGTCAAATAATGTAATATACAGTAGAACTACTTAACCGGATGCTTTTATCCAGATCGGCTTGGCCCTTTGGGTAAATTTGCCGAGAATTCTAAAAAACTAACTTGCTTTGAAATTACCAGTTATCGGATCAAGTACAGTCGTGTTATGGCTTCTGGAACTCCATATCAGATGTTTAGACACAGGTACATACTGTAAATAGTAACAGTCAAACTTGAAACTTCCAATGTTGCCTATTTTCAAAGAAAAATTCCATTATCTGGAGGTTCTGCATATCCAGACTGCTCACCATCCCAATTAATCTGAATGAGTTCTACTGTACATAGCAAAGGAATTAGGAGATTTCTGGTGAGGATTTCATGTTGCCTGCTCTGAGCAACTTCACCAAGAGTGTAAAATATTTTTAATGCAATATAGCTAACAACTAAAAAAAACTCCTACATAAGAGACTTCAGTTTCATGCTAAGAAACTGCTGAAACAACTTGTTACAAATTTTACCCACTTACAAGAAATGGTTAGTGACTTTGGTTACTGCTAATGCGCAGGTATATATGAAACTAAATGAATAACCTGGACATGTCTGCTGCTTCACAAGTACGCAAAGGCAGTTGAACCTAGTCATCCACCTTCTTTATTTTTTACAGGTCTTACAATCCATTCGGCCATTTTATATTTTAATATTTCATATTTATGATTATACAAAGTTCATACTCAAAACTGAAACTAATGTGGTACACACTTCTGAATGTACCCTTTCAAGATGGAAGTTGGAACTGCTTGGTCCCAAGGCAAACCACATTGTGATGTCCAAACTCCCCCCCCCCCCCAAAAAAAAAAGCTTCCACCTTCCCAAAAAAATCTTTTTTTTAAAAAAATTAAGCTTTAGGTTTACATAAAAAAACTGTTAACCTCCCAACAAAAAAAAAAAAAAATTTAG
>Ga0123355_10008056_pt1 | contig 15893 bp, 11 predicted proteins | sample TergutEmb28metaG_3_FD_89872 | JGI IMG/M metagenome (GOLD analysis project Ga0123355, IMG submission 89872) | Embiratermes neotenicus P1 segment gut microbial communities from Petit-Saut dam, French Guiana - Emb289 P1 | ecosystem: Host-associated > Arthropoda: Insects > Digestive system > Gut ...
CAACTGTTCGATGAACCAGCGATAAAGGGGCTGATGGTCGGCAAACTCCAGCGAGCACATGGAATGGGTGATTTTTTCTAGCGCGTCCGACTGCCCGTGGGCGTAGTCGTACATGGGATAGATCGGCCACTGGTTGCCGGTGCGATGATGCTCGGCGTGCAAGATGCGGTACATCACCGGGTCGCGTAGGTTCAGGTTCGCCGAGGCCATGTCGATCTTGGCCCGCAGCACCCGAGACCCATCGGGAAACTCCCCGGCGCGCATACGCTCAAACAAATTCAAATTCTCTTCTATTGAGCGATTGCGATACGGGCTCTCCTTCCCCGGCTCGGTCAACGTGCCGCGATACTTGCGAATTTCTTCTGCCGACAAATCATCGACGTAGGCCTTGCCCGCTTTGATCAGCTGGATGGCCCACTCATACAGCTGTGCGAAATAATCCGAAGCGTAGAAGAGCCCGTCCCAATGAAAACCGAGCCACTGAATGTCTTGCTTGATCGACTCGACGTACTCGACATCTTCTTTTTCAGGATTGGTGTCATCGAAGCGCAGGTTGGTGTGCCCGCCAAACTCGTCGGCCAGTCCGAAATCGATACAGATGGCCTTGGCATGTCCGATGTGCAAATACCCGTTGGGCTCAGGGGGAAAGCGCGTCTGCACCCGTCCGTTGTACTGGTTGCTCTTGAGGTCCTCGGCAATGCGATCACGTAAAAAGTTAGAAGCACCGGATTCCGGAGCCGGGCTGGTGTCCGTCTCCGGCTCAGCATTCGACATTTTCATAACTTTTGATCTTACCGCAGTGGAACCGGGGACGCCCCGTCCGCCATGGCAGCGGCCCGAACCTTTGGTGGCGGGTCCTGGGGCCCTGGCCCCGGACGAGAGCGTCCGGGGCTCCACATTTCTGTGCCCTTCGCTGTTTAGATCACCTTGGCCACTGCCGGAATTCGTCGCAGCGCCGCCGTCGCTCCCCAGCTCAACAGCACGGTCCCGACGAATACCAGCGATCCCTTCGTGATCGCCGGCATCTCGGACTTCAGAACTGCAAGCTGCAGCCAACCCACGAAGGCGTAGTGAATCAGGTACATTCCATAGGCATTGGCGGTAAGGCTGTCGAACAACTTGCCGCGTCTCTTGGCAAAGCGCACGAACAGCGCCAGGAACGCAAAGCTCGAAGCCGCGCATGAGATCACCCAGGTGGAATGCCCGGCGAGTTCCCATCCCCGCGAGCCCATGTGTTTGGTCGCCGCCGTGAACCCAACGCCTGCAGCCACCAGAAAGGCAAGCAGCGCCCGAATCGACCAGAGCCACCAGCGGCGCGCCAGCCTGCCGTCGGGGGACACCAAGCCCCGGTTAAGGCCATAGGCTCCGACTCCGGTTCCCAACAGGAAATAAACGAGATAGTGCAAGCCGCGACTGGTCTGGAAGGCGAACGGTCCCCACGCGCTCCAACTCAGGGGATTGAAGATCACGGCCAAGGGAACATAAGCCGCAGCAGAGATCGCCACCAGTAGCGCGAAAAACAGAAACGGACGGCGCTCCGCAGCAGAAGACAACTTTGCCAAACCAGCTCCCCACCTGGGCGATACGAACAAGAGTGCAGCGGCGACGGCGTCGAAAGCCAACAGCACCCACACAAACCAGGCCGGACCCGCCGGCCAGTTGCCGAGCGCCTGCCACTGCTGCCAGTATCCGGCGATGCCGCCGCCCAGCCCCGTCTGTATGTACGCTGGATAGTAGGCGATGGGCGCGACCAGGGCAGCAGCCACGACAAACGGCAATCCCAGTCGCAGCGTGCGATCCGCGAGGAAGTGTCGGGCTCCTTTGCGCGCGAGGCTCTGCCATACGAACAGGCCCGAGAGAAAGAACATCAGCGACATGAAGAACATGTCGTTGAACGCGACCAGGAAGTCGAAGCCGGCCCAGTGGTGCGCGTCAACGATGGGGGACGCTTCCCACCAGCGAATGGCCCCGGTGAGAGAGGTAGGCGCTGGCGGTCCGAACGTGACATAAGCCAGGGAGGAGTGGTGCGCGAGCACCATCAAGGTAATGAACGCCCGCAGGTAGCCTATCGACACGTTGTAAACCGGCGCGTTCGTGGTTTTGCATGCCACGGCGAGCCGTGGATCGCGATTGAATTGCTCTTCGGGTAATGCCGTCAACGTTGCCATGGCTGGTTGCTCCTTATTGGTTTCACTTCAAGTAACGCAGTTTCGAAGACGAAAGATCCCTGCAGCACCCGCAAGGCACTCGCGGTCGCCACTCGATCGGTAAATTTTTTTGGGCCCTTACCGCACTTGAAGGGGCTCGGTCTGTCCCGTGCCCGAGATGCGTTTGCGGAGGTAGCGCAGCAGCTGCCAAAGGTTCACCACCATGGCGATGCACACACCAAACCACACGCAAACCAGGCTCACAAGAATCGAGACATTGACGACCGCGGCCACGCGAACGTACTGCGCGGAATTTTTCGCGGCCTCGGTCAGTAGCAGAAAGCCTTGCCCGCCAGCCATCGATGTCTGCGCCGTATTCAGAATGAAGTGCACCAGGATCAGGCTCAGAACCCCCTGCACCAGCTCGCCCAAGGGGGGAAACCATTCCCATTCGGGACGAGCCAAAGTGATGGCTGGACGCACCAGTGCGACAACACTCAGGAGCACAATGGGGACATAAAAGGTATGCCACATGGGGGCCGCCCTCAGGAACGAGGCCGCCGGCCCCAGGATCAGCGCCGGATACTGCGGCAGCAGCAGCAGCCAGATGAGTCCGAAGAGCCCGAAGGCAAGCTGGCAGACCGTCTGCACCAGCGCGGGTTTGCGCTCCTCCTTGCGCACCGGCGGCAGCGCAAGGGGATCAAATTTGCAGGCGATCTGGGCCTGCGCATGGCTGCGTTCGAGGATCGCAAACACCAGCGTTATGATGCCCGCGGCAATGAACAGCCCTGACCACAGGTCGCCGATCGTGTTCCCGATGGCCGACCCCCAGTTGCCATTTGAGGTCACGAAGTTCACCGGGCCCACGATGAAAATGAATACCGGAACCAGGATCCACAACAAGACCATCTTCAAAACAAATGTATAGATCGGATACAAAGCCGGTCCGATCAGGTGCTGGTTCGGTCCCAGACGGCTTGCGACTACCATCGGAGCGCCACAGCGCTTCAGAATCTCTGAGACCTCGGCGGCATCGAGAGGACGGCGGAGCTCGCCGGCTCTGGTGTCGATCTGCGAGCGCAGATCCTCGCCGAGTTCGGCCAGCACTTCCTCCTGGCGCCGCGTCTTCGGAAGCCAGAAGCGGACGGCCTGCAGATAACGGTCAACAAGTTCAAGCGGATTGGCTGGTTTGCTCATAAAGACTCCATGGAAACGTCGTGCTTGCCTACACAATTCCCTTCCATCCCTGCTCTGCCCTGGCGTAGCTGAGCAGGCGCCGAGCCGCGCGACGAAGATAGGGCGCGCAATACCATGCGTAAACTACGGCGCTGATCAAGAAGTAGGCCCACAACCAGCTCAGCAGCCCCCAAAGGATGATGCCGTTGAACGCTCCGGCAACCTGCTGTGCATGCGCCAGATCGGCAGCACCGCCGCTTGCCACAACATAGGGATAGCTTTTGATCATGGGATACTGCAGTGCCAGTGCAGCTAAATTGATCACCAGACGCGCCGCCGGAACAAGCCCGGTCCATGTCGGACGCGCCAGATTGACGGCACGCTGCACAATTCCCGCCAGGAGCAGCACGAGAATCGGCAGGTAGAAACGATGCCAGGCGGGCGCAAGCCGGAGATATCCCGCGGCCGATCCGAGCAGCAGGCGGGGAAAGAACGGCACTGCCGTCCACCACAAGATGAACGTGCCCCAGACTACCAGGCCCGAAATCGACATCCAGGACGCGACCGGCATCATGCGCGCGAGCTCCGCCGGCGGGTAGTACCAAGGCTGGGGAATTTTCCGCCGCACCAGATTCAGGATCGTGAACGTCACAGTTACGCACACGACTTGAATCAGTGCAGACCGAAGCAAAGTTGTCAGATTCAGGGGCTGATGAATGTACAGCAGGATGACCACGGTTATCCCCACCGCCAGCGCCAGGTTCAGCCCCAAGCCAATCAGGTACAGCGGAAACAATTCCGGTCCAATCAGTTCCCAGCCAAGGCTCAGGCTCATGCCCTTTTGCCGGTAGCGGCGAGCCACAACCATCGGGTCGCCGTAGGCTTGGATCAGTGCCACCTGCTCCTCGTCGCGCAGCGGGCGATCTAGTTCAGCCTCCCGCGCTTCGATCTGGGAGCGCAGCTCCTCCGAGAGTTCGGCGATGATATCGTCCCTCTGCCCGCGCGGCAGGTACCGTCTGACTGCTTTGAGATAGCTTTGGAGCAAATCCATACTCGTTGCCTCTTGAAGACTCATACCTCTTCGGTAATTTTTTCGAGCGAGCGGTTGATGCGCTGCCACTCGCTCATGAGCTGTCCCAGAATCACTTCGCCCGTCGGCGACAGCCGGTAGAAGCGCTTGTTGCGCTTGTCTTCCTCCCGCCACTGGCTGACCAGCAATCCCTGACTCTCCAGCCGCCGCAGCAGGGGATAAAGCGTGCCTTCGTCGATCTCCAGGCCGTCGTCGGCCAGCGCCTTCCGCAGTGTGTAGCCGTATCGTTCGGTCCGGAGCTGGGTCAAAACCGCCAATGTCAAACAGCCGCGGCGAAGTTCGAGCCTCAGGTTTTCAAAGACCTCGCCTGCGATCATAGTACCGTTTGCCACATAGTGTACGACACATACTGTATGTAACACAGTATAATTTGTCAAGGGTTTTTCTGCAGGAATCGGGCGGCGCCTTTAAAATCAACTGGCTGGGGGGTGGAAAATCGCCGTTCAGGGTCCATCTGGCGACTTTACCCGGCGCTATAACTATTGATTTGTCATATACATAGAGATTGACCTCGAATTGATGCCCGCTCCCTTGGACGCGGGTTTAGATTTACGCATCTTCATAAATGGAGTTCCACTTGACGACCCCTTCCAGGCTCATCTTTCGTCAACCGTTTCAACTGATCCTCCGTTCCCGCTCGCGAACTCCGCCGTCGGCCAACCGGGTTTTGATGGCGGTCGGACTCCTTTTAGGGATGTGCTGCGGGAGACTCGTGGCTCAATCTCCTTCGACAGACCAAGAGTGGCCGCAAAGCCACCGGGACGAGCCTTACGCGGCAGACCCGGGCGCGGACCAGGAGCAGCCCTACCCGAATTCTGCTCCCCCGGCGCGCCCGCCGCTCGACCGAGGCCAGCTCGAGCAGTTGGTAGCTCCGATTGCGCTCTACCCGGACGCGTTGGTGGCGCAGGTGCTCGCGGCATCGACCTATCCGCAGCAAGTAGCGGACGCCGACCGCTGGCGCCAGCTACAAGGCTACCGAACCGCGGACGAGATTGCCTCCGGCGCCGATGCCGAAGACTGGGATCCGAGCGTGAAGGCGCTGACTGCATTGCCGCAGGTCCTGGCGCAGATGGATCGCAACCTCGAGTGGACCACCGATCTCGGCAACGCGTACTACAACCAGCCGCAAGATGTGCTCGAAGCCGTGCAGGTCATGCGCCGCCGGGCGCAAGCGGCCGGGACTCTGCGCAGCACTCCGCAGGAAGTCCTTGGATACGACGCGGGAAACATTGTGCTCGCGCCGCCCAATCCGCAGGTGGTGTACGTCCCAAGCTACAACCCGTGGACAGCGTACGGCGCGCCAGTCTCGCCCTATCCAGGATTCTCGCTGTTGGGTGCAATCGCAGATATTGCCGGAGCATTGCCGCTCCGCTACGGCCTCGGCATCGCGATGTCGGCATTCACCCAACCTTGGGGATGGCTCGCCTGGGGGCTCGATTGGTTAGGCCATGCGCTCCTGTTCAATCACGCTGATTACTACTCGCACAGCCGCACCGTCGCCGACTGGGGATTTCCTCATCGCGGCTTTTACGCCTATCGCGGACATGCGGGATTCGGTCATGGGGGCGACTTCGCGCGCGGGCGCAGCGCGGAGGAGTGGCGTCGCGGCGGCTCCAATTCCGGCGGCTGGCACGGGTTCAGCCGCGGCCCAGAACGTCCGTTCGAAAGTTGGGGCGACCGCTCAAGCCGCAGCTTTCGGTCGAACCAGGGTTTTCGATCAAGCCGCAATTTTGAATCGAGCCGAGGCTTTCCCTCGTTGCCGAACCAACGCGACGGCTTCGCCCGGCCGCTGGAACGGATGCCGGAAAATCACCGCACCTATGGGCCAGAGTTGAACCGCGGTACCACAGGATGGAGCCGAGGCGAATCCTATCGAGCCTCGGCAGGCAACTTTCGGCGAGACCCATGGAGGGAGTCCGGATCATTTACCCGTTCGAGTGGCAAATCCCGTTCCGCGGGTCGTCAGCAGGTCGGCGGAGGGTATTCCCACGACACCTTCGCCAACATGAGCCACTCCCACGCTGACTTCGGAGGCGGGCGGGGCTTCATCCACGGCGGCGGAGCCGGACATGCACCAAAAAGCTTCGGCGGCCGCCACGGTCTCGGAGGCAACAAGAGTTTCGGCGGCGGCCACTGGCATGGCGGTGGAGGCGGCCACTCCCACGGCGGCGGAAAGCATCATCACTGAGGCCGTATCGAGATCGTATCGGTTGGCAAGTCGTCGCCATGGTGAACCGGTATCCCGACTTTGTACACCAGCGCCCGAGGTGCCTCGGACCCCGATATCCGCGTCGATCAACTCGAGCGATTTCGAGCGAGAACATGCTATCTTCGTTGAGACACAGCCGCGTCAGCCTGCCACCATGGGGGAGAGAAATCGTCCGCTTTCGGTGACCATCCTTGCCTGCATCTATCTGCTCGTGGGCACGGCGGGCTTTTTCTATCATTTTCGCGAACTGCTGCCGCTCGAACGCGACGGCCTGATCATCGAGTTCACAGAAATCCTGGCGTTCGTGGCGGGTGTATTTATGCTTCGCGGCCATAACTGGGCACGCTGGCTGGCACTTGCCTGGATGGCCTTCCACGTGGCCATCAGTATCTCTGACCCAGTTCGGAAGCTGTTGCCCCACGCTGTGATCCTGGCGATCATCGCGTGGATACTGTTGCGGCCAGCCGCCGGCCGGTACTTTTTAGGGCAAACTCAGCCGACTTAGAACCGGCGAGGTTCCAGGCGCGAGCCTCCGGCATCACACGCCGGCCGAAACCACCTGCCGCGGTGCACGAATCGCCAGCTCTCGTTGAGCCAGTTTCCGCCGGTAGTGCACATGCCGCCACCGCGTCATCTCCACCAGTGGCTTCCACACCGGGTTCACCAGATCATGCTTGATCAGCCAGTGCCAGATGCGATTCGACCGTTTGTAGAGATACGACATCGCCAGATACAGCGGCACCGCCTGCCACTCGGCCGGCCTCCGTCGCCAGATCGAAGCATGCGAGAAGAGCCGCTGATAAATCCACGCGTATCCCCGCTCGAGTTCTTCCGGCGTCATGTGCTTGGGGCGGAACACAGCGTGGCCCGTGTCATAGAGCGCCCAGTCACGATGCAAGAGCCGCCCTTCGGCCTCCATCTGGCGGAACAGCGGCGTGGCAGGGTAAGGCGTCAGGATGTGAAACGTCGCGCACTCCAGCCGGTTCTCCTCGATCCACTCTGCCGTGCGCGAAAAAACATCCTTGCGGTCGTGATCGAATCCCAGCACGAATGATCCGTTCACCTGAATGCCGTAGTCGTGCAGAAGGCGCACGCGCCGCGCGTAGTCAGAGGCCTGCGGGGTCTTCTTGTGCGAGTCGGCGAGATTGTGGTCGGAAAGGGACTCGAATCCGATGAAGACACCCGTGCATCCGGCCAGGGCCATGTTACGGATGAGCCACGGGTCATCGGTGACGTCGATGGTCACCGCCGCGCTCCATATCTTGTTGAGCGGACGCAGCGCATGGCACAGCTGGTCGAGGTAGTCGCGGCGCGATCCCAGATTGTTGTCGATGAACACGGCATAAGGCTGATCGTCGGCCTGGAATTCCTCCACTACCTGCTCGGGATGGCGCATGCGATACGGCATGCGCAACCCGTCGGTCGCGAGATAGCAAAAGCCGCACCGGTTATGGCACCCGCGCGTGGCAATCAGGCTGGTGGTGGTCAGAAAGCTGTGACGCGGAAGAATCGAGCGCCGCGGCGAAGGGTCGTGGGAGTAATGGTTTTCGTAGGTCGCGACGTACCGCCGCTTGAGCTTGTGGGCTTCGATGTCGCCGAGAATGCGGGGCCACAATTGCACCCCATCGCCGAGTGCGAGCGCGTCGGCATGCGGGGCGCATTCCTCCGGGCATGAAAGAACGTGCAGCCCGCCGAGGATCACCCTCGAGCCCCGGGCACGATACCAGTCCGAGAGTTCGAAGGCCCGCTTGGCGAAAGTGAGATGCACAGTGATTCCCACCACTTCCGGCATGGGGCGAAACGGTGGCCGGCCATGCAGCAGATTCTCGTCCCAATACTCGACGCGCCAGTGCACCGGCGTAGTCGCGGCAAAGCTGGTCAGCGCCAACGTCGGCGTCAACACGTGCTTGCCAAAACTGGCATGCGCATCCTTGGGATAGAAGGGGTTAATCAGCAGCACATAACGCAGCTCAACGGCGGTGACCGGGACAGCGTGATCGAGCTCGGGAGCAACCGTCATCTCCCGCGGGATCCAGCGGTCGGCGATGGGGCCAACAAACGGCTCATGTGGATCGATCATACAATGTACTTTATAATACAAAGTACATTGAGTCAACCGAACTCGGGGCTGATGCCCTCAGGCCTGCCTCACGCAGGCCTACCCCTCGCGCCAAGCCCATAGTCGCCAGGCAGTCAAAGCACAAGTTTGATTAAATGTCAGATTAGATATATTCTAAATACAAATGCACGCCAAGGCGATAAAACGGTCCTTCGCCAACAGCGGCTTGCGGTGCACGCCGCAGCGCTACGCCGTGATGGCATTCCTGATGGAGTCGAACCGGCATCCCACGGCTGCGGAAATCTTCGAAGCGGTGAATCTTCTGGACCCGCGCTCTTCCCGGGCCACCACCTACAACAATCTGCGGGACCTGGTCGAGGCGGGTCTGGTGCGGGAAGTGGCCGTCGAAGGCCGGGCGGCGCGCTTTGATGCCAAAGGCATGCGGCATCACCACTTCATCTGTGACCGCTGCGGCAATGTGGAAGACCTGGATTGGTACGACGTGCCGAGACCCGCTTCGCGCTCCCTCGGCAAGCGGGTTCTTCGCGAATGCGAATTGATTTTTCGGGGGCTGTGCACGAAGTGTGCTCCGCGACGCGCCTCCGGTTAGAGGAAGCCGGCGCGTAGCATATCGGATGAATGGCGCGGACCGGCAATCCCGACAGGTGTTTGGGCCCGCACCGGCAAGCTAGGATGGCTGTGGTTTTCATCGCAGTCTTTTTTTAGGCAGCAAGCTAAGGAGGATGAACTCATGGCAACAGACGTCGCTACCCCGGCACAAAATGCGTCAACCGAAGCCAAGTGCCCGTTCACGGGCGCAACCCCAGCACAGACCAACCGTGACTGGTGGCCGAACCAGTTGAACCTTCAGATTCTCCATCAGCACTCCCCCCTGTCCGATCCCATGGGCGAGAAGTTCGACTACGCCAAGGAGTTCACGAGTCTTGACCTGAAAGCCGTGATCAAAGACCTTCACGCGCTGATGACGGACTCGCAGGATTGGTGGCCGGCCGACTTTGGTCATTACGGTGGGCTTTTCATCCGCATGGCGTGGCACGCCGCTGGTACCTACCGCATCGGCGACGGCCGCGGCGGCGCCGGGGACGGCCAGCAGCGCTTCGCGCCCCTGAATAGCTGGCCCGACAACGTGAACCTCGACAAGGCGCGCCGCCTGCTCTGGCCGATCAAGCAGAAATACGGCCGCAAGATCTCCTGGGCCGACCTCATGATTCTCGCCGGCAACGTCGCCCTCGAGTCGATGGGCTTCAAGACGTTCGGTTATGGCGGCGGACGGGAAGATACTTGGGAGGCCGAAGAGGACGTCTTCTGGGGTCCCGAAGGCCAGTGGCTGGCGGACGAGCGCTACTCGGGCGACCGCGATCTTTCAAACCCTCTCGCCGCCGTACAGATGGGCCTGATCTACGTGAATCCGGAAGGCCCGAACGGCAAGCCGGATCCCGTCGCCGCAGCCCGGGACATTCGCGAAACCTTCCGCCGCATGGCCATGAACGACGAAGAAACCGTCGCGCTGATTGCCGGTGGTCACACCTTCGGAAAAACCCACGGCGCCGGCGATCCCAAACTGGTAGGCCCAGACCCGGAAGCCGCCCCAATCGAGCAGCAGGGCCTGGGCTGGAAGAACAAATTCGGCACGGGCGTAGGCGACGATGCGACCGGCAGTGGCCTGGAAGTCATTTGGACCACGACGCCGACGAAGTGGAGCAATAACTACTTCGAGAACCTTTTCCAATACGAATGGGAACTGACCAAGAGCCCGGCCGGCGCGCATCAGTGGACCCCGAAGAACGGCGCAGGCAACGGTTCGGTGCCGGACGCGCACGATCCCTCCAAGCATCATGCGCCATCCATGCTGACCACGGACCTGTCGTTGCGCTTCGATCCGGCGTATGAAAAGATTTCCCGCCGCTTCTACGAGCATCCGGACGAGCTCCGAGACGCCTTTGCCCGGGCCTGGTTCAAGCTGACGCACCGCGACATGGGTCCGATCCAGCGTTATCTCGGCCCGCTCGTGCCCAAGGAGCAGCTGTTGTGGCAGGACCCGATTCCGGCGGTGGACCATAAGCTGGTCGGGGAGAAGGACATCACGGCTCTGAAGGCCAAGATCCTCAAGTCCGGACTGTCGATCTCCCAACTGGTCTCGACAGCCTGGGCGTCGGCGTCGACCTTCCGCGGTTCCGACAAGCGTGGTGGAGCGAACGGGGCGCGCATCCGCCTGGCTCCGCAAAAGGACTGGGAAGTCAACCAACCAGCTGAACTGGCGAAGACTCTCAAAACCCTGGAGCGGATCCAAAAGGAGTTCAACAAGTCAGCCGGGAAGAAGAAGATCTCGCTGGCCGACCTGATCGTTCTCGGCGGCGACGTAGCCATCGAGGAAGCTGCGAAAAAGGCCGGGCACAAAATAAAGCTTCCCTTTACGCCCGGACGCATGGACGCCTCGCAGAAGCAAACCGATGTGGAATCCTTTGGACCGCTCGAGCCGAAGGCTGACGGGTTCCGCAACTATCTCAACGCCAACGGGCGCACGTCGGCTGAGGAACACTTGGTCGATCGGGCGCAATTGCTGACGCTCACGGCGCCGGAGATGACGGTGCTCCTCGGTGGCCTGCGCGTGCTGGGTGCCAATGTCGGGAAGTCCAAACACGGCGTCTTCACCAAGCGGCCGGAGACGCTGACGAACGACTTCTTCGTCAACCTTCTCGACATGAACACCGAATGGAAGCCGACCGGAAATGGCTCTGGAGGCGTCTACGAGGGCCGCGACCGGAAGACAAACCAGGTCAAGTGGACCGGCACTCGTGTCGACCTGATCTTCGGTTCGAACTCGCAACTCCGCGCCACCGCGGAAGTCTATGCGTGCTCGGACTCCAAGGAGAAGTTCGTGAAAGACTTCGTGGCAGCGTGGACCAAGGTGATGAACCTCGGCCGCTTCGACCGGGTGTGAGTGGGGCGGAACGCGGAACCAAGAATTGTCCAACTCCACCCTCGTCGAACCCCGGACGCCCTCGTCCGGCGGAAGCGGCGCCATACATCGATTCGAGGGTTCGTGCCACTCTCTGGGGCGGACGAGGGCGTTCGCCCCTCCCCATCGAAGTGAGTTAGCTCATCGTCAGCACGACGCGGAATCGCGCCTTGCCGCTGATCATCTGCTCATAAGCCGCCGCCGCCTTTTCGAGCGGATAGCGCTCGATCATCGGACGCACGCCAGTCAGGGCACTGTAGAGCAGCGTGTCTTCGGAGTCGCGCGCCGTGCCCGACGGCCATCCCTGAATCGCTTTTCGGGTAGGGATCAGTTGCAACGGAGTGATGGTCAGCGGTTCAGAGCCCACGCCCACGACCAGCAATTTCCCGTTCGGCGCTACGCCATCGATCAGCTCAGAGACCGATTTAGAGTCGGGGGCCGTCGCCAAAACCACCTTCGCGCCCCCGAGCTTCTGGAGCGCTTCCGTCGGCCGACCGGCGGTCGTATCGATATATTCATGAGCGCCCAGCTTTTTGGCCAGCGCCTGCTTGTCTGCGCCGCGTCCGATGGCAACCGTCCGGAATCCCATCTGCCGGGCGTATTGGATTCCCAAGTGACCGAGTCCGCCGATTCCCTGCACCGCCACCAGATCGCCGCCACGGGCGCCCGAGTTGCGCAGTGAGTTGTAGACAGTGATGCCGGCGCAAAGCAGGGGCGCAGCCTCGTCAGCGTGGAGCTCGTCGGGCATCGCGGCAACCGCTTCGGCGGGAGCCACCATGTATTCCTGATAGCCGCCGTCGAAGTGAATGGCGGTAATTTTCTCCCGCTGGCACAGAACGAAATCACCGCGCCGGCAGGGCTCGCATTCGAAGCAGTGTCCCCCGTGCCAGCCAACGCCGACGCGCTGGCCCGGTTTCCACAGAGTGACGTCGGGGCCAATCTTGTCGACCCGTCCGGCGATCTCATGTCCCGGCACCCGCGGATATTGAAGTCCCTGCCACCCGCCTTCTTTCACGAGCGCGTCGCTGTGGCAAACGCCGCACGCTTCCACCTCGATGCGAACCTGTCCGCGTCCCGGCTCCGGGATCGGACGCTCAACCACTTCAAAATTTCCACCGGCTTTGCTGATCTGAACGGCTTTCATAGGAGACCTCTTGCTGGGTTTGACAGAGAAAGATGCACGAGGATGTAGCGACTGTCCATGAGATTCGGTAGGTAGGGGTTAAGGATTCAGGGAATTGTCGCGGGCACGAGCGGTGGGGAGAGCTGTTGACTCACCCCGAGACCATATCAAGCGCCGCCAAGGTTACTGCCCGAGTTTCTCGACAGCCTCGCCAATCCGCGCAAGGGTCGTCTCTTTGCCCAGAACTTCCAACGTTTCAAACAGCGGCGGCGCATTCTTCCGCCCGCACACGGCAACGCGGATCGGCTGAAACATCTGCCCGGCCTTCACGCCGAGTTCCTGGGCCGCGGCGCGCAAGGCGTGATCGAGCGCATCATGCTTAAACTCGATATGCGGGAGAACGGCCAGCGCCTTCTCGAGAACTTTCTTCGCCATCGCCGGGTCTCCTTTTTGAGGGATGAGTTCGGCGGGATCATACGGCACCAACTGCTGTACGAAGAAAAAGTCAGCCGCGGTCAGCACGTCTCCGAGCAGCTTGATGCGTTCGCGAATCAGGGGCGTGATTTCGAGCATTCTTTCAGGCGTCACAGCGGGCCACTTCTCGCGCGCAATGGGCAGTAAACGCCAGCTCAGGTCTTCGATCGCAAGGCCGCGGATGTGCTCGGCGTTCAGCCACACTGCCTTGGGATCAAAGGTCTCCTCCGGAGATGTCGCCGGTTCCTTGAAGTTCACGACCGCGTTCGCCCGATTGATCCCTTCCAGGGAAAACGCGTGGATCAGTTCCTGCTGGCTCATCTTGGTGCGATCGTCTTTCGGCGACCAGCCGAGCAGGCAGAGAAAATTGATGAAGGCCTCGGGCAGGAATCCGGCATCGCGGTACGTGGTCACGCTCACGACCCGCCCGTGGCGGCGTTTGGAAAGCTTGGATCCGTCGGGCGCGACCAGCAGCGGCAGATGCGCGAATTGCGGCGGGGTGAAGCCGGCCGCCTCGAAGATCAGCAGGTGTTTGAAGGTGTTCGCAAGATGATCCTGGCCGCGGATGATGTGGCTGATGCGCAGATCGGCATCGTCGGAGCACGAGGCCAGGTGATAGGTGGGCATCCCGTCGGAGCGCAGCAGGGCGAAATCTTCGATATCGGCGCCGGCTTTCACCTGCTCGCCGTAGACGGCATCGGTGAAGCGCACAACTTGTCCGGCTTCGCGGGGGACACGAAAACGCAGTGCAAACGGCTCTCCCGCGGCGGCGCGGCGGTCGCTCTGCGCACGCGACAGCTCCCGCATGCCAGGGTTGAACAGCCATGTCCCCTGCGCACCCGACTTCTCGCCGTCGCCCGTGTGCGCAGGCGTAAAGTCGCGGTATGCGAGTCCCTTCTGAAAAATCGCCTCCGCGGTCGCGCGATGGAGAGCCAGGCGCTCGGACTGCCTGTACTCTTCATCCCAACCCAGACCCAGCCACTTCAAACCCTCGAAAATGGACTCGACCGACGCGTCGGTATTTCGTTCCACGTCGGTATCGTCCAGCCGCAGGATCATCGTGCCATGGTTGTGCCGGGCATAGAGCCAGTTAAGGATGAAGGTGCGGGCGCTGCCTACGTGAAGAAATCCGGTCGGCGATGGGGCAAAACGGACGCGCGGTTGGGCGGTCGACGGGGTGCTTGGGGAATCAGGCATAAGTCTGGTTCGGACTTTCGATGGTACGGGCCCGGGAAAGCTATCGTCAAGCCGCATCCCCCTAACGATTTTCCATGCAACCTCCTGATTTGAAAAGAAATCGAACGCCAAGCGATGTACTGAATACAGGTTGTATTCGCCCCCCGAGTGTGAAAACATGAGGACACTGTTTCCCCTGAAACTGAGCCGGAACGCTTGGTGAGTAGTGTCTTTAAGGGTCCTATGAACCAGGTCGTCATCACCACGGTCATCATCCCCGGATTCGTTTCCGTTCTGCTGTTCCTCGTCTTCACCTATCTCCACGAGCAGAGCCGGCAGCCCTACTTCCGGGCGTGGCAGCTGGCCTGGGCGGCCTACTCGCTACACTACGTGCTCGATACCTTTCCGTCGTCTTCGGTGGCGTTCTTCTTCAGCGAACTGTTCCTGGTAGCCATGGCGCTCTCGATCTTTGTCTCGACCCGCCTGATGCGCGGAGCTTCGCAGTTCCGCTGGTATGACGCCTTGGTGGGGGCGGTCTGTGTCGTTCTGGCGTTGCTCACGCTGCGAGGACACATCGTGAACGGCGTCTTCCGCCCGGATGCGCAACCCGCGATCCGCCTGGGACTGGGACTGGCTGCAATTCTGCTTTATTGTTCCGCTGTCTTCTTTTTCAACGGCCACAGGCGGGGATCGCTCGCCTTCCAGGTGCTGGCGTTCGCGCTGGCGCTCTGGGGCGTGCTGATGGGCGTGGGGCAATTGCAGAATCCGACCATCGAAGCCTTCGGCAACGCCACCCGGCTCTTCGGCTCGGTGCCGCAGATGCTGCTTGGCATTGCGATGGTGATGGTCTTGTTCGAGAACCAGCGCAATGCGGTGCAGGACAACACGCTGGCCCTTTCGGACCTGGGAGTGGATCCGCGGCGGCTGCTGTTTGCCGAAGATCTGGTGCCGAACATGCAAGCGGCCCTGGAGCGGCTGATGAGCGCGTTGCCGACACGCCGTGCCGCCATCGTGATCAGCGAGCGCTGGCGCGGTCTGCTGCCTTCGGTCCAGCAGGGCTTCTCCGCTGAATTCCTCGATGCCCTCGAGCGCAGCGGCGCCGGAGACTATCTCTGCGAGCTGGCCTATCGGCGACTGGGGATCTTCACCGTGCACGACCTGGGGGAGATGAGCGAGCCTCTGCCCGTGGCTTCGGTCGGAATCTTCGCCGAGTTCAAGCGGATCCTGACCGAAGCCGGCGTCCAGCATCTGACCGCTGTGAACCTGCAGACGCGCGAACACAACTTCGGGGTGATGCTGTTCCCGCACGCCGAACGCAGGGCATTCGGTTCTTCCGGCCCGCGGCTGATGGTCGGCCTGGCGCTGCAACTCGGGCTGACGCTCGAGAATTACGTGGTGACTCACGATGCACACCGGCGCACCAAGGAGTACGAACTGCTGACCGAGATCGGCAAAGCCA
>Ga0123355_10008057_pt1 | contig 15893 bp, 16 predicted proteins | sample TergutEmb28metaG_3_FD_89872 | JGI IMG/M metagenome (GOLD analysis project Ga0123355, IMG submission 89872) | Embiratermes neotenicus P1 segment gut microbial communities from Petit-Saut dam, French Guiana - Emb289 P1 | ecosystem: Host-associated > Arthropoda: Insects > Digestive system > Gut ...
ACCGATACGATTTTGACGAGCATTTTCATCATAAACAAAGGTAAATCTCGCACCGTTAATCACCACTTCAAATTCGGGCAATCCTGTCGGAGGATTGATTCTAAACGGTATCCTCTGATGATCTTCCACACGTGCCAATCTTACTAAATTATCAAGCGACACAGGCTCTCCTCCTTCTGCAGGCGGAATAAAATCGTCTCGTAAAATTCGGAATTCCGTTCTACGGTTGAGAGAATGTGCTATTTCTCGTAAATCCCGAATTGGCAAATCATTGATAAAATACGATGTTAAAACAGTTCCTGCCGGAATATAAAGAGTTACATCATTAACTGTTTTTGAAGATTCTTCCAAAAATACTCTCGGAGCACGATCGCCATAACCTCTTGCCACCAAACGCCCCGGATGAATACCTCTTGAAATCAAAAAATTCACAACTTCTTGAGCACGACGTTGCGATAACGTATCGTTGGTCATCGCAATAGGACGATTATCGGTATGTGAAGCCAATTCAACGACTAATCGCGGATTGATTTCCATTAACTCTATCAAACCCATCAACGAATCTTGGAATTGTTCTTGCAATTCCCACCGTCCGGAAGCGTACAAAATTTCGGGAAGTTCCACCACGCCTCTCGGTAATGGTGTCAGGCGGAAATCTCGAACAAAATCCACACCATTATTCAAACCTACGGTGGTTACAATAATTTCGCTGTCGAAATAACCGGTGTGTGTAACCAAAATTCGATACGTTACCTCTTGTCGGATTTGTGTTTCGTCGAATCTATAAAAACCTCTGTTATTTGTTAAAACTCTTGCGGAAAGCCCGTCGGATCCTACAATTTGCACCATGGCGTTTGGTAGTAACTGCACAGTTTCGTCATCACGAACTACGCCGGAAATTGTGAAATTGATTGCCGGTAAAACAAAACTCCAAATGTCATCATCCGAACGTGTTGCAGGTCTTCCTACATTTCGGTTTGAACTAAAAAAACCGCGATCACCACTTCTTGCAAACACAATTCCAAAATCATCTGCACTCGAATTCATCGGCACACCCATATTTTCTGCAACGCCCCAGCCGTCATCCGTTCGTGTGCTCACAAATATATCATAACCGCCCAGTCCGGGATGTCCGGTCGATGAAAAATAAAGTAGCGAATCTTGCAAAAAGGGCCACGCTTCTTTGCCCGAGGTGTTGATATTCGGACCTAAATTTTGCGGAGGTCCAAAATCGCTGTTAGGATTTTCTCGAACAGCCATCCATAAATCCAAATCGCCAAATCCGCCTTCCATATTTGAGGAAAAAATAATCACTCGTCCGTCCGGACTTACCCACGGATGCACGACATCTGCCGCAGAATCCGGAGACAAAAACACATGGTGAGGCTCACTCCACGATACGCCGTCAAAATGTGACGTGTAAATCTGGCATCCGCTTTGTGTCCGGCGAACATTCGCACAAAATGTGAAAAAGACCGTATTGCCGTTGTTGATAAAAAAGGCGTCAGCTTCGTTGGCAGGTGTGTTGATAATGTTTTCTGTTTCCAACAATCTTGGTGTGCTCCAATTACCTTGTTGATCTTGATCAGAGACAAATAAATCGGTAAATCGTTGTCCGGTCCAATCATCCATTCGCCTGCCGGTCGCACCTTCTCGAGAAGATGTGAATACCAACGTTCGTTCATTGTCGTCCAAAAATCTCGGAGCCCAATCTTTGGCTCTTGAATTGAGCCTTCTGACAGGCTCAACAATATGTCGAGTGGGATTATTCAGCCAATTTTCGGCATTTCTACTTGATTCGAGAAGTAGGGCTGCACGGTCATCATCAGGAACAAATTCCAAGAAACGCTCCAGCATTTCTGCGGCTTCTTCATGATCTTCATTAAAACGAAGCAGTTTGGCAAAATTCAATAAAACGATTGGCTCTATTTCGTAATAACGAGCACGCATCAATCTTCGGTACTGCTGAATTGCTCTGCGATTTTGTCCTGACAAGCGATAACTTTCCGCAATTTGAAATAAAATTTGGTTTCTAACTTCATCGTTGTTTCCGACTCTTGTAAACGCCCGTTGATAAAGCGTTGCAGCGTGATTGAATTGTTGTAATTCAAATGCTCTATTGGCTCTGTCTAAAGCTCTTTGCCCTCTTTGTGCAAAACTCGCAGTTGCTATACACAAAAAAAATACAACAAAACTATATTTCAAAAAGTTCATATCTCAAAAAAAAATCCACACAAAGATACGAAAAAAAATTGAATTATGAGACGTCTTGTTTATTTTTCGCTTACCGAAGCCACAGAAAACCCAACCGTACCCAGCAAAAAAATCCAAATAATCAGCGTGATTAAAATCGCCGGCAGGGCGGAAATATCCATTTCCGGAATAGAAGTCGTCAGTTGATTTAATTGCTCAAAAATAGGAGCAAATCCCTGCAAAACAAATACCAGCACAAATCCAATGGTGATAAATGTTATCATGATTATTTGCGATAACGGCAAAGTCCTCAATGAAGTTAAGATGCTTCTTTGTTCGGGTAATTCCCGAAAGACACGCTCCGAAAAACCGTCGTCCGGAATATCGATTTTGTGATTTTTGAATAGTTTTTTTAAATCTTGATCGTTCATCTTGAAAAATATTTAGCGATTTTTTCTTTGCCTCTCGATAAGTGCGACTTAACCGTACCTATTGGACAATTCATGATTTTTGAAATTTTTTCTGCCGTTTGGTCTTCCATATAAAACAACAACATAGCTGTGCGTTCGTCTTCTTTGAGGATTTTTAAAGCTTGTGCAAAATCCATATTGAAGTCAGTATCGCCCCCTGAGGTTTTCGAAGGGAGCGTGGTAGCTTCGAAAACCTCAGCCACCGTCGGTTTTTTCGTTCGTGTATAATCATAAAACGTATTATACGCAATTCGAAAAAGCCATGTTGAGAATTTTGCGGTGGCACGAAACGAAGCGATGTTGAGCCAAGCTTTGACAAACGTGTCTTGTGCCAAATCCTTGCTCAGTTCTTCGTTTCCACCGGTTAGATTGAAGAAAAAACGCCTGATGGGCGATTGGTAAGTTTCCACTAACTGTGAAAATGCTTTCCTATCGCCCAACAACGCGGCACGCGATACAAGTAGTGCATCATTTTGCATTTTCTTTGGACTCTTTTTTCTTCTCGATGAAATGGATAATCAAAAGGGCTAACCCGACAAAAAGCGGAATAAGACCAACTGTCCAAATGTTTTGCACATCAGGAATAATTGACCATAAGACTAACGAAAGTCCTAATCCTACTGCAATATTGATCATTCCTGCAGGCAGGTATTTATCGCGTTGGGTTAGTTTTTTCGGCTCGTCGAAAAAGTTTTCAGGCAAAGTTTGTCCGTGTTCAATGGCTTTTGCCATTAATTCAGCTTTAAACTTGTTGCGTTGGATTTTCTGACGGGTAATGAGCCACACAACTAAAACAACCATTGCCACCGGGGCAATAAAGATTCCAATGATTCCAAAGATAGGGATTAACATAACTTTTAAATTTTTAAAGTGAGTAATTGATTTTGATTTCAGCCATTAGACGTAACGACTCACCCATTTGGTTGCAAAGATATAAAAAAAATCGTAATTTTGTAAAATGAAACTATCTCAACAAGACGTTTTCGATATCATTATGTCGCAGTTTTCGGTTGTGCCGACATGTGACCAAACAGTAGTTGTGGGGCGATTTAGCGAATTTTTGATTCGATTTCGAGAGCCTTCGTTGTTTGTGCTGAAAGGTTATGCCGGAACAGGAAAAACGACGGTGGTTGGTGCTCTTGTTCGTGCTTTGCGAGATTTTAATTTGCGGTCGGTTTTGTTGGCTCCAACGGGGCGTGCGGCGAAAGTTTTGGCAGGATATTCAGGACAACAAGCATTTACTATTCACAAAAAAATTTACAGAACACATACCGATGAATTTGGCGGATTTCGGACCAAATTGAACAAAAATACGCATCGCAACACCATTTTTATTGTTGATGAAGCCTCGATGATTCCCGACCTCAATCTTTCGTCGGAAACAAGCATGTTTGCCGTTCGCAGTCTTTTGGAGGATTTGGTTGATTATGTTCACAGTGGCGTGAATTGCAAATTGGTTTTGGTTGGCGATACGGCACAACTTCCACCGGTGGGTTTGGACATGAGTCCGGCCTTGGATTTGGAATTTTTAACACACACGTTTGATTGTGAAATTTTTTCGGAAGAAATGCGTGAGGTTGTCCGCCAAACACAAGATTCCGGAGTTTTGTACAATGCCACAAAACTTAGAATTAAATTGGCAACCGATGATTTTTCTCTGCCTTTGTTCGATATTAATGATTATACTGATATCCAAAAAATCAACGGCTCAGAACTCGAAGATGCTTTAAACGATGCTTTTTCAAAATATTCTTCAGAAGATGTTGCGATTATTACACGTTCGAACAAACGAGCGAATTTATTTAATCAAGAAGTACGAAATCGCCTGTTATTTCGAGAAGAAACACTGTCGGGCGGAGATTTGATGATGACACTAAAAAACAATTATTTTTGGCTTCCCGAAACCTCCGACATCGGATTTATCGCCAATGGCGACATGCTCGAAATTCAACGTATTCGCGAATTTGAGGATATGTACGGTTTTCAATTTGCCAATGTGAGTTTACAATTAAAAGATTATCCCGAAGAGCCCAATTTAGATGTAAAATTGCTTTTGGATACCATAAATATGGAATCTCCGGCTCTTTCTTATCAAGATTCCATGCAACTTTGGAACAAAGTAAGTAAAGATTACGAACACATTCCTAACAAACGCAAACGTTTTGCCGAAATCAAACAAAATCCATATTTAAATGCGTTGCAAGTTAAGTTTGCTTACGCACTTACGGCTCACAAAACGCAGGGCGGACAATGGAAAGCGGTGTTTATTGATCAAGGTTATTTTACCGATGAAATGCTAAATGCAGAATTTTTACGGTGGATGTATACGGCAATCACACGTGCAACGGAAAGGGTTTATTTGGTGAATTTTTCAGACGATTTCTTCGAAAAAGTTAGTTGATAATTAAAAATTTGGCGTTGTCATTTTTTTTTTGTATTTTTGCACCCCGAATGGTAATCGGAGAGGTGGCCGAGTTGGTCGAAGGCGCACGCCTGGAAAGTGTGTAAGCTCCAAAAGGGCTTCCAGGGTTCGAATCCCTGTCTCTCCGCGAAAACGTCGAAAAAAACACATACAAAAATGAATAACAATCGTCACGAACTAAACAAAAATCTCGCTCAAATGCTGAAGGGCGGAGTAATTATGGATGTTTCGACACCCGAACAAGCAAAAATTGCAGAAGCTGCAGGAGCTGCCGCCGTTATGGCTTTAGAGCGTATTCCTGCTGATATTCGTGCTGCGGGAGGAGTTTCACGCATGAGCGACCCGAAAATGATTAAGGGTATTCAAGCCGCAGTGAGTATTCCTGTTATGGCTAAAGTCAGAATTGGACATTTTGTGGAAGCCCAGATTTTAGAAGCGTTAGAAATTGATTATATCGACGAAAGCGAAGTTCTTTCGCCTGCCGACGATGTGTATCATATCAATAAAACCAAGTTTCAAGTGCCATTTGTTTGCGGTGCAAAAAATTTGGGAGAAGCTTTGCGACGTATTGTTGAAGGAGCTTCGATGATTCGCACCAAAGGCGAGCCGGGAACGGGCGATGTGGTGCAAGCCGTTCGTCACATGCGTGCCATGATGTCGGAAATTCGCTGCTTGCAGAACATGGAAGAAAATGAACTTTTTCACGCGGCAAAAGAATTGCAAGTGCCTTATGACTTAGTGAGATTTGTTCACGAAAACGGTAAACTTCCTGTTGTGAATTTTGCAGCAGGCGGCGTTGCAACCCCTGCCGATGCAGCATTGATGATGCAACTCGGTGCAGAAGGCGTATTCGTTGGCTCCGGAATTTTCAAATCCGGAAACCCGGAAAAACGTGCACAAGCTATCGTGAAAGCCGTTACCAATTTTAACGATTCGAAAATTTTGATGGACATTTCCGAAGATTTGGGCGAGGCTATGGTCGGCATCAACGAGGATGAAATCAAATTATTGATGGCTGAACGAGGCGTTTAATCCGTGAAAAAACCAGTAAAAATAGGTGTCTTGGCACTTCAAGGCGGATTTGCAGAACATATTTCACATTTAAAATCGTTGAACGGATCCGAAGGGAGCATCATTGAAACTTTTGAAATCCGCAAAAAATCCGACCTTTTACAAGATATGGACGGTTTAGTTTTGCCTGGAGGCGAAAGTACTGTAATTGGGAAATTGCTAAAAGAGTTGGATTTATTTGATGACTTGAAATCAAAAATTAACAACGGATTGCCGACGTTTGGAACGTGTGCCGGAATGATTTTGTTGGCGAAAAAAATTAGCGAAACAAACATTTCATATTTCAGTGCGATAGATATTGTTGTGAAGCGAAATGCTTATGGTCGCCAACTTGGTAGTTTCTTTACAGAGGCTGCATTCAAAGGCATCGGCACGATTCCAATGACGTTTATTCGTGCCCCTTACATCGAATCAACGGGTAAAGACGTAGAAATCCTTTCAACAGTCGATAATCACATCGTTGCTGCTCGAGAAAAGAATATTTTAGTAACGTCCTATCATCCCGAATTAACGAATGATAACCGTGTTCACAAGTATTTTATTGATATGATAGCATGAAACAGTTATCCTGAGCGTAGTGGGGGATCTGCTTGTTATTAACCGTTCGGCAAAACTACAACTCCTCTCTCGCAAAATCCACCGCTCTGTTGACATGATCTGCGTACGGCTTGGTTTTCTTAAATTCTTTCACACAAAAATTCAACAATTTATCATCGTTCAATAATTTTTCATCGAACGCTTGCACGAGCGAAAAACTTTTTTGCTTGATGTATTCGATATACGGACTATCCGCCGGAAAACCTTTTGGCGGACGGGAAAGTCGCCCTTCTTTATCGTCGTCCCACTCAAAACCCTTTGCCGCTTTAATCGTTTTCACGAAATTAGCTCCGTTACTCAAAATATCTTCACGAACACTTTTGAGAATTGCAGGCTCAGGGGCATATAGGCCGGTAGCAAGCATGGGACCACCAAGCCAACCGTTAGAATTCTTAGGCTCAATATGAACATAATACCCCACATTTCCTGAATTTTTTCCGCCTTTGCAAATAAAAATTCCGATATGTGTTTTGTACGGTGTTTTGTCGTTAGAAAAACGTGTATCACGATAAATTCGGAATGCACAATCCTTTGCGGTTAAACGTCCAATCTCAGGATCGAATTTGGCTATTCCGGCAATCAAATTTTCGGTAAAAATTTTTAGTTCTTTTTGAATGGCTTGATAGCGAGGTTTGTTGGCAGTAAACCAATCTTTGTTGTTGTTTTTTGAGAGCTCTTTTAAGAACGGGATGATGTCTTTCATGGGTGATTTTTTAGCAAAGATACTAAATTTTTCCGAACTGCACAAAAAAAAGACTATCTCATTTTTAAGACAGTCTTTATTCCGAGCGAAAGATGGGACTCGAACCCACGACCCCGACCTTGGCAAGGTCGTGCTCTACCAACTGAGCTACTTTCGCAAAAGGGACTGCAAAGTTACAATTTTTTTTCGAAATAACCAAATTTTTTTTTAATCTCCATTTTTTTTCGTATCTTTGCAACGAAAAAATCATTGACAACTGACAACCGACAATTTACAAATTGTAAATAAAATTTGTCAGTTGTAAATTGTAAATCGTAAATAAAAATGGTAAATTACAAAGATCTCGGATTGGTCAACAGCAAAGAATTGTTTGCTAAAGCAATGGCAGGACGTTATGCAATTCCTGCGTTTAATTTTAATAATTTGGAACAAATGCAAGCAATTATTCAGGCTTCTGTTGAAACGAAATCGCCTGTGATTTTGCAGGTTTCGGCAGGTGCACGCAAATACGCCAATCAAACCTTGTTGCGTTTTTTGGCTCAAGGTGCTGTAGAATATAGTAAAGAATTAGGTTTCAGTGTGCCGATTGTGCTTCATTTGGATCATGGTGCAGATTTTGAAATTTGTAAATCGTGTATCGAATCCGGTTTTTCATCTGTGATGATTGACGGTTCACATCTTCCTTATGAAGAAAATGTTGAATTGACTCGAAAAGTAGTAGAATATGCCCACAAATATGGTGTAACGGTAGAAGGCGAATTGGGTGTTTTGGCAGGTGTTGAAGATGAAGTTTCGCACGAACATCACACCTATACAGAGCCCGACGAAGTGGAAGATTTTGTAAAAAAAACCGGTGTGGATTCATTGGCGATTTCTATCGGAACATCGCATGGAGCCAACAAATTCAAACCCGAACAATGCACACGTGATGCGAACGGAATTTTAGTTCCTCCGCCTTTGCGTTTCGATATTTTGGAAGAAATTGAGAAACGCATTCCGGGTTTTCCAATTGTGTTGCACGGTGCTTCGAGTGTTCCACAAGATTTAGTGCAAACGATCAACAAATACGGCGGTGCGTTAAAAAATGCGATAGGTATTCCGGAAGAACAACTTCGCAAAGCAGCGGCTTCAGCAGTTTGCAAAATCAATATCGACAGCGATGGTCGTTTGGCGATGACTGCCGCCATTCGCGAAGAATTTGCGTTGCATCCTGAAGAATTTGACCCAAGAAAATATTTAGGTCCGGCTCGTGATGCTTTGAAAGAATTGTACAAGCATAAAATTACGGAAGTATTAGGCAGTGCAGGAAAGGCGTAGGTTTGCACAAATGCAATCGGAAAAAATGAAAAAATTTGATGAACTTTTGGACGTCATGTCCAAGCTCCGTGCAGGATGTCCTTGGGATAAAAAGCAAACGTTCGAATCTTTACGGTATCTGACGATTGAGGAAACTTACGAACTTTCTGATGCGGTTATCAACAACGATTTGGACGAAATCAAAAAAGAACTTGGCGATTTGTTGCTTCACGTGATTTTTTATTCGAAAATTGCCGAAGAAAAAAAGGCGTTTACGATTTACGATGTGATTGACGAAATTAGTCAAAAATTAATTTCTCGACATCCGCATATTTTTTCGGATGCTAAAGCCGAAAACTCCGACCAAGCCCAAGCCAATTGGGAAGCGATTAAACTTAAAGAAAAAGGTCGAAAATCTGTTTTGGAAGGCGTTCCGAACAGTTTGCCGGCAATGGTCAAAGCGTACCGAATTCAAGAAAAAGCGAGAGGTGTCGGCTTTGATTGGGACAATGCACATCAAGTTTTAGAAAAAGTTATCGAAGAATTTCGTGAAATGCGAAATGAAGTTAAATCCAACGGTTCGCACGAACGCATTGAAGCGGAGTTCGGTGATTTATTGTTTGCGTTAATCAATTATGCGCGTTTTATTGATGTCAATCCCGACGATGCCCTCGAACGCACCAATCAACGATTTATCAAACGTTTCAATTATTTGGAAGAACAAACCATCAAAAAAGGAAAATCCCTGCATGATATGACACTTGATGAAATGAATGTGTATTGGGAGCAAGCCAAAGCTAACGAAAAAAAATAAAAAATATGACTGTAAAAATCTTCCCCTTCAATCCTATCGAAACCAACTGTTTTGTATGTTATGATGACACCAAAGAATGCGTAATTATCGACCCGTCATGTTCCGATGAAAACGAATACAATCAATTGTTCGACTTCATCAAAAAAGAAAATTTAGTACCGAAACACATCATCATTACGCATCCGCACGTTGATCATATCGCAGGAACAGCAAGGGTTTGCGAAGAATATAACTTGCCGTTAACGATGCATAAAGCTGGATTAACTCAATTCGGAATGGCGATGCAACACGCAGAATATTTGGGATTGAAATTAGACCGTTTGCCGGAAAACCACGTTTATGTTGAAGACGGCGACATCATTAAATTTGGTAATTCCGAGTTAAAAGTGCTTTACACGCCCGGACATTCCGATGGCAGTATTTGCCTGGTTGATTTTGCCGACAAGACGGTGTTTACAGGCGATGTGTTGTTTAACGGCAGTATCGGACGTACCGATTTAATGACCGGAAATTTCGACGTGTTGAGAAAAAACATCTACGAAAAACTCTTTGTTTTGGGCGACGATTTCACGGTAAGACCGGGACATGGTGGTCGTACGGAAATAGGATTCGAACGCTACAACAATCCATTTTTGTAGGATTTTTATCTGTTTTTTTGCAAAAAAAATCGCTTGAAATTTGGTTTTTTCAATTTTTTTTTGTAATTTTGCAGTCCTTTTCAAAAAGGCGGGCGCATAGCTCAGTCGGTAGAGCACATCCCTTTTAAGGATGGGGTCCTGGGTTCGAATCCCAGTGCTCCCACAGAAAAATAGGAGTCGAAAATTTTCGACTCCTATTTTTTTTTACAACATTTCTGCTAATTTCGCCGTTGGCAAACCCATGACATTGTAATAACAACCCTCTATTCGTGAAATTCCGACTAAGCCAATCCATTCTTGAATGCCGTAAGCACCGGCTTTGTCGAAAGGTTTATAAGTTTCCACATAATACCGAATTTGTTCGTCGGTGAGATGTTTGAATTGCACAAACGTTGTTTCGGAAAAAATTTTTTTTTCTGTTGATATTTTTATGCAAACACCAGTAATTACTGCATGTTTACGACCGGATAGTTTTTTCAACATGGTAATTGCTTCATCGGAAGTTTCGGCTTTTTCTAAAAGGTCGTTGTCGATAATTACTGTTGTGTCGCAAGTGATAAGCGTTGCTTCCTTTGGCAATTCAGCGAAATCGAAAGCATCTGCCTTTTTTTCGGCTAAATATTCTGCCACTTTTTCAATAGGAATGTCCTTTGGAAATGCTTCATCAACAGATTTCGTTACCACTTGAAAATCCAGGTCCATGGCTTTAAGTAATGCCTGTCGGCGTGGCGATTGTGATGCGAGAATTAGCATAGTTTGTTTGTGTGGTACAAGATTAAAAAACAAAAAGCCTCAACGAATGTTGAGGCTTTGTCAAGTAGCGGGGGCAGGATTCGAACCTACGACCTCCGGGTTATGAGCCCGACGAGCTGCCTCTGCTCTACCCCGCAATGTTTATTGGACTGCAAAGGTACGACTTTTTTTTGGAATATGCAAGTTTTTGAAACTTTTTTATCTGAAAAAAGTTGCTAAACGATTCGGACTGGTTGAAATAATGCTGATTTTTGTTTTTGTATTTTTCTCAATAAACTCCAAATATTTTTGAGCGTTTAAAGGCAAATTTTCAAACGTGTCAATATTGGCTAACGACTGATTCCAACCGTCAAACGACAAAAAATCAGGCTTGATTTCATCTAAATTTCTGTCTGAATATTGAGTTGTTTTTTGATTGTTTACAGTGTACGTTTCCGCTAATTTTATTTCTGAAAAATCGTTCAACACATCAATTTTTGTAACTACCAAATCCGTTACACCATTGATCATAATTGCATAGTTCAATGCCGGCAAATCCAGCCAACCGCAACGTCTCGGACGTCCTGTTGTGGCACCGAACTCTCTCCCTATTTTGCGTAATTCTTCGCCAACTTCATCATTTAATTCCGTTGGAAAAGGACCTGAGCCTACACGTGTGCAATAGGCTTTGAAAACACCGTAAACTTTTCCAATTCGATTCGGTGCAACACCCAAACCTGTGCAAACGCCTGCCGTTGTGGTGTTCGACGAAGTTACAAACGGATATGATCCGAAATCCACATCAAGTAATGTGCCTTGTGCACCTTCTGCCAGCACGTTTTTTCCGTCGTTCAACGCTTGATTGATGAAATATTCACTTGAAATTATATCGAATTTTTTGATTTCTTCCAACCCGGCAAACCATTTTTGTTCGTATTCTTCAAACGACAATTGTTCAATTTTGTGATTCTTCCAATCGAACCCTAAACTCTCAAACTGACGAATATGTGCGGCTTTCTGCGTTTCGTAACGTGCTTTGAAATTTGCCTCCAAACTGTCTCCCAAACGTAATCCGTGACGGGCGGTTTTGTCGGTATAAGTGGGCCCAATTCCTTTGAGTGTTGAGCCAATTTTTGCATGTCCTTTGAGATGCTCCAAAGCAGCATCCATGACACGATGCGTCGGCAAAATCAAGTGAGCTTTTTGAGATATTTTCAGATTTTTTGATGGCTCGTAACCGTTTTCACGAATCATGGCAATTTCTTTCATAAAAATCTGTGCATCAATCAGAACACCATTTCCGATAATATTGGTAATATGTTTGTGAAAAATTCCGGAAGGAATAGTGTGTAGAACATATTTGTGTCCGTCAAATTCCAACGTGTGTCCGGCATTCGGACCACCTTGAAAACGTGCGACAATATCATAGTTTGGTGCTAACGCATCTACAATTTTTCCTTTGCCTTCGTCGCCCCATTGGAGCCCCAAAATAACATCAACTTTTTTCATAAATTTTGTGTTTGTAAAAATATAGTGATCGTACGTTTTCCGGTGGAAGGTTTTTTGTTTTCATGCAAAAAGTGCAAAGATACAAAAAATTTCGTATCTTTGCAAAAAAAATAGGTATCATGTCTCCATTAAGACTTTTACTTTTACCGGTTATGCCGTTTTATGCACTTGCTGTTTGGGTGCGTAACCGGATGTTTGATGCCAAAATTTTACCAACACAAAAATCTCAAACACCAACAATTTGCGTAGGAAATCTCTGTGTGGGAGGCTCCGGAAAAACACCACATGTTGAATATTTGATTCGACTTTTGAAAAGCGAATTCAAGGTTTGCACGCTTAGTCGCGGCTACGGAAGAAAAAGCAAAGGGTTTATTTTTGCAAAAGGATCTGCTTCTTCGGCTCTTTTGGGGGATGAATCAATGCAATATTTTCAGAAATTTCCGGACATTTCGGTTTGCGTAGATGTTGATCGTCGTAGAGCCATCCGCAACCTTAAAACAGAAGCTCCGAATACCGATGTTATTTTGCTCGACGATGCTTTTCAATATCGTTATGTAGATGCCGGATTAAAAATTTTGCTGACAGATTATTTTTCGCCATATTACAACGACTATTTGTTGCCGATTGGGCATTTGCGAGAGCAAAGAAGTGCTGCAAAAAGAGCCGATATTATTGTTGTCACAAAGTGTCCGCCTGTGTTTTCGCCCATTGTGAAAAATGATATTTTGAAAAAAATTAAACCCAAACCCAATCAAGACGTTTATTTTTCCTACATGAAACACGGTGAATTGCATAATATCGACGGATCAATCTGCAAAATAAGCAAAGATGCGTTCAATCATTTTGTTGTGATTTCGGGCATTTATAATCCTTATCCGTTAGTGGAACATTTGCGAACCATTACAAAAGATGTTAAGCTGTTTCAGTTTCCCGATCATCACGAATTTACAACGTCAGAATTAAAACGTATTCGAAAGTATTTTTTGGATTATTATTGCAATTACAAATACATCGTTACCACAGAAAAAGATTTGATGCGATTAAAAGACTCGCCGGCATTTGCCGAGATTTCAGACTTGCCGATTTGTTATGTTCCGGTTGAAGTGGAATTTCACAAAGATGGGAAAAAAGAATTTGACAATCAAGTCTTGGAGTACGTGAGAAAACACAACCGAGCCAGCGATCTCAACGAAGTAAAAAAATGATGTTTGTTAAAAAAAATCTTTCGGAACTGAATCGCTTGAATGTTGAGGAATTTAAGATAAAAGAAAAAATTCCTTTAGTTGTAGTGTTGGATAACATTCGTTCACAACACAATGTTGGAGCGGTTTTCCGAACAAGTGATGCTTTTTTTGTTGAGAAAATTTATTTGTGTGGTATCACAGCAACTCCGCCCAATCGTGAAATTCATAAGGCTGCATTAGGTGCAACAGAATCCGTGAATTGGGACTATTTTGAGAAAACCGTTGATGTTGTCAATCTTCTGAAAAATCAGGGGTTTTCGATATTTGCACTGGAACAGACTCAAAACTCTGTTTCGCTTTTAGATTTTGAAATTTCGGTCGTTGAGCCTGTGGAAACGCCGAAGCCGATTGCATTAATTTTGGGCAACGAAGTTAACGGTGTTTCCGACGATGTTATGCCTTTGGTTGACGGTGTTTTGGAAATTCCGCAGTTTGGCACTAAACATTCGCTGAATGTCTCTGTGAGTGCAGGAATTGCGATATGGGAAATTTTTAAAAAATTGAGAATTGAAGACGGCGAAGTTCTCAACAAAGTTAAGTGAAAATGAGTGTTATTGAAACATACAATTTGACAGGGATTATTATCGGATTAATTACATTTTTAATTATCGGATTTTTTCACCCGTTGGTTATCAAAATCGAGTATTATTTGGGTGTAAAATATTGGTGGATTTTTCTGCTTTTAGGCATTGTTGGGATAATTGGTTCATTAGCTTTTTCTAACATCATCATCTCCGTAGCGTGCGGCGTGTTTGCTTTTTCGGCACTTTGGTCGATTGGCGAACTTTTTCAACAACGAAAACGCGTAGAAAAAGGCTGGTTTCCAAAAAGAAAAAAGACTAAACATGAAGCCGGCAAATAAAGGACTCAAAATACTATATGCAATATTAGGAAGTATCTCACTTGTGTTGGGAACGCTGGGGATTTTCCTGCCGCTCCTTCCGACTACGCCTTTCTACTTATTAACAGCATGGTTGTACATGCGAAGTTCAGAAAAATTGTATCAAAAAGTTATGAGTAATAAATATTTCGGAAGCATTGTTCGAAATTTTCAAGAAGACAAATCAATCCCGTTGAGGACAAAGATTATCATTGTTTCGATGCTTTGGGCTTCAATTTTGTTTTCGGCATTTTTTGCAGTTTCCGCGTGGTGGTTAAGATTGCTTTTATTTGCCATTGCCATAGGAGTTACTATTCACGTTTTGTCCTATAAAACGAAAAAGTAAAATAATAGATGTAAATAATCTTAAAACTCCGCATTCATAGGTGTCCGAGGAAACGGAATCACATCACGGATGTTTGACATACCTGTAACGAACAACAAAAATCGTTCAAAACCTAAGCCAAATCCGGCGTGCGGTGCAGTTCCGAAACGGCGAGTGTCCAAATACCACCACATTTCTTTTTCAGGAATATCCATTTCTTGCATGCGTTTTTGTAACACATCTAAACGTTCTTCACGTTGTGAACCCCCAATGATTTCACCGATTCTTGGGAATAAAACGTCCATCGCACGAACGGTTTTTCCATCGTCATTCACTTTCATGTAAAAAGCTTTGATATCTTTGGGATAGTCTGTTAAAATGACCGGTTTTTTGAAATGTTTTTCGACCAAATAGCGTTCGTGTTCGCTTTGTAAGTCTACACCCCAATCTACTTTGAATTCGAATTTTTGTCCGGATTTTTGCAAAATTTCAATTGCTTCCGTGTAGGTCAATCGCTCAAATTTCACGTCAATGACGGATTTCAAACGTTCAATCAATTCCTTATCATACAAATCGTTCAAAAATTGCAAATCGTCCATACAATGTTCAAGTGCCCATTTGACAAGGTATTTCAGAAATTCTTCCGCCAAATCCATGTTGTCTTGAATTTCGTAAAACGCCATTTCGGGCTCGTTCATCCAAAACTCTGCGAGATGTCGTGGTGTATTCGAATTTTCGGCACGAAACGTCGGACCAAACGTGTAAATTTTCGACAACGCCATTGCACCGAGTTCACCTTCTAATTGTCCGGAAACAGTCAAGTGTGTGGGTTTTCCAAAGAAGTCCTCGTTGTAATTTACACAACCTTCGCTTTTCGGAATATTATTCAAATCCATCGTTGTCACTTGAAACATCTGACCCGCTCCTTCGCAGTCGGAAGCCGTAATAATCGGCGTGTGCAAGTAAAAAAATCCGCGTTCGTGATAAAAGGTGTGTAAG
>Ga0123355_10008058_pt1 | contig 15892 bp, 8 predicted proteins | sample TergutEmb28metaG_3_FD_89872 | JGI IMG/M metagenome (GOLD analysis project Ga0123355, IMG submission 89872) | Embiratermes neotenicus P1 segment gut microbial communities from Petit-Saut dam, French Guiana - Emb289 P1 | ecosystem: Host-associated > Arthropoda: Insects > Digestive system > Gut ...
AGGTATAGCTCTACTCTTCCATGACCGCGGCACTAGAAGGGGGTGAGTGGTCAGCAGCACGCCCCGGCCGCACTTTACCCCTGGGAAAGACCCAGTACCCATTGTACAGGAGGCTGGGTGGGCCCCAGGGCCGGTCTGCACGGGCGGAAAATCTCGTCCCCACCAGGTTTCGATCCCGGACCGTCCATCCCGTAGCTCAGTCGCTATACCGACAGAGCTACCCTTCCCACATGGCTTAATACTAGCATTTAATAATTCTAACCTTATTACAGGAGGAGCTGAAAGCTGGTGAAGAAGTTGCAACGTGCCCAAGTTGTTCCCTAATTGTTAAAGTTATATATGATCCGGTAAGTTCGTGTCATGTCCAGTGGACATTAATTTGTTGAAACCTATAGCTGAAGAAAATCAGCAGAAAGGGCTAGTTTGAGGTTAGTTGGCTTAACTGTGGTTTGTTAGGTATCCTGCTCCAAGCGATTTAATAGAATGAAATGGAAAGTGATGTGAAAAAAGTCTCCCGTGTATAACTTAAGACTCGTGAATTGTAGACAATGTGTGAAAAAAGTATTCACTTTTCACCACATCTTTCATCCATTGTAAGTCAGAGTGAAATATAGAAGGACCACTGTATGTAGCGGAAAGTTTACCGGAGTTCTATTTTCTTTTGTAGGTTTTGTGAAGGTTAAATTCATATTCATGTTCCAACCCTTTTTTTCAGTAGACACATAACCATGAAATAGATATTGGGTGTTTGCCAATTTTGTGGATTTGTTGCTGAACAAAGAAAGTTGTAGCAATACTGTCAATAATCATATAGCAGCTATGTTATAACTTTACCCATTTAAGTATCACATTTAATTAAAGAATACAAATTCCAACTCTTGAAAATGTAATTGTAGTTTAAATCCCCTTGAAATAAAGTAATATATGCTGTATTATCCAAAACAAAAATAATCTCAAAGAAGGAACACTTGTGCATTCCTATGAGCCGAAGCTGTAATCTGCACTACAGCCACTTTATTTTTTAGATCCACTTATATTTCATACATTTTTCAGGAACATTTTCAGAAAGAGGAAGAAGAAGTGAAGGGAATTAGTTCCAACAAAGATAAGGTCAAAATCACTTCATAGGAAATAACAGCAAAATGGCTGGTCGAGGGAGAGGAGCTGGCCGTGGCAGGGGACGGGCAGCGATGTCTTTCAATGTTGAACAGCTTGGATTTAGTGCAGGAGAGGCTTTGCCAGGGCCTGTTCTGCAGCCACCTCCGGTTTACCCGCCAATGGAGAACAGACCCATCCCTCTCCAAACTGGTGTAGAAGGAGATTACATGCTGGCACTGAAGCGAGATCTTGTGGAGTACCTGCGAGATTCACCAGCATTTATCACACCTACTGTGGCTAAGGCAGACATCGAGCGGTACTCCGACCGCTATCAAGTGGCACTGGCAAACAAGAGCCACGGAGAGCTGAAGTTCGACTGGACACGATTCCCTTTGGAGCTGAGGCCACAAACAAATCTAACTGGCAAACGGAAGCGGCGGACGAAGATCTTTACAGAAAAGCACACAAAAATCGCCAAGAAACCTGTAGATATTGTTAACAGGTTGTATGGCAATTTATTTTAGGTTATTTTACACTCAGGTTGCTAGTTGAATCATTGGCAGTTCTGGACATTTAAGATAATAAAGTAATATCTGCAAGCAGGGGCACAAAATCTGCCACATGCCATATGTAACACAGTCAGGGTTGCCTGTTTTATATGGGTTCGTTACAACTCCAACTTCAGCTACAAAACAGTGTAAATGAACGTTTGTTGTACTTTGTTAAATACAGGACTGTATCAAAAGAAATGATTTTAAAATGTATAAATGCTGGAATGGTATTTATATTGCATGCAGATCTCTTGTGTACAGCAAGACTGTGTTCAAGTATTTGATAAAATCTGATTTGAGCATAGAAAAGCCTGTGGACATGTGTATTACTTTACTGTGATCTGTCAGATTTAAAATGTGAATAGCTGTTTTGATGTCTGGGCCTCAGAGTTGCAGAGTTATGAGTGACTGATAAAACAAGACCCTAGCAAACTGCACTGTTCACGCTGTATGCACACAAAGTGCTGGTGGTGCCCGGGTCAACATTTTGATCTTTCTTCACAAGGCTTGTTACATGTGACATTTTGCCATGTTTTCTTCCCTGCATAGCCTAGAAACAATGGAGGGTATTTTTTCCCCTACTTGTTGACATTCTTAGGGAAATTTCTTTGTGTATAATTTAGCCATGAAAACAAAGTGGCAGCATGGGGAGTACAGGAACTGAAGTTGGCAATTCTAGGGTTAACAGATAGTGACCCTCGCCCTTTGTGTTTTGGAAATCTTGTCTCTTAATTTTGTCATAAACAGTGGCTATCATGACTGAGAATTTTTGTGGTGTTTGTGACTCCCACAAAGCATGCTACTATATTGCCTCAAAGTAGCCACAGTAATTCTGCAACTGAACCCTTACATAATGTTGCTGAGAATATTAAGTAATGCAAGAATATGTTTGTTCTTGTGTGTCAGACTGGAAGAGTTGGAGAAGAAAGAAGAACAGCAAGGTGATGCAGAGGGAGGAGGTGAAGAAGTAGAGGGGAAGGAAGAAGAGGAGGAGAAGGAAGGAGAGGAGGAAGATGGAGTGATGGATGATTATGAGGAGGATGATCCAGATGAGGAGATGGATGAGGGAACTGACTATATCAACAGTTACTTTGATAATGGTGAGAGCTATCTTGACGAGGAAGACGACAATCTGGATGATGGCCCCATATACTGAAGTCACTGTCTGGTTTTTACATGGCCCTTCTTACGCTTCTGTACCTTAAAATACTTGTGAGCCCTCTTTTTACACAGGTGTCAGAACTTGTATACTTAGATGAAAATATTGTACCATTTTTCTTTGTAAAATTTAGTCCTTCTGATATTGTATACTTGTACATAATTAAAAATGTATGCTGTGCCAGTTTTTTTGAGTGGTCTGTGAAATGGAGTTTGGCAGGTGTTTCTAAGTGTCTCCCAATGGGACGTTTCTATTTATTTAACTTTATATCAATGATAAATTGTGCTGTAAAATTTTGTGAAATACAAAACTTATTGCAGAAACATATTTATGAGTATTTAAGCAAGTACTGCATTGTTCCACACTTCATTGGCTATCCAACAGCAAACATTGGCCCTGTATTGTATTCTTCTGTTTATTATATCTGTCTGTCATACTTTGTATCTGCCTTCTAGAACTGTCTGATTCCATGTAGTCATGAGGCACCTGTTTTTCCATTTTTGTCTTCAATTTTTAACCCATTCTATCTGTTCATAAAAGAAAACCTTGGTAAACAGCTTGGTTTAATGGCTACTGTATTGCTCGGGTTGAAGCTACGTTTAAGAGCAGGTATATTATGATACATACAGAGATTTATATGTGGTGCACTGGATGATCTGTTGAGAGAATTGTGATCTGAAGCAAATCCTAGTCCAAAAGTCAGGTTGCATAACTGCAAGCACTTAACATGGCAGTATAACTGAACCATATTCTCTTTCATTGTACCCTGGAGACACCAAAATGTGAAATGAGTGGTGAATCCAGCAGTTTCCATGGGCTGGCAAGAAACTAGGAATGCTTCTAGGTGCAAAGAACTGATGTCAAGTGGAGGATTACAGCTTTTAGTGAATGGAGAGAACTCTTTTATATCTGAGCTGATCTGTGGTCTGGCTACTGCACTGCTGGTCACAAAAGTGTATGACATCGATTTCTTTACACTATATAGTTATTACATTCATACAATACAAACCAACAACAAGCACATTTCCTGAATTAATATTTTAATTTTAAATTTTTTGTCTTCTGCATGTTTCGAACCTGAGGGTTCATCTTTAGGAAGACAGTTGTATACACGGTTATGGTATAGTATGTTTTACATGCATCAGTATAAGCAGTCTTAATAGGTAGAAGAGTGTGTATCGAACACATTAGCCTGCTAATACTGATACATGTAATACATACCATACCATAACTGTATATACAACTGTCTTCCTGAAGATAAACCCTCTAGTCCAAAACATGTAGACGACCTCAAAAAAATTAAAATATTTATTTCGGAAAAGTGTACTTCATTGGTCTATATTGTATAATGATATAACAATGCATGGTGCAAAAAACATTAAAAAAAATGTTATTACCTGTCTACACTTTGACAAACATACAACATAATTTTACAAGCTGCCACACTACAGGTCTGTTATAGTAAAAATGCGGTTACACTGGAAGAGATCATGGTATAGTGGTTGACTTTGTAATCTAGAGGGCGCAGGTTTGAACTTTTGATCAGAACAGATCTTAGCTTAATTTCCTGATACCTCCTTTAAAGTGCTGGCATTAACAAACTGAAGACAGCCATGATAAAGCACCTTCTACAGCCAAACTTGCTGCTGATCATAATCCTGAACCTTGATAATATATAACCAAACTTCATGAAGAATAATCAGTCCTTAATGGTGATAGTTACTTGGCTACACAAGAAACTGACCAAGAATTGAATTCATTACCACGTTCAGTAGAGCCAGCCATAGGAGCCCATACAGAGCTTGATGAACCCAGCCACATCACAATACCCTTCTGTCACATATATCTTAGGTCTCCTGGGAAGTGTCGCTTCTTCCCTCCAAGTCCTGTGACAAATGTATCGAAGAATTTATCCACATTTTACATATACAGGTCTTTTTTTTTTTTTTTGGTTAAGGGGTTGTTATGCCCCACTCAGCTGCCAATTAATGAAACACTGAAAAAACAAAGAAGCAGCTACCCTCTTTGAATGCAAAATACATATACAAAAATGTTCTAAACTTTGGAACGATGAATATAGGAAAACAATGCTCTGTGTTTGTGTACCACCACCAAATCAGCACAATCCTGATGGTGAAACAATCAACATGTTATGAAGTGGGGAACAAACCAGGATGAATCTCTGGAAGAAGGCAAGTACAGGGAAGAAGTTAAAAAAAAAAAAACCCAACAATACTCTGTGGCTGCCATGTGCCCCCCCACCTCCCCAGGATTAACAGGAACCTGTACACACTCGTAAATACATGACATGGAGGAAGAAAGAAGACAATTTAAGCGTAAATTATATTTACTTTTCATAAATTAAGCGGTGACTATATGTATCGGAACTGAATAGGCCCAGTCATTCTGTTTCATAAGTGTCAAACAAAAACATCATTCAACAAGTTTTATCTACATTGCTACATGCAAATTCTTCTTTATAAATAAAACATATTCTTTCAAATCATACTGAGTTCTACTCCCGATAAAATTAGCAAAATAAATACAACAGCCAACAACACAGGGTCATTCTTTGATATAACAAATACAGTTTTGTTGCTTCCTGTTGACTTGCTTATTGTACTACCGCAGACCACTCAACCACCCACCTGTGTGGCAGAGTAGCAGCAGGAAGTGACAAACAAGAGATGTCATAAAATAAGGACCATGTGTTAACCCTCTTTCTGCCAGGGCAGGCCAAGATAGGCCTGCCATTCCATTGTGACTGATGCTTACAGGCTGTTCTTGTGCTGTAAAGACTTTATGAGATGACAACACAAGTATGCAAAATGTTAATATTTAACACTATACGGGGAACAAACACCTTCCCTACCATCTTCCATTTCCAAGAAACAGCCTTACCATTCTGTTTACTGTCCAACTTGAGTACTAATACCACTTAGTGGTGAAGAGTTGGTGGAACATGACTTCATACAGGTGGACAGGGGAGGGTCACTACACTCAGCCTTCAGCACTCAGTCACAAAAATAGCTGTTGTAGGGTTAACACAAACTCAGTATGTGTATCACAACCTTCATGGCTGGTGTCAAAAATCAATCATCAGTATGTACAATGTGCCATAATCATTCATCTTTAGATCAGGGTGCAACTTCAAGTACTGGTTCTCGAGTCTACGCAGTGTCCAACTGTGAGATTACAAGTAGGTTTACAGCAATACAGCATTACAAGTCAAAATATAATACAGTTCATACAAACAAAACTAAATAGATTTGAAATTATCACCAGAACTTCATCAGTGCCTAGTACATTTATGACTAGAATGGATCCAATCCAAAGATCAGCTAAGTGTTCTTACAAACAACAGATATTTAGGATCCAATATACTTGTTTTTTACCAATACAGCAGCCCATCTCTTGGCAGTACCAGAAGTAACTGAAGGCAAATGTAAGCAGCAAAGTTTCAGAATGGACATGACTCAAGTATATTTGCATATCTGATGAACTTTTTCACTCACTTGTAGCTGGTTATGACTTATGGTTTATTACAGACAATTTCTTCTATAGTCATGTAGTGTCTAGGAATACAAGAGGTAACAATAAAGCTGTCCCTGTGCATGTCATGAAGACAAGGGGGAGTACAGGCATAGATCCACTCATTCCTCACCTGGACTCTAGGAAGTGGGGCAGTCAGGTTCATGTCCCACCTGCTTTACCTTCTGCGGCAAGACTCCCAGTACCGTTTCAACAGGAGGCCAGGTGGGAACCAGAGCCCTTATCACTGCCAGTAATTAAAGCCCAGACACTGCAGCTCACAGTAAAGTCACTACAAACCAAATAATCCAGCTGACAAGAACAGAAGAGATATAATCATGACTGAAACAACACATATTTTTAAAGAAATAAATACAAAACACTGTACCATGCTGCATCACACAGAAGTGATAAGCAGCACGGATTCTGTCAAAACCTTCATTGTTATAAGGTCTGCTACAAACAAGGAGTATTAGAAACAAATTTACTTTGTTACTGACCCACAAGGTAAGTGCTCACCTTTATCGTTCTACAAAACCATATGGCGGTCTCTAAACATACTGGTGAATGGCCTAGCATGCTATATGCTGGTCTGTGTGTGTTTACAATTTAAATGTCCACACCACACCAGAAATACTCAGGCCATCAAGAGATACAATTGGCATTTAATAACCTCTCTCCTAAAGGTGAACACATGAACAACATGATATTTCAGGTTTCCACAGTGGTCAGTGTTAAGGTCACAGTGTGCTAACATGTGACACTATATAGTTTGGGAAGGTACCAGAGGAACAAGGCACTGCCATCTTCTCTTATACACTGAAGCAACACGCACATTTTCTTCCTAATACTGGTGCCCATATACCAAAATATGTAGTGTCAAATCCCTGAACAATGCAACTGTGATGGCTGTTGCAGCAGTACAACAGGCCTTCATGAAACCTTTGCACATACTCAGACACACACTGCACACCGCTGACTTCCAGATCTTCAAGACGAAATCATTTGTATGAGAAAACAATCTTCACTCCCTTTTTCAGCTATAGGGAAACTCTGTTATAAATGTGGCAATATTTGGGCATTTATATTTACAGGCAGGTCTTGTTTTACACCAGGGTAATATCCCTGAAAAGTCATGCATATCAAACACAAATTTCCCATTTAAAACACTGGGGGTTAGGGGTTTGACAACCTCATCCTACATAGTGACTATGCCACTAGTGGCCATAAGGACTTGTGAAGTATATGGGTACTGAATATACAGTATATATACATTTCTATACGGTATACATACATTCCTATACAATATATTTATTTATTTCTAATGAATTGAAAATATAAGAGATTCATATCTATAGCTTTTGGTAAGGTTCAATTCCAATTCGACTGTGGCAGTCTAGCTACATAAACAAACACATTAGTTTTTCACTTAGCACTTTCAGTAATTCTATCACCATTTCTATCACCACTACCAAGTCAGCTTTTTATGACTAATTTCTCTTCAGTAATGAATTTCTTTTGCCAATTTTTCACTTGGAACGCATTAAGTGATGTAGATTGATGTTTCTCACTTATTTTGGTAACAAAAGCCATGCTGTTGAAGAGGAAACTACATTAGCTGTGTGATTTCATCACCATGTAATCTGTGCATGCACATGATTGATGGCTTGGCAGTGACATCACTTTCTGCTAGCCTCCAACACAAGACAAGAGTGACCAAGGATCATGTAGGCGAAATTGCTTCAAACCGAAAATTATTGCACATTATCTATGCCAAATTGTGTTAAGTTTAAATTTTCAAGTCATGTTAAAGCAAAATCAAGGAAAAAGAACTTAGGTAAAAACAGACCTGCCTGTACTTTGATGAACAAAACTTCACATTAACCTCTGCCACATACACTCAAATGCACACAATATTCAAATGTTTATATTGTCTCCCTTATGGAGAGAACAGAATCACAAAAAATATGAAGTGAATTTCTGGGTTTTGAACCCCCAAGTCACAATTTTCAGGGCTCAAAATTTTTGTTGTAATATACCTTACAAACAAGAACGCATCTTGTGCAGCAGAACCATATCACTGGTAAACAACTCACACACAAACATACAACTATTTCTCCTGGAACTGTTATACACATTGACACGTTTGTATATTAGATCCACTCATCTGTTAAAAAGGAAAATACAGTACAATGTGAAACAATTCTTTTACAAGTGCTATAAGATCCAGACTTCATCTGTGAGTTTAAGCAACCTTTATCATTCAGAAATATAACATTTTAAATCCCCTATTACTACAGGGCTGACAGCCAGACTTTTAAGTTTGGAACAATGGAAATAATGCTAAAAATGCAACAGTCAACCGGCTGACTATGTGTATGTGCTGTTATAGTAGCACAACATACAACCGATAGAAGTTGGCCAAGATTACTTCACACATCTTTCCTAATCTTTGAATCCCCCAACTTCAAAAATGGCATCAACAGAAAAAGAACAGAGAGAATATAAGGATCATTGAAAGTTCTCAACTTATTTGCCACTTTCTGACACTAATCATTTATGGTCAAACCAGTATACTGACAACAACATGGGAGTTTGGAATGGTGTGATTTTACATATGACCACAGGCACTATTTAAGACAATTAACAGGAATTTAACAAATCAAGTAATCTAGTGTCAATGTCACAACTGCTTAAAAAATTCCTATCAATTTTCCACAATTTTCATGTCACATTTTCATAGCTTCGTGTTTTTCTTTTTGGTCCCTATAAAATCATACCAATGAAGCTTTACTCAAAACATTCGCTTCTAAATACAGAGAACACAAATGGGTGATTCAAAATGCCAGTATTTGTTCAAACTGAAATTTGGTATGCCCACCCTCCAGTGCATTTAAGACTGCCTCTACATACAGCATCTGTTTCATTTTCCATCACCCAAATGTAATACTGACTTCTTTCCGATTACTGATGATGATTACTTTCCTGTACCACTCGCCAGCATGAGGAGTCCCACTTATCATATGCATCGGTGCCACAGTGTCTGCAGTCCTACTATTGCTCCAGCCATGATGGAAATGTAGAGTTTGGTGACTTGACCTTGATGTTGAACTGCTTCAGCGTTGCTTCTAATGCTGCTTGGTTTCCAGAGAAATATGCAGACACAGCATTGTGGAACAGAAGCAGTTGTTTGTGCATCACCTTTATCTGCAAACACATACATGAATCTTTGAGTACAAGTCCTGACCCACCACAGCTCTAGAAATGTAACAGATAATCACAGTAAACAAACAATCCATAAGGACAGCTACACAAGCCATTCTTAGCCCTTAGCTATCTGCCATTGGGAGATTTCTGAAACTGCACTTATCACACACAAGTAAACTGTCCGAAGCATTCTACAACTAGCTTTACAAATCTGCACTACATTATGCCCATACTCTGTGTGTAATATTTTTGCAACTGAAATAATGTGACATCTATCCTACTGAAGATTCAAGTATTTTGGGTTAGTATGTCATGTTGCCTGGAACAATATCCCTTTGAAACATCAGTAACTACTCTCTTTGGCACAGTATAATATCCCACAAGATTTGAATATTCAGTAACACAGCTGTGTGAACCTCAAATCTTGTGCCCATTCTGTATGCATGGCAAGCATCTAAAAATATTGTAGGCAGTCTCTCTACTCTGATGTAGTTTGATGACAAAGCAATCCTGACAGGCTACATTAACCTTTAAAATACCTACATTTACATACTAGACAATGCATGTAAAAAAACACCCCTAAAATTAATTTCATATATTCAGACAACAAAAAAAGTTTGCTGCATTTTTAAGACAGATTGCACAATCTCTGTTCTTATTTGCAACAAAATATCATTTATTTATTTCACTACTTTATTCTTTTCTGTTCAAATAACACATTTTATATAAAACATATACTAAAATTTAAATAGCAACCCAGTCAGATATTGGTTAACTAATGCTTACATGAGTCAATCTAGGTCATGATTGCCATCTCTTGGTGTATTTTAGAAATATGCACTATGTAGGCTTGAAGCAGAAGCTCTATACACGTGTACAGCACGTGTTATTTCTTCCTCTTTCCCACCAATGTGAATGATGGTGGAAACGATGATGTGTTTATTGATTTGGTACTCAGCGGGGTTACCCAAAGCATCATATCCCCTTAAAAAGTGTTTGCACCATTGTTTGTGTAGCATTTTCCTGTTCTAGCTAGTATGGTGTGAGTTAGAAGGAAGGATGTTTGCAGACAGTGAAACATTTTAAGTGAAATGTTCTATTCCTAAGCTGTGCTGGGCTTGAATGTCACAGTAAAATTACAAACACATTTCTCAGACCACACAACTCAACACTACTGTTACCAAATGCAGCTTGCATGCAGGAGACACACAACTCCAATCCCCTCTATAATGAGCTACCGGGACTGACAATTATTGTGCTTTACCACTGTCTCTCTCTGAACAAACATTAGTAGTACCCTACGCCACCACAGCCTCATACCAAATACCCATCACATTTCTTACTCAACACAACATAAACTGTCCATATGTTAACAAACATCCAAAATCATTCACCCTGTTCTCATCCAGGAACTTCAGTTTGATGGAAACATCAGAGCGCAGTTTCTCAAAATTAACTTTATGAAGCTCGTAATTCTGTTGTGCCTCTTCAAGGCGTGCTGTGTTCGCATCAGTCCTAGGTGCCTGTGCCAGCAGCTCAAGGTCTGTTCTGTAGGCATCATACTCTATTCTGGAAAAAGAAAGATGATTATGACAAGGGACAACTGGATCATATCTGTGACGCATGACTTCTAATCATGTTGCTGAATTCAAAGCTCTAGTTACAGCTTTCTGAACAATGCTGTCAACAGCTCAGATGATGCAGTGTCATATCATAGGATGATCTTTAAAAAAGGATACTATCCTAGCTACTGTTTGGAGTAACTAAGGGAAGCCATCAAATTTCAGTCAGAATAGAGGGTCTCCAGGCACACATTTTTTGAATATAATACAGAAGTGCTACTGTCATAACCATCATGTTCAGTTGGATTTTATAACCTTTTACAATTCATCAGTCGCTAATCTTCCTATCACTTGACGGTATATGATCTGAGCTACTGACCAACTGATGGATGACCACCAATTCACCAAATTCATGGAGCAGAGTCATCTTCAGAAGCTAGTCAAATCCCCCCATTTTATGGAACTGAAGGGTTCATTACCATGCTCACCACAGACTGCCACTTCACCCTCTCTGACATAGATAAATTCAATCCACACCATCCAATCCTACTACCTTGACAGCTATTTTAATGTTACCTTCCTATCTTTGCCTACATCTTCCAAGTGCTCTCTTTCATTTTTTCTCACTGACAGCATTTTAAATACACCAACAAATAAATAAATAAATACATAGAATTTCTGTGTCCTATATTGGATACTGTATGTACAAGTCTGCTATCACAGCCAGGACAGCATTGTCAGTATAGCAACTTGCAAGGGGCTGGACGGTCAGGGTATCGAATCCCAGTGCGAGCAAGATTTTCTGCACCAGTCCAGACTGGCCCTTGGACCTACACAGCCTCCTGTACAAAGAGTGCTGGGTATCCTTCCAGGTGTTACAGCAGCCAGGGTGTGGCATTTACCTACCACCCCTATCTAGTGCCAAGGTTCAAGAAAGAGTAGAGCTATACCTCTTCTCCCCCCCCCCCCCGGGTTTGCATGGCCTATCATAGGGCAAACTTTACCTTTTAACTTTATGAGGCTGGTATCATTACAGCCAACAGTGCTGTATGTACTATATTATCCTAAAAGTTTTTCCAAACTGACAGATCAAAATACTGGCCCCTGCATACCTGGCTGTTTCATATTGACGGATGGTGAGCAGCGTATCTTCAATGGTCTTATTACATAGCGTATTGACTGACGAGACAAAGAAATTGAGTGCTCCGAGAAGAGTCTCGCCATTCTTTGTGAGGTTTCGCTGTGTCTCTGCATTGTACAGAAACTCCTCCTGCAGCTCTGGAGACTTCTGTGCTAAATCAGAGAAGGCCTCCCCCAGTGCATGCTGTAAATACAGGACATCAAACATATTCTAAACAGAGAATTAAAAATGCAACTGACTGGTCAACATATTCACAACAGTCTGTACTTGCAACAGTCAGTGATACCAAAGCAACACACACTGCACTGCTTCCATAAAGTACCAAACGTGCAGTCTACAAGGCAACATGGCCCATATATCTACAAACAATGACATCTCAACAAATTCTCTGACACTCACTGCCAATAACAAAGCTACTAGTGAACATTAGCCTAAGCCATTAAATCCTCACTGCCAAGTTCCCTAAGATCTACACTAATGCTAACTTACTACCTTCTTCTTCATCTTTCAAATATCCATATTCCATTCTATTCCATTTTGTCCACCAAATTTCTGTAGGCATTCACTGTCTGCTGTGTCACAGCTATATGGCCTGGCACCAATCCCCTTACAATACTAGCTGACCCGCATAAAATATGTGAAAATTATCATCCCTCACCTGAGTTTGCACAACATGAAAGAAGTGACTGGCCAAGGCTCGTGAGAGACGCAGGACATTGGAATACTTTCTCTGCGTGTCTCTCAGCTGCTCGATATGTGCTTCTAGCTCTGCAACATTTGCAGTGACACATATTAATTCTTACTTTCATTAATGATACTTACTCAGCTTCATATAATAAAGTACCGAACAAACAGACTGTGAAAAAAAAAAATGGTGCTCTATTTTTTCAAGTAAAATTCCAGCACCTCACTACTTCAACTGGACTATACCAGATAGTAGATACGAGGTGGAGGAATCCAATAGCTTTATTCACCTAACCTCAAGGAATTATATGATCATGCCACAGCAGAAAATGGGAGGGCATAAAATATCATGGTTAAATGGTTGGTACAGTCATGCGTCACTTAATGACGGGGATATGTTCTAAGAAATGTGTCATTAGGTGATTTCGTCATTGTGCAAATGTCATAGACCAGTGTTTCTCAACCGCCGGGCCGCGGCCTGGTACCAGGCCCTGGCATCAATTATACTGGACTGTAAGAGGTTCTCCTGGAATTTGTCATTTTAGTTTTCTAAGCAATTTTCATGAATAAATGTTTTATAGTGGAAATATTCTGAGAAGAAAAATACTCGTGAATGTGTCGAAAAACTCAGACCCAGATGTTGGCCTGAGGAAACTACGATATGCTACAAGATTTCGTTAGTCCAGTGAGTGATAACTAATTTAAATGTAATTTTATATTTGTCAACATGCCACACTGTATACATAAGTGTACTAATACTCTTTACGATTATATCATAATTAATTATTAATACTTACGTTAGTTTAATGTATGAACTTAAAAAAATGGAAAGTCATTTACGAATAAATTTGTTGGGACTGGGCCCTCGTCTTATGAAAAAAGAATTTACTGGACCGTGGTCTCACAAAGGTTGAGAAACACTGTCATAGACTGTACTTACACAAACCTAGATAGTACAGCCTACTACCTACCTAGGCTATTGCTCCTAGGCTGCAAACTTGTACTGTATACTGTAGGCAAATGTAACACAATGGTAAGTATTATGTTATTTTAATATTATAATCTTATGGGACCACCAACATATATGTGGTCCGTTGTTGACCGAAATGTTGTTACGCGGTGCATGACTGTATTCCTGCTTCATACTTATGTCCTTGTAAAAGCAGGTACCCTGTGATCTTCCGTGTCCTTTCTCAGTTCCTCACAGGATGAGTCAGAATAGTACCTCAGATTAAATCATGACTAGAAGATTTAAGCCTTCTGGAAAGTTACACTGTGCTGCTAGGGTGAATGTTGACAGCGTTTCAAAGGATCAAAGTAGCTTCATCTTCAGGATCATGCTGCAATACATTTCTTCTTGGACTACCTGAACCTGATGATGTAGGCGACACAATCTGATGAAACGTCAGGAACCATTCACCCCACTCACCCAATACACAGCATAACATTCTACAAGACTCATCTCCTCTGCAACACCACCATGAGAAATTCAAATCTTGCACGGGTTATGGACGCTGCCGTTCACATCCTTTCCAATTCACTATTTGTCAACTATCCTACCATCTGACAATACACAATCAGAGGGATTTTATGTGCGGTTGAGTACACCAGAAATATGCACAGGGTATGGGTCATTCCCTTGTCCCTAAACTTGTGGGATTGCTTGAAGATTTTGCAAGCAATTAGTACGGATTTAACGTATCATCCAACCACATCTTCTGTGATGTTATAAATCAGCAGTTGATAGTCATAAATACCTGAATAAACAAATAAAAGCATCAGGTGGACAGTGACATGTATCCTGTACTGCCCATGTGCCATGCTTTTGTAACAGCAAATGCACATGGTCCACTTGACTGCGCATTGCACTCTTTGATTATTGCACTTATTAACCCTGCAGGACATAATCTGTTCACTAAACACCTGTACATCATAAGATTTACAATCTCTAACATGGAAGATAAAGAATATTATGTGTTATGGTTGAGGCTGACTGCCTACCTGGTAACATCTGGAAAACGTCAGTACATGTCTGGTACAGCAGAGTTCTACCTTTATTACTCACCAACTGAAGAGTTTAACTTACCTGTATCAACTGTCCGTGATGTCTTGCCCAGCTTCTCAAACATCAGTTGCTTTGTGCACTTATAGGTTGAGATACTCCAATTTTTAATTGTTTCAATCTTGGACTGCTGTGACTTTACTACTGTGGGGTCCCCATTTTGTGTGGGGCTCACCGGTGTTGAGGGGACTGTGGACGGTGCTGAAACACAACGTGCGTTACAGTTCCAAAACAACCAATTCAACAAAGCACAATATGTCTTCACTCAGCTAGCTATTCCAGTAACTCCTCAACTATTATGCAACAAGAAAGTTCATTACCACGTTCAAATCAGTGCTTCACTGTTCCCACTCTTCAGCCTTCAGTTCACATCAACCACTTTTAATGCAATCCTTCCATCGATGTCTTGTCTTCTAAGCAGTTCTAAGTAGATTTTCCAACAAAAATTATGTATGCATTTAACTGCCCTATGCATGTTCCTTATCCCACCCAGTTTCTCCTTCATTTGAGATGGGCAGGGCATCTAGCATGGTTAGTACAAATAAAACTTCCAATTGAAAAATAACAGATTTCCAGACTAGAAGGACCACTTGCAAGAAGACAATTTACACGGTTGGATTTCAAAATACTGTTGGCTAGAAGAATCCAAACTCAGTCACTGGCTATGATGGTGAGACATATTTGATTGGATTTTGTTTTGACTAATAAACACATCTGAACAAACACAGGTACAAGAGGCACAGTATTTGGAAAATGTTCTAAAACTGATTATGACATGGATTCTCAGACTTTGTGATGATGTGGCCCCCTAGAATAACAAATGAATTTTACAAACTGCCCCCTCCCCTCCCTATCCCCCACCCCACACCCATCTCCAATCTAAAATCACCACACATC
>Ga0123355_10008059_pt1 | contig 15892 bp, 9 predicted proteins | sample TergutEmb28metaG_3_FD_89872 | JGI IMG/M metagenome (GOLD analysis project Ga0123355, IMG submission 89872) | Embiratermes neotenicus P1 segment gut microbial communities from Petit-Saut dam, French Guiana - Emb289 P1 | ecosystem: Host-associated > Arthropoda: Insects > Digestive system > Gut ...
AGTAGGTGAAGGAGTAGGGTATACATGTTCCCATACTGCCTCAAACATTGTTGAGGCAGCAACCAAGTGGGCTGCAACTTCTTCTCGCGTCAACACCTCAAACACGCCGTTCCAGTCCTCGTCTCGTTCTGGTTCGCTGTCGGGGTGTCGCCATCCAAGAAAATTATAACCTTCCCGTACCGGTTCAGGAACACGCGCTGCTCCAATTATCCGCATTTCAGGTGTATATGAAGTTTGAAACAAATGCACTATATCGGTGCTGCTTCCGCCAACAACACCGCCCATTAATCTGAATACGACCCGCCAGTCTGACCGGTAGTTGATATTGTAATTTGTTAACAATCTTCCAGGGAATCGTGTAACTTCATCGTAATTGTCTGGCGGCTCAAACAATCCACCACCGGCGGTGTTACCTGTAAACAACACCCCGTCGGCAATCAAGTGGACTCTCGGATAAATGTTTGACGGGTTTATCAGTGGGTTGTCCATACGGGTAGGGTTCGCAAAAATTGCGCCGCCGTCACCTTCGGCGCGGTTACTTGTCACTGCTGCGGTGTGCATTAAAAACTCGCTTGGGTGGTTGGCAAGCCAGAAGCCACCGCCATTATTTTTGGCGGTATTGTTAGAAATAACGCCACTATATATGTGAGCTTGAGCATTTCGCACACTAATGCCGCCGCCGTTATGCGCTGTGTTTCCGGTTACTGTGCCGCCATCCAAGGTAAATATATCTGCGCCGCTGTGGGCGTGTATGCCACCACCACTTGAACCGGCTATATTACCACTTATTGTGCCGCCGTCCATAGTAAATCCATTGCCGACAATAGTTTCAACTGCGCTAACAGTCACGCCGCCGCCGTTTACGTGGGCTGTATTGTCACGCACATGGCCGCCATGCATGTATACTTTCCCGCCGCGTATATACACGCCAGCACCGTGGTTGCCTTCGTTGTTATATATAAGTGTACCGTCATGTATGCGTACAATATGCCGGAAACTTGAGCCTACAAACATTCCGGCGCCGGCGCCGTTTGTGGTGTTGTTGCGGATTATCATACCATCAGCCAGCTCTACATTTCCTGTGCTGCCAAGACGTATGCCACCGCCTCTATTGTCTGCGTGGTTATTTTCAATTATGGTGTTTTCTATAGTGAAGTTATGCTCGCTGACATTGATTGCGCCGCCGGCGGTTTCTGTTGTGTTACCAATGAACTGGGCATTGCTTACTGTTACTGCTTGAACGCCAGATCCATCAATATTCATACCACCGCCATTGCCGATGCTTTTATTGTTGCTAAAAGTGCAATGCAAATAGACCGTTCCTCCGTTTATGTTGATGCCGCCACCAACATCATTGGCAATGTTGCCACTAATAGTCACACCAGTGTGTGCATGTAATATGTTGCTGACAATTGACCCTACATGTATGGCGCCGCCATTTCTATCTGCAGTGTTATTGCTAATTTCTCCGGCCGAAAGCACCGTGGTGCTGCCGCCACTTAGCCGTATTCCACCCCCATGAAGGCCTGCATTATTGCCTTCAATGAAGCCGCCATTCATCTCAAACCCGCCGGTATTGATGTTTACGCCACCGCCTTGGTCTCTTGCCGTGTTGCCGTTGATTGTGCCGCTTTGCATCACAAATATAAGATCGTTGCCGCTGGTTAGGCTAACACCACCGCCTTGCTGGGCGGAATTGCCGCTGATTGTGCCGCTTTCCATAACAAAATATGGCGCAGAACCACCGCTTGTTGCAATGTTTACGCCACCACCATTGCCAATACCGTGGGTTTGGTTTCCGCTAATCACACCACCGCGCAAATATGTTCTGCCGCCGGTTGTACTAATGCCGCCACCTGCTCCTGTGGAGTTGTTATTGCTAATGGTCGCGCCTTGGTTTAGATATAATCTACTTGCTGTATTTGTAGCCAAGTGTATCCCACCGCCAGTTGTTCCAGAAGTGTTATCGTCAACAGCGCCACCCTCCAATGTAACAACAGCACCGCTGATTCTCATACCACCTCCTGCGGCTCTTGCTGTATTGCCTTCAACCCGGCCATTTGTCATAGTGAATGTACCACTGCCATCTAAGTTTAACCCTCCACCTTGCTGGGCCTCGTTTCCAATGATTGCGCCGCCACTTTGTATAAGATTGCCACTTGTAATATGCAACCCACCACCGTTGAAGCTACCGATTGTGCTGTTATTTCTAATCTCGCCATCGTTTAGATAAATTCTACCATCGGTCATTAGCACGCCGCTACCATGCCTTGTTATGTGTTCATGATCTGAGATAATGCCGCCGTTCATATAAAACCTACTGGCTAGATCGTGAAGCCTTACGCCAGCACCGCCGTCGGCTGTTGCTGTGCCTGTGATGTTGTTGCTACTAATTGTGCCGCCATCAAGTGAAAATGTTCCAGCCATGATGTTTACACCACCACCGGCTCTTGCGCTATTGCCGCTTATGATGCCGTTGTTCATTACAAAACTTCCACTGTCTGCAATGTGTACGCCACCACCATAACGTCCGGTAATTGTATTGCCACTGATCACGCCGCTATGCATATGAAATTGGGCGCCTGACAGCCGCACCCCACCGCCACCGGTTGTGTTTGCAGTGCCTTGTGCCTCGTTGCCAGTAATGCTACCGCTATGCATAACGATTGTACTGCCTGTACCCACGGCATTCACACCGCCGCCACCGTTGTTGGCTGCACTTGTGGCAGTTGATGTATTATTCCGTATAACCCCACCATTTATGGTAAGTGCCGCGTTATTAAGCTGTACCCCACCGCCAGAGACGGCACGATTGTTTTCTATTACACTGCCACTATTCAAATATAAATGTCCACCAGGGTTTATTTCAACACCACCATGGACAACAGTAGCAGACAAGTCACCACTTAAAGTAACATTATCAAGACGAAGTATTCCTCCACTATTTATAGTAAAGTGCCGTTGTGCTGCAACTGTAAAGGTAAAATTGTTACCCATGTCACTGGTTAGCGTAATATCAGTGTTTATCGGTATTGCAGTATTGGCATCAATACTGCTTATGTTGGCACCGAGTATAATTACTTCTGGGCTGCCGGAGCTTGCCAAAATAGCCGCGTTCAATTCGTCCCATGTCATAACTGGTACACTAAACGGTACAAACATTGCCCTTTCTTTGTCTAATGCCTCATCTATGATTTCTTCTTTATCTAAATCCATAACCTGGTCGGATTCTAGACTTGAAGTCTCATTCAGGTCTGTTTCATTATCTGAGGTCTCGTCTAGGTCTTGGTTATCATATTCATCTTCTTTCCCAAATCCGTCTTCATATTCTATTTCATCTTCCTGATGCTCTGTTTCATCTTTGTCATCTCCATTTGCTGTTTTTTTGCCAGTATCAAACTCTGACTCTGCTGATGTTTCATTGCTGGGATATGTGATATAGTCGTAGCTCTGTTGTGCATCAAATGCAGCTATGACAGTCAGCATTGGCCTAAATAGCATTGCACAAATTAGCATCACTATCAAAACATTGCATGCGACTTTTCTTGTTACTTTTTTAAGATTACTTGTGTTATACATAATGTGGTCTCCTTCGTACTTCATGGTGCAAATGAGATTGTGTTGCTCATCATGTGTTGTATGACATACTAATTCTATTTTCACCATAATTTAGATGAATATGTATATGGTCTTTAAAGTCGGTAAAACCCATAAATCTAGTTTTGACACTATTGGTAGAGGTGATCAAGATGGCGGCATGGGACTTATGGTATTCTAGTTTAATCAAGCAGAATTTCCCTGGAAATAATATACAAATTTATGGAAATATAAGTTAACATTCTCAACTATTCAAACGAATTCAAATGATGTATTATTATCAGACCTTCATTTCAAAACATGTGAAAATAAAGAAGTCGAATAAAAATATGTATCGGTTTCGCATGAAATTGGGCTTCAGACTGTACTGTAAATGCACCAAAAACTGTGTATTTGCGAGTCTTATTTAAATTAAAACAGATTAATCATATTCCAAGGCGGGGGCTAAAATGGGTGCTATTCAAATGAGGTTGGGTTATAAACGTGCAGCTTTAGAGCTTGCATATGTTTTTGTAGATCATTATCTAACTGGGTGTGCACCTGTATATCCTTTGATATACATATATAGCCTGCGGCGGCTATTAGAAGGCGATGCTGTTTCTATCTCCGAAATTGCTGAACATTTTAAGTTAACAGACACAGATGTAATGAATGCCTGGCTGCATTGGGAACAGGTGGGCCTCGTACAATTAGAAGGCCAAGCTCCAGATATATCTATAACTTTTTTGCCAGTGCGTGCGCCTGAGCCAGAAAAAACGCCAGAGACAGAACCTAAGCTTGAGAAGCCTTCCTTACCTCCCCAAGAAGGGCGTCCTTTGTATACCGTGCAAGAGTTAACGTTATACCGCAGCCAAAGTAAGGACATAGAGCGATTGTTTTCAAAAGCAGAGCAGTCTTTAGGCAAGCTACTTACTTACCACGATATGAATATCATATTCGGTTTTTACGACTGGTTAAAGTTGCCACTAGATGTTATTGAATATCTATTTTGCTACTGTGAAGAGCATGGTCACCGCAGTATGCGCTATATAGAAAAATGCGCATTGGACTGGTCTGCAAGAGATATAGACGACCTAGAAAAGGCTCTGACATATGTCCATACATTTGACAAAAACTATCGTGCAATCCTCACTAGAATGGGGAAATATTCTAGCTTTCCAACCCCGGCACAGCGTAAACAGATGGATGAATGGTTATACGAAATGCACATGCCCTTGGATGTCATTTTAGAAGCTTGCGACCGTACCACCCTAACAGCCGAAAAACCATCACTCTCATATGTAAATAAAATTTTATCCAAATGGCATAAAAGCGGAATAAACACCACAGATGCAGTAAGTAAAGCCGACGATGACTACACCCAGCAAAAAAACGAACAAAAAGAACTAAAGGAGCAAAAAGCAACTGACTTCACCGCACAAAAACCAAAGAACAACCGCTTTATAAACTTCGACCAACGTGAAAACGATTATACTCAAATAGAGAAGCTAGAGCGGCAATATCTGTTGCAACGCTTGAAAGGGTAATGTAAACCATGGGATATAAAGCCGCCTACCAAGAAGTGATGCGGGGTTACGAATCCGCAAGAAATCAAGCAGAGGACCTAATAGTAAACCGCCGCAAAAGGCTGTATGCGGATTATCCAAGGATAGCAACAATTGACCAAAATCTTCGTGAAATTGGCCTTAGTCTGGCAAAATTGGCCCTTAAAAACGATGAAGCTGGTCTACAAGCGTCCCGTGTAAAAGTCGAAGCCCTAGAGCAGGAAAAAGTTGAAATAATGGAAGCCGCGGGGATACCTGCTGATTACCTTACTGCAGTTTATAGTTGCCTAGTGTGCAATGATACAGGTTATATACATACGTTGCCAGGGCAACTAAACCAGCGCTGCAACTGTCTAAAGCAGCGGCTGGTGGATGTGTACTATTCACTTTCTAACATCAAAAGTGTGCTGAATATAGAAAACTTTGATAATTTTGACTTTAGGGTTTTTAGCCCCCATGTAGACTCCGCAGAGGGTATTTCTCAACTTTCAAACATGCAACTGGTTTATGAGATAACTATAGGCTTTGTACAAGATTTTAGTACTAAGTTCAACAATTTGCTGTTATATGGCCGCACGGGTCTTGGAAAGACTTTTGTCTGCCACTGCATTGCCAAGGATTTATTAGATGCTGGGCGCACTGTTTTGTATGTAACTGCACCACGGTTGTTTAAAATAATAGAGGACTACCGTTTTAACCGGGAATCCCTGCAAGAGCCAGACGAGATGCTAGAAGCGGTAGAAGATGTAGACTTGCTTATTTTAGACGATTTGGGTGCAGAGTTTACCACAATAGTCACAAGCTCGGCCCTTTTTGATATTGTAAACCAGCGCCTTTTAGCCAATAAGCCAACAATCATTTCTACAAATTTATCCCCACCAGAGCTTGCAAGGCATTATTCTGAACGCACAGTTTCCCGCTTCACAGGTTATTACCAGATGATCAAGTTTTTTGGCGAGGATATCCGTGTCAAGAAAAAATACGGAGGCAGATATGAAGTTTCTAAGAATTAACAAGACACACACCAGCATAGACCTGCTGCCAGAAAGTATACAAGGGCCAAAGCGGTTGCGCAGGTTGGTGTTAAGGCTAGCAACCATTCAGGTTGCTATTTTTGTATGCCTGGCGTTTGTGGTTTTAATTTTTAATATACTAGATCAACGAGCCTGGGAGCAGTCACATAGGCTTGATTTGCGCATTAACTATCTGCGACATGGGGCAGAGTTTATGGCTGTGGCACAAGCACGCGAAATGCACACAAGGCTTGCTGCTGGCGAAATTTTTTTGGATGCAAATATGCCAGCATATTTTGATTCCCAATGGGTTGGCGCTGTTTTAACAGCCGATGATGGGTATATGACATCACTTGACTATGGCGGGGTGTATATTATGCTTGCCGGTATTGTGGATGATATTTCTAAAGTCGAAGTCCACCGGCAGGCAGTTTTGGATACAGGTATGTTTAATACAGTCGGGCTTGGGCGTATTGTCTTACAAGATGATGGCCGGTTTTTTTATGAGCTGCGGGTGATTTTGCGGTAGCAGATTAAGTCAGAATCGGACTCGCCTGTCGTCAAAAACCCGTTGAAGCGTTCGGGATTTTTGAGTCGGGCGAGACCGTAACAGTTATGTGGATAAATAAGTGCATATATGACACTCTAATAACTGGCTAGACTCTCTTTACTAATATATAATGTGTTTATGCAAATCTTACTGACAATATCTTATGATGGTACAGCTTACGCAGGTTGGCAGCGCCAGCAAAATGCCATAGCCGTCCAGCAAAGGCTGGAAGAGGCCCTTTCTGCATTGCTGGGTAGGCCAATAACAACAAAAGCCGCCAGCCGCACCGACGCCGGGGTTCACGCATTAGGTCAAAAGGGGTCTTTTTTCGTTGATAAAATTAATATCCCGCTAAACAAGCTACCACAAGTCTTAGCTAGTTATCTACCTGGAGACATATCTGTAACATCTGCGATGCCTGTCTGTGATTGTTTTAATCCTAGATTTGATGCCGTCTATAAGTCATATATCTATAACATGCATAGCACTCCAAACCCACTAATAAACCGTTATAGCTCCTTTGTGCCTATGCCGCTTGATATAAAAGCAATGGAGCAAGCCGCCAAAGCGTTTATTGGTAGGCATGATTTTGCTGCATTTCAAGCCACTGGCAGTAGTGCTAAAACTACTGTTAGAGAAATCTATAACTGCTGTATAGCAAGTCAACCCCAAAGTCAATATTTTTCTTGCGTAAATAGCCAACCTCAATATGCTGTTTGTACAAACATTCACAAACAAATCACACTATCTATAACTGGCAATGGCTTTCTCTACAACATGGTACGCATAATCGCCGGGACTTTAATGTATGTGGGCCTTGGCAAAATCACTCCTGAGCAAATACCAGAAATAATATTATCCAAAGACCGAAAAAAAGCCGGTAAGACCATGCCACCTGAGGGGCTTATTTTGATGGAGGTAGGGTATAATCAATATGCTAAAAATTAGGCCACAGAGATAGGATATGTAAAAAATCCCTAATTTCTTGTGCCACTAACCCAAATAGAGTAAAATACCTACAATGCGTTGTTCATTAATAACAATCGCAACAACAAAGGATGTGACAAAATGGCATTACAAGACGCTTGGAAACGCATTTCTCTAGACACAAAGGGTGAACTAGTAAAGCATGTATGGGACGACTATCTCGCCCGGGAAAAGACTGTATACACAAATATTTTACGCAACAAGACCACTCGCTTAGAAGGCACAGTTTCAGAACTGGCTGAAAGCATGAAGCTAACGCCAACACTGATGTTTGCCTTCATAGATGGCATACATGAAGCAGTGGATGGTTTACCGCCCCTTGAAGAAATTGAAGAGGATACTCCTATAGTTATTGATATAGAATTCGAACGGTTGTATAAGCAAATGGTGGCCTACAAGGCCGATGAATTGTATTCTCTGGCAGAATGGGAAGAGATTTTCCCAAAGGAACGCCAAAAGGAGCTATATCAAGAGCAAAAGCGCTCTCACACAATTGTACGCAACGAGGCAAAGATAGGCCGCAATGATGCCTGCCCTTGTGGAAGCGGTAAAAAGTATAAAAAATGCTGCGGCGCAGCGTAAGGACGAGGCGCTAGGTAGGATGAATGGAAAAGAAATAATGGCCGACACTAGGCCTCAATCCTTTAAAAATGTAGAGTCTGTAACCAATAAAGTTACTAAGGATGCGATTACCAAGGTAACCAACAAAGTTGCGATAACAACTAAAAAAGTAACGAAAGCAGCAATCAACGAAGCGGCTACGATTATTACAAAAGGCGGCCTGGTGGCCATACCAACAGAAACCGTGTACGGCTTAGGTGCAGATGCAACAAACCCCGCAGCCGTAGCCCGGATTTACGCTGCAAAGGGCCGCCCTGGGGATAATCCGTTAATTTTGCATATAGCCTCATCAGACCAATTTTCAGAACTTGCCGATAATCCTGCGCCATATGCATATAAATTAATGAAATATTTTTGGCCTGGCCCCTTAACACTAGTGGTCAATAAAAAGCCTGGCCTGCCAGCATGGCTAGGTTGCCACCCAGAAAGAGAAGCCCGAACAATTGGTATAAGAATGCCAGCGCATCCAGTGGCTTTGTCCGTGATAGAAGCCTCTGGTTGTGTAGTCGCGGCTCCCAGTGCCAATAAAGCTGGCACCCCTAGCCCGACCACTGCAAGCCATGTGGCGTCAGATTTTGCCGATGGCTCTATTGACTATATCCTTGACGGCGATGCAGTATCATGTGGGCTTGAGTCTACTGTTGTGGATGTGACTGGCGGCGTTCCGGTGATTTTACGCCCTGGTGCGATAACTGCACAGATGATTACCGATGCCACAGGTTTGAATGCAAAAATAGCCAGTTTAACCAAAGATGGCACGGCACCGCTTTCTCCTGGCATGAAATACCGCCACTATGCGCCCAAGGCCCCTATGACTTTGCTGATGGGTAGTGAAAAGGATATAGCTGCGTATATAATAAAAGAATGTGAATGTGCAAAGGATAAAAACCGTATCATAGGCATACTGGCAACCACCGAACTGGCAGCGTTGCTGAACGAAGATGCATTACCAGCGGTTGCTTCCATAACGGAAGTCTCAGTGTCAGATGCATCATCTGAGATATCAATATCAGATGTTCCGGCTGCTGAAACTATATCATCCGCGCACCTGCTCATACTGGGCCACAAATCCGACTACGAAACCATTGCAAAAAACCTTTACGCCAATCTCCGACAATTTGATACCTTAGGCGTAGATATAATATATGCCCAAGGTATAACGCTAGAGGGTTTTGGCATAGCAATAATGGATCGCATGAAAAAAGCCGCAGAGGGGCGTGTTGTTCATGTCTCAGATTAAAATTGTGTTTGTATGTACCGGCAACACCTGCCGTAGCCCCATGGCTGCGGCAATGGCTGCACAGATATTTGAGGAAGCTGGACTTGCCGCAGTAGTGCTATCTGCCGGGGTAAGTGCCTGGCCAAACCAGCCCGCCAGCCGCCATGCCATTATGGTGATGGAGGAGGGTGGGTTGTGTTTGCTTGCCCATAAGGCTTCTATTGTCTCTGATAATATTTTAGATGACGCATCTGTTGTGTTGGCTATGACAGGCAGCCACCAGGCTATTTTGCTTTCGGACTATCCAATGGCAAAAGAGAAGATATTTACCCTTGCCGGGTATGTTGGAGAGAGTATTGATGTGTCTGACCCATTTGGTGGCAGCTTGGAGGATTACCGGGCTTGTGCTGCTCAGATTAAGGGGTTGTTGGTGCTTGCTGTTGAGAGGTTGAAGAATGCCGCGTCTCATCCAGGTGATATTAACTAGCTAGAGTTTCTCCCCTGGCAGTTTCAGTTAACTTTGTTGAGTCACCAGTGGTGGTTTCAACCAATTTGGTAATACTCTTGTCCGATTTAGAGAATGACTTTAGCCACAGTGCAATACACGCTCTATCACTTTCATTATCTTCAAATCCAAGAGCTTGTAATTGTTTCATTTTCTCACCGTGCCATTTAGTCAGTTCTGACGACGCATCTTTATCTAGAGCGCCTTTTAGTATCGCCGTGAGACCTTCATCATATAAACTACGAAGGTCTCCAGACTTAGGTGGTTGGAAAACCTTAGTAAGCATTTTATTATAAGCAACAAAGCCCATCCTGCGCAGTGGTGCTGTGTCGCTTGGTATAAATGCATATATATCTTTGCGAATTAGCATCCCGGCTGCAAATGTTACAAAGTCCTTAATAAATGCAAAGACTAAAAATGCCAGTGCAACTGCACTTGCGGCGTAAAGACTTGTAAGTCCTCCTGCTATATCACCAGCATCATCCCTCTCAACAGAAGGGTTGAGGTTATATCGCCCTAAAAGTAAAACATCTGCTGCCATTTGAAAGTTGGAATAGGTTATCGCATGAGCATATGATCTAAGCTCGCGCACATGGAAAATAGGGCTAGCATTACTGTCTAGTGTATGTGTATTTATTTGGGTAAAAAGAGGTATAGGCATGGGTGTAGTTTGTGCGATATCGTCATTAGAATATTGACTTTCACTCAAAGGAGTTAGGCGTTCAAGTGCGATAAATAAATCAATCGAAGTTTCTACATAGTTATATAACGCGTCAAAGCCGGGACTTTCATCTGAAGGCTGCCTTTGCACCAAACTACGCAATGTTGAGTATGCAATACGTGTTAGGTCACGAATATTTATCTGGTATGGAGTTGTACTGACTTGTCCTATGTCTCCGTTGAACAATGTTGGAGTTCGTGCAAACTGAGCATGGTGTAATTCGTCATGTTCGTGATTGCGATTGCGCTCGCGATATACATGTGCTATTTGACTCCTTATGCTATCTATTAGAGCGTTTCTGTCTAATAGTGTATGAAACTCAAGCATAAAGTCAGCTACATTGTCAAGGTCGTTGTTTAGCTGTGATGTTGTTATATTATCAGGGCTTTCTTGATCACGAATAAGTACCCCTCTAATGACTATATCATTACGCATTTCAATATACCGTGCAAATAAAATACGTATCAGATCATACTTGTCTTGGTTGGGGCGAATATGACTTGCATACTGTCTTGCAAAAACCCTGCGTTCACTTGTCCTAAAATATGTGTTGTTATCATTTTGTGAGGCGTTTGCCAAAGGTGTTACGCTACTAAGTGCGTCTACGAATGGCTCACCGTCGCTATATGCCCGCCCTACTGAAAACACAATTTTATCGTTGGGGGTCGAGCCAGGTATTTCAAATGACATAAATATAGAGCTACTAGAGCGTCTTGAATTTATTTCACGTGGTTGGCCTTCTGCTGGTATACTTGACCAATGACGCCCATATCTTCGCACATTCATGTCGACATGCCCAATAGCTTCGTAGTCCATTGCCATCAGTATCCTTAGTACTTCAGCGGTAGCTTCTACATCTTGAAAATCCATAGCTAAGTTCCGTCTGTCAGATCCTACTTCATAAGAGCGGCTTCTATATACATCATATAGCGGCGTGCCACGAGCCCCAATTCGAGACTGACGTATGTTTGAATAGGTTGTATTAATAATATCATGTATAGCATTTCTTTCACTTATAAGGTTTTCAACATCGTCTTCAAATTTTGCTAATAACTTATTAAGATTGCTAAGATACTCGTCCTCCATTTCAACAATATGCTCTCTTACTCCAAGGGCAACATCTGTTTCACGCATAACCTCATAGTACAACAGCTGCCTTATGTTTGCGTTTTCGCTGTTTGCATACGTTGTAAACATTGCGGTGTACGCAAAAAACATAGAAAATATCATGAATAAAATGTATGGAACCGCAATTATTGCAACTTTTCCAAATCTATGGATTACAGAGAATATTGTTCTTGGTATCCACAATACCACAACCCCAGCAAGCCACCAACCCGAATTTTCCCTCCGTGACCACCATGCTGTGACATCAAGTCGACAGAGGTGCGCCATCTCTATAAGTGCGCTACCGGCTCTTAGGCCAAAGATAAGTACGGACATTTGTATCGCTAGGCACAGGGCTATTACAATTAATATACGTATCACAACTTCAGATGTGTTTGCATTACTGGGTATAAAAAAGTCACTAAGCCCAATAAACGAGTTAAAAAAAGATACTAAAGACGCTATACCTGCACCAACAAAAACCATTCGATTTTGAGCCCCTTCGGTTTTAGGCCCCATAACTATGTCAACTGCTGAAATTAACAGCCTCTTTGCTATATCTGTAACACCCTTAATGGCAGACAATAAAAGGGTAATAGGCGCACTAACTGCAATCATTAGCTTGCTGCGCTTGTCGGCTTCCATGCGTTTTTTAGCAAAGACAACAATTTTCTCAATCAAGCTTACCGCATAAATATAAAGCCATGTGATAAACGCTGCGGCAAGTCCTGTCATAACAACAATAACGACAAAAGATGCTATATAAACAACTGGGCGAGCTAACACTTCAAATTGTCCCAGGTTGTTTTGTATTATGTTAATTAGTTGTTGTATGACATCAGAAGTACGCACAAAAACCGCCCAAAATATGATGGAGGTTAGGATGCATATTGCCACTATAAATCTTATTGCAACAGTACTGATACTTCGTTTTACTTCATCATCCAAAGGTTTTGTTGGACCACCCGGTGGATCAACAATGAGGTCTTTACTCTTTGTCAAAGCTTCAAAGTACTTAACAATAAGTTTCAAAATGGCAAGTATAGCTGTAGCAAGAATAGATGCTAGCCCTCTAACAAAACTCATGAAACTAACGATATCGTCAGTTGAGATTTGGCGTTGTACTAGATATATGCCAATAAATATCATACAACAAAGCACTAGCCAGTTGAGCCATGTTTTTAATCTATTTACTATTACACTTATAATCTTGCCACTAGCTGTAACATCAGGGTCACGCGACCACATAATTTTCCCAAGCAATGTTCGTATAAGTGATACAGCAACAATAATTGATAAAACGATTGTAAAAATAAAAAAGCGGCCGTTTGTTGCAAATGCAGCAACATACTCTAAAAGCCCTAATCCAACATGTTGCCCTTCATAGTCATGTGATGTTTGATTTATTGTTTCAATTAGCCTTCCTATTCCGCTGCTCGTCGCCACAACAGTAGCAATAAGTATGACCAGGCGTATTTGCCACTTCTTCATGTATTGCCACAGTACTCTTAAAAAAGAAAAAAAGCCCACAATATCTAAACTCTTTATACGCTCAATCATGTTTTTTATATCATCAGAAAGGGTGGTAAAAATTTGTCGAAAATTGATGGAGTACATTTTTCGCCATAGTATACTAGCAAGCACAATGCTAAAAAAGATAAGCACTGCTAGTGCGATTAAATATATATGTTCAATGTCATTGAGCCGATATAGAATGTGGGATAAACGGTTATCCTCGTATGTATCAATTAATGCAATTACACCAGGTAGGGTTGCTGCTGCAATTAATAAAAATAGAGCCATTATAGAAAAAAAGTCTGGAAATCTGCTTGTTTCAACTGCCCTCCAAATAGAACACAGTGACCACAATAGCAGAGTAAAGGCAATGAGAGCTATGACCATTACTGTAACAACAGGAACACCCCCCATTATTGTGTACATAACGAAACCTCCTAGAAATGAGACATATAAGAGCTTTTAGTTTGCCAATATCAGTATGTGATTACTTTGTCATAGTTAAGTCATTTTCTGATAATTTACTAACCTACTCATGTCATCTTCGCACTGCCGACGCAAAGCCTCCTGAATCAAGAATCAGAAAGTCCATGAAATTAAGTTTTGACAATTTGGCAAAAGTGGCCAGGAAGGTGATACAGGTTTTAAGGCAGATCCATTAAATTACTATGATTTTTTTAGTTTTAGGTCTTGACCATAATTCTACAATAAGCGACAATAAGATTAGTATATATGGCACATATGAACACATATAAAAGCGTATGTAAAAGGAGGTAATTGCATGGATAATAAAAAACCAATGCGCCTACTACTTATCGAAGATGATCTAGGTGCTTGTCTTAGGTTTTCGGACTGTGCTAAACGTAGGTCAGATATTTTATTTATTGGCATGTCAGATTCATGCGATGAAGGGATAAGGCATGTTAAGTCCGGACTACCGGAAGCTGTCATATTAGATTTACAGCTTGTAAAAGGTTCTGGTACTGGCATTAAATTTTTAGAACTCATGGCCGAAACAGATTTGACACTATATCCCATTATAGTTGTGACAACAAGCAATCAGTCAAATGTTGTACTCAAACGCATTGAGGAGCTGGGCGCAGACTGGTATTTTAGCAAAACACAGCAGGATTATAGCGAAGACTTTGTTCTTGATACATTGCTTTCATTGCGTAGCGCTTTGCATGCAAAGCAGCAAAATGGCTTAAGCCCACAAGGTGATCCAATCAAATCAGGAGCAATTGTAGAATCACCTGATGACAGACACAATCGCATATATAAGCGGATTGATGTTGAACTGGACTTGGTTGGTTTAAAAGCAAGGCATAAAGGACGCGGTTATCTGCGTGAAGCAATATATCTTAAAATCCACTCAGAAAAACAACTGGGTTCATCAATAGAGCAAGTTGCATATAACCATAAAATTGCATATGGAACAGTAAACAAGGGGATGCAGACAGCGATTAGTAGCGCCTGGGATAGCGCAGACATAGATGAAATCCATAGGCATTACACCGCACGTATAAGTTCGAAAACAGGAGTGCCATCTCCCTCAGATTTTATATACTACTATGCCGATAAGATACGTAATTTCATTTAACACGCGTCATATGTGTATATTTATTCGTATTTAGTGCATATATGCAAATACATTTTAATACGCAAATAGCTACACCATGCCATACAATAAAGTAAGCTCCTGGTGCTACCTTTTTGTCAAAGATTGTCGAAAGACAAAACTGAGGCAGAAAGGAGTAGGGGAAATGTCAATTTGGGAATTTATTGCACGTTTTATTGGCGGTGCGGGCTGATAATAGACATAGCGAAGCGCCCGTTTTAATCGCAAAAAGCAAGGATAATCCGCGTAGTTAGGCGTTGTTAATAAATTAGCTTTGCTTCTGTTTCAAAAATCTGCATGGTTCAAGCGGTTTTTGGAACAGATTTAGCAAAGGTTATTTATTAACAATCGCTTTGTGGACTATCCTTGCCTTGGAATATGAAAGGTTTGTTACAATGTGGATGTGATAAATCATTTTTACATTCTTACTTAACAGCATTGTCATGATGGGCATACTGCTTGCGAGCTTCTACATATTCAAAAAAGCAGTTAAATACCCTGCAACTCTTCGCCTTGAAGTGCTTGCCATTTTATGGTGCGCTTTTTGGGCATTTTTATCATCGGCTGAATTTGCCTTATTGCCGCTAATATTGTTTAGACCGCTTATTAGTGTGCTATCCATAGTTTACATATTTCAACTGACTAAGCTAAAGCTAGCCACGGTAGTTTCAGCTTTTCTTTTTTCGTTGGGTGTTAGCTATTCATTATACTATGCTGCTGCACTTTCAGTTAGCTTTATGTATGCGCTGCTTGCAACTAGAAGCATAAGCTTATATGCCTCTGGAATGCCCCTTTACATTAACCAGCCTGTATATCTATTGCTATACGCGATTACAACGTCTTGCCAATTATTTTTCGCGACTCGAATCTTTCGTATAAGGCGCTTTAGAAATGG
>Ga0123355_10008060_pt1 | contig 15890 bp, 16 predicted proteins | sample TergutEmb28metaG_3_FD_89872 | JGI IMG/M metagenome (GOLD analysis project Ga0123355, IMG submission 89872) | Embiratermes neotenicus P1 segment gut microbial communities from Petit-Saut dam, French Guiana - Emb289 P1 | ecosystem: Host-associated > Arthropoda: Insects > Digestive system > Gut ...
ATCAGCAGCTTGTATATGATGTGCCGGATGCCGAATACAAAAGAAACCTTGCTTTATTATCCGAATTGCTGGGTGTCACTCATCTATTAAACACACAAATCCGCAGGTTATCTTTGGGGGAGCGTATGAAGATGGAACTTATAAACAGCTTTATTTACTCCCCAGAAATTATCTTTTTAGACGAACCGACCATAGGACTGGACTTGGGGAGCCAGATAGCTATCCGAAGTTTTTTAAAAAACTATAGGCAAGAGAAGAAAAATACGACTATCTTAATCACCAGCCACTACATGGACGATATCGAAGAAACCTGCGACAGGGTGATACTACTAAACCATGGGCAGAAAGCCTTTGATGGAGATATAGAGGATATAAAGCGTCCTGACACGCCTTTTAAAGAATCTATCCTTAAGATGATGAGTGGGGGCGAACAATGAGACAATATCTGTTTGGCTTTAAGCTGTATTTCTTGCATTCCTTCAACTTCCGCTTTAATACTGTGATTAACCTAGTATTCGGCGGACTTGGGTTGCTTATAACGCTGTTCTTCTGGCATCTGATTTACGGTGGCGATATGCAGAAAGTATTAAACGGGTTTACCCTTTCCGGGGTCATGACATACTTTTTTATCGGGAGCATTTTCCGCCCCAATTATTATCCAGGCTTCACATTCTCTGGCATGATAAAGACGGGAACGCTTGGGCCTGCGCTTCTTAAACCGCGCAATATAGGGCTTTACGTTTATTTTCGTAATATTGCCAATGTTTTAACAGGCATGATACCTCAGGCGTTGTTTGTGATAGTTTTACTGCCCTTTGCTGCACGTTTTTTGACTTGGAACTTGAGCGCATTTGGCGCGGTCTCGCTGGTGCTGTTTTTTGCGGTGGGGACGGTGTCTAACTTCCTGGTATGGTCGCTGGTTGGATATATGGCCTTTTGGCTGGAAGAAGCAGAGGCGGTCATGTGGTCGTTTGCTATTTTATGCAACTTGCTTACCGGTTTTTTTATACCACTGGCCTTCTTCCCCAGTTGGAGCGTTCGTATTTTGGAAATGCTGCCTTTTGCGTCGTGGAGTTATATCCCGATTATGATTTACATCGGGCTATATGATGCCGGCATGCAAGTGTTTTTATTGGCAGTGCATCTATCGTGGGTTGCGGTTTTACTGCTGGTTAACAAAATAGTGTGGCAACGTGGAGTCAGGAATTTTACATCGGTGGGAGGTTAGTATGCGATATATTAAATTATTTGCAGAGCAGTGCAAACTGTCGGTTATGTCTGCGGCTATATATAGGGTTAACTTCTGGCTGATGCTTTTCCAGAGTATTTTGAATGCTGCAATCGGCTTATTGTGTATCCAATTTATTTATGGCAGCGTAGACAGCATTGCAGGATGGGATAGGGCCGAGATGTTGATTCTGGTAAGTACTGCACAAATTGTTAACCAGTTGTACCGTAACATAATGCATTGGAATCAAAACCGTTTCTTATACGGCATTGGCAGCGGCGGCTTAGACAAGATGTTGTTGCGGCCTGTCAACCTTATTTTTCAGGCAAACACAGGGCGCATAGATATATCCGGACTCATCTCAATTGCCGCGCCTCTGGTTGTATTAGTCATTAATATTTCTGCCGCAGGCGCGAGTGTAAGCTTAATTGGGATAGGGCTGTATGTACTTTTTATGCTTAACGGGGTATTAGTACTGTCGTCGTTTATACTGCTGCTGTACACATCTGCATTTATATTTATTCGCGTTGACGGGGTGCATAATATCTATTACGCGCTTATGGATATAGCGGAAAAGCCCAGGGAGATGTTTACTCACAATTTGTTTTTGGGGTTTATTTTTTTGATACCCGCTATGCCTCTTGCCAATGCCCCGGCGGCGGTTTTGCTTGGGCGGGCTGATTTGAGGTTGATGCTAGTTTACCTTGGGATGGGGGTGTTGTTTTCGGTTGCTTGCTATGTGGCTGTGCGGTTTGGGTTGACGCGGTATTCTAGTGCTAGTAGTTGAAGAAATTGTGCTATGATGCTTGCAGGCTATTAAACATAACAAAGAAAGCCGCTCTTATTCAGCATTATGGTGAGTAAGAGCGGCTTCCTTGCTTATTTATGTCCCGATTTTTACATAAGTTGTTCGGGTATATTCATTTTTGCGTAAAGCAACCGGTGTATCTCGACAACATTGTCTTGACGATTAATTATGTAAAATGCCAAATAATCTTCTGTTGTGATTTTACGGAAAACAGGAAATGGCTCATAAACCGGATACATTTCAGGCATATCTACCAAGTTAATGAGGATTCTGTCTAGCCTTGAAAAAATCCGCTCTGCTTTCTGAGGGTATTCTTGCAAATTTTCGATAACCTGCAAGACATCTGTATGGAAGGTTGATATATATTCAAGCCTATACTTCATAGCCAAATCTCTCTCTTAGCGGTGCAAAAATTTCTTCGTGTGTATATCGCTTAGCATTAGAATCTGCCGCCACTGCTAACGATTCCTCTAATTTTTCATTTATTGTACGGTTATATTCATTGCTGACTAACGCAAAGGGGACTCTTTTTTCCCGCACTACGGCTTTTAGACATGCGTTGAACAATGTGGTGACGTTAATGCCTATGTCTTCTAATATGGCCTCTGCTCGGGTTTTTGTTTCTTCGTCTACGCGCACGGTGATGGACTTAGTTGACATATCTTCACGTCCTTTTTATACAGCATTATACATGTTATGCATTACAAATGCAACGCATCTGAGCATGAGCGTGCTCGTCTGTAGGTGGTGTTTAAGTTGATTAATGCATGCGATTATATCAGTGTTGTGTATTGAATTAATAGACTCTTATGGGTATTGTTTCAACTATTTCCGTTGCGTACTCATTACACAAATATCTTACCTCAATATTATATTCACCCTTTTTTAATGGGAGAAATGTTATACCAGTTTCTACACTTTTGGTATGCAAAAGCATTTCAAGATTGAATTTTGCTGTATTAGAATTAAAGTAACAATTATTATAATGTGACCAGTTATAATTTCGTTTGATTTTTGAAACATCTACTGACTGTATTTCTTGTTCCTCATACTCATCAATGCAGTTATTAGGCAGGTGTACTCGTCTTGTTATCATCGAATTGAAATCAAAATTAAATGACATCATTATTTCTTCTGGAACAACCACTAAAGCTTCGACTAGCGTTGCCTTGATATTGCCAATGTTGCTCAATGTCATTTTCATTTTTTTTACATTTAGCACAGCATAGTCGTACGAATATTTTTCTTTATTATATATCTCGTACTCCTCCATACTTGACAATGATTTATTGTACGCTTGATTATCCCATCTTTCACGAGACAGAACATCATCTACAGGTTTTTCAACGCGCATTCTTTTTTTTGTGTTTGGTACTTCAATTTGAAAAGATAGTTCATTAGAAAACGAAACCTTTAAAGACGGCTCGCGAGAAATGCTTTTTGTTTTTTCTTCAAGCTCATTAACTCTTTCACGAAGCTCACTGTTTTCTTTGCTTAATCTAGTAAGCTCGTCTATTGAATTGCCTAATGATTTGCTATTTCTTACCCAGCCCGGACGGGGAATTAAATTGAATTGACCAGTTAGCGAAGATATCAGCTTATATGATAGCTCAAGACTATTCTTCCATGTATCTCTTTGTTTCTTCTCTAGTTTTTTCTTAAATTTTTGGAGTTTCTGCCTTTTATCTTCATCATCCTCCATTTGATTTGCTTTTATATCAGCAGACTCGTCAATTATAAATGCTAAAGTTGGGATGCCTAATTTTACGGCATAATCATATTCCATCTCAGTGAAGCTTTTCCCACCCTTAGCAACAGACCCATATTTGTGACCAACGATTACCACGTAATAGTCCGCAGATTGAATTGTTCTTTCTATTATCTCCCATGATGAAGCATCCTCTGCTTTAAACATTTCCATTCCTATTGGAATATGTCCAATTTTTAGTACTGCTGCAATTGCTGCATTTCGCTCTTCCATCAGGTCAAGATAGGTTGAGCTGATAAAAATTTGGAATTTTATATCCATTATGCTACCCCCTTGCAGTCAATTAAAGACATTGCGACCAGTCAAAACAAAAAATTGTGTTTCTTTTCCGGTTTTAACCAAAACATCAAAACCGGATTTTTTGTATTATTCCTTACCCCAACAAAGCCGAATCCCCAACAAACTCCTCACCACTAACCTTACTAAACATAGCAATCAACCCATCCACAGTAAGTTTACGTTTCTCCTCACCGGCGATATCAAGCACAACACTACCTGCACTCATCATGATAAGCCTATTGCCATGCCGTATAGCATCCCGCATATTGTGGGTAACCATCATAGTAGTAAGGCTGTGCTCGGATATAATCCTATCTCCAATTTCTAATACCTTAGGGGCCGTTTTAGGGTCTAAGGCGGCGGTGTGTTCGTCTAAAAGTAGAATCTTGGGCTCCTTTAGCGTAGCCATTAGAAGCGTCAAGGCCTGGCGCTGCCCGCCAGAAAGCAGGCCGGCTTTATCGCCCATACGATTCTCAAGCCCCAGTTCCAATGTGGCAAGTTGCTCCCGGTAAAGCTTCCGTTCCTTGGAGGTGATATACCAGCGCACTCCCCGCCGGTTACCGCGGCGATAAGCCAAGGCTAAGTTTTCCTCAATATTCATGTTTGCAACAGTTCCCCGTATGGGATCCTGAAATACCCGGCCCAGATAGGCGGCCCGCTTATGCTCTGGTAAGTGGGTCACGTTTATCCCGTCAATGATAATGTGGCCTGTGTCGGGGAGGAATGTACCCGCAACGCTGGAAAGTAATGTGCTTTTCCCGGCACCGTTGCCGCCTATAACAGTCACAAAGTCACCGGCGCTAAGGCTAAGTTTAACTCCCCTTAGCGCGTGGTTTTCTACCGCGGTACCCGGGTGGAAGGTTATGTTAAGATTCTCGATTTGCAGCATCAGGAGGCCTTCCTTTCCTTGGGCTTACCAAAGTGCTTGGAAAATTTATTTCGTATAAGCGGTAAGGTTAAGGCAATAGCAACGGTAAGCGCTGTAAATAGCCTTAAGTCTGTGGGTGCCATGCCCATCTCCAAAACCAACGCTATAATAAGTCTGTAGATTATTGACCCAACGACTAACGTAATCATCCTCACCCAAAAACGGCGTACCGGGAAGAGTACTTCCGCTATAATAAGAGACGCAAGGCCGATAACAATGGTCCCAACACCCATGTCTACTGAGGCAAAGCCCTGGTTTTGAGCCACAAGCGCCCCGGCTAGCCCTACAAAGCCGTTGGCAACCATAAGGCCGAGGATAACCATCGCGTCTGTGTTAACGCCTTGTGCCTTTGCCATTTGCCGGTTGTTGCCGGTAGCCCTAAGTGCCGCGCCAATCTCTGTGCCGTAAAAACAATATAAAAGTGTGCCAAATACCGCAAGAAATAAAACGCCAAAAACGATAACGGCGTTGCGATTAGAAAGGCCCATGTTTATAAGGAAGGTATAAACTGTGGTCATACGCAAAAGTGGGACATTGGAACGCATACCCATTATGCGGATGACCACAGAATAAGAGCCAATCATAGTAAGAATCCCGGCCAAAATGGGCGGGATTTTTAGTTTTGTGTGGAGTATCCCGGTCACAAGCCCAGAAGTGCAGCCGATACACATAGCAATAGCCGTAGCAAAAAAGGGATTAAACCCAGCGTAAATCATGCTAGCGGCTGTGGCGGCACCAAGTATAATAGAGCCTTCTACGGTCAAATCCGGCATCTCTAATACGCGAAAGGTAAGATGTACGCCTAAGGTCAAAAGCGACCATATAAGCCCCAGAGACACGGCGCTTTGGAGGATTAGCAGCATAGGTGTTTAAGTCCTTTCGAGATTAGAAATTAACGGATATAATCAAGAAAACGCTCTGGGATAACTATATCCAAAGCTTCCGCCATTTCGCCATTAACCACGTAGAATAACTCTGTAGACCAGCGGATAGGCATCTCGGCAGGCACGGCTTCGCCTCGAAGTATCATCCCTGCCATAAGGCCGGACTCATACCCAAGGTCATAGTAGCTGAAGCTCAAAGTTGCCACACCGCCGCCCATGGTCATATTAGCTTCCGCGGCAAAAACCGGTGTGCCGGTATCGATGCTTATCTGCGCCACAACGCTCATGGCATTGGCAAAAGTGTTATCTGTGGGGATGTATATAGCGTCTACTTGGTTTGCGATAGAGGTCGTAACTTGTTGTACGTCTACGGTGGTGGTAACCGTACCCTCGCGGACTTCCCAGCCCATGGCCAAGGCAGCCTCGCGAGCAATTGCCGCCTGATATACAGAGTTAGGCTCGTTGGAGGAATAAAGCAGGCCTAATACCTGAATTTCGGGCACAAAATTTGGGATCATAGCTATTTGGGCTTCGACAGGCTTGAAGTCGGAAGCACCGGTTACATTAAAGCTTGGACGCTCGTTGCTTTCTACTAGTCCCGCAACGACATAGTTTGTTATGGCGGTGCCTACGATGGGGATTGTATCTGTTTCGGCGGCTACAGACTGTGCGGCGCCAGTACCAATAGCCAAGATAAGGTCAACATTGTTATTAGAAAACCGTTGCGCGATAGTAGCCCTTACGGCAACATCGCCTTGTGCGTTTTGATAATCAAACTCAACCTCAAAACCCTGGTTGGCAAGAGAGGACATAAAGCCTAGGCGGGCTTCATCCAGAGCCGGATGCTCTATAATCTGGATTATGCCAATTTGCAGTACTTCATCATCGGCGTCACCTCCGCCACAGGCTGCGAATGCAAAAGTAAGCATAGCTGCGGCAACAAATAAAGCGGTAAACCTTCTAATTTTTTTCATTCCATTCACTGTCCTTTCATGTCGAATATTTTTGCATTCTAATATATCACAAAAAACCCCCTATAGTAGCCCTAAATGAAGATTAATTTTAATTTGCTCGTAAATATGCCCGATGTTGCCCTCACCTGCGAAGCGGGTCATATCGTATAGGTCTTCGTTTAAGTCTATCCATACCAACTCTTTTTCGTCGCCTTGGAGGGTTGGGATTTCTGATAACCTGCCAACATAAGCCTCTACACGGCAATCTGATAAGAAGTATGTAAAATCCATCAGATGGGTGAGATGTATGTCTGTTATTCCGGTCTCTTCTTTTAGCTCGCGGTATGCTGCGGCTAGGCCTGGTTCGTCCGGTTCTATTTTGCCGCCTACTAAGTTGTATAAGCCTTTGTACGGCTCCTTGTGCCGCTTGCACATCAGTACTTTGTCAGCTTTGGGGTTAAATACCCATATTACGTTAAGACCTTGCATTTTTTAATTCCTTTCGTATGCATCCTTCACGTTAAATTTTTTAGTACTTCAATTATAGTGTCTCGTTCTAAAAACGAGGAAAATTTATAGACGGTGCCACAAACAAGGTGAATATCCACAGCCGGGAATAATAAAAAGTGCGAAGAAGGCTGAACATCCACTATATCACGGTAGTTTATAATGATATCGATTTCAGGAAACTGCCACCATGACCTATGAAAATGTAAATATTTCCTGGTAAAGGTAAGCTGACCTCTCGCTGACGTGCCCGGTATGGGCATATTGCATATACTTACAAAGAAAGTCGCCATAGTTTACGCCTCCTTTGGTACACCGGCGTCTGGGTTTTATCCGGCCCACTCAATCAAATAGAGTACATATCTTTTAATACTTTCCATAAACCGTTTATCGTCCAACTCTCCGCTGGCGATACGTTGTAAGCCGCGCTCCCATTTGCCAGTGGTTTCCGGTGAGCGCAGCTCAGGCGGTGACATATCTATAAGCCCGATTGCCTTGCCTGTTGGGACTAGGTTTTTTTTGTTTCTTTCTACATAACCGGAGGATATCAGTTTTTCTATTATGGCGGCACGGGTGGCTGGGGTTCCTAGGCCGGAGGCTTTTAGCGCTTCTTTTAAGGCTTCGTCGTCTACAAAGCGGCCGGCGTGTTCCATTGCCGAAAGTAGCGTTGCTTCTGTGTAAGGTTTTGGAGGCTGAGTCTTCTTTTGCAGGGGCACTGCTTCTATTGTGGTTACGGGTGTGTTTTTTGATAGCTTCGGGAGAGATGGAGCCTCATCTTCTTTTTGCTGCTTTTTACCTTTGCTTGGAAAGTCAAGTTTAGACGGCAAACGTTTTGCCGCGTGAGCCATGTCGGGAGCAAGATTTTCTTGCGCAGCCTGCTTTTCATGGGCATATAAAGCTGTCCAACCCAGGTTCTTATCCATGCGGCCCTTGGATTGGAAGCGTTCTTCGATAACCAGCGTTATCACTGTGGTTACATCGTATACATACGCCGGGTAAAACACCGCTAAAAAATTGCGGAGTATCCTATCGTAAACAGCCCGCTCATCGCTGGTTAAGCCAGACAGCGATTTTTTTGAGCCGGTTGGGATTATCGCATGGTGGTCTGTTACTTTGGCGTCATTAACTATGCGTGAGGTGATTGGTAACTTAGGCAAACTTAACAGATGGGCGGCAAAACTGTTGTATGGAGTATAATTTATAGATTCGAGTATCGGGTGCAGTTTTGGCTCCATATCCTTGCTAAGATAACGGCTATCTGTACGGGGATATGTGATAAGCTTGTGCTTTTCGTACAAGGCTTGGGCTATGGATAGGGTCTTCTGAGCCGGGAAATGCAGCTTGCGGTTACATTCCCGCTGCAGCTCTGTTAGGTCGAAAAGCTGGGGTGACGGCTGGCGTTTTTCTTCTGTTTCTACGCTTTCTACTATGCCCGGTTGGTTACGTACCTTTGTGGCTATTGCATCGGCTTGCTCTTTGTCATATAGCTTCTGCTCGCCTTCGGGTGAAATCCACATGCCTAAATAGTGGCTTGGGGCTTGGCTCTCCACGTCGGTGGGAATGGTTTCACTGTTTGTTATAAAACTAGCTTGCACCTCCCAATAATCCTTTGCGACAAAGGCCATTATTTCTTTTTGCCGGTCAACCAAGATAGCAAGGGTTGGTGTTTGCACCCGGCCCACGGGTAGCAATTGACCGTTTTTTAGTGTAAACGCACGAGTAGCATTCATGCCTACCAGCCAGTCCGCTTCGGCACGACAACGGGCAGAGGCGTATAAGTTGTCGTATTCGCGGCCATCGCGCATCTTGGATAAGCCGGCCGAGATAGCCGCGTCGGTCAGGCTGCTTATCCACAGGCGTTTCACAGGCTTTTTGCATCCGGCCCATTGGTATATGTATCTAAAAATCAGCTCGCCTTCGCGTCCGCTATCTGTGGCACATATGATTTGAGTGGTTTCGTGGGAATCCATTAGTTTTTTTAGGATTTCAAGCTGCTTTTCGGTTTTTGGGATAGGCTTTAAGCCCATGGCCGGCGGCACAATGGGTAAGTCTGCCCGTTGCCAGCGTTTAAGGGCGGGGTTATAGTCCTCCGGCTCTTGCAAGGTTACCAAGTGGCCTATTGCCCACGAGATGGTGTAATCGTTGCCATGCAAAAACCCATCGCCGCGCTGGGTACATTTGAGCACACGGGCTATATCACGAGCTACAGAGGGTTTTTCTGCAATAACTAAGGTTTTCATCTGATTCCACCTTTATGTTGGATATCGTATAGACGTTGGCGCATTTTGCGGAAACACGCCCCGGCTGTCCATTCGCATATTATACCAGCAGATCCGCAATATTAAACATAGGGGCATTGTCATGCACACAAACTATTTGGGCTTACAAGAAATTAGCGGCAGCATAGTTGTATTAGAAGGCGTAGACTCCCCTGTTTATGACGAAATAGTAGAAATCACTATCCCTCCCGGCCGTATGTTTACAGGCCGCGTAATTCAAATAGAAGAAAACAGGGCAGTTGTTTTGGTATTTGGAGGCACTTCTAATCTTTCGTTAACCAATACCAGCACGCGCTTCACGGGACGCCCCATGGAGATAGCCGTATCCGATGACCTTCTGGGGCGTGTTTTTAATGGGATGGGCCGCCCATTAGACGGTTTAGGCCCCGTATATGGCCAAAAACGGTCAATAAACGGGCAAGCGGTTAACCCTGTACTACGCGCCTATCCACAGGACTATCTGCACACAGGCATATCGGCAATAGATGGGCTGGCCACGCTTATACAGGGGCAAAAACTGCCAATATTCTCCGGGGATGGCCTTCCTCACGATAAGCTGGCAGTGCAGATAGCCAGGCAGGCGGCAATAGCAGGCCGCGGCAATTTCGCGGTAGTTTTCGCGGCAATGGGTGTAAAATACGATGTTGCGGAATTTTTCCGCCGCTCGTTTGAAGAAAGCGGCGCGGCAAGCCGGGCAGTAATGTTTTTAAACCTGGCAAGCGACCCGGCGGTAGAGCGCATAATCACCCCCCGCTGCGCCCTAACCGCCGCGGAATACCTTGCTTTTGACAGGGGAATGCATGTGCTGACAATCTTAACAGACATGACCGCCTATGCCGAAGCCTTGCGGGAGATTTCCTCTACGCGGGGTGAAATCCCCAGCCGCAAAGGCTACCCCGGCTATCTTTACTCCGATTTAGCCAGCCTGTACGAGCGTGCCGGGCTGTTAAAGCATTGTACAGGTTCTCTGACTCAGATACCTATCCTTACCATGCCAAACGACGACATCACTCACCCTGTTGCAGACCTGACCGGCTATATAACCGAAGGGCAAATAGTACTGGACAGGAGCCTGCATATGCGCGGTATATACCCCCCTATAAATGTATTGCCATCATTGTCCAGGCTGATGAAGGATGGTATAGGCAAAGGCCGCACCCGCGAAGACCATCCGGAGCTTGCCAACCGCCTGTTTGCTGCCTACGCACAGGTAGGAGACGCTAGGGCACTGGCCTCTGTTATAGGCGCGAATGAATTATCTGACACGGATAAGCGCCTGATGGACTTTGGACAAAAGTTTGAAACAGGATTTGTGGGGCAAAGTGAAGATGAGAATCGCGGCTTGATTGAGACCCTTGATAAGGCTGCCAGGATGCTAAAGTTGGCTTAAATAGCTGGGTTGAACGCCTTTACCATTAGGACCAAAACCGGCAAATAAGCGCCTTTAACCAAATCATCAACTTTTGCATTTTTAGTTTATTTTTCTTATTATATACACAGCTTCTAAAATCCGCATACAAAGGAGTCCCTCTTATGCAACCACCACAAACCCTATACTTAGACAATACCCAACCGGCGGTAGTAATCCTGGATCAAACGTTGCTCCCGCAAACCATTAAATACGTAAACTTGACCACAATAACCCAAGTATGGGCCGCAATAAAAGATCTGCAAGTACGCGGCGCGCCAGCTATTGGTGTAACAGCGGCGTTGGGCTTATATGTCCATATGAAAGTCTTTGCCGCAAGCAACCCAGGCCCCGAAGCATTTGCCAAAGAATTTAATACAGCCGCAGCCTATCTTTCCACTGCAAGACCAACGGCAGTAAACCTGGACTGGGCCATAAACCAGATGGCTATGTGCTACGAGAAAAATAAACATAAACCCATCCCCGAAATAGTGGCAGCCCTGCATCAAGCCGCAGAGGAACTCAAATCCGATGATACCGAAATATGCCGTCGCATAGGCCAGCACGGCACAACCTTGCTAAAAGACGGCATGGGGATACTAACCCACTGCAATGCCGGTGCCCTTGCCGCCACAAAATATGGCACGGCATTGGCACCAATTTATATTGCTCATGAGCAGGGCATGACCTTGCGTGTATATGCGGACGAAACCCGTCCCGTATTGCAAGGGGCGAGGCTAACGGCTTTTGAACTGCACCAGGCCAGTATAGACGTAACTCTGATTTGCGATAACATGGCGGCAACAGTAATGTCTAAGGGCTTAATCGATGCCGTGTTTGTAGGTTGCGACCGTGTAGCCGCAAACGGTGACACTGCAAATAAAATAGGCACCTATGGTGTTGCGGTGCTAGCCAAAAATTTTGGGATACCATTTTATGTATGCGCGCCCCTTTCTACAATAGATATGGCTACTAACACCGGTGCCGAAATCGTAATAGAAGAACGGGAATCAGCAGAGATAACAGACCTATGGTATACCCAGCCAATGGCCCCAAAAGGCGTAAAAGTATATAACCCAGCCTTTGATGTAACCCCGGCAGACTATATCACAGGTTTTGTAACAGAAATTGGCATTCTTCGGCCGCCCTTCAAACTGTAAAACCCGCGTAAACAAGGGATTCTTACCCAAATAGCGCATAGTACAAGTTGACAATGATGGGAAATATTGGCCAAAAATGTCGTTCAAATTATTAATTTGCGTTAAAAAACTATTGCAAAATTATTAAGCAAATGTTAAACTTCAGTCGCAACGACTTCAAGGATGTGAGTATTTCACATCCTTTTGCTATTTATGCCCTTTGCAGGCCGTTAAGACGTACATAATTTTTCGGCCCTGCGCAGGGTTCTGTAAATATTCGCATAGCGGGTGTTTACAATTATTCTATAAGCGCCGCCAAAGGCGGCATGAATTCCACAGGAGGTTAAAATGAAAGCTTCAAAAGCGGTTAGGATCGTTGTTTGGGCCCTAGTATTCCTCTTTGCCGTAACCTTTATTATACCGCCTACCGCCCATCATTTTTTTGCGGGGTATGGGTCACAATTAGAGGTAACAGTATACGACCAAGAGACAGTACACAGGTATCAGACAAATGCAAGCACTGTATCCGATTTGCTTCTTGAAATAGGTATCCAGTTAAATCCGTTAGACCGTACCAACCATGCTTCGGGCTCCCCGATATGGGATGGGATGAGCTTGGTAATATCCCGCGAAGTGGGCTTCGATGTGCAAATAAATCATGGCCCCACAACTGAGTACATTGTTTTACCCGGCACCACAGTAGGCCAGATTCTGGTCCAGCAGCAATTTGAGCATGATCTTCAATTGTTATATGAAGGGGATCTAACCCGATATGTAGTAAACAGCGAGACAATTAACTTCTTAACCTGGGATAGCCGCTTCTACACAGAGTACTCCGAAATGCCCTACGAAGTAATAGAGAACCGTACGGGCGCGGTACGTGAAGGCAGGAGCCACGTCAGGCAAGCAGGCGTCCCGGGAGAACATTCTGTAACCAGCGCTATAATAATAATAGGTGGAGTGGAGCAAAATCGCGAGGTAATAGGCTCTACTGTTGTATCCGAGCCGGTACCTGCAATTATAGACATAGGTACGGCCCCCCTGGGCGCGTTAACAGATGTTACCGCCCCAGACTTCCACTATGTACGCCACCTTCGTATGGAAGCCACAGCTTACACATCCGGCTTTAGCTGCACAGGCAGACACCCGGGGGATCCATGGTATGGCATAACCGCTTCTGGTATGCGGGTACAGCATGGTGTTGTGGCCGTAGACCGTAACCTGATACCCCTAGGCACCAGGTTATATGTAGAAAACTATGGCTTTGCTATAGCCGCGGACGTGGGCGGGGCAATAAGGGGCTACAAGATTGACCTGTTTATGTATGACATAAACGATGCGCGAAGGTTTGGGCGCAGGCATATCAATGTTTGGATTTTGGATTAATTTGCTATAAATATACGATGATAGCAAAGGGACGCCGATGATGGCGTCCCTTTTTATTGCAGATAAAACATGCAATTAGTTGTACATCAATATCCAGTTGACTCCAAACTTATCCCGCACCTCGCCAAAACAATCGCAAAAGTGTTCCTTTACTGGCGCAGTAATTATCGTGCCACCTGTTTTGAGCGTATCGAACGCGGCATGCACAGCTTCAGCGCTTGCCAGGCCCACAGATATAGACACCGCATCGCCACAACTGCTTGGGTTGCTGGGTACCCTATCATGCATGCCAATTTCGCCAATAGGGTCGTTACCCAGCCTGAGCCAAGTGTGCATTACGTAATCCTCTGTCCCTGCGGGGTGTGTAGTTCCATCTTCTGGTGGCGCATCCTTATATCGTAGGACACCATTCGCCTTGATGCCAAACGCCTGCTCGTACAGCATAATCGCTTCTGTACAGTTGCCGTTGAACGCCAATTCTACCCGTAGCTTCACTTGATGCCGCTTGTCTAATATCTCGGCGGCTTGGTTCAGTTCATTCATCGCAATCATCTCCTTATTAGTGGATTGGATTAAGGAGAGGGAACTATCGCAAAATAATTCGAAATCAGTCTCGTCTGTAGCCAACATCGCGTTGGAGCGTTCGCAATTTCGGCTCGGTCGGGGACTGTTTCTCATTGATTTGGCTGTAGTTATGGCTTGTACCGCTTCGCTGTCTAAGAAGCTGAGACCTATGTTTACGTTTGTAACGGCTTCCAGTTCGCTAACAAAACGCTCCAAAATCCTGCGAATTGTAGAAATCGCCGTTATTTCATTGTCTAGTTCTCGCATGTTCATCCTAAAAATCTCGACCATAACCGCTGCGTCAGGATTATTTAAGATGACGCAAATTTGTTTTACCGGTATTTGCTACTTGCGCAGGATGATGACCTTTTGTAAACGTCGTAGATTGACTTCGTCGTAAACCCTGTACGCATAGCCCTCTTGCCTCGTGCTGTTGATGAGACCGCATTGCTCGTAATAACGGAGCACTCTAGTAGATACGCCATACTCGCGCTGGACAGTGCTGACAGTTTGCAATTCCATGCTACGCCCTCCTTTCTTTATCCTGAGGAAGAGAGTAAACTACGACACTGTGTCCAAGTCAACAGGAACAGATATGGAGAATTATGCAATTAAGAAGCTGTGTTCATAGGCGGCGATGGCGGTTTGGCGCGGCAATTTTGCGCCATTCTTCTAATCTCGAAACGATTCAATCCAAAGTCTAAAGTCGGTGCCTATACTACCGAATGTTTTCATTTGGGCGTTTGTTCGTATTTCAGACATCCAGGCGGAGCGTACTCTTGTTACTTCTACATCCAGCGGGTGTTGTTTTGCGTTTTGTGTTGCGTGCAGGCCGCTGACACGAGACAGGGTGCCTACCATTAGTTTCATTACACGATCATTAGAAATTGCATCCAGTGCGGATTGCTCGATGGCTTTAAACATTTCATCCAGCTTTTCTGGGTCTTGGCGTAAATCGCCGTCTACTATTAGAACGGAAAGGCCCTGGTAAATCTTAAAATACATCTCTTTAAAACGCCAGACGCGGATATGCCGCCGCAGGGCAATAATTTCGAACGCGCCAACGGTAATGGTAGCCATCATTGGCAAAAAAAACGTCAAGCCGGTGGCAAGCGCGCCAAATAGGGCAAGCCCCCAGATGGGTACTAGCATAATCCCCAGAAATAATTCTGCCGCGCTGTATTGCAGGCAACGCTTTCTGTATAGGTGAAACATACGATAATACGTAGCCATGCGAGACTCTGCCTCTTCGCAAATGGCCTCTGCGGCGTGGATTTTGGAGTTGCGCGTCTCGTCCCGCAGGTTGTCTTTTACATATTTCACGCTGTCAATTTCCGGCGTGGTCATGATAAAGTGCTTCTCTAAATTTTTGAAACGGCGGCGATAGCGGTCTATGCCCATCTCGCATTTGGTATCCGCGCACATCGCGTGGCGGGAGCCGACCAAAGACGCGATTAACGGTGGAATTAGCTTTTTGCCATTAAGCTTAATTTTTTGGCGGATAATGAGCGCCATCTCGCCAAATGCCACTAGACTTGCGCCTACGGTGAAGAGTAGCACCGCCTCGATATATGAGCCATGGGAAATTAAGTTCCCCGCTCCTGCCAGGAAGGGGATAAGTAATAAAAGCCACAGTGCCTCAAGCCAATAATACTTGAGAGAGCGATAATGAACCCTCCAAAATTCCTTAGTGTATTTTGCGATTTGTTCATTTTTTTCGTGTAGCAAGGTTACAGTGTCTTCGTGCAGGGGGGTAGGC